>Ga0315899_10002248_pt1 | contig 21416 bp, 14 predicted proteins | sample LakEriMetagenome_2_FD_203518 | JGI IMG/M metagenome (GOLD analysis project Ga0315899, IMG submission 203518) | Freshwater fungal communities from buoy surface, Lake Erie, Ohio, United States - Buoy 4 MA112 | ecosystem: Environmental > Aquatic > Freshwater > Lake | place: USA: Lake Erie, Ohio... | reverse complement strand
CACTGGTGGACACGCTGACACTGAGGCCAACATTGCCGCCCATTCACCCACCCGCACACCACACGCAGTGCTGCGCGATTACTTACAAGAACTCCCGGAGCCTCTGGTGCCCTTTGCAGCCTACACCTCGGTCATGGACGCAGCACTCCAGGGCAAGCCTGCCAACCAGGCGCCGGCCTCCGAGCATACTACCGAGTGCGTGTCGCAACATGCGCAGCGGAGAATGAGACAGGCTTTGCAGAGCATGGCTCATCAGCCTGCGCACATGGTTACGTTGCGTCGTCTGCTACGCTTTCTCCATCGCCACATCTTCCTCCTCCCCATCCGTTGCGCGCAAGGCGGGCAAGTGTCGCAAGTGTCGCAAGGTACCTCCCTGTCCGCCGCCTCTCTTTCTATTCTGACCACCATCTTCTACAATCTGACGCAAGGTCATGTGGTGGTGTGTGAGCGTCACCAATCTTGTGGCGTCACCAATCTTGTGTGTGTTGAGCGTCACCAAAGGTGTGTCAGTGTGTGAGCGTCACCAAAGGTCTCCCCGCGTGGCATAGCTGCTTAGGACTAGAATGCGATGGCACTCATGAGAGGAAAGATGGTAGAGCACTCATCCCAGAGCAATCTCTCACGTCTTCTGAGGAGCAGACGACGCGGCAAGCCGGGAGCTAGTCTCGCGAAGAGTGAGCATGTCGCTGGGGTTGGCTGTCTTGCGTCCGTCGAATCATGTCAATGCCGCCATTGCTGGTTCTTCCCCTCTTCCCTCTTCCACCCTCTCAGTCTCCATGTGTGTGGGCGCGCTGCCTTGACGGTGCTTGCTGGGGGTGGGCGTCATGTGTGCTTGCTGCCTTGCTGCGAGCTCTGCGTGTGCGCGTCATCCAGCGCGCGAGCACAGCACCTGCCCCTCTCTTCTTATCCGCAACACAAAATCCCTTGGATCTGCAACAGCGAGTGTGGACGCGAGCTGGGCAACGCAAGAGCTCATCCGGCATGCGGCCGTCCTCTTTCCGTGACTTTCTTCGCCCTTGCTCGTCGTGATTGCGGGCCGGTCCGTGCGCAGCGCGCGGGCCAGCGGGCTGCGAAGGCGTCAGCCGGGGGAGAGTGGCTCATGCTGCGGACCCTGTCCAGCCCTCTCGCCCCGCGCCGCCCCGACCCTGCGCGCTCCCCTCACAGCCACGTCTGGGTTTCAGCCGGGCGGGAAACTCTTGTGGGGCACCGCCTCGTCATTCGCTTGTCCGCCACCTGTGCGTTGAGCGTTGCTGTCTAGATGAGAAAAGGATGGCAAGTGGCAAGTGGTTTACCACGAGCACATGTGACACCAATGCACATGTGACACCAATGCACATGACACCAATCAGTTTCACCAGCACACTATACGAATGATTACATGATGCCAAACGGCTCGAGATCTATCTGGGGGAGTCATTTTTACCCTGTGTGGATTTCAATGGCCGATTGCCGCGCAAGCGGAAAAGGAAGACGCAACCCCTCCTGGGCACTCGCTAATTTGGCGAGTTCGCGGCGAAATTCTAACTTTGTTGGGATTTTTTTCCTTTTTTCAAAGAGGGGTGGCCTCGAGAGATATGGGACATTCAACTAGAGGTCGCCTTGAGATTCTTGCACGGCTCTTGCGCATTCGAAACCGTCTCCTCGCTGTAGAAATCTGCATCCTTTTCAGGAGAACCTCATTTGTTAAAATGTATATTTGGACTGGGTATATAATTCGGTCGCCCACTTTCGAGCCAATTGACCAAAGGCAAGTACTCCTCCGAAAGAACTCCGAGCGCGCATCTTAACCGAAAGACCTCCCAGCGGACCCGCCGCGTGTGTGCATGTGCATGTGTGCATCTATTCCGAGATTCGCGAGGTCCGAGGTTGGCGAGGAGGAGGAGGTTGAGAGTTGGCGAGGAGGAGGAGGCTGAGAGTTGGCGAGGAGGAGGAGGCGGAGAGTTCAAGGCAGAAGGTGCCCACTGTGAAGCAGCCCTCCTTGGATTGAACCACAGGTGTGGTTCGGAGTTTCGCGGAGCACACCCGCGCCTCCGTTGCCCCGCCAAACTCAGAGACAGTCAGAGGAGGGCGTGGGCGTGCACAGTTTCGTTTGCCACACAAAAGAAAAAGAGGAGAGGTTGTTGGGAGAGAAGGTGGAGAGGTAGCTGAGAGTAGTGAAGGTGGACAGGTAGCTGAGAAGGCCAGACGGCGGCCTCGGCGAGGCGGCTGCAAGCAGCCGAAGAGCGGCGTATCGCGCCGCCGCTCCAAGACGTCCACCGAGGGCGAGGCAGGAGGGATGAGCAGGCTCTTGAGCAGGCTCCGGCGGCGTGAGCGAACTCTAGCGACTCACGAACTCACTCGAGTTATGGAGCACACAGGATGCAGCACCATTCTTCACACCGTTGGTGCCAACCAAGAACCGTTGGTGCCAACCATATAGACTCGCCCGAAAACAAACAAATCGGAACGAGGCTAACCTTGCGCTTGCCGCTCTCTTGAAACATTGAAAGCCCTACATCTCGAACATCAAGATCAAATCCACTTGCATCCCACAAGGCACCCGCCTGCCACAACCATGCACTCAAGTGAGGGGCAGAGACTGGAAGAAAGACACCTGAAACCCCTGCCGAAACCCACCTGAAACCCCTGCCCTACCCCCACTCCGTCAATATCACTCCCCCAGTTCTACGTGAGCCGTTTGGCATCATCTTGTGCTCTTTCGTACAAAGTGCTCATGGTAAAGCGATTGGCGGCAGGTGCTAATGGTGCATTACATGTGCTAATGGTGCATTATTGGTTGATTGTCTGGCATGTGCTAATGGAGCACTGTTGGGCATGTGCTAATGGAGCACTACAATTGTCTGGCATGTGCTAATGGAGCACTGTTGGGCACCAGAGTCTCATCTAGACGGTGCCTCACAGCCCACGCGTGCCGCACAAGTGAATGACGAGGCGGTACCCCACAAGCAATCACGAGCATGAGAACAGAAGGTGGCACCAGATAGACAGGTATCGTGCTCGCCAGACAGGAGAGCGAGGGGCAGAGGGAGAGAGTCGGAAGGGGGTATCGTGCTCGCCAGACAGGTATCGTGCTCGCCAGATTTCACACGAGAGAGGTACTTTTGCACATGCACACGCACACGCGTACACGTGCGGACGAAAAGGATACCCTTGCGCAAGGCAGGATTGGCTGAAGAAGCAGCTGCGCTTTGTGCCTCCTGGCTGCTGGCCAACTCTGGATCAATCGCTCGTAACAGGTGCTGTTTGCGGAGTGGGCGTCAGCCCACGTGTGACACAACATGCCTAGACTTGACGACTTGATTTGCTGTGAGCGACACAACATGCCTACACTTGCTCTGCTGTGAGCGACACGACACGCCTGCACTTGATCTGCTTTGCGACATAACATGCCTGCACTTGACACGCGTCTTCCTGTGCCTACACGTGGCCACGCTGAAAAATCTATCTGCGTTGCAAGCAAGCGCCTACATGCACGTGCTGGCAGGTGGCGCACAGGCACATTGACGGACTTGGTCGTCTTTACGGCGCTCCTTACCTTGATTCGGTACGCCATCTTCTCGTTGCTCTCCGCCAACTGCACAAGTGGCATGCATCCACAATCGGCGCGTTCTGTGAAAATACATCATACGAACATACGACGACGCGGTGCATTGAACGGCAGCACACATATCACACCTTTTCCTTCTCGGCGACGGCCTGGTTGCGCTCGACCTGCATTTTTGCGAAGGGCGCACGCTCGGCGTCGAGGCACTCGCGCAGCGCCCGCAACTTCTCGAGCATATCCTTCTGGTACGCCTGCAGCTGCTGCCCGCCTCCCGACGCTGCCGCGGAATTGGTCGTCGCCATCAGCGAGGTGATTTCCTGCACGGTCTCGTGCAGCCTGTGGCAGACGCCCCCGTCACACAAGATCCACACAAGATCTCGTGCAGCCTGTGGCAGACGCCCCCGTCACACAAGAGGGTATCTTGTGTGACGGGGGCGTCTGCCACAATATACTCGCACAGGTGAGGCGGGCTGCAGCACACCTCGCAATCTTCGAGTCCGCCTCGTCGGCGCGCGCCAGACAGGCCTCCAAGGACGACATTTGTCTCCGTCCAGCCCGGGTGCTGTGGAGCGGATTCATGTTCTAAAATTAGTACCAGGGATCTCGAAATGCTGGCAAACGTGCTCCGTAGGGGGGTGGCGCAGGCGGCCCGCGGGCAGGTCCGCAAGATGTCCCTCGGCGAGCAGCTCAAGGACGTCAAGGACGTCAAGGTCAAGGACGCAGTGCGCTTTTTCGGCGACAAGGCCAAGGATCCTGCTGTCCAGCAGGCTGCCCGGGTACGCTGCGCCCCTCCACGGATTTGCGGCTGCGCTGCGGCTGTGCGCATCGCCGTTGCGTGGGGCGCAGCCGGAGCGCGCATTGTGGCAGAAGCAACAGATGTGAGGCGGCCACCCCGCATCCGGCGTACGTGCGGGCGCGAGATGCGTGGCTTTTCTCAGACCCCCCCCCCTGGGAGGAGGAAGGGGGGCCATACAGATGGACTGGACGGGGATGAGCAAAGAGGCCTGCATGAGAAAAGGAGCAAAGAGGTTTGCATGAGCAAAGAGGGTTCCGCTGTTGCCCATCCGCTCCACGCCAATGTGCCAGGCGCGGCAGCTGCTAATTTCTCCTGCATCGGCTGAGCAGAGCGGCTACTCCCAGTACCACGACACCATCATCAAGGTGAGAAAGCGGGCAGCAGCGCAACTCGTCTGTGCTTGATCTGGCAGCGTGGGCTGTCTGGATTCTGATTCGCCGGTGCGTTCCTGGTCACGAGCAGAAGGGAGACTGGAGCCCGGCTCTGCACTGCATCCTCTTCATGTGGTGCATCGGATACGCCAACGACTACCGTGCGCATCTCCGTGAGTGCCCTGAACTCAACTCCCCTTACAAGTACCCTCATCTCACCTTCCCTTTCCATCATGTGGCCTGCCATCATGCGCGGGATCTTGTCATGCGTCTCGCTCCTGCTGCCGGTCGTGGGGGCGGCGAGGCAGCGTGAGGTCATTGTGGATGTAACTGTGCTGAGGCGTGAAGCGATAGGCGGTGCTCCAGCCAGGCCCTGTATTCGCAGATCCTGCTTCACCACGGGCTATGTGGAGGGTGGCGGCACGGGGTGGGTCTGGATGCGCAAGCGCCTGACGCACCCTGATGGCTGGGGCTAAGTGGTAGTGGAAAGCTGGGCTTGGTGCCATGACTGCAAAGCTGAGCTTTACTGAGCTTTGTGGTTTGACAAAGACCCTGTCCAACACAAGACTGATCTGAGTCTGTCGCGCGCTCGTGTTGCGCGCTGGTAGAGTATGAAAAGCAACAGCAAGGCGGGCCGGAAATTATCTGGCCGCATTAATCTGGCTCCCAATGTACCTCTGCTGTGGGAGCGCGTCTGTCCAGATGTGGCACATTGACGAGACTTGCTGCGCCATTCCTGCCCCGCAGGATTCGAGAAGAACTACAAGTACCACTAGACGCGCAACTCAAGTAACATGCATTGACCCCAACAACACATCAAAGCGCTCAAGAACAAGTAGACGCCCAATTCAAGAACAAGACCTACCCCTAGACGCCCAACGTCAAGGGCTACAAGTCCACCAGTCTCCTTTCACTACTTGGCCTGACCTGCAACGGACTAGCAGCAAGATGTAGAACGGACAAGCGCTGGCGGTGTACAAGCAAACCCAGGGGTTGTGGGTGGTCAATGACCCTAAATATCATACCATTCATTAGATCAATAAATTTGATTTCAACCCGAGCACTAAATGGCGTGACCATGAGCGCGCCGCCGCTCCACCCGCTGCTCCAAGACTTCCACCGAGGGCGTGTTTCTCGAGATTCACGCCTCAGGTAGGGAGGGAGGAGTCAACGAGGCGCCCCGACGGCTTGAGGCGACAGAGGAAGCAGCCAAGCGTTTGAGACGCTTCCACTCAGTTTCAGAATGCCGATTCACAAATTTATCATCTCAAACACATAATAATCAAACGAATAGAGCAATCTACGCTCAAATTTGCTCTCTTGTCTTGGAGTCTGCGAGTATGCCCATTCTCTCCTCGCCTCCTCTTCGTTCTAAGAGCACTTTTGTGCGTTGTAATTGGCAGCTTCATGCAGTCGCTTGCCCGTTTGCGCCCTGTGCTACCACATTAGAAGAGAGTGGTAACATTAGAAAAGAGGACGGCGAGTACCAGTGATTGGGGCAACGGCGTGTCAGCGGCGTGTCTAGTCATTGCGCCAACCGCGTGTCTTTTCCCACGACGTGCGACGTGGGACCCCATTGCAGGTCATGGCATTTGACGACGGCGCATGCATGTCTTGACCGCATTACATGTCTTCCCCCAGGCATCAAGCTGCGCATGACCCTCTGCTGCAGCAAGACCAGCTGCGCGCAAGACCAGCAAGAGCAACGCCCGCCCGTTCCTTACGAGCCATCCTCTGGAATGCCGAACCTGCTCAAGTGCGCAAGCACAATCAGAGCTCTTGTAAGGCAAGCAGGCAACCAGCTGCGCTTCTCATGCTCTGCGCCTCTCTTGGCCTGCACCTGTCCTTGTTGCACTACCCAGGTTGTCATACGTCTATCCTGCAACTCGGCATACCTGTTTTCCCTGGCTAAGGGCTTTGTCACTACCCTTCCCACAAATCTCTGGGCATACTTTCAAGACGCCCGTATGCTGCTTCGAACGAGCATAATACGCAAGTGGAGACACGGAGAGGAATAGTCAACACACCTGTCGATCTTGCCCTTCTTCAGGTTCTTGTTGTTTGGCTTGCCGCACTGCTTCCACTTGGTTTCGCAGTCATGCAGTGCTGCGAAGCGCAACTGGGCGGAAATGTCGTTCTTGAACGCCTCCTGCTCGCACACGAAACACACCCACGCACCGAACTACGTCAGACGTTGGCGCCGCCGATGCCAGCTGCACACCTCGGCAACAGCAACCCAGCACACTCAGTGCGCCATGCACAAACAAACCCACACGAAAAAACGCGCGCTACTGTATGCGCCGGAAGACATGCCCGGAGAACGGGGACGGAGAACGGGGACTCTGGGCACGCAGCACGCAGTCGGCAAGTCCTGGGCAGATCTCTCACACACTGTCCTATCAACGTCGGCGAATCCTGCCATCCGCACCACTCCCCGTACTCCTCATCGCGGTGCGCGTTCTCACCAGGGCACTCGCACGAATGCCGATGCACCAAGGCGCACGCCCTTCCAACGCCCGCCCTGTGGTGCGCAGGGCTGCGCAGCCGAACTCGCCGAGCAGTCGTCGCCCTCCTCCATCCTCCTCCCCGCAGCCGGGGCGAGTGCGCGAGAAGGGGAACAATGCGCATCGAGCACCACGAGGCAACGCCTAAAAACACAGCTGCAGCGGTCACCTGCTTGTAAATGTCGCCCGACAGCATCTCGAGCTTCAGGAACTCAAACATCTCTTTGCCTCCCTTCACTGCCGCGTCTCAAAATCGTCCGCTTTTAGCCACGAAAAAGAGCACGGTCTTGTCACGGTTCGAGATGGAGCCGGCGGAGAGCAACGCGGCCTCCAGGTCACAGGACGCCATCACCGCGATCTTGCGGGCGCCCAACCACTTTGAGGTGAAATTCTCTGGCGTTGCGCGGCGCCCCCTTGCCCCTGCGCTTCTCAGGAAGGGGCCTGCTTCGCTCACCGCGAAGCAGGCCCCTTCCTGACCCAAGTGTGCACATGGGGTATGACTTGATCACAATGCTCTCATCGCCCAGTGCCTATGTCTGCGGGAGCCGACGCTGGATTTGTTGGGGCGACCTGTGTGGGAAGTGAGCGTGGAGGACATCAGCAAGGCATATCGCAAGCTTGCGCGCTTCTGTCACCCCGACAAGGTCAGCGGCATGTCGAACGACGAGGCAAAGCAGGCAGAACGCGCATACGAAACGCTGCGCCTGGCCAAGGAGTGTCTGTCTAAGGAAGATTCGCGTGGGCCCTATGTGCGCGAGCATTGCCAATTCCTCAGACCCGACAAAAGAGCCCTCGAAATACGATCGGACGATATAACGGGATCGATTGAGAGGTCCTCTACGCCGGGTTTGCCCTCGCCATTCCCTCTCTAGCCACGCTATGCGTGGGCGGAAACGCACACGCGTTAGCTGCCTGCTAATGCGTAGGCTGACCACTAGCGCGTTAGCAGTCATTCCACGCCAGCGCAAAGCCCCCTTCTGTGCCACATTGCGAGCACTAGAAACATGCAAAGGGCTGATATTAAGTCTTGGCGGCGTCGGACTGTGCGCCGCTCTGGCTGCTCGCACGCCTGTCGCTCACTCGTGTGCGGCCCCTGAAGCCTGATAGAGTGGCTGGCAATGGCACATAGGGTCAAGGAAGTGGAGCGGGAACAACGAAACGAGATCAAGTCGATGCGCACAAGCGAGTCACAGGAGCTCGGCAGCTCCGTGGCCCAGGAGATGGAGAAAAAGCGAAAACTTGCTGAAATCAAACGGCTGCAGGTACTCCCCGTCCGCACAGTAGCACTGACGTGTGGCAGGCCTGCTGATTTTCTATTGGCTTGCTCTATGCTCTTGCTCTATGGGCGCACGCGCAGTGCTCTCTCGAGTGTCTCTGGGCGCACGCGCGGCTGCTGCTCCAGTGGACGCCGTGCTCTCTCGAGTGCTCTCTGACTGAGCACCCTTGGCGCCCTTGGCTAGGCACGTGCAAAAGCTGCAGAAAAAGCATCGACCATGAGCAGCGACGACAGCGACGGTGAGGAGCTAGAGAAACTCAAGGCCAAAGCCCCGGTCTGTATCCCCTCCGCCTCCGTCCCCCTCCGCCTGTGTCTCTATTCCTCTGGCTTTGTGGCAGCGCTAGAGTTTCCCTCCTCTCCTGCGGTCTCATCTCTTGCAGTCTCATCTGCAGTTGCCTTTTCTCTTGCGGTCTTATCCAGAATGGGAGGGCTGCAATGCTGCAATAGAGGCAGACAGAGACAGACTAGAGGCAGACAGAGACAGAGACAGACCGCTGATTCGAACCACCTCCGGTTCTGGGAGCTGGCAGATGGTGTCGAAGCAGAAAGCTGACGACGAGGATGCAGAGGAGGAAGCCAGAAAGAAGCGCCAACGTCAGGCAGCCCAGCGCCGACGAGTAGGGGGCATGGGTATCTGAGGAAAGGCGTAGCATGTGGGCTGGGAACGTGGTAGGATGAGAGATGCGTAGGATGAGAGATGCGTTTCCTTTCTTCCGCCTGTGTTGCGCGAGGAAGACCAAGGACCAAGATTGGTGTGGCCGCTGTGTTGGGGAGTCTTGCACCTGGGGAGTGTTGAGGGAGCTCCCGCGCTCCTTTGCCGCGGCGCTTGCGCCGTCCTTGGGATGCGTGACGCTCCTCGTAGCGGTCTCGTGAGCTTCTGGCCCGTCGTCGCTCCGCTTCTCTCGCGTGGTTGCACGCATCACATCTCTCTTGCTCTTGCGTGGGAGCAGCCTTGATATCTCGTGGCTCCCGTACAAAGAGTCTCAAAGAGATCTCTCATTGCAACGGGCCGAGCCGGCGATTGCAGCCATTCAGTGCAAAGTGATGCCGATGCTCTACAAGCCCGCACCGAGCCTCTATGCCCACGCACCCACACTGGCATACCACCACACCCGGAAAACACTTGCGAACCAGTTTTGTTCCGCCAGCGCGAATTTGTGACAGGAATGCTGGTGACAGGAAGGCTTGTTTGTATGCATGCGCCATGCTTGTTTGTATGCATGCGCCATGCTTGTTTGTATGCATGCGCAAAAGCGAATTAAAGGTCCAAGATACTTTGTGATGAACAAAATCTTTAATGATGCAACGACAGTGGATTAGTGTATCATGATGTAACCACAATGGTAGCACGCGGCAGAAAGAGATCTTCCTCAAAGAGTCTGGTTCCTCAGCATTCGACAGACGCGCAGTTGTACTCAGAGATGTCGCGCGCAGAAACATAGCGCCAAGTGCCATGACACCTCCTCACCCGCTTCCTAATCCAAACTAGACGGCGAGCGCAATCCTAGCAGCAGGCCGTGCAGTAGTGTAGTTGGCCGTCTCGGTGTAGTGGTGGCCTGCCAGCGATTACACCCCACGTGCAATGCACAGGAAGGCATTGAGGCATAGGAGTGATAGCACCCCGGTCTGCCAGCATCAAGCTTCAACGTATGGGCACTGTGGCATGTCTGGAGCGGCACGTGTTTCCGCCCTTGCCGCCGCGTCCCATCATGAGGAGATGAAGTCATTCAAGTTCTCCTCCTGGTACAGCTATATCGGCGGGTCATCGGCGCACACGGTCAACGGTTGTGGTTTCGGTCTTGAGGTCAATGGTAGCTGGTTCGGTCCTCAGGTACAGCGCTCCTGTCTTCTGATGCGCCCGTCGCAGCAGGGCAGTTGAAGATGAGTGCGCATTCAAGATGAGTGTCCAAGAGATCACAGTCCGCCCGTTTGCTTTCTTGAGAATCTGGGATGGGCTTGCGAAAGGGAACTCTCTTGGGACTACACCCACTTCCACTTGCGACTAATACGCACTTCCTCTGATTACGCGACTAACACGCGCCTCCTCGCATTACGCACGCGCCTCCTCTCATGACGCACCCATGTCCCCCATGTCCCCAGCACCGGCTTGAGAGTAGAGCTTTGTTGCATAATTGCATGACCCGCAACAACAGTAAGGTCAAAAGCACATTGGCAGTGGTGGCGATTGTTGATCCTTAGACCGCGCAGCTGCACACAGGGCAGGCACCAGTGCGTGGTAGCAAAGGTTTGCGTGGCAACAGAGGTTGACAAATAGCGTGTCTTTTGGTCCCATTTGCGTGCCAGCATATTGAGACCTGCTCTGCACACGCGAGACGACGTACAGAAGCATGAAAGCGGCTGCTGCCCAAAGTCCTAGACCCGTGCCTTGGCATTTAAGATGCGGAGTTGTGTGAGTAAGCAATTGACTCCGGAGTGTCATCTGCAGGATGAAATCCTCAGTCATGCGCCGTTGAGAAGCGTTGCGTTCAGAAGCGTTGCGAAGACTGCGACTGCGATTGGGTAGCGTCGCGTGTCATCTGGGTAGACATGCCTTGCGAGCGCATGTCGAAGCCATACTGGCTCATTCCGAGGCTCAGCTTGTCGCCGAACTGCTGGCTGAATTGGCTCTGGGAGGCATCAAGCGACATGCTATCCTGGCTCATCCCGAAGCCGCCAGAGCCTCCATACCCAGGGCCGCCAACAGCAGCATGTGAATCGAGACGTCCGGCATACGCAGGACCGATGGGATCCATCCTGTAGTTGTTGCTGGGCTGCGTTCCGTTCGCGAAAGCATCGTACGAGTAAGGTACGCTGTTGCGGTCGTAATCGCTGTCCTGTCTGGCGTCGCTGTACCGCGACTCGCGGTGGTCATTGTAGAACTTGCGTGGGCGGTTGAACTGCATCATGCTCTGCTTCAAGTTGCTCAGCGGGCCTTCCACCAGACAATCGTGCAACTGGAAGTGGCACAAGAGATTGTTCCACAAAAGCGTCTTGGATAGGATTTTAGGGTTGCCCAGCACCACGAGCCCATAGCGCGCACGCGTCAAGGCCACGTTGAGACGCTTCGGGTCACTCAAGAAGCCGATGCTCCGGCCGTCGTTGGATCGTACGCACGACAGTACGATGAAATCCTTTTCACGTCCCTGGAAGGCATCAACGCTTGCAACCTCGATCTCGCTGTAAAGCTGCTTGCGGAGCGTGCCATTGCGCTGCATGTACTGAACAATGTAAGCACGCTGTCCATCATAGGGGGTGATGATACCAATCTGCTCCGGGGTGACTCCGCCCTTGAGGAAGCGCGTCACCACCTTTTCCACATTGGCCGCCTCAGTCCTGTTGAGATAAGATGTGCCCGAAGCCGACAACTCCTCGGAGCCCGTGGAGATGTAGAACATCATGGGCTTGGAAGCAACGGGCCATGGGAAGTCAATAGCATGCATGTCCCTTTCACCCTGTGTTACGCCGTTCTGCAGTGTTCCATCATAAAACGTGTTGGACGGGAACTCGCTGAGAATCGGGTGCATACGGTACTGGACCTGGAGGCGCACGGGCTTCACCCCGAGCTCTACCATGCGCTCAAACAGCGATTTGTTCAAGCCTGCCTTTGCAGCATTTTTGCACATGACGACCGGCCCTAACTGACAGTGGTCGCCCACGAGGACCAACTGCTTGGCTCCCATGACAATGGGAATGAGACACTCAGGCTCAGTGGCCTGCGTGGTCTCATCAATAAGAACCTTGGTGAAGCGCAGCCCCGAAAGCCGAGGGTCGCCGGCCCCGACGCATGTGGTGCAGATGACATCGGCGGCCAGCAGCAGCTCGCGCTCTGTGTTGCGGCGCAGCTGCTTGTACTTCTTCTCGTCCTGGGCCGACAGCTCACCAAGCTCCTGTTTGAGGAGCTGGAGCTTGCGGAACTCGTTCTTCTCGTCGTTGGCATACAGATTCGCTGCCTGCAGGGAGCCCACATTGCCTCAGTGCAACAGCTCCACGTTGCCACAGTGCAATAGCTCCACTTTTCAACGCTCCCGTCCCGCATCTCAAGCCCAAACCGACTCGCATTAGTCCCAACCGAAAGCACGGTTTGAAGCGCTACGCGTGCTTGTGTCACAGCGTTGCAGCTTCCGTTGCATCTGCTTTGCCTGCTGCTATCACACTTCTGTTTCTCATCTCACTGTTGCTATGTCTGTTCTGATATGTGAGTTGGCGGCATGGTTCTTCTGTTGTGAGGACTGCTGCTGTCTGTTGCCGCCATCACTCTTGTGACTGTTGCTGTCTGTTGCCGCCATCACTCTGCTTCGGCGGCAACAGCTGCGCAACAGTCCTCACTGTTGCCGCCATCACTCTTCTTTGTTGCTGTCTGTTGCCGCCATCACTGTTGCTGTCTGTTGCCGCCATCACTCATCACTCTTCTTTTCCTAGAGCTATCCCTGGCCTGTTGCTGCAGCGATCATACTTCTTTGCTGCTATCAAACTTCTTTGCTGCTATCATACTTCTTGCGCCCACACACAGCTCTGGAGGGGCGGGACAAAAGACAGGCGCCACACAAGCAAGGTACCACAGACCTGATGATGGAGAGTCAAATGCTCGACGCTGGAGCCAATGGACTCCCGGCTCTTGGCCGCCATGCGCACGACTTTCAGACCCTGCAGTCCAAGCAATGGGTGCAACAGCAACTGCCTTGTCATTCACTGCCTCGTCATTGCACATGCATGCAAGCATGCAAGGAATGGGGAAAGGAAAGCTGGAAGGGCGCCAGGAACGCAAGGAGTGAGAGAAGGGCGCCAGGAACAGAGTGAGGGGTGAGGGAGTGAGGGAGTGAGGGTACCGTTTTATGGATTTTCTCAGTCAGATGATCCACAGCCACGTTGCTGGGCGCCGCCACCAGGACCTGACCTTGGCCCATGCGCGAAAGATGGTACACAATGCACGCGGAAGTGACGGTCTTACCGGTGCCAGGGGGGCCCTGCACCACAGACAGGGGCTGCTGCAAGACCGTCTTCACCGCGAACACCTGTGAATGATTCAATTCCGGGAGATTTGGCGCCGAAAAGCGGGGCGGCATAGTGCATTTGACCGTCTGTGCCTCGACCTCGTGACCCAGCAGGCGGTGATACAGGTAGCCAGAGACGGACGTCTCGTCCACAGCAAACGTTCTCATCGCGTGCTGCATCCTGTCGTACGTGATCGATTTCCAGACAAATTCAACGCTGAAGCCATGGGTGGCGTCGATGGGCGCCTTGTCGCCGTTTCGGATTTCGAGTGCCACCTCCTCACTGTTGGCCTTCTCAATGACGTGCCCAACGCTGCTCCACCGCTTAAATCCGTCGCACCAGTTGAGTTTCAGCTCATCGCCAGGCATCAGCTTCACTTCTGCCTCATCCTTCGCAAACATGAAGTAGGCAATGCGCTTCTTGTTGAGGCCCACATCCCAGTGAACAACCAAGTCTTCCTTTGTCTGCTGCTCCTTCATGAGCTTGTCAGTGTCGGCCTCGTACTTGACAAGAGGTCCAAAGATGTTCTGATACTGGTACGCATCATCGTACATGAGCAGCACCGAAGCCAGCTCATCTTCAGTCCCGGGCTGGTCGAGATCCTCCAGAGTTGCCTCGGGCTTGGTCTTCCACAGCTCCTCCAACTTGACCAACTGTGCCGACGTGAGGAGGCGGGCCCTGGCTTGCTCGAGGTCCGATGGCGCCTTGACAAGCCAAGGCAGGAACGTCTTGTTGCTGTCGATCAGCGGCAGCCAGAGAGCGAGATCCCAGCTCGAATCCTTCATACCACCAGATTGCACGCACGCGCGACAGAGGAGTACGACGACCTGCTCCTGCTTCGCCGGGATGAACCCAAGCACGAAAACGTTGCGTTCGCCGCAGTTGTAGCACTCGAGCACTGTTTCACCGAGTGGGGAGTCGCGGTGGAGGGATACCTCTTTCATCTTTGAGCGCACGAGATGGTTGATGATGCACGACCCCTGAAACTTGTTGCCGGCGCTGTTGCAGAACCTGCAATCGGCGGGAGATGGTCATGATTTTCGGGTTGCACGCTTCATTTGTCACAGCGAGCGCACTCGCCCCAGAGGGCGCGCTCTGGGGCGAGGCGAGGGGGACACGAGGCTCCGAGGACAGGAGGATAACGGAAGAGGGGGCCAGGAATAAATCAGCATCTCAAATCTCACCACTTGTTTGACTTGATGCATCGCACGACGCTGGCCGGATTGTGGATGCCGCAGTAGATGCACGCGTGCGCAGGGAGCTCCTTGGGAGCCTCCTCGTCGATCAATGCGTCCTCGTCAAAGGTCTCCTTGAAGTCGAGCTCCACGGTGCCCGCCGCCCCGTCGCCCGCGCCGTCGTAAAAGTCGGCGTGCGAGCCCGCGTCCATGGAGCTGGCGATGGACTGCGAATACGGCGTGGCGAAGTTGGAAAAGGCCATGTTCGGCTGTGATGAGTCCTGGGTCATCCCGGCAAACTCGTTGAAGTTGAACTCGGCATCCGCCTGGCTGTCCTGCGTGTTGGCAAAGCCGAAGAATTCCTGCGTGCCGTCCTGGTCATCCTCTTCAAAGAAGGAGGCATCGAACTCCTGCGCCTGCGACGACGACAGGCCGGTCGTGTCCTGCGAGATGTTCTGCGAAAAGGGCTGGCTCCCCGACGCCATCGTCGGTGTTACGGTCTTGGCCGGCAGCGAGCGCACGAGCCTTCGACCCCTCGGAAAACCTACTGAGCAAGGAATGTAACCTCGTGTAAGAAAGTAAAAAAACCAAAAAAAAATGGTTCGTGGGACGAAATTTGCGATGGACTGCACGTCAATGGACAGGGCCGTGTTCGAGGCGTTTGCGGGACGCGCCGACCTGCTGCTCGACCGCCTCACGGTGCGGACGATGAACTTTGCACGCGAGGCAGACGGCACCACGCCGCTCATGGCTGCGTGCGCACGGGGCAACAGGCCGCTTGTAGAGCTGTTGCTGGACCTCGGGTGCGTGGCGCTGGCAAAAGATGCAAACGGTTGGACCGCGGTGGAGCATGCTGCCGCGAGCCCGGTGCAGCAGGACCTGGGGAAGCTCATCCTGGAGCGCGTGCTCCCGCCGCTGGACCCGGCGACCGGCAAGCCCGTGCACACCTGGGACACGTGCGCCCACGCGCCAGAGAACCGCTACCTCGACGAGTCGCAGGGCTGGCTCATCTGCACCAACTGCGCGCTGGTTCTCAACGAGAAGGCACTGCTCATGGCGGGGGAGCCCGCAACTGGGGCCAACAACCCGTGGGCTGTGCGGGGTGCAGACGCCGACTACAACGCGTGGAGGCACGACGAGATGGAGCTCGCCGACGCCATGCGCGCTCTCGGCGTGGTGGACAACGAGGGCGCAAAGCGGCGGGGGCTGGAAACGAGCATTTGGAGCAAGAGGGAGCGGGCGCTGGAGTGGCTCGACAAACGGCGGCGGTTACTTTTGTCTTGGCAAGACGGGGCACGGATAGCGCAGAACGCGGGGAGGAAGCTGGCCCCCATGCCTGCGATACCAGAGTATCCTGCGCAGCTGGACGCCGTGATGATGGACGTTGGGTTTGCCACCGCGCAGCGCAATGTCTCCGAAAAGCTGCTGAATCCAGAACCGCTCGAACGCTTAAGATTCAAGGGCCGGAAGGTGGAGGCAGCGTGGGAGCAGGAAGAGGATGAGCTCTTCGACCCCCGCGCCATGCAAGAGGCTCTGGGGGATCCCTTTGCCCTCGTCTCGAGGTGGCGAAGAAATCTTGCGCGCTGGAAGAAGGTATGCCGCGGGGCGGTGAGGCATGGCAACTACAAGGGCGCTGGAGTCCTGGGGGTGATTGGGGAGGAGACAGAGGCGGAGTGCGACTCATCGCTTCAGTGTGACAAAGTGTCCAAGGTGATTGGACGCGAAATGGAGATCGAGTACGAACTCGCCTGACAAATGGCGCCCCGTGCATCAATCAATCAATAAATTTTTTTCAACCCCTACTATTTTTTTTGTCAAACCGTAGGGTTTTTTTGACGTTGACGCAAGACGTTGACGCAAGTCTTCTTGGTACTTGAGCTTGTCTCTGCGGATTCTTGAAGAATGGACTGAGCACATGTTTACTCTGCGCTGTTGGTTCTTAGATTCGATTCAGCTCAAGTAAGTAGGAGACCTCCCACAACCACAAAGGCAGCCACGGGCTTTGGGACGCAGCTCAAGAGGCACGCCCTCTTGAGCGAAGGACCCAGCTCAAGATTCCAACATGGGCAGGGCTGCGGAAAGCAAGAGGTGTTGCCGTGGTTGCCGTTGTTGCCGTCTTTGCCGTTTTTGAAGATGGGCGTGTGGCGTTGGCGTTTACCTCCAGTCTGTCCTCATGTGATGCGCCCTCTTGTTACCTCCTGTCCTCATGTGATACAAGAGGGCGCATCACGTCCTATGAATTCTGCAAGCTGCGAGATTCTGAGGGCAAGGGCGCCGAGCGGCTCGACGACTTTGTGCGGATGCATCTGCAAGTTGCCCGACGGCGGCTCGTACTTGTCGAGGTAGAGGCGCACTGTGGCGCCCACAACGCCTGTGCCCGAGAGGCGGAAGATGATGCGAGAGCCATCAGCAAGGATGAAGCGCTGACCCTGATTCTTCGAGACCGACCCGTCCACAGGGTCGGTATATTCAAAAGTGTCGACCGTGCACCATTCCGCATCGGGCGGCCAGCTTGACTTGTCTGACTTGTCGCCTCCCATCCCCGCCATGCGCTCCATCATCTGAGTGGCCTTGTCGAGGTCGACGCCCTCGTAGTCGTAGCGGGCGTAATAGTTGCGGCCATACTTTGCCCAGTGCGCCTGGGCAATTTGCTCAATTGTCACGAGCGCCGCTGATGCGTCGCTGTTCTTTGCCGCAAGGATTTGGAGCCATGCAAGAACTGCCCACATGCCGTCTTTTTCACGCACGTGGTCAGACCCTGTGCCGAAGCTCTCCTCGCCGCAGATGAAAGGTGTGTACTTGGGGGTGTCCATGAGGTTGCCGAAGAACTTCCAGCCTGTGGGCGTCTCAAAGAAGGGGACGCCCGTCCGTGAGCACACGTGGTCGAGAGCACTACTGGTGGGCATGCTGCGCGCTGCGCCCTTGATTCCACCTCGTCGTGCAAAGAAGGGAATGAGGTGCGCATTGTCGACGAGGATTGCCAAAGAGTCAGAAGGCGTTACAAAGAAGCGCGTCCCGAGGATCATGTTCCGGTCCGCGTCGCCGTCTGCGGCAGCGCCCATCGAAGGGGGCTCCGACCCCTGCCCCGTCACAGGAGAGCCATCGATGGACACGCCCATGCGGTCGCAAAGCTCGCGAGCATTTGCGAGGTTGGGGTCCGCGTGCCCGTGCGACGGCGTCGAATGCCCTCCAAAGTCCTCCTGAGGCTCGCAGTTGATCAGCGACGCCTCAGATGCGCCCAGAATGTCGCGCAGCACCTTTTTGGCGTATGGACCCTGGACGCCGTGCATGGCGTCGTAGCATATGCTGAAGTCTGGGCGCGTCATAAATGCCTTGATCGCCGCAAAATCGAAGCAGGTTTCGAGCACAGCCACGTGGTCCTCTGTCGGATCGAAAACCTCAACAGTGACAGTGCGGGAGCCGTCGGTAGACACAATCTTCTGCACGCCTATCCGCCCTATATCAATGTCTGGGAAGGCCGCCGCCGCACGGATCTCCTTGATGGCCTTTGTCTTGGCTAGGATGATGTCTGTGATCTTCTCCGCCGCCGGGCCCCCGTTGTCGCTGTTGTACTTGATGCCAAAGTCCTCGTCGATGCCACCCGGGTTGTGCGAGGCCGTAAGGATGAAGGCGCCGAAGGCCTTGTGGCCGCCCTCACGGCTGCGGATGACGGCCGAGACCGCTGGCGTCGACAGCAGTCCGTCCTTGCCCACCCAGAGGCGGTCGACGCCCGCGGCCACCGCGATCTTCGCAATGACCTGGATCGCATGACTGTTAAAGTAGCGCCCGTCGCCGGAGACGACGAGCGTTCCGCCCCTAACCGCGACGTCGAGCTCCTGCAGCGCGTCGAAGGTGCTCTGCACGAAGTTGTCGAGGAAGTTCTCCTGCATAAACTCGCGAGTCTTCTTGCGCAGCCCCGACGTGCCGGGCTTTTGTCCCGCAATCGGCTGCGTTGCCCGCGCTGTCACCGCCAGCGGGTCCCCCATATCGCACCTATGCCCCTGGCCAGCCACGCACGACCTACGGCCCCCGACTTGGAAATCCTTAAATTTAGATTTAAGGACAAAACTCGGCCGTGTGTGTGTGGCCCCTATTAGGGGCCAGGGAGAGGGGAAGTGGGGCGCTTGTGCGGGGCGGCTGGCGGCGGCAAACAGCAGGCGGCGGCCTGCGGCGCTATGGTGGCAAAGGTCTGTCCCAAGTGTAACTCTAGCGACATCGACTCGGATGGCGCACGCGGCGAGGCGGTGTGTACCAACTGCGGGCACGTGCTCGAGGAGTGCGCGATCGTCTCTGAGGTGCAGTTCAGCGAGAATGCGGGCGGGCAATCCTCGGTTGTTGGCCAATTCGTGCCTGAGAGCGGTGTCTCGTCCTTCCGGTGCGGGCCGGGGTACGGCGGCTTTGGCAAGGACTCGCGCGAGCTGACGCTCGCAAACGGCAAGCGCCTCATCCAGCACATTGCGCAGGTGATGCACCTCGGCAACGACCACATCGAGGTCGCGCACCGCTTCTTCCAGCAGGCGGTGCAGAAAAATTTCATCCAGGGCCGCAAGACGCACAACGTGGTGGCAGTCTGCCTGTATATTACCTGCCGCTTCCGCAAGACGTCGCACATGCTCATCGACTTTGCCGAAAATCTGCAGACGGACGTGTACGAGCTCGGGAGCGTGTTTCTCAAGTTCTGCAAGCTGCTCATCATCAAGCTCGACCCCATCGACCCGTCCCTGTACATCCATCGCTTTGCGGGCAGCCTGGAGTTCGGCGACAAGACGAATGCGGTGGCCACGACGGCGATCCGGGTCGTTGCCAACATGAACCGCGAGTGGATGACCACGGGCCGGCGGCCGGCGGGCATCTGTGGCGCGGGCCTGCTCATTGCTGCCAAGATGCACCGTTTCCACCGCACGGAAGCGCAGGTGGCACAGGTTGTGCGTATCTGCGACGGCACCCTCAAGAAGCGTCTCAACGAGTTTGACGAGACCAGCGCCTCAGAGATGACGGTGCAACAGTTCAATTCGCTTTTCAAAACGGGCAGCGTGTCCGACTTTGTCGACGCGAGCGCGCCAGAGAAGGAGCAGGAGAACTGGGCCTTTACAAACGCTCGCCAGCCGCCCGCGCTGAAGCAGCAGGAGAAAAAGCGAAAGCAAGTGACAGAGGCGGCTCAACGCCGTGCGGAGGAGGGCGAGGTGGATGATTCGTCTCTTGAGGCGCTGAGCAATCAAGCCCGCAAAATCCTGCAGCACTCGAAGGCGCTGCGCGATCTCGATGATGATCACGAGGCCGGCGCGCAGAACGCTGCAGCGCACCTGTCAAAGCTGGCCGCGCTAAAGGAAGCAGCAGCGAGGGAGGCTGCTGCTACTGCTGCCGCCACCAGCGCTGAGGGTGGTGCCAGCACAGAAGCTGCGGGCGCTGCCGCGCTTGGGGGGCATGCAAGCACCAGCAGTGCAAGCAAAATTGTAGTCGAGAATGGTGCCAGAAGTAACACAGCAGGTGCAGTTGGGGGCTCAAAGGGGAAAGAGAAGGACACTTCGGCGCCAGGATCCGCAAATGAAGCGGGTTCGGAGAGGTTAAATGCGGCCGAACGGGGAACCGCGCAGCGGCCACCCAGGCCGAGGCCGCAGTTGGGCGAGGATGGGCAGTGGCACGAGGAAGAAGACATGGTGAGAGAGGCGCAGCGGGAGCAAGAGGAGGCAGAAGAGGATGCAGCTGCGAACGCCCGCGAAGAAAATGAGCGCCTGAGCGACGTTGACGACGATGAGATCGGTGCTCCCGTCTACTTGTGTGCACCGTCGCGCGTACACTTCAGTGTTCTTCGATGTGTCATCGGCCGACATTTTTCCACAACGGCTGTTTAGTGGATTCTGTTTGCGTGCACATGCTTGCCCCTCTCCCTCTGCACTTATGCAGTGATATTTACGCTTGTATCAGAGTCGTACATCCGCACGACGGCGGAAGCGAGGCAACGAGAGACTACCTGGAACGAGCTCAACAGAGACTACATCGAAAAACAAGCTGAGAAGCAACGCATTGAGGAGATGAAGGAGTCCGCTTTGCCGCACGAGAAGCAAGGCAAGCGCAAGCGACGAGCCCTCGATAATTCCGTCTCTCGCACCGCGCACGAGGTCCTGCGTGCACCTGTGTCTGTCTTAGCGGCGTCAGCGCTGTGCGTCACAGCGCTTTGACGCCCCAAGGACAATGCCGCGTTGTACTGCGTTTTTTGACACGCTTTGTACTGCGTTGGTTGACCAAAGCTGCTCTGAGGCACCCATCCGCCGTCCCGCATACGGGTGGAGGCACGCAACAAAAGCAATGGGCTCCTTTGAGCTGGCGACTCGTAACGTTGTTGTGCATGGGGGCAGGCGGCCTCGAAGATGCTACGGAACCGAAACCTGTCTAACAAGGTCAACTACGACGCTCTTGAGGAGCTTTTTGGCGGCGACTGAGAAGGAGGAACAGCGAGGGCAGATGCGATGAGCGCATTGGAGGCGGGATCTGCGCGCGTGCGTCCAAGACGCGCACAGCGTGTGTGTATGCGAGTGCGAGAGAGAGAGTGCAATGGAGCAGGCCGGTTGACCGTAGTCTGCGCACGCCGAAAAGTAGGTACGTAGATTGGTTGCAACTGGTTCCGCGATGCGCGATCGGGGTGAGATTGTTCGAAACGTTGCGTTTTATTGTGAATTTTTTAAAAACGCAACGTTTCTTGAAATTCGCAGGGTTCCAGTCACGCGGCTGTCTATCAATTCTCTTTGCTCAAATGTTTC
>Ga0315899_10002246_pt1 | contig 21432 bp, 14 predicted proteins | sample LakEriMetagenome_2_FD_203518 | JGI IMG/M metagenome (GOLD analysis project Ga0315899, IMG submission 203518) | Freshwater fungal communities from buoy surface, Lake Erie, Ohio, United States - Buoy 4 MA112 | ecosystem: Environmental > Aquatic > Freshwater > Lake | place: USA: Lake Erie, Ohio... | reverse complement strand
ACTCGCAGTGTTACGGGTTTTCCCTGCCACTCGCTCACTTCCATGGGAGCCCACCAGTCCGGCGTGCCATCGGCTAGTTCGATGTCATTGCGGACCACGACCTTGCCGTCCACAAGGAGCGTCACCAGTCGCTTGGGCGCTCCGTTTTTGATGGGCAGATGCAGGTAGCGGGCGGATGCGGTCAGGCTGCGCTCGGCATTGCTGATCAATGGCGGCGGTCCCTTGGGCTTCACATCCGTTTGCATGATGTGATCGACATTGATGTGGCCCCAGCTTCCCTTCGCTTCGTCGATGATCCTGAGCGTTGCGGATTTGCCTGACAACTCAGAAACATCCCACGAGCCCTGAGCCAGTGCTTCCGTGCCGCCTGGACGATCATTGGGTCCAGTGGCACTGCGGACGGCTTTGCCATCCACCAGCAACTGCAGCGCCAGCTTCTCCGCATTCATGCCGCCTCCAATGAGAAACGCGAGGTACTTCCGCTCAATCCGGAAGCCTTGAGATGTCAGGGTTCCAGTGCTGTCGTCGCCTTTGTTGAACGAGTTCACGAGACCTTTGCCCCGGAATCCCTCCACATTCATCTGTCCCGGCAGCGGGCCTTTTGCTGGCGCGGTGCCAAAGGCCTCGCCGCTTACCGTCCAGGGCGCGTACTGATCGCCCTCGAAATCCGCAATGATCAGGTCGTCGGCCGCAGCCGCCGAGGCGGTCATGGCAGATGCTGCCAGAAGTCTGGATAGTTGCATTCTCATTGAGTTGGATTTTCAGTCAGCACGGGTTCCCAAGGAATTCACGAGACGCCGAGATCACCCTGAATCTCCTCAAGGCTGCGCCCTCTCGTCTCAGGCACCATCAGCTTCACCCAGACCAACTGGAGCACCATCATGAAGCAGAAGAACAGGAACACATAACCCGGAGGAAACGCCGTGACCATCTTCGGGAAGAACGTGGTCAGCAGCGCGGCAAAGATCCAATGCGTGAAGCTCCCCAGCGACTGGCCCATCGCGCGGTATTTGTCAGGGAAGATCTCCGAGATGAGCACCCAGATGACCGCGCCCTGACCCACGGCATGTGCCGCGATGAACGCAAAGATGCACGCCGGCACGATGGCAAAATGCCCGGTGAAGAAGGCCCAGCTGCACATCCCCAATGACGCAATATAGCCGAACGAACCAATATAGAGCAGGGTGCGGCGGCCAAGGCGGTCAATCAGCCACAGCCCCACGAAGGTGAACACCAGATTCGTGACGCCGATGCCGACCGATTGCAGCAATGCCGCCTTCTGTCCGAGGCCGGTCAGTTCAAAGATCCGCGGCGCAAAGTACAGAATGGCATTGATCCCGGACAGCTGATTGAAGAACGCCACAAGAAGCGCGATGAGAATCGGCGTCCTCATGCCGCTGCGCCAGAAACCCTGCGCCGCACCCGCCGCTTCCCCGCCCGCGGCCATGGCACTGGCGCTCGTTTCCAGTTCCGCTGCCGTGGCATTCGGCGTGATGAGCTTCAGTACCGCCAACCCGCCCGCACGGTCACCTTTGCGCGACAGCAGCCATCGGGGGCTTTCGGGAATCATGAAACACGCTAGGGTGTACAGCAGCGACGGCACCGCCATGATCCCGAGCATCCAGCGCCATGCGCTTTCCCCCATGCCCGCCAGCACCGAATTCGAAACAAACGCGACCAGAATGCCGAACACGATGTTGAACTGAAACATGCCCGCAAGTCGTCCCCGGCTCTCCGGCGGCGAGATCTCCGAAATATATAGCGGGGCCGCCACCGTGGACACCCCGATCGCAATGCCGCCAACAAATCGCGCCATCATGAAACCATAGACTTCAGTCGCGAGGGCCGTCCAAACCGAACCCACAATAAACAGCGCCCCGATCCAAAGCAGGGTCTTCTTCCGCCCGAACCGGTCGGTCGGCCAACTGCCCACCAAAGATCCCAGCACCGTCCCCCACAGCGCTGCCCCCATCGCAAGTCCATGCATCGCCGGACTCAATCCCCACAACGCCTGGATCGTCTTCTCGGCTCCAGAGATGACGACCGTATCAAAGCCAAACAGAAACCCGGCCAGCGCCGAGACGAGTGACCAGAGGAAGAGTCGGGATGAGGCAGTCGAAGTCGATGAATGGGCAGGCATGGGGGTGCTCCTGAGTTTCCCGAATCATGCGCGCGGCCCGATGCGGAGCGAAACTGAATCAGACAGGTCAGCCATATTCCTGTCATGACAACTCGTTCGATTGGACTATACAGGCCTGATGCCCAGCAGGATCGCCAAACACACCGAAATCGCCCGCGAAATCCGCTCGGAGATCGCCTCCGGAAAGTACGGCACCGGCGGCCGTCTGCCCAGCGAAGCCCAGTTGGTGAGCCGCTTCGGCGTGTCGCGGCCCACCGCAGCCCAAGCACTGCGGACGCTGGAACACGAGGGTCTCGTCGAGCGCCGCCCGGGTTCCGGAACCTTTGTCACCCGACCGCCAACCACCCGTTCCGCGCTCCAGCAACTCGGCCTCATCGTCCCCGGGCTCGGCCACATCGAAATCTTCGAAGTCATCTGCGGCGAACTCGCCAGCCTCGCCCGCGTCCATGATTTCGGAATGCACTGGGGTGGCAGCACCCGCCCGCGGGGCGACGCCGACATGAGCATCGAAGAAGCCGAGGCCCTCTGCAGCCAGTTCATCGAAAAGGGGGTCAACGGCGTCTTCTTCGCGCCATTCGAACACACGCCGGACAACGGCGCAGCCAACCGCCGCATCACCGAGCGGCTCAGCCACGCGGGCATCCCCGTACTCCTGCTCGACCGCGACACCACTCCCTTCCCTCAGCGCAGCGCCTTCGATCTCGTGGGCATCGACAACTTCGCAGGCGGCTACCTCCTCGCCGAACATCTGATCAAGCTGGGTGCGCGACGCCTCGCCTTCATGACCCGTCCACTCTCCGCCACCACCGTCGAAGCTAGAAAAGCAGGCGTCTGCTCGGCGATGATCGCTCACGACATTCCCATGCCGCGTGACTTTCTCCGCACCGGAGACCCTGCCGATCTGAAGTTCGTCCGCCAACTGATGGCAGGAAAACAACTGGATGCCGTGATCTGCACCAATGACCACACCGCCGCCCGACTCCTCCAGACCCTGACCCGCATGGGGGTGTCCACGCCGCGCGACCTCCGCGTGGTTGGCTTCGACGATGTCCGCTTCGCCACGCTGCTGGCCGTTCCGCTCACCACCATCCAGCAACCCTGCCGCGACATCGCAGTCACCGCCTTCAACGCCCTGCGCGAACGCATCGAAGATCCCACCCTCCCCGCACGAAGCCTCCTCCTCAGCCCCCGGCTTGTTGTCAGGGAATCCTGCGGCGCCTATCTGCCTCGCTGAGCCCTCGGCTGCCTAGGCCGCCTCTGACCTTCACGGAAGCCATGGTCTTCTCCCCATCGGCCCGGTTTCGAACTCATGCCGGACTTGTACGGCTTTGAGAAGAGCACCGAAAGCCTGCCGCTGTTCCGGCCCGCCATTACCGGTTTCAGCCGCAGCCCTTCGGCTCATTGCCGTCAGCTCCTCCGGGGTGCCACTTGGCGCTACACAAGAGGGCACATTCACTCCCTGAAATGTTGTCATCCTGAGGGCCGATTGGTGAAGGTCACGCCTGCCGGCTGTGCCTCGGGCCGCGGCAGCTGAATGAATGTCTTCGCCCTGGACATCCTGTTGCAGGCTGGGTTCTGCCCTTCATGCCCAGAATGCCGCAGCGCAGTTCTCTCGTCGATCAGGTGGCCGCCTCCATTCGGGAGGCAGTCGAGGAGGGCAAGTGGCTTGAGGAATTGCCGGGCGAGCTTGATTTGTGCGCCCAGCTCCGCGTCAGCCGGATGACGCTGCGCGGCGCGCTGGACATTCTGGAGAGTCAGCGCTGGATCGAGCGTGGCGGGAGCGGGAAACGGACGCGCATACTCAATATCCCGGCGGAGGCACCGCGCAGCCGGGGCACGGAAGTGCGCATGGTCAGCGGGCTGCCGCTGTCGCAGATCGTCGGGGTGACGCGGGATGCCATCAATGAAGTGCATGCGGCCCTGGAGGCAGCCGGATTCACCTTCCGTTTTGAGCATCGGGCCGGCCTCGCGACGGCCACCGGAGAGGCGGCGTTTCGCCGGCTGACATCGGCGCAGACCGTGGCGGGCTGGATGCCCGTTTGGGCCAGTGCGGACCTCCTGCAGCGGTTTGCGGCCGCCAGCGGGCTCCCGGCAATGACGCTAGGCACACCGCCGGTGAATTCACGCCTGCTTACCGTGGAGTATGATACGGCCGGCATCGGCAGGCACGCTGGCCTGCAGTTCCTCCGGCGGGGCCACCGGCACCTTGCGTTTGTGCGGCCGGACAATGACTTCCCCGGCGACCTCAGCGTGGAAGCCGGCATGCTTGCCGCCGCGGCCACTCGCGGCGGCAGGGTGACGACCCTGACTTATTCAGCAGCGGCGAACGATTTGCGTCAGCGCATGGAGGAGGTGCTCAAGCGGCCTGAAGGTCCTACCGCATGGTGTGTAGCGCAGCCGAATTCCGTCTGGCCTGTCATCAATGTCCTGCTCCTCGCAGGACGCCGCATCCCGCAGAATGCCGCGGTCATTTCCCGCGGAGACGATCTGTTCCTCGAAACCGCAGTACCCTCGATCGCCCGGTATCAACTCGATGGCCGGCTCCTCGGAAGGACTGCATCTCGGCTCATGCTCCAGCTCCTGCGTCAGCCCGGAGCCCGCCCGCGAAGGCAGAAGCTGACCCCGGATTTTCTGCCTGGAGAGAGTCTCGGCTGATGTTCTCAATGCCGTGGCGGCAGGCCGGATCACCGAGGAAATGTCCATAGACTAGACAATCATGGAAGCATGGACATTTCCCGGGCCGGCGCTTAAACAGAGATGTTAATCATCCGCCCTCATTCCGTCCATGAAACCACGCGCCACTTCCCGCTTCAGCAGAATCATTCTCCTGCTTGCCGGCATCATTCCCGGCATGGCCGCCGCGGATGTCATCTACGGCCATAGCGATGACGCGGAATTCAACACCAGCAGCAGCGGTGCGATGGCGGGCGGACCAAATGCGGTTTCCGGATCCGATCTGTATGTCGGCCGCCAGTACTATGCGAATGTGGCCAACCACTACGTAGTGCCCTTCCAGCTTCCCGACCTCGGACCGGGTACGTTTTCGGACGTTTCGGTGACGTTCAATACCACCGACATCGATATCGCCAATCAGGTGAATCTATACGCCACGCCCGCGGCCCGGACGGCCAGCGCCACGCTGCCATCGGACGTGCGTGGTGCCACGGACCACCGCAGCACCGGCACGCGCATCATGGCGGCTTTTCTCACCTCCACCTCCACGGGCAATACCGCCTACACGACGCCAGCCGATGGCGTGGTCGATGCCGCTCTGAGCAACTGGCTGAATGCCGCCTACGCCGATGGCGCCAAAGGCGGACAGTATGTATTCATGCGGCTGAGTCCCAATGCGCTGTATCCGACCTCCCATCAGCGGGGCTTCCGGATTGCCTCGGCGAACCATCCGGATTCGGAGAAACGGCCAGTCCTGACTTACACATTCAACGCAACTGGATCGCCGTCGCCCTCGATCGTTGCATTCACCGGCTCACCAGCTGTCGTTTCCGCAGGCGGCACCTCGGTGCTCACATGGGAGGTGAACAATGCGGACACCGTCACCATTTCCAATGGCATCGGAGCCGTGGCTCCCGCGGGAAGTTTGGAAATCTCCCCAGTCGGCACTGTAACCTACACGCTCACCGCCACCAGCGCCGGCGGAACCCGCACCGCCACCGCCACCGTGGGTCTGGCCGGCACGGCATTTCACCGCTACTTCCGATTCACGCCCACAAAGCTGCGCAACAACGCCAGCGCCAACAGCGTGCAGCTTGCCGAATTCGAAATCATGATGGACGGCAGCCCCATCCCCGGGGCCACAGCGACGAATCCCGGCGGCAAGCCAGTCACCGACGGCGAGGGACCGCTCCAGGCAGTGGACAACAACCTCGACTCCAAGTGGCTGGACTTCACCAAAGGCCCGCTGGTCCTCGATTTTGGTCAGATCAAGTCTGTGAATGGCTACCGCTTCGCCACGGCCAATGACTCCGACGAGCGTGATCCCGTGAGCTGGAAACTGGAGGGCAGCAACAACGGCACCACATGGACACTTCTGGATGAGCAGTTCGACTTTGCCGTCCCGATGGACCGCCAGACATACATCACCGGACAACTGGTGCTCGGCCCGGCCGGATTAGGCGGTGCCCCGGCTATCGGGCTGTTCCAAGCTTCGCCTGCCGCTTTCCCCGCAGGCGGATCCACAACGCTGGAATGGAATGTGCTCAATGCCACCACCGTCACGATCTCCGGCGGCGTGGGGACGGTGCCCGCCGTGGGAACGCAGGGTGTTTCCCCTGCCATGACTACCACCTACACGCTGACCGCCACCAATGCTCAGGGGACCAGCACCTCCACTGCTCTGGCCACCGTGATTCAACCGGGACCGTATCGCCACTATCGTTTCGTGCCGACGAGGGACCGGGTCGGCGGCACCCCTCCCGGCAGCGGCGGCGAAGATTTCCAGATCGCTGAATTCCAGATGCTCTTCAATGGCACGTGGGTGCCATGCCCAGCCGCAGGCGTGACCTCCCCCGGCGCATCGCGGGCGGTCGGCCACGGCGAAGGTGCCGGAAAAGCCAACGACAACCGCCCCGCTTTTGTTGCTTCGGGTCAGGCAGGAGACACCAGCCAGGGTGATTCGAAATGGAATGACTCCGGCATGCCTCCGCTGCAATACGACTTCGGCATCACTCAGCAGGTGACCGGCTACCGCATCTGCACCGCCAACGACTCCGAAGACCGTGACCCGGTGTCATGGCGGATCGAAGGCAGCCACGATGGCAGCAACTGGGTTCTGGTGGATGAAAAAATCAACTATGCCACCACCACCGCCCGCAACACTTACCTGCCCGATTTTCCCATCGCCCCGTTTGCCGGTCCAGACATCGCCTTCAGTGCCAGCGCCCCGCAAATCGTGACAGGCGGCTCGGCCACTCTGAACTGGAACGTAACCGGAGCCACTGCCGGCAGCATCAGCATCAATCAGGGCATCGGTGCCGTGGCCGCCAGCGGTTCACAATCCGTCTCGCCCGCGGCCACCACCACTTACACCCTGACTGCCACCGGCAGCGGCATTACGAAAAACCAGTCGGTCACCGTCGAGGTCGTGGCAGGACTGCCGCTGAATTTCAGCTTTGATGATGCCACGTTCCAGGGCTGGACAGATGTCTCTCTCGGAGATACCGGCTCCCGGGGCTGGTCCACCACCACTGGCCATGGTGACGTTTACGAAGGCACCAACGCCATTCGCTCGCAGTATCATGACAGTTCGCATCCGACGATGATCCTGCGCTCACCGTCATTCGTTTTGAATGGCAGCGGGGACCTCGTCGCATGGCTGGCCGGAGGAGCCGGAAATGTCGCCAGTCTGGCCGGGACCCCAGTCGCCGCCCTGCCAGTCAATTCAGTGAACAATGGCGGATTCCAGGGGATCGCCCTGCGGAATGCCAACACCGGTTCGTATGTCCTTTCCGCTCGCCGCCCCGGACCCGACGGCGAAGGCGGCAACAGTTACCAGCAGGTCGGCTTCACCGCAGCCGAGCTCGCCGCCCTCGACCAGGCCGCTGCCTACACCCTCGACCTCGTTGATTCGAATCATGGGTCATGGGCATGGTCCGCCATGGATTCCGTGAGGATTCCCGGCAGCCTCGGTGCCGGCAGCCTGCCGCAGATCGCTGCCTTCTCGGCCACTCCTGCCACCATCAGCATGGGCGAAACAAGTACGCTGGCATGGGAAGTGAGCGGTGCCACCAGCATCAGCATCAGTCAGGGGATCGGCAGCGGACTGGCCGCCAGCGGCAGCGTGGAAGTTACTCCCACCGCGACCACCACCACCTACACGCTCACCGCCAGCAACGGATCCGGCACCGTGAGCGCCACTGCCACCGTCTCCATTTCCGCGCCGGTCATTGCTTCGTTCACCGCAAGCCCGCAGACGATCGCCCCCGGCGAATCCAGCACCCTGACGTGGAGCGTCAGCGGCGCCACCGGCATCAGCATCAGCAACAGCGTGGGGAGCGGACTCCCGGCCAGCGGCAGCCGGTCGGTTTCACCCGCGGCCACCACCACCTATACGCTCACCGCCACCAACCCGCACGGCACCACCACGGCGGACGTTATCGTCGGCGTGGCCCTGCCCGGCCCCTATCGTTACTATCGTTTTGTCCCCACCGCCCTTCGCGACCCGGGCGACAACAGCGTGCAGATCGCCGAATTCCAGATGCTGCTGAATGGCAATCGCCTCTCCGGTGCCACCGCCAGCGAAACGCCTGTGGATTCACCAGGCGGTGAAGGTCCCGCGGAGGGCAACGACAACGATCTCGAAACCAAGTGGCTCAACTTCAGCCGGACTGACGCCCGCCTCATCCTCGACTTCGGCACCGCGACCGAGGTCAACGGATACCGCTTTGCCACAGCCAATGATTCAGACGGCCGCGACCCGGTCAGTTGGCGCGTCGAAGGCAGCCACGACAGCACGGCATGGGTCGTCCTCGACATCCAGACCAGCGCGTCAGTGCCGACAGACCGCCAAACATACCTGCCTGACATCCAACTTCCCACCTCCGGCCCCGGCCCGATCGGCAGCATCACCGCCATCGCACTCAGCCCCGATCTCAGCACCGTCACCCTGACATGGGAATCCACCCCTGCCGCAAGCTATACCATCCAGCGCAGCGCCGATATGACGGCGGGCACATGGACGGATGTGAAGACAAACATCACCAGTCAGGGTGCCGTCACCACTGACACCGTTCCCGCTGGGACTGGTGACAAACAGTTCTTCCGCGTGAAGAGGCAGTAGTCGCCGCCTGCAGGATCACTCCGGCTGTGGCTTTCGCGGCTGGCCACAGCCGCTGAGAGCAGCGTCTTCGATAGCCATCATCGCGGCACCCGTCATATATCCCGAGCCTTGCATTTTCCGCCTGCGGGCGATTCTGCCCTGAAGCGATGAAGCTGAACCCTGACAAATGGATCAAGGCCGAGCAGCAGCGGCGGGACATCATGGCCCGTTATGCGCAGGACAATCACGCCGCCGCGGCATTCGAAGCCATGCGGCGTCTGGCCGAGAAGGCGCCGATGCTGCCTGGCGTGCAGGCAGACCTGATGAAGCTGGCGTGGGCCGTGTGCGAGTTCAGCACCGCCCTGACGGCGGCCGACAGACTGCTGGCACTGGCTCCCGCCCAACCCGCGGCCGTGCAGGCTGCAGCAGATCTTTTCCTGCTCTGCGGCCAGCCGGACAAGGCCCGCGCGGCATGGCTCCGTCTGGAGAAATCCCCCCAGAGCCACGCGGCATGGCTGGGGCTGGCGTCCCTAGCCGAGCGGGCGGGACGCATGGACGAGGCTGCAGAATGGAGCGCAAAGGCGCTGGCCGATAATCCGAGGGATGCACAGAGCCGCATCCGGGCCGGGTGCATCGCCAGACGTCAGGGGAGAACGTCGGATGCCGCGGCGCATCTGGAACCATGCAGCGCGCCGGGAGTTCCGCCAGCCATTCGTGCCTCCGCACTCTACGAACTGGGTGAGCTGCACGACAAAGCGAACGACCCGGCTTCCGCCGCAGCCGCGTGGGGCGAGGCCAAACGCTGCATGGAACAGGCATGGCCGTCACAGGTCACTCTGGCCCGCCGCGTGCGGGCAAAAGCAATTGATCGGAACCGGCGGCTGGTCTCCGAACTCACACCGGAATCCATCCGCCGCTGGCGGTCCCAGCCGCCGGCCACGAACATGCCGCCCGTGGTGATTCTGGCCGGTCACCCGCGCAGCGGCACCACGCTGCTGGAGCAGGTGCTCGCAGCTCACCCTGACATTCTCGACATCGATGAAAAAGACGCTATGGCCTGCGCCCTGCGGGAGACACTTTTTCCCGCTGCTCCGAGCGGCCCGGAAATCACTGCGCTGGACAACGCATCCGACATCTCACTGGCTGCCGTCAGGAAGGACTACCTCCGGCGACTCGCCATGCTCGGCCCAAAACCCGGTCCCGGCTCCGTCATTCTGGACAAGAACCCCAACTTCACAGATTTCCTGCCATTTCTGCTCCGCCCGTTTCCATGCCTGCGGCTGGTGATCGCCCGCCGGGATCCCCGCGATGTACTGCTCAGCTGCTACCGCCTGCCGGTGGTCCCGGAAACCGGCAATGTCGGCTGGCTGCGCGAAGCGGACGCCGTGGCAGACTACGCCTCCATGATGTCCGTCTGGGAACGCCTCCGGGACTGCCTCGGCGACGATGCGGGCTGGATGGAGATCCGTTATGAAGACCTCTGTCGCGATCTCGAACACCATGCCGCCTCCGTGACCCGTTTCTCCGGACTCGAGTGGCATCCGGCCCAGGCCGCATGGCAGATTGCCAGGAAAGACCACCACGTCGCCTCGCCCAGCTACGAAGCCGTCCGCACTCCCGTTCACACCGGTTCCATCGGCAAATGGCAGCGCTACGCCGACCATCTGCCCGAACTCTTCCGGTATTTCAGTTGAACGTCCACGCTGTGACGCATAACGTAATCGACGGCGCGCGCGCACTTTCCGGAGTGAGAACCCCCGCCTTCAGTCCCGAGCCGCGGATCAGCACCGCCGAACGGACTCCACCCTCATAGGCCCCGCCGAGCAGCCCGTAGCGGTGATCGAACCCGCGTTGGTAAGGAAAATCCCCGCGGCCTGAAAACGCATTCGGCCGCACGCCCGCAAACACCCGCGCTCAGCCGTCAGAACTTCCCAGCAACTCAGTGATGACCGGATTCAATGGAGGCAGTGTGCCGAGCGAGCCATGCGTCGGGTTCACCGTCCTTTCCCCAGCGGGCCGCCGAGGGCGTCACGGGCCACAGCTCCGGCAAGTGCTTCTGCGCCTCGTGCCCTGGCTTCCGGAAATACTCGCCTTTGGCAATCCATGCCGTCTCGTCGGCAGTCAGCGGCCAACCGGTGAGCTGAGGATCCAAGCGGCCGTCATTGTACGGCGCATAAGGATAGATGAGCCGTTTCCCGTCCGCCGTTAGAGGCGCGGGCTTGAGCATCACATCAGTCAGGCTGACCGCCTCGACCGCCGCGGGCTTCTCACCGGACGACGCCGCCGGAGCGGGCGGAGAAGGCAGCGGAGGAACAGGCCGTTCCCTCGGGGCACTGCGTTCCTCCTTCGGAACGATCACAGCCCCGCCATGGCGTTTCCCAGCGAGGCACTTCGCAATCAGCGGCTTCAACCGCGCCGCGTAAACCGCGTAGCCCGCGGGCGACAGATGGATGGAGTCAGGCGTGAAGAGCGCCTTGCGAAGCGCACCATCGGCACCGGCGAAGTCATCCCAGAGGTCCAGCACCTGTACTTTCGGATCGCTGCCCAGCTTCAGCGTGTCGAGCACCGCATTGGTCTTGCGGATCGCTTCGTAGAACGGAACGCCCGGCGCGTGACACGGCAGAATCTTCGCCGCAATGACATCCGCCTCAGGAAACCGCGCGCGCACATTCGCCACGACCATCTCCACGCCTTTCGCGGCCGCTTCAACCCCGGTCTCGGGCACGAAGAACATGTTGTTGTTCCCGATCATCACGACCACAACCTCCGGCTGCAAACCCTCCACGCCGCCGTGATCGAGCCGCCACAGCACATTCTGCGACTTGTCCCCACCGATGCCGATGTTGATCGTCCGGCAATCGGCAAAATGTTCCCGCCACGCCTCATTGAGCACGCCCGTTTCTAACGGACTGCCCCATTGCTGCGTGATGCTGTCGCCCACCAGCAGGACATCGCACGGACCCGGATTGGCCTGCACGTAGCGGACAAGTTTCGCATGGGTATCGAGCCATGACGTGCCTCCCCAGAATCCGGCGCTCGGAATCACCGGCCAAAGTGCGGGCATGTGCTTGTTCGACTCCCGGCCGGGACGGCGTTCATGCTCGGCCTTGAGAACAAAGGCGCGCTCCTCATCAGTAAGCGGCCAGCCAGTCGCCTGCGGATCCATCCTGCCTTCGCGAAACGGAGGATAGGGATACTCAACGGCACAGGCAGGCCATGCCAGAGCGAGAACGGCAATCAGTGAGGCTAGGGTGGCATTCATGGATGGAGCAGCGGCTGCACCATCAGCATGATCCGGACGTTATCAACATCGATGCATTCGCACACATTCGCCAGTCCGTCGTGCCGGGAGCACGAGAAGCCGGGCTTCCAGCAAGGCAACAATCATCCCGTCGCGAACGTGGATTCCTTCGAAAAGACCAGCCCAGTCGGGAAGTTCACGCCAACGAATCACGGGATTTTTGACCTTGGTGGCAATGTCTGGGAATGGTGCGCCACCGAAGGCAGCAAACCCGAGAACGCCGAAGTATGCCGCGGGGGATCGTGGAACTCCATTGCCGCCCACCTCCTCCTTTCCTGCGGGATCTTCACTGCCGCCTCCAGTCGGACCAAGGACCGCGGGTTCCGCGTGGTCCTCGAGACGGGCGGCAAAGGCTAGGTCTGCCCGCCGCCATCCCTGAATTCTCCAATCCATCGGATTCCCCCAGGAAACACCCAGGCCTGGCAGTTATCACCAGTGCCATGAGATCCCTGCTGCTCTCCCTGATCGCGCTGTCAGCCACCGCCGTGGTCCTCTCGGCGAAGCCGGACGACCTGACCCCTGACCAGCAGAAGCAGTTGGATCAGGACAAGATCATCGTCACCGACAACACATGGCGGCAGATCTTCACGCCGTACATCTTTGCCGGTCAGCCAGTGTTCATCACGTCCGATTCCGTGCTCCATGCCTATCATGTCCTGCTGGAGGAATCAGTCTCACAGATGGAATCGCAGCAGGCCCTCCGCATGGCTGGGGTGCTGGATGCCGTCCTCGCTCAAATCAATCCGGACACCGTGGACGGGGTGCCTCCCGAAGCCGTCGAGCGCGCGCAGTTGCTGCTCGGCACCGCCGCCCGACTCGCCGGCAGCCATTGGGGAGAAGGCACCGCCCTCGATGCGAAGATTGCGGCGGAGGTGAAGCGCGTCGAAGCCGCGGAAGGTCTCCAGCTACCTGCATGGTTGAAACCCGGACACGGGCTCGTCGCTCTCGACTACCGGGTCTTCAAACCGGCAGGCTTCTACACCCGCAGCGCGTCACTCCAGCGCTATTTCCGGGCACTCCGCTGGTTGCAGACGGTCCCGCTGCGATTGCAGGATCCCGCGGAACTGGAAGCAGCAAGAGTGCTGGGCGAGGCGGTGTGGGAAGAGGGCTCGCTCCCGGTCCTCGCGTCCCTGTGGACCAGCTTGAGCGGCGCGGCCACCACTCCCGCGCTGTGCCTCCTCGAGGAGTTCCGCCGGCCGTCGGAGAACGTTGTCAAAGCCGCGAGCCGAGGGGCCGATGGGGATGTCGACAAGCTCTTCGTCTTCCCGTCCGCTGCCCTTCCGGACGCGAAACTGATGGACCGCACGACAAACCCGCGGAGACCCTATCCAGACCCCCTGGATGTCGGCGCATGGCTGGGTTCCCCGCTCGCTATCCAGCTGCTGACGATTGAAGACGACGCCGTGCTCAAGGCGATTGATGCCAATCCAGTACCGGGCTACCCTGCCTCCCTCTACGGGGATTACCTAGGCTGCCTCACCCGACTCCTTGAGGCTCCAGAACCCGACGCCCCCCCGTTCATGAGCACCCCGCCATGGGAGCGGAAATCACTGAGTACCGTCCTCTCCGGCTGGGCGCTCATGCGCCACACATGGGCGCTCCAGGCCGAGGAGGATTCCATTGGCTTTCCCGCGGACGAGCCCTATCCAGGCTTTGTGGAGCCGACGCCAACATTCTACCATGCGCTCGGTCAACTGATCCTGCAGACCGCGGATCGCTTTGAAGAACTGGACGCCCTCACTCCTTCCCCGCAACTGTTTGCCGCCGACGCCGCCGCGCTCATCCCCATGGTTGAGCGCGAAGCGGACGGCCTGCGCCGCCGCATGCAACCATGGCTGAATCGCCCCGACAACGCTGGTGAACTCACCGACGACGAGTCGGCTCAGCTCGAAAAGGACTGTGCGGTTTCCGAAGAGCTCTCTACGGCGCTCAGGCCGGTCGCCCCCATCGTGGAAGGTTTGTGGCCCTATCCCCCATTGGATGTCGTCACCGGGGAGTTCGATGCGGATAAATGGGATGACGTCACCGGGGTGTTCGATGTGGATAAGCTCCTGTCCAGTCTGCGCGAGATCGCTTCTGGCAAGCACGAAGCAGCCTTCCTCAATCTGCATCGCAAGGGGTTCACAACCACGCTGCGCAAGCGGTGGGTGGACTTGCTTTCCATCACCATGAAACTGGAAAGCCGCGCCCATCGCCAGCTCCGCGGCATCGAGCCAGACGGCACCGAGGAGGATTTCATGGTCAACTACGGGGAAACCCTCGGCAGCATCCTCTTCTACGAAGGAACTTCCTATCACAGCCCCCGTGACGATGCGCCCCTCGCTACCTCGGTCTTCAGCCATACCGGCGGCCAGTTTCTCATCGCCGGTACCGGCAGACCGCGCGAGATCCGCGTGCTCTACCCATGGAAGGGCAAGGAAATCCTCTGCCGCGGCGCGATCATCCCCTTCCATTCCGAATTGTCCGACACCCACCTAACCGACAAGGAATGGCGCACCCGCCTCGACACCGCCAAACCACCCGCCTCCCCCGACTGGCTCCGCCCCATCCTCTCCCCCGACGCCCCCGCCAAACCACCGAAGAGATAAACGCGCCCTACCAGGCCATCACCTTGCCAGCCGACACGATCAGGCCGTGATCAACGTCCACTGACAACCGCCACCATCAGCGCGGCATAGAAATCCCCCGGCTCAATCACTGCGGGCAGACCGCTCACCCCAGCATCGCCCGTCTCCACGATCATCCAACTCCCGTCCAGCCGCCTCACGTCGCCATGATTCTCTTGACGCAAACCCTTAACCCAAGTTCCAATTAGCACTGCCAATAGCCGGCGCCCAAGTTTTTACGTTCGCCCATAGAATGAGTCATCCGACCCCACTTGCTCTTCGTTGGATTCCATTCAATGGCGTGACGGAACTTCGCCCTTGGCGCTTTTTCGACTCCAACGAGGGTGAAGCCGCCGAGAAGGCTTTTGCTCAGGAATCGGGAACCGATGTTCGGGTGCGCGTATTTGCAAGCCGAGGAGATTGCGACGATTTTGCGGGTTTTGTTGTAGAGAGCGGGAGAATCACGGACCGAGTCGTCTGTTTCCACCCCTCGTTCAACGGATCCGTCCATACGCACCTCGTGAACTCCGACCACGCGAATCTGTTCGCATTTTTTCGCGATGTGGTACTCCCCGACACAGAAGACTGGTGCACCATCGAAGAACTCGAAGACCCCCTATCCTGACACACTCAACCAATCGGCGAGGCACTGGCACATTGATCGTTCCGGAATTCCAAATCTCGCCTGTTTAACGGCGGCCCAGACAACAACCCATCTCACACACCATCCCATGACTCGCTCCATTCATCTGGCCACACTCGGAATCGCCGCGTGCCTTGCCTCCTGCACCACGTCTGGACCGCGCCTCGTCAGCACACCGGTGCGCGAGGGCATGACCAGCGCCCAGCTTGTTTCGGCATTTGGCAAGCCGCTCCGCGTTGCGCACCACCCGGACGGTGGCCAAGACTGGTTCTACAACTTCGGTTCTCAGCATCACGCAGCGCATCCCGTCTCCGAGTCGACGATCACGGAGACTGAGCGCAGTTACTCGGTCGGAAACGCAACTTCGACGACGACAACCATGAGTCAGGCTCCCGTCCACCTCTCCCCGAGTGGTCGTGTCGTTGGCGCGATTCCCTCAGGCAGCGTCGTTGTGGAGTAGTGGCGGCATCCTCAACTCCGGAATGGACGAATCGCCGAACCTTAAGGAATCTATGGCCGCGAGGAGCAAGTCAGCCCTGCGCCATATCACCTAACCCAACCCTACCCGCCCCCATGTTCGCAGCCATCCGCAAGCGTCGAGCGATCAGGTCGTTCATCCGGAAGATTGGCCCCGCGCTAGAGCGCCGCTTTGGTCGCAAGCGCCACTATTCCCCTGAAGAAGTGCGGCACGCAGGCCGGGATGTCCGGGCTCAACCTGATTACTTCTGCTACGCCTACTGCATCTACTGTTCACCGGAGGACTTCGACCACCATCACCGGCAGACGGGCGAGCACTGTGATTACGACTCCATGCGCGCGGAAGTCGCCGAGACCCACTTCGGCGGCGACACGACCTTCAACGCGGAGTCCGCCATCGACGCCGGATCCTCCCACCAAGACTCCGGCGGCGGCTGGTTCAGCGGTGGCGACAGCCATTCCGATTCCGGCAGTTCCAGCAATTCGGGTGGCGGCGATTCAGGTGGCGGTGACTCCGGCGGCGGCGGCGATGGAGGCGGCGGCGACTGATGAACGCTTTGTCGGCGATGCTCTCATTAACTTCTACCCGCCCGGCAGTCTCCACGCTCGACCCCGCCCCTGCGGTGCCCGCTCTCAAACGTTGCAGATGAAATAGCCAAAAATCTTTATCAACCATCCTATGTTCGGATTCAGGAAGAAGAAGTCGACAGTTCGAGTACAGCTTTTCGAGCGCGGTTCCGCAAAACCGTTCGCGGTGTCTGACATGCCGGTGGAGCAGCTACCTGAGATGTTTGAGTCAGGCACCATGATGCACATTGGAGCAGACAATTGGCACGTCGTGCGAGCCGTTCCTTCTCTGAAAACGGAAGCTGCGGAACATGGCCGCATCGACCTGTATCTCGAGAAGGTGGTGCAGGTCGCACCGCAAGAGATCTCATACTCTCAAGTCGACATCACCGAGACCTTTGATGACCAATTGCGGCTTTCACCGGACGAATGGGTGGAGACAGTGCCCCTAAACTCGATGGTCGACCGCCCTGAATTGCAGGGACTTCCCCCGAAGACGGCCACGCCGGAAGAGGTCTACCTGATTGCACAGAAGCTTTCGGCCATGCGGGAATCGTTCACTGTTGAGACCGACGGCTTCTACTGTCCGCTTTGCCACATCGCCAACACTGATTTGGGACGACTGAAGACCCCTTGCCCGCGGTGCGGCAGGCAGCTGCTGAAGTTTGGCTGGACTTAGGACCCAGCACACGCCGGGTCGTCACACCCCTTCCAACCGTTCTGCTGATGGGGACAAGGATCTGATCGAGCGATCGCGGCATGGCGTTGGGGGGTTGCGCCCTTTCAGGGCTTGGATCGTTTGGGTTAGCATACCCGGGGCGTTGCCCCGGGCTATCACCTTTTCCCCTTTTGGGGAAACCCAGTCATTTCGCGGAACCATGGTTGTCAGGGCGTTGCCGCACAATGGCCTCAATTGTGCCTTTTGGGCACTCATATTGCCCGCGCAGCCATGATGGTCTGCACGCTGCCACGGCGGCCCCCATCCCTTGGACGTTGGCATCACTGTACGGGACCTTCTCGGTGCAGCAAAGGAGCCGGGTGCAAAAACCCGGGGCAACGCCCAACCCCTTATCTCGCCGCAGGTCGAACCTAGTACCCCAAAGGTGCCCGATGTGAACGCCCGCGGCACCGCCCAACCCCTGATCTCGCCGCAGGCCTCCAATGTCCCAAAGGGGCATAATGTGATAGCCCGGGGCAACGCCCCGGGGATCCGCCAGCAGAAGAATCCGAGTCCTGAAAGGGCGAGATACCCAACGACCGCCGCGTGTTGCGGGTCAGGCTCAATCCCACACATACCGTTCATCGATGACGACACCATACTTAGTGCAGAGCTCGCGGTACTCATCCGGAAAGGAGACGGTGCGGTGGTGTTCTTCCTGACTGTCGATGTAGCGCTCAAGGGCGGCGCGGTGCCCAGGACTGATGGAGAACATGCCGTAACCGGCCTGCCATTGAAATCCGGCGTAACGTGATCCTTTCGTTTTGATCCATTTTGATGAACCGGTTTTGACGGCCTCGATGAGAGCCGCCGGTGAGCAGGTGCGGGGATGCGCAACAAGCAGGTGGAGATGGTCCTCGACGGACCCGGCCCTCAGCAGAGAGCCTGAGAGATTCCCGACAATACCGCCGATGTAGGCGTGCAGTTCGTCGCGGATATCCGGGGCCAGAATGCGTTCCCGGTTCTTTGTGGAGAAGACGATGTGGACAAGGACCTGGGCGAGCGATTGCGGCATGGCGGCGGAGGGTTACGCCCTTTCAGGGCTTCGCTATTTGTGATAGAGTACCCGGGGCGTTGCCCCGGGCTATCACCTTTTTCGCCTTTGGGGCAAGGAATTCCTCGTGCGGAACAGCCGTACTCAGGGCGCTGCCTTCTGGGCATGGAGCGAAGAGCCCGGGGCTGGTTTCCGTGGCGTGGGGTGTGGGCGACAGCTTGAGGGACGTTCCCGTGATGCCGCATGGCCAACGATCTCAACATCAGAATCGACGTACGTTGATTCTGATACTACATCGATTTCAACGTGCTTTCTGCTGACCGGGGACACCCGTCCGAGGCGCTCCCCGCTTCCGGCCACCGGTCTGGCGGGGTTGGTCAGAGGCGTGGGTCGACGGGTTCGCTTTCGAGGGCGAGGACGCCGAAGACGGGTTCGTGGACGCGGCGGAGGGGTTCGTGGCGGACGAAGCGGTCGAGGGATTCGAGGCCGAGGGCGAATTCGCGGAGGGCGAGGGATCGTTTGGTGCTGAGGTTGCGGGAGCGGAGACGGCTGAGGTGTTCCGGGGCGGTGTATTCCGGGCCGTAGATGATGCGGAGGTATTCGGGGCCGCGGCATTTGACGGCTGGCTGGATGAGGCCGCGTTTGCCTTTGACGATGAAGTCGGATGGTTTCACGACCATGCCTTCGCCGCCTCGGGCGGTGAGGGATTCCCACCATGCGCAGCCGAGGGCTTCGCTGTCAGGATTGGTGAGGTCGACGACGAGGGAGGGAGTGGTGATGATGATGCCGCCGGCGAGACGGGCGAGCGTCTGGAGGTGCCATTCGTGCGGTTGATCGGTGTGGACCTTTCCGGCGGTGGCGAGGAGGTGGAAGGGAGCGAGCTTGAGATCGTCGACGGAATCGACCGTCCAGCAGTAGCGGCGGTAGGCATCGGTGTAGGCGGCGACCATGTCCTTGCGTGCGGAGGTGCGTGCGAGGAGGTCGGCGACATCGATGCCGCGGGCGGCGGCGGCGGTTAGGGCGGATGTCTGGCTGGCGAGGGTGGAGCGGGCGGCGGTGCCGACGGCGGCGTATTGCTGCTTGAGGAGTTCCTGAGCTTTGGCGGACCACGGCATCAGTTCGCAGTCGAGGCAGAGCCAATCGGTTTTGAAATCGTCCCAGAAGCCTGCGTTGGAGGCGGCATCGCGGATTCGGGTCAGGAAGGCGGCTTCGACGCTGGCGTCTTCGAAGAAGCGGCGGCCGGTGCGGGTGAAGCAGGTGCCGATGCCCTCGCCTTGAACGCCGAAGCTCCGGAGGGCGGCTTCTTCGTCGCGGCAGACCACGACGATGGCCCGGGAACCCATGTGTTTTTCCTCACAAATGACGCGGTCGACGCCCTCCTGGCGGTAGTAGGCGAAGGCTTCCGCGGGATGTTCCAGCAAGCCATCTCTGCTGCTGGTGGCGCAGGGCGACATGGTGGGTGGGAGGTAGATGAGCCATTTCGGATTGGCGGCGAATCGGCTCATGACCTCGAGGGCGGCGGCGGCATTTTCCTCACGGATAGTGACATGCCCGTGCCATCTGGTGCTGATGATCCGCTTGCCGATGACGTCTTCGATTTCGAGGACGTCGTCGTGCTGCTGCTGGGCGGACGGGACGGTTCCGGGAACCTCGGCGGGGAGGAACGGGCGGGAGGGTTGCGCGTAGGTCTGGAGGGCGTCGACGGAGATGAATTCTCTTTCCGGGTAACGGAGGGCGGTGAGCCGACCGCCGAAGACGCAGCCGGTGTCGATGTCGACCGTGCGGTTGAGCCATTCGGGTTCGGGGACTGGGGTGTGGCCGTAGACGACCATGGCCTGGCCACGGTATTCGGCGGCCCAGTTGTGGCGGACGGGCAGACCGAGTTCATCGGTTTCGCCGGTGGTTTCGCCGTAGAGGGCGAACTCGCGGACGGCGCCGGAGCCCCTTCCCTGCATGCTTTCCTTCATGCCGGCGTGAGCGACGACGAGCTTGCCGTCATCGAGCACGTAGTGACTGACGAGACGGTCGATGAAGTCGGCGACGGCGCGGCGGAAGGCATCGGATTCGGCGGCCAGTTGTTCGAGGGATTCGGCTAGGCCGTGAGTGATCTGGACATCGCGGCCGCGGAGTTTGCGCATGAGTTTGACGTCGTGATTGCCGGGCACGCAGAGAGCGGTGCCGCTGGCGACGGCGTTCATGACGAGACGGAGGACTTCGGGTGTTTTCGGACCGCGATCGACGAGATCGCCGAGGAAGAGGAGCTTGCGTCCGGTGGTGATCCTGACAGTGGCGGCGGCGGCATCGACCTCGTGGCCGAGATTCCGGAGGAGCGCGACGAGTTCATCGTAGCAGCCGTGGACATCGCCGATGATGTCGAATGGACCGTGGTCGTCGCGCCGGTTGTTCCAGAGCGGCTGGCGCTCGATGACGGCGGCTTCGACTTCTTCCGGCGATTGGAGGACATGGACGGTGCGGAAGCCCTCGCGCTGGAGCCCGCGGAGCGAACGCTTGAGCTGCTGTGCCTGCTGACGGACGACGTGCGCGCCGAAGTCGCGGTCAGGCCGTGCCTTGTTGCGGTCCTGGGCGATGCGCTCGGGGAGATCGAGGACGATGGCGACGGGAAGACAGTGAAACTCGCGGGCGAGCTGCACGAGCGGCTTGCGGGCGTCCGGCTGGACGTTGGTGGCATCGACGACGACGAGCCTGCCTGCGGCGAGCCGCTTCCGCGCGATGAAGTGGAGCACTTCGAAGGCGTCGCGGGTGGCGGCCTGGGAGTTTTCGTCATCGGAGACGAGCCCGCGGCAGTAATCCGAGGAGAGGATTTCGGTGGGTTTGAAGTGGCGGCGTGCGAACGTGCTTTTGCCTGCGCCGGAGACACCGACGAGCACGACGAGCGCGAGATCTGGAATGGTTAGATTCATCGGGTGAAGACCCCCATTTGTGTTGGCGAACCCAGTTCAGCGTCCTCGGGGCCGACCGGGAGGAAGCGGGCCTCGTAGCCGAAGCGTGCGGCGACGGCGTCGGCCCATGAGCGGAACTCGGCGCGCGTCCATTCGAAGCGGTGGTCGCGATGCCGGAAGCGGCCGGCGGGAAGCGATTCCCATTTTACGTTGTATTCGCGGTTAGGAGTGGTGATTACGATGGTTTCCGGGCGTGCGAACTCGAAGAGCACGCGTTCGAAGGCGGCGAGCCTTGCGGCATCAAGGTGCTC
>Ga0315899_10002243_pt1 | contig 21437 bp, 23 predicted proteins | sample LakEriMetagenome_2_FD_203518 | JGI IMG/M metagenome (GOLD analysis project Ga0315899, IMG submission 203518) | Freshwater fungal communities from buoy surface, Lake Erie, Ohio, United States - Buoy 4 MA112 | ecosystem: Environmental > Aquatic > Freshwater > Lake | place: USA: Lake Erie, Ohio... | reverse complement strand
TGCTTGCCCACGCCACGCAGCCCCTGAAACAGGAGGCTGGCCGGTAACCGGCCGTCGCCCGCGGCGGCACGCAACCGGGCGCGAACGGCGTGGTGGCCGTAGAGGGGACGGAAGGGCATCTTTCAACATAATGCGCTCCCTTCTGCTCGTCGGCCTGTTGGCCCCGGCCATGCTCTCGGCCCAGGTGCGGGCCCGTACCGTTGGTCTGGCACCGGGGATCTTCGCTCCCGGGCCGTTCAACGCCATCACCGATGTCGCCGGCGTGCGTGTGGGGCACGCCACGGTATCCGAGGGGGATTCGCTGCGCACGGGGGTCACGGCCATTGTGCCCCATGGCGGCGATCTCTATCGGGAGCGGGTGCCGGCGGCACTTCATGTGGGCAACGGCTTCGGCAAGCTGCTGGGGGTGACGCAGCTCCGGGAGCTTGGCGAAGTCGAGACGCCCATTCTCCTCACCTGCACGCTGTGCATCTGGCCGGCAGGCGATGCCCTCGCCCAGTGGATGCTGCAGAAGCCGGAGAATGCGTCGGTCCGCTCCATCAATCCCATCGTGGGCGAAACAAACGACGGGCAGCTGAACGCCACCCGTTGGCGGGGCGGGATTGGCCGCGCCGTCGTGCAGGCGCTGGAGTCGGCGAACACGGGAACCGTCGCCGAAGGCAGTGTCGGTGCGGGGCACGGCACCGTGATGTTCGGCTGGAAGGGAGGAATCGGCACCGCCTCGCGCGTGTTGCCGGCATCGCTGGGTGGTCACACGGTGGGGGTGCTGGTCCAGGGGAACTACGGCGGCGTGCTGCAGATGGCGGGGGTACCCATTGGGCCACTGCTTGGCCGGTACGCCTTTCAGCGCGACGTGGCCCCCTTGCGCCCGGGTGGCGCGGGCGGGCCGGGCGACGCCCACGCGGAACGGGGCGACGGGTCGTGCATGATCGTCATCGCCACCGATGCGCCGCTGCTGGCGCGCAATCTCGAGCGACTCGGGGCGCGCGCCATCATGGGCCTCGCGCGGACCGGCTCGAGCGCCTCCAACGGCTCGGGCGACTATGTGCTGGCCTTTTCCACCAGCCCGCGTGTGCGGCGCAATCCCGATGCGGCGCTGTCCACCAACGACGAACTGGGGAATGACGCCATGTCGGCGCTCTTCCAGGCGGTCACCGAGGCCACCGAGGAGGCGCTCTACAACGCCCTGCTCATGGCCACGCCGGTGTCGAGCCGCGCCGGTACGGTGCGTCCGTTGCCGGTGGATTCGGTGCGCACCCTGCTGCGAGCACGCGGCATCGGACGCTGATGCCCCCGCGGGCCAACCGCCTGCACGGTGCGGTCGGCCCTCCGGCCGGCTCGGTGTCCCTTACCCGCCGGCACCAGCCAGGACATCCGACAGCACGGCCCCCGCAGTCGCCAACCCGCCGGCGCCGGCCCCCTCGAACACCAGTGCGCCCGCCGAGTCGCTCTCCACAACAATGCGGTTGCGGGGACCGGCGACCTGCGCCCACGGGTCCGTGCCATGGACACGCGTGGGGAGAATGCGCGCCACCAGCGCTCCCTCCTCGCGGGCCACGGTCGCCAGCAGCTTGACCCGGTCGCCTTCGGCGGCCACCCGTGCAGCCCACGCCGCCGACTCCGCATCGATGCCGCGGCGCGTGACCGACAGTGAGTCAGGGGGAACACCAAAGGCGAGCCACGCCAGAATGCGCAGCTTGTCCTCGGCGTCCTGCCCGTTGAGATCGCGCGTGGGATCGGCCTCGGCGTACCCCAACTGCTGGGCGGCGGCCACGGCCTCGGCCAGCGACTCGCCCCGGGCCACGCGTTCGAGCACGTAGTTGCTGGTGCCGTTGAGGATGCCACTGACCCGGGTAATGCCCACACCGGCCGCCCCCGCACGCACACAGCGCACGACCGGTACGGCCCCGCACACGGCGCCTTCGAAATCGAGCCGAGTGTTGCCGATCGCGGCGAGCGCCTGCAACGCGGCCCCCCGCTCGCCAAGTAGCGCCTTGTTGGCGGTCACCACCCGCACGCCGCGCGCGAGCGCCGTTTCCACCAGGGTACGCGCGGTGGTGGTCCCGCCAATGACTTCCACCAGGACATCGATGTCGTCGTCGAGCAGCGCACCGACGTCGGCGGTGAGTGCGGTCGTGGCAGCGAGGCCGGCGTGAACCGCGCGTGCAAAGGCCGGGCGCGCGAGTGCGGCATGGCGCACCAGCACGCGCTGCACCTGCACGTCGGGCCCGGGCGCTGCCGCCAGCCGCCGCTGGGTGAGCAGGTCGAGCAGACTGCCGCCGACATGCCCGCACCCGGCAAGGGCGATGCGCAATGGCGCAGATGGAGCACGGCTCATGGCTGCGCTCCCCACGCCACATCGTGTTCGCGCGCGCGGGCACCGGTGAGCGCGCCATGGATGATGCGCGCCACGCGCTCCACCTCGAGCAGGAACGCGTCGTGGCCGTGGACCGACGGCAGATCGAGGTAGCGCGCGCCGCACGCGTCCGCCCATTCGCGCACGGCATGGTCGGGGTACAGCTGATCGCCCGGAATGCCCACGCCAATGAGGCGATCGGCCACCGGCGCCAGCGCGGCCGCCACGCCCCCCCGTCCGCGCCCCACATCGTGTCCATCCATGGCGTCGAGCAGCGCGCCATAGCTGGCGGCATCGAAGCGCTCCACGAGACGGTCGCCGTGCGCGTCGAGCCACGCGTTGACCTGAAATGCGCCCCGTTCATCCTTCGTGCGCCCGAACCGGCGTTCGAGTGCTTCGGGGGTCCGATAGCTGAGCATGCCGATCATGCGGGCAAGCGCCAGCCCCTCGCGTGCACCCCCCAGTTCCATGGCGCGGCGCATGAGCGCATTCCACGCCAGCCCCTGGGCCGTCTGCACGGCCGGCGCTGCCAGGCACACCGCACTGCGCACGCGATGCGGGAAGCTGGCGGCAAACTCCAGTGTGACCATCCCGCCCAGCGACCCGCCGCACACCAGCAGCGGGGCTTCCACGTCGAGGGCGTCGAGCAGGCGGGCCAGCAGTGCCGCCTGATCACGCGTGCTGATGGGCGGCAGTGCATCGGGGGCATCGCGGCGCGGTCCCGTTGTCCCGTCGCACCCGCCGAGCAGGTTGGCGCAGAGGACGGCGTGTTTTGTGGGGTCGATGGCGGCACCCTCCCCAATGACCCCCTTCCACCATGTGCTGGCCTGCACGGTGCCGGTGAGCGCATGCACGACCAGCACCACGTTGTCGCGCGCGGCATTGATCGTGCCCTCCAGCTGGTACCGCACGCGCACGTGGGGAACGACGTCCCCGCCTTCGAGCGCGACGTGCTGCCATGCGATGGTGTCGTCCACCACCGGCGGCGTGTCTGCCGAACCCCGAGCCGTCACGCCGCGCTCTCCGCGTGCTGCGGGCCGGCCGTGGCGGTGCGCACGCTTTCGGTGCCGATGGCCGCGGCGAGCGCCCGATCGAGATCGGCAATGAGGTCGTCGGCGTCCTCGAGCCCGATGGACAGCCGCACGAGGTCGGCCGTGACACCCGCCGCCTGACGCTCCGACTCGGAGAGCTGCGCGTGCGTGGTGGTCCACGGATGGATCACGAGGCTCTTGGCGTCGCCCACATTGGCCAGCAGGGAGAAGAGCGTGGTGCCCTCGATGAAGCGTCGCGCCCCAGCTTCTCCGCCGCGTACGCCAAAGGTGAGCACGCCGCCGAAACCTGCGCGGAGCTGGCGCGCCGCGTTGGCGTGGGTGGGGTGTGAGGGGAGCCCGGGATAGCGCACCCACGAGACGGCTGGATGCGATTCGAGGAACCGCGCCACCTTGAGTGCGTTCGCGCTGTGCTGCCGGATGCGCAGCGGGAGCGTCTCCAGTCCCTGGAGAAAGAGAAAGGAGTTGAACGGCGAGAGCGCCGCCCCGATGTCGCGCAGCAGCAGCACCCGCAGACGGATGGCATAGGCGATGTTGGCGCCACCCACATTGCCGAACGCCTCGGCGAAACGCAGGCCGTGATACGCCGGCTCGGGATCGCTGTAGAACCTGCGGAAGCGTGCCGTGCCGCCCCAGTCGAAACGACCGCCATCGACGATAACGCCACCAATGCTCGTGCCGTGGCCGCCAATCCACTTGGTGGCACTGTGCAGCACGATGTCGGCCCCGTGGGCAAGCGGCTTCACCAGCACGGGCGCAAAGGTGTTGTCCACCACGAGCGGCAGGTTGAACTCGTGCGCCAGCCTGGCGAGCGCCTCGAGATCGGGCACATCGAGTGCCGGGTTGCCCACCGTCTCCACGTACAGGGCGCGCGTCTGCTCATCAATGGCTGCCGCGACCGCCTTGAGATCGTGGATGTTCACGAAGCGGGTGCGGATGCCGAGGCGGGGCAGGGTGTTGGCGAAGAGCGAGACGGTGCCTCCGTACAGCGACTGCGAGGCCACGATGTTGTCGCCGGCTTCGGCGAGGTTGAGAATGGCCAGCGTTTGCGCCGCCTGGCCACTCGCCACGCCAACGGCGGCCACCCCGCCTTCGAGTGCGGCCATGCGCTGCTCGAACACATCGGTGGTGGGGTTCATGATTCGGGTGTAGATGTTGCCGAAGGCCTTCAGGCCGAAGAGATCGGCGGCGTGTTCGGGGCTGTCGAACACGAACGAACTCGTGGCGTAGATGGGTACGGCACGGGCGCCCGTGGCACGGTCAGCGGTTTCCTGGCCGGCGTGCAGCGCTATGGTGTCGGCGGCAAGCGGGCGGGCAACGGATGCATCGGACATCGTAGGCACTCTCCCAGGGAGTAGTGCCGCCAGACAACACGACGCGCCCGGACGGAGGGCCGCCGGGCGCACTCGCTGTTTTAGCTCCTTGTTTAGCGTGGCGGCAATCGGCGGCAAATCACCACGGCACCGGGATGGTGCGGTCTTCGGTTGTGTCGTGCGTGGCGACTTTCGCGCCGGAGCTGCCGGAAACGCCGACGGCCCTCGCCGATTCGCATCGTCGAGGGCCGTCAGGACCGCGACTTAGACGGATGGTCAGCACCGCTGGTGCTGAGTGCGCGGCCCGTCAAATCGGGAAAATCGCCGCGTACACCTGTAGTATCGACAGACTGGAGCGCGAAATCAAGTCGCGACGCCGCGGGCACCCGCCTACGTCCCTCCGCTCACGACCCGAAACGTATCCCGCGCAATCAGCAGTTCCTCGTCGGTGGGCACGACCCACGCCTCCAGCGTCGAGCCCTCCACCGAGAAGCGGCCTTCCTTGCCTCCCACCAGTGCACCGTTGGCCTGCGCGTCGACGTGCAGCCCCGCCCACTCGAGACCGGCGCAGATGCGCGCCCGGATCTCGGCGCTGTTCTCGCCAATGCCGCCCGCAAATACGACCGCATCGGCGCCGCCAAGTGCCGCGAGATAGGCCCCGATGTACTTGCGCGCCCGGTAGCAGAAGATCTCGATGGCGAGTCGCGCCCGACGATCCTGCAACTCGTTGGCTTCCGCCAGCAGGTCGCGCATGTCGTTGGTGAGTCCGGAGATTCCCAGCAGCCCCGACTGGCTGTTGAGCATCGCTTCCACTTGTGACAGCGAGAGCCCTTCCTTCGCGGCAATGAAGTCCAGCAGCGCCGCGTCGAGATCTCCCGATCGCGTGCCCATCACGAGCCCCTCGAGCGGCGTGAAGCCCATGCTGGTATCGATGGACACGCCGCCCTGAATGGCGCACGCCGAGCAACCGTTGCCGAGGTGCAGCGTGATGATGCGGACATCGGCGCGTGCGCGGGCCGTGAGCTTGCGGTAGCGGTAGGCGATGGAGCGGTGCGACGTGCCGTGGAAGCCGTAGCGGCGAATCCGGTGCCGCCGGTACAGGGGGTAGGGAATGGCGTACAGGTACGCCTGTTCCGGGAGCGTGTGATGGAACGCGGTATCGAAGACCGCCACCTGCGGCACGCCGGCGCCAAGCGCCGTTCGCGCGGCTTCAATGCCGCGCAGGTTGTGCGGATTGTGCAGGGGGGCCAGTTCGACGTTGTCCTCGATCCCCTGCAGAACCGCATCGTCTATGAGCACACTGCGGCGGAACTGCTCGCCACCGTGCACCACGCGATGCCCCACCGCGTGAATGTCGGCCCGCGCCGCGAGACCGGTGCCGCTCTCGGGCGAGGTGACGTGCCCCACCAGCCAGTCGACAGCTGCCCGCATGTCGCGCAGCGCGGCCGTTTGCCGGCGCGATGTGCCGTCGGCGTGGCGCACGGTGATGACTGATTCGCCGCCAATGCGTTCGATCTGGCCGCGCAACAGCTTGGTGTCATCGTCGTTCGCCATGCGCTCTGCATCGGTGACCACCACCTGGAACTTGACGGTCGCCGAGCCGACGTTGAGCACCAGAATGTTCATGCCGTCAGAACGGCTTGTAGAGCGCCATGTACACCGCCACGCCCGCCAGCAGGGGCAGCAGGAAAATGAAGGGCCGGGCGAGCGCCGGCTTGCGATACGGCAGCAGCACGATGGCGCTGAGCACGAGCCAGACGATGATCTTCACCCAGAGCCAGCCGGGGAAGTTGCTGCCGTGCTGAAAGCCGATGCGCGCCAGCATGCCGAAGCCACCAACCAGGATGAGCAGGGCACCGATGCCGTGCATGCTGCTCATGAGGCCGCGCGTCTTGCTCTCGGCCTTGGTGCCGCCGTTGGCGGCGTGGGTGGCAACGCCACCGATCGCCAGGAACAGCATGGCGATACCGATGATGTGCAGGATCTCGTAGAAGTCGCGTGGAAACATGTGCAGTTAACCGGGGGGAAGAGCCGAGGGTTCCGTCCGAAGGGGGAAGTCAGGAGGTCACGTGGGCAAGCACCGGCTCGTGCACATCGAAGCTGGCCACCGTACCCGGTGACAGCCGACGATAGCTCTCCAGCACGCGACCCAGCGCATCCTGCGCATCGGTGCCGATCGCCGAGAGATGGCCCATCTTGCGGCCGGCGCGGGCCCCGGCTTTTCCGTACAGGTGGAGGCGCGTCCCGGGAATGGCGAGCGCGTGCGAGGTATTGGGCGCCGTGTCCTGCAGCCACACGTCACCCAGCAGGTTGGCAATCGCGGACGGCGCGAAGACATCGGTGGCGCCAAGCGGCAGGTCACAGATGGCGCGCACGAGCTGCTCGAACTGGCTCGTGGCCACGCCCCGTTCGCTGTGGTGATACGTATTGTGCGGACGTGGGGCGAGCTCATTCACCAGCAGTTCGCCCGCGGTGGTCACGAAGCATTCCACCGCCAGCAGGCCCACGATCCCGATGCGCTCGGCCACGGCTTTCGCGAGCGACTGGGCGCGCACGGTCATGGCGTCGCTGATCACCGCCGGGACCACCGCCCAGGTGAGCACCCCGCTCGTGTGGTGGTTGCGCGACGGCGGGTACACCGCCACCGCGCCGCTCGGCGAGCGGGCCACCAGGACCGAGATCTCGTAGTGGATGTCCACCATCTGCTCCACGAGGCACGCGCGGGCGCCGAGCGCGTCCCAGGCATCCGCGCCCTGGGCCGCCTCGCGCAGGCGCACCTGGCCACGCCCGTCGTACCCCCCGTGCGTACTCTTCGCGATGCACGGGCCGAAGGTGCTCACGGCATCGGCAATGTCGCTGGCCCGAGTGGCAGCCACGAAGCGCCCCAGCGGAAACCCCTGCGCCGCCAGCCACTGCTTCTGGCGAATGCGATCCTGAATGATGTAGACCGGCTCGCGTCCCGGGCGCAGGGCGCAGCGTGCGGCCACGGCATCGAGCACGTCGGGATGGATCTGCTCGATTTCCAGCGTCACCACGTCGCACTCGGAGGCGAGGGAAATGGCCGCCTCCACATCGTCGTAGGTGGCCGTGATGGTGCGCGACGCCACCGGGCGCGTGGCACAGGCCGCTTCGGGGTCGAGTACCTGGATGTCGTAGCCCATCGAGCGCGCGGCAAACGCCGTCATGCGCCCCAGCTGTCCTCCGCCCAGGAAGCCGATGGTGGCGCCGGGAAGGATGGGCGACGGTGCGGCGGTGGCGGTCACGTGGCGGCGGGGCGAATGGCGTGCGGGGCGTCCAGCGGACGGGCAAGCGCTTCCGCGGCCTTGGCCGCGCGACGGTCGGCCAGACGCGTCAGGAGCGCCTCGTCGTGCGCGGCGAGCAGCTGCGCGGCGAACAGGGCGGCGTTGGCCGCCCCCGGCTTGCCCACCGCGAACGTGGCCACCGGCACGCCGGCCGGCATCTGCACGATGCTCAGCAGGGCGTCCATGCCGTTGAGCGGGGTCGCCACGACCGGCACGCCCAGCACGGGCACCAGCGTCTTCGCCGCCAGCATGCCGGGGAGATGCGCGGCGCCCCCTGCACCAGCAATGATGGCCCGCAGTCCGCGTGCTCCGGCCTGCTCAGCGTACTCGAAGAGCCAGTCGGGCGTACGATGCGCCGACACCACGCGCGCCTCGTACGGAATGCCTAGTTCGGCCAGAATGTCGCAGGCCGGCGCGAGCGTGTCGAAGTCGCTCGCGCTGCCCATGACCACACCGACGAGCGGTGTGGGAGCAGCAGGGGTCACGCGGTCTCCGGAGTGAGGGGACGGGGGAAAAGTACCCTCACCCGGAAGGGGGCCGCCCCGCGCCTATTTGCCCCCGGGCGCCACGATGGGCCGGGTGCTGCCGCTCCATTCCTGGAAGGAGCCGTCGTACATGCGCGCGTCCCGCTGCAGCAGCGTGGCCACGAACCAGAGCAGCGTGGCCTGTTGGCCGATATGGCAGTAGGTGATGACCGGCTTGCTGCGGTCTACCTGCTGTGCCATGAACAACGCCTCCAACTCGGCGCGCGGTCGGAAGAAGCCGTTCACACTGACGCTGGAGATGGGGATGTTCACGGCCGTGGGAATGTGGCCCGGACGCGGGTAGCCGCCGCCGTCCCCGTTGTAGAAGCGGGTGAGCCGCGCGTCCACGATGTGCCGTGACTTGTCCTGCGTGGCCGTTTCCACCTGGCCGACGAGGGCGATGAGTTCGGGGCGCACGCGTGGCGTGAAGGTCACGCTGGGGGCCGCAGCCGGGGCGGACGAGCTCACTGCCCGCTGCTCCCCCTTCCACGCCTGAAAGCCGCCGTCCATGAGCGAGGTGCGGTCACCGGCACCCAGGTACGAGAGCGTGAAGAACACGCGCGTGGCGCTCTGCAGGTTGACGTCGTGCGGCACCACGATCACCCGCGTGCCGTCACCAATGCCGTTGCGCACGGCCCAGGCGGTGAGCTGCTCGGTGCCGGCCATCTGCAGCGTGAGGCTCCCCGGCTGCTGCGGCAGGGCAATGTCGTCGAGCGACACGTGCCGGCTGCCCGCCACGTGGCTGCTGTCGTACTGCGCCTTGGTGCCCACATGCAGGATCACGAGATCGCGATCGGCGGCGTGCTCCGCCACCCAGGCCGTGCTGACCAGCATGGGAGCGGCGTTGGCGCCACGCGCATTGGGCGGCGTCGTGCGGCCGGACGTCGCGGAGGCGGGCGCGCTCGCCCGGCACGCGAGCGCCGTCAGCACCGTGGCGGCCATGGCGGCGCGGGTGAGGCGCCGAGCGAAGAGGGACGTCATGAGTCGGGGGTCAGGGGACGAGGACCGGGCGCCCGCGCATGTCGCGGACATCTACAGGGGCGATCTTGGTGGCCTTGAGTGCCGGCTCGATGCTGGCGCGATCACCGGCAATCACGATCCGCAACTTCGTGGGATCGAGGTACCGCGCGGCCACGCGTTGCACATCGGCCGCCGTGACGCGCGCGATGCCGGCGTCGAAGGCGCCCAGCGTCGACAGCGGCAAACCGGTGGGCACGAGACCGGCCACCTGCGAGGCGATGTCGCTGGTGCTCTCGAACCCGTCGGCGTACCCGAGGCGAAGATACCGCTTCACCTTCGCCAGCTCGTCGGCGGGCATGGGCGTCCGCATGCCGCGGAGCTCCTTCATGAATTCGATGAGGGCCGAGTCGGTCTTGGCCGACACCACTTCGGCCCGGGCCGTGAACGGTCCGGCTTCGCGCCGCATGCTGAACGACGAGCCGGCACCGTAGGTATAGCCCTTCACCTCGCGCAGCGTGTTGTTCAGCCGCGAGGTGAAGGAACCGCCGAGCGCCGTGTTCATGACCATGAGCGGGTAGTAGTCGGCGGTGCGGCGTGGCACCCCGATGGTCCCGATACGGAAGCTGGATTGCGCCGCCTTGGGCTTGTCCACGATGTGAATGCTCGTGGACGAGGGCGCCTGCGCCCTGGCGTACGTGACCGGCGGCACCGTGCCACGCTCCCAGCCCCCAAACGCCGCCGTGGCCAGCGCCTGCGCTTCGTTCACCGACAGGTCGCCCACCAGCACGAGCGTCGCGTTGTTGGGGCGATAGTAGGTGCGCCAGAACTGCTTCACCTCGTCGAGTCCCATGGGCTCCACGCTTTCACGGGTGCCGTTCACGCTTCGGCCGTAGGGGTGGGCTTCGCCGAACACGAGCGCCGAGAAGGCGCGATCGGCCATGGCCGGCCCGCGATCCTGCTCCTGCAGCAGGGCCGTCAGCCGCTCGCTCTTGAGGCGGGTGAACTCCTTCTCGGGGAACGTGGGACGCAGCACCACGTCGGCCATCAGGGCCATGGCGCTGTCGAGCGTGGTGCGGGTACTGTGGAGCGACACCGTGCTCTGTTCGAGTGCCGCGAAGGTGCCCAGGCGCACCGCGAGGAAGCCGATTTCCTCGGCCAGCGCGAGCGCATCGCGCGATCCGGCCCCCTCGTCGAGCATGTTGGCGGTCAGGGTGGCCAGCCCGGCCTTGCCGGCCGGATCGGCTTCAGTGCCCGTGCGAATGACGAGTTGTGCGTCCACCACCGGGAGTTCGTGCTGCTCCACGATGACCAGCCGGAGCCCGTTCGGCAGGGTGCGCTCCACCATGGTGGGCAACTGGAGTGCCTTGGGTGCCGCGAGCCTGGGCGGCGTGGTGCTGGCCGGTAGCGCCGCGCCCTGGGCGTGGAGCAGGGGCGTGCCACCAAGGAGCGACAGGGCCACCAGTGAGAACAGTCGGGAGCGCATCACTTGATCCCTCCCAGCGTGGCCGTGGTCAACGCCAGGGCGGTCTTCCCTTCGGGCACGATGCTCAGCACCACCCGAGGGGTGCCGGCGAGATACGTGCGCGCGGCCCGCTGGACCGCCGCCGGGGTCAGCGCCTCGTACCTGGCCAGGTCCTGCGCCAGGAAATCCGGCGTCCCCGTGAAGTAGTTGTAGTAACTCAGGCGGAAGGCCTTGCTGGCCACGTTTGCCAGCCCGTCGAGGGTGTTGGCGCGTACCCCGTTCTTCACGCGTGTGAGTTCGCGGTCGGTCACGCCACCGGCAATGAGCGCGTTCAGCACACTCGTGATCTCGGCGTCCACCTCCGTGGGCGCCACCCCGGGCCTGGCGGTCACGACCAACTGGATGAACCCGTCGAGCTTCTGCGACGCATTGGACATGCGCACGTCCTGCGCGAGCTGCTTCTCGTACACCAACGTACGGTACAGGCGCGAACTCTTGCCGCTGGCCAGGATCTCCGCAAGCGCATCGAGCGCCGCGTCATCGGCACTGAAGGCCTTGACGCCGTGCCAGGTGTAGTAGACCCGCGGAAGCTGCACACGATCCTCGAGCACCAGTACCGAGTCGCGCGTCAGCGTCACCGCCGGCGCGACGGGGCGCGTGATGCTGGCCGTACCGCGGGGGATGGGGCCGAAGTACTTGGCCACCCACGCCTTGGCGGAATCCGGGTCGAAGTCGCCGGCGATGGTGATGGTCGCGTTGTCCGGGGCGTAATACTGCCGGAAGAACGCCTTCACATCGTCGAGCGCAGCGGCACTGAGGTCGTCCATGCTGCCGATCACGTCCCACGAATACGGATGCCCCTTGGGGAAGAGCACGGGAAGAATCGTTTCGTCGGCCTTGCCGTATGGCGCATTGTCCACCCCCTGACGCCGCTCGTTCTTCACCACGTCGCGCTGCAGGTCCAGCTTGGCCTGATCCATGGTTGGCAGCAGCCAGCCCATGCGATCGGCGTCAAGCCAGAGCATGAGCGGCAGGGCATTCGACGGTCCCGTCTCGTAATAGTTGGTGCGGTCGAAATTGGTGGAACCGTTGTTGCTGGCCCCGGCGGCTTCGAGCCATTCGTCGAACTTGCCCACGGGCACGTTCTGCGACCCCATGAACATCACGTGTTCGAACAGGTGCGCGAAGCCGGTGCGCCCCGGTTTTTCGTCGCCCGACCCCACCTTGTAGAACCCCTCCACGGCCACGATGGGCACCGAGCGATCCACGTGCAGAATGACTTCGAGCCCGTTGGGGAGGGTGTACTTCTGGTGGGGAATGGTTGGCGCCTTTTGGGCGCGGGCGGCCAGTCCCGGCACGGCCAGCAGCAGGGCGAACGCCAGCGGTGCAATGCCGCGGTGGTATCGCGGGGGCAGTCGAAGCATGAGGGCAGTCGGGGGAATTCCGGAGATCGCGGGTAGCGGTGGAAATGTACCCCGGTCTATTTCTACGGGTACTCTCACCGTACGCGCCGAGGAGCGCCTGCCGCATGACGACGTCCACCCCCCGTGTTGCCGGACTCACCGTGTATCCGCTCAAGTCAGCCGCCGGGATCGCGGTGGAGCAGATGCCGCTCGATGACCGCGGCGCCGTGGGGGATCGTCGATGGCTGCTCGTGGATGGGGGAGGGCAGGCCATAACGGCGCGCGAGTGTCACGCGCTGCTGCATATCACCCCGCGTTTCGCCACCGCCGATCGCCACGGCGCGCTGGTGCTGGACGCGCCGCGCCACACGACCTTCACGGCGCCGGTGCCCGGGGCCGACGCCATGGCGCGGCCGGTGTTCGTGTGGGATGATGCCACACTGGCGCTCGACGCCGGCGATGACGCCGCCGACTGGTGCAGCGACGTGATCGGGCGTGCCTGTCGTCTGGTGCATCTCGACGACGACGCGTCGCGGCCGCTCAAGCGCAAGTATGCCGGCCCGCTGCCCCACGAGGCCCGGCGCGTGGCCTTCACCGATGGGGCGCCGCTGCTCGTTTTGGGGCTGCCGAGCGTGGACGCGCTCAACCTGCGGCTCCTCGAGACCGGATCCTCGGCGCCCCTCGATCGGCGACGCTTTCGCGCCAACGTGTGGTTGAGTCACCTCGAACCGCACGAGGAAGATCGCTGGACCCGCGTGACCGTGGGCGACGTGACGCTGGGCATGGGCTCGCTCTGTACCCGCTGTGTCCTCACCACGGTGGACCCCGACTCGCTCGCACAGGGGGGCGAGCCGTTGCGCGCGTTCGCCGACTATCGGCGCACCGACGATGGCGTCGTGTTCGGCGTGAACGCCACGCACGCCGGTCCGGGGACACTCGCGGTAGGCGACGCCGTCACCGTGCTCGAGACCCGGTGACCCGTCGCCACAGGCGCGACCACATACGGCGCAGTACAGCGGTGCCCAGCTGCGCCGTGGTAGCACCGGTGTAGATCCAAACGAAAAACGGCCCGCGCTCTGGAGGCGGGCCGTCTTCGTACGTCGTGAATTTTCAACAGCTCCCGGGGAGGGACTCGAACCCCCGACAGGGTGATTAACAGATATCAGCACCCGGCTTTCCGGGTACTTCCTTCCCTTCAGTGAAGGGTCCGTAAACCGTTGTCTGTGTGCTAGTTCTGGCACATTTCTCGTTCTGGCGCTTTCACGGCATTTTGGCCACATTCGGGGCTCGGTGTAGATCCGGTGTAGATCCGGTGTAGATCCGCAGTCGAACCTCCGATGAGGAAATTCCGTCATCATGCGCACCCAATCGCAGTCGCCCGGACCTGCACAAGTCACTACACCGGGTGCTAAACCGGTCACTGTCGCCCCCGGGCGCCGCGGGGGGCGGGGTCTGACAGCAACGCAGGTGGCCGCTCTTAAGCCGCCTGCAAAAGGCCGGCGCTATGTCACGGTAGGCGGGGTCACCGGTCTGGAACTCATGCTGACCGCGGCCGGAGCGCGCACCTGGATTCTGCAGTACCGTCGACCGGGTGAGGGGCGCCGTGGGGCGCCGATGCGCTACACCATGGGGGATGCGCGCGGGCTGTCCCTAGCCGGCGCGCGGCGCGAAGCGGAGCGCCTTCGGGGTGCGATCGTCCGGGGAGGAGATCCGGCCTCAGGGCGCCGGGAATCTCTTCGGCAAGACCGGGAAGTGCCGCGAATGCGCGATCAAGTCGAAGACTGGCTCAAAGACCACGTCACGACCAAGAAGAAGCCGCAGACGCTACGGCAGTACCGCCGGCTCTGGGAGACCCACGCGCGCCCGGCCTTGGGGATGACGAAGGTCCCTGAAGTCACGTTCTCGCAGGTCGATGCCCTCCACCGGAAGCTGCACACCACCCCCACCACGGCAAACCGCCTGGTGGCGATTCTGGGAAGCTTTTTCAGCTGGTGTGAAGTCCACGGCGTGATTCCGCGGCTGAGCAACCCGGCGCGCGGGGTTGAGCGTTTCCCGGAGGAAGAGCGCGAGCGCTACCTCACCCCGGACGAAATTCAGCGGTTCGGGGAGGCGCTACGCCTCGCGGAGACTGTGGGGCTCCCGCCGGCCGACCGCCTGAAAGTGAAGGGCAAGAAGACCAAGCACCGGCCGAAGAGCGCCGATCAGCCGGTGAAGGCCGATCCGTTCGCCGTTGGGGCGCTCCGCTTCGCGCTGCTCTCGGGGTGGCGAATCGGGGAGGTCTGCGCCCTCCGGTGGGACGCTATCGACAAGGCGAAGGCTGTCGCCATACTCGGGGACACGAAGACCGGGCGCGCCGTGCGGCCGATCGGTGCGGCGGCGCTTTTGCTCCTAGAGGAGCTGCCGCGCGTGGACGGCTCGCCTTTCGTCTTTCCCTCGTCACGCCGCGGGTTCGGCGCCAAGCGCACGGCGACCGTCGAGACGGATCGGCCGATCGGTGTCCCGCGGCGGCTGTGGGAGGCGGTACGCACACACGCCAAGCTGGAGGGCGTTCGCATCCATGATCTACGGCACAGCTTCGGCGCGACGGCCGCAGACGCCGGGCATTCCCTCATTCTCATCGCATCCCTGCTCGGTCATACACAGACCCGCACCAGCGAACGATACGCCAAGGCGCGACGGGATGTGCGCCAGGAGGCGGCTGACGAAGTCGCGAAGGAGCTCTCCGCTCTCCTGCAACCCGGGAAACAGGCCGCACGCTAGCTCCCCACCACCCCGCGTTTCGAGTTCGGACGCGCGCGCGAGAGACGCCGCAGACTTTCGACGACCGGATCCTTTTCGTGGGCCACGGAGAACGCCTGAAGGACTGCCTCGGCGCTCGGCAAAAGGACCTCGTAGGCCGTCCGGGAGCGCTTGAACCACACACCAGGTTCCTGCGAGTACTTGTCGTCCACGTCGGGGATCCCTCGGAGTAGATCTTCTCCGAGACGGAGAAGCGCTCCGATTGCTTGCTCTCTGAGGGGCCGGTCTCGTGTCTGAGTCGCGAGGAAGTAGCTCAGGTCCTCGAGGTAGTTCATTGCCTGCAGGCTCCGAACCTCCCTGTCCGCGTCGGCAACGAATTGCTTCCGTGTCGACCGGAACCGTTCGAGGACGCGCGCGGTTACCGTCTGCAAGAGCCACTGCGCGTCGATGCGGAGGTCAACGTGTGCGCTTGCGACCGGCAGGCCCTCTTCGCGCGCCACCGCCTCGACCACGTACCGTGAAAGGTCGACCTCGAGACTCTCCTGGCTCCGAGAAATCGTCGGGGACTCCGGGCCTAGTCCGCGGCAGAGCCAGTCGAGCGTCACCCCCATGGAGTCGCTGAGCTTCAAGAGCTGCTCGAAGCCGGGGAGCGATTTGCCGTTCTTCCAATCGTTCACGGTCTGCAGGGACAGACCACACTGACGCGCCAGGCGTTCTTGAGAGCCGGCACGTGCGATAAGTACCTGCAGCTGCGCGCGGAACGCGCGGCCGCTTTCCCCCCCGCGTCCGGCGTTCGGTCCTCCCCTCCTACTCTTGCGCGCACGAACGGCCGGAGAGGGGCCCACGTGAGACGGCGCCGGCGGCTTGGCTTTCGCCATGGTATCCAGACTCCCGGAGTAAAGATTCCGGAAATCTACTATCTCTCTACGTAGCCGGAAGCCCCGAGCCTTCCTACCGTACCTCCTGAGCAAGCCTCAGAAACGCTAGACCCCTTACAGCCCCTCCAAGACGGGTGGAGAGATGAGCCAACCAATCCTGATTTCGGCGAAGACCGCGAGAACCTTCCTCGGCGTGGGTGATGTCACCTTGTGGCGTTGGCGTACCAGCGGCATCGGGCCCCGGTGGTGCAAGATGGGCGCGCGCATCAAGTACGAACTGAGTTCGGTGAACGAGTACATCGAGCAGCGCTTGCAGGAGCGTTCGTCTACTGCTCCCCTCACCGAAACGGCCACATGAGTGCACTCCAAGAAGAGCTGCAGGAGACCCTCGACCGCGAGACAGCACGGCTGCCTCTGGGCCTCCGTGAACTCGCACAGCAGGCCATTCGGGCGGACTGGGAAAAGCAGGATGCCTCCGCTGACGAAGCGCGCCGCGATGCCGGCAGGCTCGACTCACGAGCGATGATCGAAGCCCAGGCGGAGATCGAAATTGCATGTGTAGAGATCGCCAAGCTCGAATGCGACCTTCTGGTGGCTCGTCGACGGGCAATGGAGGCACACAACCGCCGGTCACATGAAGAGAGCATCCTGAAACAGAGCCAGAGGCATTTGGCCAAGGCTTCCGTTCCGACGTACCAACTCGAAGCGGCAAGGCGCGTCCTGCTCCGCCTGGAGGATCGCCTGCAGAAGTGGAAGGTGGAGCCTCCCCCCATGATCCGCACCATGTTCACCAGGAAGGCGAAACCTGATCCTCGATTCCCCACTGAAGAGGAGCAGAAGCTCTCCCTCGACACCGCGTCCCTAATCGTCGGTACCGCTCTGCAGGCCACCTACAGCATTGAGCGTGGTCTGGACGCCTCACCAGCAGACATTGAGGCGTGGGTCGAAGACGTAGTGAAGAGCGTGGAAAGCGAACTCGCCGTGAAGATGAAAGACTCTGGAGGAGACAGCGAAGATTTTGAGCGCATCAAGGCGATGCTTCGCATGATCTCAACCGGGGCAGAACCGATCTACATCTAGCAAGTTCACCACCAGACGTCTCTCGCCAGGAGGCCAGATGTACGCGTACGAACCCCCTTACCCACACCGTGGATTTCCGTCTCTCTCCGTGCGACGTCCGGCGATGTCGCGCCCTCCCGCACCCTCAGCTCCGGCGCGTGGGCTCTACGACAAGACGGTCGAGCACTTCAGAACGAAGCTGGCCATGGTGCAGCTGGCCAGCGTGACCATGCAGACCAACGCGGACCCGGGGGCCCGGCGCGCGGCCGCGTGCATCGTGCTTCGCGCCCTAAGCGCGCGCTGATGGACTCCCAGTTACAAACGTTGTACGAGTTCTCTGCCACGGTCGAGGCGGACACCCTGTCGGAGAGAGCCGTGCACCACATGATCCGACTGCAAGCGCATCCCCTGCGCGCTGTCCGGGTCCTGGGCGTCGCCATCGATTTGGACGATCTGCGGGAGGCAAGCGCGCTGCGCGTCCGCTTCCTGGCGGATCAACGGCATCTCCGTGGATACGAGCAGCCCAAGGTCGAATCGATCGGCCAGGTACCGGTGAGAAACATGACTCAGGTGTCTTGCCGCCTCCGGAACGTCCCAGGGGACGAGTACATCCCCGGCCTCGACATTGCTGTGCCTGCTCTCTCCCGGCGCCACGAAGAACGATTCGAGGCTCCACGCGCGCCTGTCGTATCGCCCGGTGAGACTATCGACGCGGTGCTCGAGACGGGCAAGCGACCGGTGGGGAGAGTGGCCTTCACCGTCTTCTTCGACGAGTAAGCCTGCGACACGCGGGCCATCCTTTCACTCTATCCACCCTTCGGACGACATGCCGGCACTGCATCGCTACTCCACCCAGATCTCTCTTCCATCTCAGGCGGCGAACACCGAGGCGCACGCCATCCGTCTTCAGGCTCCTCCAGGGAGAGCCGTCCGATTGACCGAGGTCCGGCTGAACGCGCCGAATCTCACCGGTCTGGCGAACGCTCCCCGACTTCGGTTCATGCTGGGAGATGCTCGACTGGCGAACGGAGCAACCCCAGAGGACGGATCAGCCGCGGTTCCTGCCGCTGCCGGCATGGCGCGCGCGTCTGCGATCGTTTGCCGGGGGATGGCAGGCACGCCCAACGGCTCATACATCGGCGGGAGCGATATCACCGCCTCGACCGCCGGTGCCACATCGACCCACGTCCTGGTAGAGGCGACGGCGCCCGCGGCGTCGGCGGGGCAGGCACTGGACGTCATCCTCTCTACGCAGGGGTCGGCGCTGACGACACCGACCGTGACCGTCTTCTGGGAAGAGTGACCTCAACGAACGACGCCCCTGAGTCCGGCCAAGGATTCTCAGGGGCGTCGAAACCAACGACACATGAAGAATATCTCGAAGTCTCCTCCGTGCAACGCGAGGAGGCGACCTCTGCGCAATCGGCGCATTGCCATTGAGGCGGCGCGCGCCACGTACATCAGGAGCCTTCGGCGATCCGTTGAGCTTGCTCACGTGCTCCAACAGGTCGCGAGAGGTGACCGCTCTGCGGTGATTGACGGCCATGGCCGTCCGCTGCGCGAGGCGGCCGCAGACTGGGTGCGTTACACAGAGTGGCTGCTGGCCGATGTAGACGGCAGCTCGTGCGCATCCGGAGAGGACCAGAGGGCACCAGGATGAAGGGGAGTAACCGCATTCTGCTGTCAAAGCGCACACGCACGCGCGCCCGCTCGACTGTGGCACTGTCCTCGGCAGTTTGGCGCCTGCAGTCCGCCCTTGAGAGGGCAACGGCGCAGCGCGTGGACCTGACACTGACGGCCAGTACGCTTGCTCACCACGCGTCCGCAGACCGCCTGCAGACCGCGTCGGTGGTGATTGCATCTCTCCTCGATGAAGCGATCGATCTGCTCGGGGAGGCCTCAGCAGAGCTCCCGAAGACGACGCACAGCTCCCGTCGCCGGACCAGAGAATGATCATTCCACCGACCAAACGCCCGGCGTTTCAGTTTTACCCGTCCGATTGGCGCAACGACCTGGCGTTACGGACCTGCTCCCTCGCAGCTCGAGGACTATGGGTAGAGCTCTTGGTCACGATGCACCAAGGAACGCCCTACGGACACCTGGCTCTCGACGGGATCTCCCTTGCGGACGAGGAGGTCGCGAGGATGGTGGGTATTGCCATTCGAGAGTATCGAAAGCTGCTGATTGAGCTGGAGCGTCATCGTGTTTTCTCACGCACGGATACTGGCGTGATCTTCTCCCGGCGCATGGTCCGGGATGAGGAGATCAGGAACGCGCGTGCCGCCGGCGGCGAGAAAGGGGCGGTACACGGGATCAAAGGGAAGGAGTCCGGACGTCTCGGCGGAAGGCCAAAGCTTCGGGAAGCGTTCTCGGAAACCCCCCTTACCCCCCCCCTTCTGGACAAAAAGAAACGGGCCTCAAATCCCCCCCCTTCGTCTTCACCTTCAGCTTCATCTACTCTTTCCCCCATTGCTGCTGACGCAGCAATGCTCCCCCCACCGGCATCGCCGGCGGCGATCTACGGCGACGAGGTCTCTGGATCTGGGGGCTGGCCCGCTCTGCGCGCCGGCCTGCTGTCTCGCTTCTCCAACCCGACCCACAGATCGGCCGTTGAGGGATTTCTCCGCAGTGCACAGTCTCCAGAACACGTCGGCAGGAGGCTGCTCATGGCCATCGACGCCGAGGGAGGAGGACACTCCCCCGAGATCGTTGGCCAGGCCCTAGATGACATGCTAGTCAACGGTGTAACGCGCTTTCACGGGTCCACTTTCACAGGCTACCTGAGGCGGCTGAAGGAGTCTCCCCCAGATGCCAGGTCCGGGATCGAAGGGCCACAGGTTAGCCTCGAAGAGAAGATTCTGAACGAAATCCGCATCGGGAAGTACGCATGACGGACCAAGTGAAAGGGCGAGAGTACCGCGTCCAAAGGCAGCTCGCCGTGACGCAGGTGTTCAAGAAGTTTCAGCCGGTGTGGCCGACGTCGTTTCAGGCACCCAAGTGGCCGGCGTTGCTGGAGTCGTGGCTCGACAACTGCGAAGGCGTCGACACAGACGTTCTCGAGGTGGCCGCGCGCGACTTCATTCGCAGTGCCGACCACAAGTTCCCTCCGAAGCCATGGGAGTTCGGGAAATTCGCGAGATCTCTGCAGAGGGAGAAGTTCGGCAGTAGCCCTCTGATCGAGTCCGTTGCTGGTCGCAGGGAATGGGAGTGGATATCGCCATTCACGCGCCGGATCGTCCACGTCACCATGAGCGGCACGGACTGGGTGACCTCAAGCATGGACGACTATGCGGCGTTCGGAGCCATGGACGACGCGCAACGTGTCGAGCACTGTGAAGAAATGGTGCGCGCTCACGGTCAGGGATTGAAACGTACCGAGTGATGAAACCCTGAAGCAGGAAGGCCTCCTCGGCACTCCCGCGGATCCCCGAATCGAGGTTCGGTCAGACTGGGGCTTCCGCTGGTCGTTCATCTCCACAGACAGGAAGAACGTCTTCCGAGAACTCACTCAGCTCGGCAATGATCAGCTCCGCTTCGGCCTCGGCGGCCTCCTCGACGATCTCGCCCAGGTGTGCCAGGCGCGACGGGAACCCCCGCACGAGGGTGGTGACCCGATCCAGCACGACGCCGAGGGCGCTCGTCGAGTCCTCGATGGTGATGATCTCGCCGCGCTTCTTCGCGACCTCGATCTCGATGATCTCGGCCTCGGCCAGCGCCTTCCGCGTCCGGGCCTCCTCGAGCGAGACGCCGGGGGCGAGATCCTTGAGCGCTTGGGCGACCAGCTCCTTCTCCCGCCACCGCTGGAAGGGGCCGTCGGCCACCCACACGCGGGTGCCGTCGACGCGCACCGGGGCGCCGGGGCGCTTGCACCAAAGGCCGATAGCCTGAGGAGTCATGGCGAGGCGCTGCGCCATTTCTGCCGCGGAGATCTCGCCCTTTTGAGGCACAGATTTGCCGTCTTTCGATGACTTTTCCCGAGAGCGAGGCATCAAGTAAAGCTGGGTTTCCGGTGGTCAGTCTCTAGCCGAATGCCGGGGTCCGCGGATACCCGCACACCCCACCCCCCGGGGAAGGACCCGTGAACGTGGGACGGTCGTCTCGAGATGCCATGTCCGAACCCTAAGCGTTCTCAGACGCGCGCGCAGGTGCTCTCTGTTCACTGTCTCTCCCCTGCGGCTATTGCCAAGTGTGTAGCTCGCGCTCGAACAACTTCATCCAAAGCTTGGCCGACTTCCTCTTTCGAGTGCGGCCATGCGGCGCATCGCTTCGAGGCGCGCGTCAGTGGCTTCGATCTGGCCGGCGGTCACGACGATGAGCTCGTCAACCTTGCCGTTTAACGTCTTCAACTCAGCCCAGCTCCCCTCTGTCGCCACGGCGATCCTGTCGAACAGG
>Ga0315899_10002241_pt1 | contig 21455 bp, 19 predicted proteins | sample LakEriMetagenome_2_FD_203518 | JGI IMG/M metagenome (GOLD analysis project Ga0315899, IMG submission 203518) | Freshwater fungal communities from buoy surface, Lake Erie, Ohio, United States - Buoy 4 MA112 | ecosystem: Environmental > Aquatic > Freshwater > Lake | place: USA: Lake Erie, Ohio... | reverse complement strand
AATCCTCGAGGGGCAGCCAACACGCAACAGGGCGACGTACCCAAGTGGTCTAAGGGGGGGGTCTGCAAAACCCCTATTCGCCGGTTCGAATCCGGCCGTCGCCTCCATACTCCCACCGTTGAAGCCCCCCGCACCCCCTGCTACACTCACGTCTGCCTTTCGGCTCCGGCCCACTACGCAAGTTGCGTAGGGCGCACCGGGGCGAATCCATAGGAAGGAGTGGCCAATGCGCCGCTATGAGCTCATGTTAATTCTCCGTCCCGACGTGACGGAAGAGCGCACGAAGGCGATCTTCGAGCGCACCACCCGCTCCATTACCGAGCAGGGTGGAACAATTCTTAAGGACGTGGCCTGGGGCCGCCGCCGCATGGCCTATGAGATCGATCACGCCAAGGACGGCGTCTATCACATCTACGTGTTCGAGGTTGCCGCATCGGCAATCGCCGAAATTGAGCGCGTGCTCCTGATCACCGAAGAGGTGCTTCGCCACCTGGTGATCCGTGACGAGCGCGAGGGCGCTGCCGCACTTCGCGACTTCAATCTTGACGGTGGCACACCGGCGAGACTCGAGCTTGACGCCGATGACACCGAAGGTGAAATTGCCGCCGCCGCTGCAGCAGCCGCTGCAGCTGACGGAGAGTAGCCAATGTCGTTCGCAAAGATCAGCATCATCGGGAACCTTGGTGCCGACCCAGAGCTGAAGTACACCGCCGATGGGAAGCCGCGTCTTGAGATGCGTGTTGCTACCAATGAGCGCCGCAAGGCTGCGGGCGGCGACTGGGAAGATAAGACGACCTGGTATCGCGTCATCATGTTTGGTGAGCGATCAGTGAAGCTGGCTGAGTGGCTCCGCAAGGGTCGCAAGGTCTACGCCGAGGGCCGGCTGCAGGTTGACCTGTACGACTCGAAAGAGGGAGAGAAGCGCGTAGCGCTCGATATCCTTGCCAGCGAAGTCGTGATCGTCGATCGAAATCCAGACGCCGATCCGAACGCGCCACGGGCGCCTCGATCGTCTGCACCGAGCCAGGGCGCTCCAGAAGAGGGCTCCCAATCGGCGCCAAGTGATCTTGACGACCTACCGTTCTAATCCCAACAACAGCGAATTGAGAGGAGCACACCATGCCTGAGGCACCAAAGCGATTCAAGAAGCGTGATGATAAGTTCGGCGCAGGGCGACGTCGCCGCGTCTGCTCATTCTGCAGCGACAAGCAGGGATACATCGACTATAAGGAGATCAACCGTCTCCGCCGTTACCTCTCGGACCGCGCCAAGATCGAGCCACGTCGCAAGACGGGCACCTGCGCGCAGCACCAACGTGAAGTGACTGCAGCGCTCAAGCGCGCCCGGCAGATGGCGCTCTTGCCATACGCACCGCAGCACCAGGGCTAGGCCCGGTAGAGGCGCGCACAATGGCGAAGAGCACGGGCCACGAGTACGACGGGATCACCGCCTATCTAGAGGGCGACTTCCGACCGTTGGCCGATGCGAAGGTGAGCGTCATGACGCACGCGTTCCTATACGGCACCGCAACCTTTGAAGGGATTCGTGCCTACTGGAACGCGGACGAGCAGCAGCTCTATGCGCTGAAAGTCACCGAGCACCTTGAGCGCCTGCGCTCCTCCTGCAAGATCATGCTCATGGATCCGCTCCCAGAGGTTGAGGCGGTCAAAGCGATCGTTATCGAGCTGCTGAAGCGGAACGCCTTTAAAGAGGACGTGTACGTTCGCCCAAGCGTCTACAAGAGCACCAAGGCGATTGGGGTAAAGCTTCACGGCCTCGAAAATGACCTCTACGTTATCTCTGTCCCATTTGGCGACTACATTGATACCGCAACAGGGATCCGTTGTGCGACCGTGGCCACGCGCCGTACCTCTGACCTTGCAATTCCGGCGCGAGCAAAGGTTGCGGGCAACTACGTGAACAGTGCTTTCTCCAAGAGTGAGGCTGGATTGAACGGTTTTGATGAAGCAATCGTGCTCACCGAGGCGGGGAAGGTTTCCGAAGGCTCAGCCGAGAACCTCTTCATGGTGCGTGGCGGAAGGCTCGTCACCCCAGGCGTGAACGACGACATCCTAGAGGGGATCACTCGAGCCGGCATCATCGAGATTGCTGCAGAGCTCGGTATCCCAGTGGTGGAGCGTCAGATTGACCGGAGTGAGCTCTACATTTCTGACGAGATCTTCCTTGTGGGGACTGGCGCACAGGTGTCGCCAGTGATTGAAGTTGATCACCGAGCCATCGGGACCGGGAAGATTGGCGAACTAACGACGAGAATTCAAAGCCGCTACTTTGACGCCGTGCGGGGCAAGGTACCCGCCTATCGGCACTGGCTTACCCCGATCTACTAAGTTCAATCAACCTCTAGGGGGTGATGGTCGGTACGTCGGCGCCAGTAATGATCTCAACATCAACCGTTACGGAGGCGTCATCGATGAGCGTTGCCTTCATGCCGAGGAGGCGCTCAAGCAACGCGAGGGAGACTGGCATCCGCTGCTCGGCCCCGTTGAAGACGATGAATCGCGTCTTAAGGAGACCGATCTCACCTGGAGTGATGGTCGTTGGCGCTGAGGCATCAAGACCGGCACGGCTGAGCGCCGCCGCAAGAACTCCAGCTTCACCCTTTCTTCCAGTACCGTTGAGCACCCAGATGCGCACCGCCTCCCTAGCGATAGCGTCAGCCTCACGCTCCTCTTTGGTCGGCTGAGCACTGAAGGCCTGCTGCACTGCGGCCCGGATCTTCGCCACGTCAGGAGTGATGATGTACCCGCGACTATCAGAACCGACTGTTTGATAGATCGGCGGCGTAAAGACGAGGCTGCGAATGCTCCCAGCATCAATCTGAGCGATGAGGTCCAAGAGGAGCGGGAGATCCTGCTGGGGGAAGTCGCTCTTAAGCGAGTCCTTGAGAGCTGCCGCAAGTGATGGGAGATTTCGTGTGATTGCCGCCATATCACTCTGGGCTCGAATTGCAGAGATCACCTGCTGTTGGCGCGCGGCGCGATCAAAGTCAGAGCTGCCATGTCGTGATCGGGCAAAGATCAGCGCCTCTGCACCATCCATCGCGTGCACACCAGCCAGAACATGGATGCGCGCGTATTTGCCACCACCAATGGGGTACGAATCATCGGTTACCGGGTTCCTCGCGGTGATACGCACTCCATCTAGGGCATCAACAATCTCTTGGAAGCCAGTAAAGTTCACCATTAGTGAGTAATCAATCGTCATGCCATAGAAGTTGCCCAGCATCTCGCGGAGTGCAGGCATAGGGCCGTCAGGGAATACGTTGGGATTGCGAGCCGCTGCTGCGTAGTACGAATTGATCTTGTTACCGTACGTGGCTCCGTAGAGGCGCTGGGCGCTCGCGGGGACAGGAAAATCAACGGTGTCCCGCGGGATGCTGAACATCGTGACCGTTCCGTTCACTGGGTCAACGCTCGCGACGATCAGGGTATCGGTGTTGAAGGAGGTGCTGTCGCCACGTTGATCAATGCCGACGAGGAGCACATTGAGTCGCTCCTTTCCATCCCAGCGCGGTGCAGGTGTGGCGCCGGGCGTCGCGGTTCCCGAGGAGAAGATGCCACCTACAAGCTCCGACGCGGTGCTCACATAGGTGCCCAGGATCAGATGCAGCGAGAGGGCAGCAATCAAGGAAATGCTCAGACCAGCGAGGGAGGTGACGATGGCGCGAGTGGCACTCTCCCGGCGCACGGCCCAGCGCCAGGCATCGGCCGCCGCAACCCCACGCCAGACGGCGAGAAGAATGTTGAGGATGCCAGCCGCACTCAGCCCAAAGGGCGTGATCAGAAGACCGACGAGGCCGGGGAGCCCATCGGCCACGACGATTCCGCCGACGAGCGCCAGGATGAGGGTGGGGGGAGCGAGGAAGAGGAGTGCCGCTCTCCAGCGCCGCTCATAGAGGTGTCCAAATCCTGGGAAGAGGAGCGAAAAGACGGCTGCCGCGAAGGCTGAGCGTCGTGGAGTCTCAGTCGGTTGGCTCATATCGGGAACCATACCGCCTTGCGGCGAAGGGGGGTGCCCCCCGTTTGCCATGTCAGGGGTGGCGTGGCACGCTCCTCCCAATGTTCAACCCTGTTGATTCGAAGCCTGACCTGATCAGCCTGGAGCACCAGATGCTGGCGCATTGGCGTGCCGAGGGGACATTTGAGCGACTTCGCAGGCAGACGGCGGGCGGCGAACCCTGGTCCTTCCTTGATGGCCCAATCACCGCAAACAATCCGATGGGCGTTCATCACGCTTGGGGTCGCACCTATAAGGACCTCTTCCAGCGCTTCCGCGCGTCGCTCGGACACGAGCTGCGCTGGCAGCAGGGGTTCGACTGCCAGGGCCTCTGGGTCGAAGTGAACGTTGAGAAAGAACTTGGCCTTACCTCAAAGCGACAGATCGAAGAGCGTGGCCTCGCAGAATTTATCCGACTCTGCAAAGAGCGCGTGCTCACCTACGCCGCACGACAGACTGAACAGTCAATCCGGCTCGGTATGTGGATGGATTGGAACGACCCAGCTGATCTCCTGCGCCTGCGCGACGCCCTGAGCAACGCGCCAGAGCGTGAGATGGAGATCGCAGGCGCCTCTGGCACGGTGCGTGGAGCCCCAGAGGCGCTCATCGGACAACTCGGCTCACCCGAAATTGGTGGCTCGTACTTCACCTTCTCAGATGAGAACAACGACCTGATCTGGAGCTTCCTTGCGGAATGCAATAGGCGTGGCTGGCTCTATAAGGGGAGCGACAGCATGCCGTGGTGCACACGGTGCGGCACGGGCATCAGCCAGCACGAGATGACGGAAGGGTACGCCGATCGCGACGACCATTCCGCCTACTTCGGATTCCCTCTCGTCGATCGGCCCGGCGAAGAGCTCCTAGCCTGGACGACGACGCCGTGGACGATTCCAGCCAACGTCGCCGCCGCGGTAAACCCAACGCTCGCCTATGAACTCGTGGAGTTTGACGGTCGAAAGATGTGGATCGGCGCAACGCGCCGCGTCGCCGCACTGGGTGGCGGTGCCCCTCGCGCCAAGGTGCTCGATACCAAGCAGGGAAGCGAATTGATTGGGTGGCGTTATCGCGCAACGTTTGATGCTGCACCAGCCGTAACCGAGGCACTCGGCGCAGATGGGGTTGCGCACCGCGTGATCTCGTGGAGTGATGTTGGTGCTGAAGAGGGAACGAGCATCGTGCACATCGCCCCAGCTTGCGGCAGTGAGGACCATGCCCTCTGCATCGCCGAAGGCCTTCCGATGATTGCGCCAATTGACGAGAGCGGTACCTACCTTGAAGGGTTCAATGATCTCAGTGGTAAAGACTGGCTCGCAGTCGCCGATCTCGTCTTTGTTGCGCTTGAGCAGAGTGGCAGCTTACTCCGCCGAGAGAAGATCACGCATCGGTATCCGCATTGCTGGCGCTGCGCGACGCCGCTCGCCTTCCGGCTCGTTGACGAGTGGTTCATCAGCATGGGTGCTACCTATGAGAAGCCACGTGAACAACTGACTGCCGCCGAAAAGGCGGGGAGCCTGCGTTATCAGATCATGGACGTTGTCGACAATATCTCGTGGCTCCCATCGTTCGGCCACGATCGCGAGCTTGATTGGCTGCGCAACATGAGCGACTGGATGATCTCCAAGAAGCGCTATTGGGGTCTCGCTCTGCCAATTTACGAGTGCGAAGGGTGTGGCGCTATTGAGGTGATCGGGTCGCGAGCCGAGCTTGAGAAGCGGGCTGTCGCCGGGCTTGACGCCCTCGCTGGGCATAGCCCTCATCGGCCGTACATCGACGAGGTTCGCATCGCCTGCGCAAAGTGCGGCGGTCAGGTGCAGCGCGTCCCCGATGTCGGGAATCCGTGGCTTGACGCGGGTATCGTCTCGCTCTCAACGATGCGCTACCGCAGCGATCCTGAGTATTGGAAGCGTTGGTTCCCTGCAGACTTGATTACGGAGAGCTTCCCTGGTCAGTTCCGCAACTGGTTCTACTCGCTGCTCGCCATGTCGACAGTGATGGTCGGGAGCGAGCCAACGAAGACTGTATTCGGCTACGGACTCGTCTTTGCGGAAGATGGCCGGCAGATGCACAAGAGTTGGGGAAACTCCATTGAATTTGATGAGGCGGCTGATCGTATGGGTGCCGACGTGATGCGCTGGCTCTTTGCCGGATCGCGCCCCGAAGAGAACGTGCATTTCGGCTGGAGCGGCGCGGATGAGGCGCGTCGCAAGCTGCTCGTGCTCTGGAACGTGTACGCCTTCCACGTTGGCTACGCGAACAGCGCTGGCTGGCGCCCTGGTGCCGGAGCAAGCCCGGTGGCTGAGAGGGGCGCCATGGATCGCTGGATCCTGAGCCGCACCGCCGACCTCGTCTCAACTGTGGAGAAGGCGCTCCGTGGCTACGACGCACAGTCGGCCGTGACGCGCCTCGAGGCGGGGATCGACGAGCTCTCCACTTGGTACCTCCGCCGCTCACGTGACCGCTTCGACCTCTCCACCAGTGAGGCAGATCGAAACGATGCGTTTGCGACCCTTCATGAAGCCTTGCTCATCCTGCTGCAAGCCGCGTCCCCGATTGCACCGATGCTCACTGACGCGATGTACACCAACCTCGTTGCCGACGGCGCAACAGAGAGCATCCATCTGCAGCCATGGCCAAAGGCGCGAGTGGAAGGCTGGCGAGATCAGGCGCTCGAGGATGCGATGAGTCGGGTGATTCGCGCCGCCGAACTCGGTCGCTCGGTGCGCAGCGCCGCCACCATTCGTACTCGGCAGCCACTTGCATTGGCGCGCGTCGTCTTCGGTGGTGAGACGCCACACGCGGAGCTCCTCGCGATCCTTGCCGACGAGCTCAACGTAAAACGAGTTGAGCCGGTGACTGATGCCTCAGGCCTCTTTGAGCGTAAGGTCAAGGTGCTGCTGCCTAAGGTAGGGAAGCGGCTTGGCGACAAGTTGCAGGCGGTGCTCGCCGCAGCCCGCTCAGGCGACGTGGAGTTCCTCCCCGGCGGTGCCGTGCGCATTCAGGGTCTTGAGTTTGCGCCAGACGAGATAGAGATCCAGGCGATTCCTCGAGAGGGGGGCTTTGTGGCCGAGGCAGATGGCCTTGTTGTGGAGCTCGAGACGGCCCTCACCCCCGAACTTATCGCAGAGGGAGATGTTCGCGAACTCTCTCGCGCCGTTCAGGATCTGCGCAAGCGCACGGGCCTTCGAATCGGCGATCCGATCAGCCTCTATCTCCCAGAGTCAGCGAAGTTGCTCGTCCCATACAGAGAGCAGCTCGCGCAGAGCGTCGGTGCGCGCTCAATTGACTTTGGCGCGACAGCAGGTGAAGTGGCCGACGAGATTGAGCTCTCATTTGGCGTCACCGCATTCTCGTTCCGCCGGTCAGCCGGATGAGGCGGGCCACCCTTGCGTTGACTGCACTCGGAGTCATCGCTGTCGACCGCAGTGCAAAGATGGTGGTCGATAGCATGGACCTTGTGGCCCCGTATCAGCTGATTGGTCCGTACCTGCAGATCATTCGTGGCGAGAATCGTGGCGGTCTTTTCGGCATGGTGCAGGGGAGCGCTCCGCTTCTTGCTCTTCTCAGCGTTGGAGTCATTCTTGCCTTAGTCATTTATCACGAGCGCGAACGCCTCCCTCGGGTGTCGCCCCTCACGGTTGGCGTTGGCCTGCTCATTGGCGGTGCGATCGGCAATCTCATAGATCGTGTGGCGTTCGGCTACGTGCTTGACTTCATTGATATCGGGGTGGGGAACCTGCGTTTCTGGACGTTCAATATCGCCGATGCAGGGATCAGTCTCGGCATCGTGATCTTGCTCGCAGATACCTTGCGGCGCTCGCGTAGTACGGTGCGAACATGAGTGAGGCGCGTGAACTAGATCTACCGATCCCGCCAGAGGCGGCGCGTCAGCGAGCCGACCGCTTTGTCGCGGATCGCAGCGGGCTTTCGCGCTCATTTGTTCAGCGACTCATCTCTGAAGGTCACCTCACCATGGATGGCCTCATTGTCCGTGCGAGCGCCACGCTTGTTCCAGGCCAAACGTTGCACCTTGTGATCCCGCCGGTAAGTGAGACGACGTTGCTCGCGGAAGATATTCCTCTATCGGTTGTCTACGAAGACGAGGACATCGTTGTAGTGAATAAGCCGGCTGGGCTCGTCGTGCATCCTGCACCCGGCCACGCAACAGGAACGCTCGTGAACGCGTTGCTGCATCACGTCGAAGAGTTGCCAGGGATCGCTGGCGTGGCGCGCCCTGGGCTGGTCCATCGTCTCGACAAAGACACCAGTGGGCTGCTGATTGTTGCCAAGGGTGACGTCGCACAGTTGAGCCTGATGGCGCAGCTCAAGGCCCGGCGTATCAAGAAGACCTACCTCGCCTTGGTGCAGGGTTCGGTCGCAGCGGAGTTAGGTCGTATTGAGGCACCGATCGGCCGAGACCCGAATGAGCGGAAGCGGATGGCGGTGGTTGCAGGTGGCCGCGAGGCGACGACGGGCTACCGCGTGCGCGAGCGATTCCCCGGCTGGACACTGCTTGAGGTGGACCTGATCACCGGTCGCACCCATCAGATTCGTGTGCACCTGACGGAGATCGGGCACCCGATTGCCGGAGACCCTACGTATGGAAATGGGACCAGTCGACGCGGTCCCGATGCGACGACGCGCCTCTTCCTTCACGCGTGGAAGATCGTCTTTGCCCATCCCCGAGATGGGCGCCTCATGCGGCTTGAGGCTGAGCTGCCTGCAGATCTGCAGGCGCCCCTTGATGCGCTACGGTTGCACTCCAGCAGAGGGGAGGGGTGATGGAGCCACAGCGACGCGTCGGGGCACCAGGCGCCCAGGTGATCGTGATCTCGGGCCCAAGTGGGGTGGGCAAAGACACCATCATCAACGAGCTGCGCCGCCGACCAGTGGGCCAGACCTTCCATTACGTTGTTACCTGCACCACGCGACCGCCACGCACGGGTGAGATGGACGGCGTCCACTATCACTTCCAAAGTCGTGAGTCGTTTGATGCGCTGAATGCTGCGGGCGAGCTCCTTGAGGCGGCCACCGTGCACGACCGCTCATACGGCACCCCACGCGAAGAGGTGCGCGGCGCACTCGCTCGTGGGCAAGATGCACTGTGCAAGATCGATGTGCAGGGGGCCAGAAGCCTGCGCAAGGTCATCCCTGAAGCACTCCTCATCTTTGTGGCACCCCCGTCTCCTGAGGCTCTTGCCGAGCGTCTTGCTGGCCGAGGCACAGAGACTGCGGAAGAGCTGGTAACGCGTGCACGGAATGCGATTACGGAAATGGAGCGCGCGCAGGAGTATGACTACCTGGTGTTGAACGAGACTGGCTATCCCGAGGAGGCCGCGGCTCAGGTCGAGAAGATAGTCCTCGCCGAGCGTGCGAAGCACCCGGAGCGCCGGATTTCGGTGTGACGGGGGGCGCTGAGCCTCTCGCGCTGACGTCAACCACGGTCTTGCGCGTCGCCGTTGATGTGCCAGGGGCCCCTGGCGAGCGGCTCTACGATTATCAAGGTCTCCACGGAGTCCACGCGACGGTCGGTGATGGCGTGATCGTGCCGTTTGGTGGTCGGCGTGCGATTGGCATAGTCGTCGCGCTTAATCCGAATGAACCTCCCCCCGCAGGTATCAAACTCAAGACGATTGAGGGCCGACTTGGCTCTGCGCCGCTGTTAACGCCACTCCTTATGTCGCTGGCAGAGGCCATTGCGACACGTTGGGCTGCGCCAATCGCCACCACCGTGCGATCGCTCCTACCTGCAGGCATGTTGGATGCGGTCGTTCTGGAGGCACGCAGGGTGGGGGAGGTGAGCGAAGCCTCTGCGCGCATCGGCCTTGGCGCAGAGTGGGTTGCCGTGGAACGCCTCACTGGTGCACGCGGCAAGACACGAGCGGCAACGCTTAAGAGCCTCCGACAACTGGAGGTGGCCGGGGAAGCGGAGCGACGCTGGTCACTCGTGCGTCGCGGTGCGCAAAGTCTTGACACCACCTTCGCCTCGTTGATCGCCGATGCCGCCCCTGCGGCCCTGGAGGCGATGCGTCTCGGTAGCCGACAGGTTGCCGCGGTGGAACAGCTCACCGCGGCCGCACGCAGCGGCGATCCCTGGGTCGCGGCAAGCACGCTCCCTGGAGGCCTTCCAACCGCGCGTCGACTCGCTGATGCTGGCGCTGTTCAGCTTGAGGTTCGGCGCATTCAGCGCCGACATGCTGATCGGCGGAGTGCAGCGGTTGATACAGCGGGGGCAAAGATCAACCTCACTGAGGTGCAGAGTGAGATCGCTAACGCCGCTTGCGAACGCAGCGCGGCAGGGGAGACGATCCTGATTGATGGCCCGCCCGGATCTGGCAAGAGTCGCGCAGCAGCCGAAGCGGCGGTGCGGATGATCGCTGCGGGTCGATCCGTGCTCTGGCTCGTGCCAGAGGCGGCGCAGGTAGCGATTGCTGCAGACATGCTCGCCACGGCTGGCGGTGCGCCGGAGTTAATCCATTCGGGTCTGAGTGCTGGTGAGCGCCTCGATGCACATGACCGCCTCCTTGAACCAGGACCACACCTTGTTGTTGGCACGCGCGTTGCGCTCGGTGCCCTACGCGATGAGGTTGGCCTCGTCGTTATCGACGAAGAGCATGAGGGTGCCTATAAATCAGACCGCACGCCGCGGCTGCACGCGCGCGATGCGGCGCGCGAGTTGGCACGCCTTGCTGGCGCGGCAACGCTGCTTTTGAGCGCCACCCCAGCAATTGAATCGTTGGCGCGCGCCGAGATTGAGGGGTGGCGTCGCTTCACGCTGACCCGACGTTCTCCGGCCCCACTCGTTGAGGTGATTGACCTGCGACAGGAGCTCGCCGACGGGTGGCGCGGCATGATGAGCCGCGCGCTGCTTGAGCGCCTCACTGCGCTCGATTGGGCTGGGGGGCAACAGGCGCTCCTGATCATTAACCGTCGCGGCTTAGCCTCGGCCCTCCTCTGCCGCGATTGTGGTGCCGCACAATCGTGCCCCTCATGTGAACGACCGCTGGTGCTGCATAGCGCCGGATCGCTACTCCGCTGTCACGGATGTGGCATTGCAGCGGAACCACTTACTCGCTGCCCCTCTTGCGGCGGTGCACGCATTCGCGCGCTTGGTGGTGGCACCGAACGCCTCGAGGCGGAGGTGCGCACTGCACTCCCTGACCTGATCGTTGATCGTCTTGACGCGGATGCCGCATCGGCGATCGGCTCCGGCGATCGCATCCTCGACGCGTTCCGCAGTGGCCGCACGCAGATCCTGGTCGGCACGGCCCTCGCGGCGAAGGCCCTCGATCTCCCAGCGTTGGCGCTCGTTGGGATCGTTTCCGCCGACACGGGACTCTTACTCCCGGACGAACGCGCGGCAGAGCGCGCGGTAGCGCTTGTTGTTCAGGCGGTGGGTCGACTCGGGCGCGGTGCGCATGCGGGTGTGGCGGTGATCCAAAGCTATCGACCCGAGGACCCAGCCATCACGGCGGCGGTGGAGATCGCCCGCGGGGGGAGCGTTGATACCTGGCGTACCCGCGAGATCGGGCTGCGAAAGGCGGCCGGTGGAGCGCCGTTCCTTCGCACCGTAAAGGTGAGTGCGGCGGCGGCAACCGCTGCTGGCGCGCGGCGCAGCATTGAGGGCCTGGCAACCACCCTCCGCGCCGCCGCTGCAGCGACGGGCGATGATCGGGCGCGTATCCTCGGACCGATTCCCGCCTGGGTGCCACGGCGGGCTGGGCGTTGGCGGGAGAATCTGATCCTTCGGGCCGTAGACCTTGAGCCATACCTGCCGCTGATCCGTGGACGCGACCTCACGTTAGATGTGGACCCAGAGACGCTCCTGTAGCGCTTGCTAGAATCCCGCCATGAGTGTTCGTCCGATCCTGCTCCTCGGTGACCCACGGCTGCGTCTTCCGGGCGCGCCCGTTGAGAGTTTTGGAAAGATGCTCCACTCCCTGTTGGATGATCTCGCCCACACGATGCGCGCAGCGCCAGGGGTTGGACTCGCCGCGCCGCAACTTGGCGAACCCCTGAACGTTGCCGTTGTTGAGGCGAAGGGGAAGACCTATGAACTGGTGAATCCACGCATCGTGCGGGACACTGGCGATCAAACGGATCTAGAGGGCTGCCTCTCAATCCCTGGCTACGTCGCTGAGATCACGCGCAAAGAGCGCGTCTGGGTCGAGGCGCAGGACCGCACCGGTCGCCCGTACAAGTTCAGCGAGCATGGATTCGTAGCCCGCGCCGTGCAGCACGAACTAGATCATCTCGCTGGCACCCTCTACATCGACTATCTCGACTCTATGGATCAACTGATCGCCGTCAATGAGGACGACGATGAAGAGCCAGATGGCTCCCCGGAAGCGGCCGTCGTTGCGCGGCGCCGCAACGTACTGCGAGGGCATAGTCACAAGTAGTCGCCTGATCCTGTTTGGCAGTGGTGGATTCGCGGTCCCGTCGTTTCGCGCCGTAGCTGCGGACCCTCGGTTTGAGATCCTTGCGGTAGTGACTGCGCCACCACGCCCCGCCGGCCGAAGCGGTGTCCTCACACCGACGCCAGTGGACACGTGGGCCAGTGGCGCCGGGCTACGAGTCAAACATGTCGCCAAGGTTCGTGACGCCGCTGAAATCGCACGGATCAAAGCGCTCGGCGCTGATGGAGCGCTTCTCGCAGACTTCGGACAGATCATTCCTGTCGAACTCTTGGATCACTATCCGCGTGGCATCGTCAACCTGCATCCATCGCTCCTGCCGCGCCATCGCGGTGCGAGCCCGATCCCTGCAACGATCCTTGCCGGTGATCGGGAGACGGGGGTCTCCACGATCGTGATGGATCAAGGGGTGGACACGGGCCCAATCATCGCCGTACAGCATCTGCGAACGCGCCCAGCAGTCTCCGCCGCAGAGCTGGAAGTGGAGCTGGCCGAGCTCGCCGCCTTAGGCATCGCCGACACGTTGGCGACCTGGCTGCAGGGGAGTGAGGCGGCAGTCCCTCAGCGCCTAGATGGTGCAACACAGACGAAGCGCCTCACCCGGGCCGATGGTCGGGTTGGGGCTCAAACTTCGTATGAATTGGCGCTGCGGATGTGGCGGGCATATCAGCCATGGCCGGGCCTTTGGGTTGAGATCCCAGGTGTTGCGGATCGACTGATCTTGTCGAGCATCCGCGCGGTAGAGGGGGAGGCCTCACTTGCCGCAGGGACCCTCGAACTGCGTGACGGCGCGCTTCTCCTCGGCCTTGATGGGGGAACGGTGCGCCTCGACCGCGTGACCCCCGCTGGCGGCAAGAGCATGACGGGCGAGGAGTTCGCACGAGGACGCCAAGGGGAACTCGCCGCGCATGGGAGAATCGCCGAATGAAGACCACCGAGACGACCGGAGGATCGCAGCGGCCTCTCAGCCTCTCTGACCTCAACGTGAACCAACTGGCGGCGCGGGTTAGCGACCTTGGAGCTGAGTCGTACCGTGTTACCCAAATTCTTGATGGGGCGTGGCGCTCCGTCGCGACCTCCTGGGGCGGGGTCACCACACTCGGCAAGCCGCTCCAAGAGCGCCTGGCGAACGAGATTCGCTTCAGTGCCTTTGATGAGGTTGAGCGACAAGAGGCCGAAGATGGTGCCACGACGAAGCTACTGCTGACCCTCTCCGATGGAGCGAAGGTCGAGGCGGTGCTGATGCGTTCACCCGCCGATCCACGCCGTGGCTCAGGGCCACGCGCCACGGTCTGCGTCTCAAGTCAGGCCGGGTGTGCCGTTGGATGCCCATTCTGCGCAACGGGGGAGCTTGGCTTCACTCGCAATCTCAGCGCCGGCGAGATCCAAGATCAGGTGCGCATCGCGCGCCAGATCCTTCGCACCGAGGATCGCGAACTGACCAACGTTGTCTACATGGGGATGGGGGAGCCACTGCAGAACATCGATGCTGTCTTTGCATCAATCGATGGATTGACTGATCCAGCGCGCGGCGGAATCGGCCAGCGTCGCATCACCGTTTCGACCAGCGGCGTCGTGCCTGGGATCGAGCGTCTCGCCAAGCAGCGACCGCAGATCACGCTTGCGGTCTCCCTGCATGCAGCCCGTAATCCGCTGCGCGACCTTCTGGTTCCGCTCAATCGGAAGTGGCCAGTTGAGGCAGTTATTGCCGCCGCAGATTCCCACTCGCGTGCTACCGGGCGCCGCACCACCTACGAGGTGACGATGATCGACGGCATCAATGATCGGGCAGAAGATTCAGCGGCACTTGCCTCGCTGCTCCGAGGGAGTGGCGCGCACGTTAACTTGATCCCCATGAACGCCGTGGCGCACACCCCGTGGCAAGAGTCCAAGCCTGAGCGGATTGAGCAGATCGCCAATCAGTTGCGCGCTGCTGGCCTGACCGTCACCGTGCGCCGCAATCGCGGTCGCGAGGCGGGGGCCGCCTGCGGTCAACTTGCCGCCGAGAAGGCTGGCGCTCCAACACCAATCGCCGTTGCTCGACGACGCGAGTTACTTCTCGCAGCGAGTGCGGCCGCCCTTCAGGGGCAGCGCACCGCACAACCGATCGCCCCATCTGGACCACTCGGCGGTGAGGCATGAGCGGCGCACGCATCGAAATTGCTGCGAGCATCTTGAATGCTGATCTCGGCGCACTCCGCGAGGCGGTACAGGCGGCAGAGGCGGCGGGTGTTGACCGCATCCATCTCGACATCATGGACGGCCACTTCGTGCCGAACCTTACTTTTGGTCTCGCGACTGTTGAGGCGCTGCGCTCCGCCACGAAGCTTCCATTTGATGCGCACTTGATGATCCTTTCACCAGGGCTCTGGGCGACTCGCTACGTAGATGCTGGGTGTGAATCGGTCGCGATCCACGTGGAGGCGCCAGATCAGCACCGCGCAACACTCGACGCGATTCGTGATAGCGGCGGTCGAGCCGGGCTGGCAATCGACCCTGAGACACCAATCGAATCGCTGATCTCGTTCCGTGACGAGTTGGACTTCGCGCTCGTCATGACCGTCAAGTCGGGATTTGGCGGGCAGTCTTATCGAGCCGAAGCGGCTGGGCGCATGGCCGCCATCCGCACACTACTCGGCGAGCGAGACGGCCACCAGGTACCACTCCATGTTGATGGCGGAATCAATCCGACAACGGCGGGTGATGCGGCGGCGGCTGGTGCAGACCTCCTGGTCGTTGGTAGTGCCCTCTTCTCAGCGCAGGGCTCTACCGGTATGGGTGGGGCGGTTCGGGCGATTCGGGAGTCGGCGACCCGCTAGGGTCGCAGTCGACTCAGGCGCCCTTGCTGGCCGTGCGGCGGCAGCGGGTGCAGACCAGGACGCGCTTCGTGGTCGTCCCAACGGCAATCACGGTTGGCTGCAGGTTGGCGCGGAAGCGGCGGTGAGCCCGGACTCGGTTCATACCGACCGACTGGGGATTAAATCCCGCGATCGAGTCCTTGCCGCAGAGGGTGCAGAAGCGAGCCATGTCTACTCTCCTTACGTGGTGGGGCGCCCAGTGGGACACGCCTGTCGTTCGTGCCGTATCGTAGCAGGTGCGTCCGAAGCCTTGCCCAGGCTTGGCGAAGGGAGGGAGTGCCTATGAGCCGCACTGAGGGGATCCGAGTAGCCACAGGGGGCTCCCTGCGATGAGCCGCAAGAGCTGGGACGGCGTCGAGCTGATGGCCGCCCTCCGGTCGGGTCTCGATCGCCTTGAGAGCCGCGTCGAAGAGGTCAACGCCCTCAACGTCTTCCCTGTCCCTGATGGCGACACCGGAACGAATATGCTGGCAACGCTGAAGGCCGCCATCGCCGAGGGGGATGCCTCGCTGGCGACTGGAGTCACCGCGATTGATGAGGTGAGTGCGGCTGTGGCGCGTGGCGCCCTGCTTGGCGCGCGAGGGAACTCTGGCGTCCTGCTTTCGCAGATCCTCCGTGGCCTTCCGCAGGCCGTCCGCGGTCGCCAGCGCGCCCGAGCCACTGAGATTGCGCAATCTCTCTCCCTCGGTGTGCTGCACGCCTACTCGGCCGTGGCAACACCAACGGAGGGGACAATCCTCACGGTTGCACGCGAAGTCGCTGCTGCGGCGATGAAGGAGTCGGAAGGAGCATCGGAGTTGCGCCCATTCCTGGAAAGCATCGCCGCCACGGCGCGCGACTCCGTGGAGAAGACCCCGACCCTGCTTGCCGTCCTCCGCGAAGCTGGCGTCGTTGATTCTGGTGGCGCAGGGCTGCAACTCATTCTTGAAGGGATCGCCAATGTCCCTTCCGTCGCGCCGTCGCGGGGCACCGTTGAAGCGGAGCGCCGAAACGCCGCAACTCCGTCGACGAAGAGCGTCGCCGCTGCAGCGCCAGCTGTCCCGGTCGAATCTGCTCCCACCGAGTTCGGTTACGAGACCGTCTTCATTCTCAGTTCGCCAACAACACCGTTGGACCTTGCCGCCATTCGCGCGCACCTAGAGACGATTGGGGAGAGCGTGCTGGTTGCCGGTGATGAGACAACCTGCAAGGTCCACGTGCACAACCTCCGACCCGATGAGGTCTTGGCATACGGGATCAGCTTGGGCGAAGTGCGCGCGGTCACGATCGAGAACCTCGACCAGCAGAGTGCAGAGCGGGCAACTGGGCACGCCGCATTCAACCAGTTGGCTGATGGGCCACTCACCGCCTCACCGCGACCTGCCGCTGCGTCACTTGGCCGCGGAACGTCAATCGTTGCTGTCGCTGCGGGATCTGGTCTCGGCGACATCTTGCGCTCCGCGGGTGCGTCACAGATCGTCCATGGCGGACAGACAGAGAATCCGTCTGCCGCGGAGATTGCTTCGGCCATCGCGCATGCCGGCACCGAGTTCGTTGTCGTTCTTCCGAACAACAGCAACATCGTGCTGGCGGCACGCCAAGCTGCCGACCTCTCGGCCGCGCATGTCGTGGTGATTCCTACCCGCAATGCCGCCGAAGGGATCGCCGCCCTCCTCTCATGGGATCCATCACTCACGCTTGAAGAGCTCGTCCCTCGCATGGAGGCGGCTCGAGCAGAAGCACGCACCTTCCGCGTCGTTGAGGCGGTGCGCGATGCCGTTGTGCGTGGCGTGTCGGTAAAAGCTGGCCAGATCATGGCTCTTGACCCGGTCGATGGAATCATTGCAACAGGGAGCAGCGATGTCGAGGCAATCGTTGCGGCGCTGGCTGGGCAGTCGGCGGAGCTGATTACCCTCTATGTGGGTGGCGACGTTTCCGACGAACAGGCCGCCGAATTTGTGAATGCGGCTCGCGGCGCCATCGCTGGGGTTGATGTTGACCTGCAACGCGGTGGCCAGCCAATCGAACGGGTGCTCGTGAGTTTGGAGTGACCGTCGATCCGGGCGAACTCCCGCTGAAGGGGCTCGCTCTCCCCGGTGGCTCCAGCCTCCTTCGAGGTCTCGCGAAACTCGGCGTCAGCACAGTTGCCGACCTGCTCACCTATCTGCCCCGTCGTTATGAAGACCGCCGCGAGATCACGCCAATCGCCGACCTTGCGGGGGGGACGAGCGCTACGATCTCGGCGCGTGTCACAGACCTCCGCGTTGAAAAGACCTGGCGCCGTGGTGTTCAGCGCACGATCGCAACGCTTGTCGATGACTCGGGGGCGGTTGATGCCATCTGGTATGGGCGACGGTTCATAGAGCGACGGTTGACTGTTGGAACCACGATTGTTGCCACAGGGCGCGTGAAGGTGATGGGGTGGACGAAGCAGCTGGAGGCACCCGAGTTCAGCCCGATTGGCGGGGGAGATCAGGTCAGCGCCGGTCGTATCGTTCCCATCTACCGGCTGACGCGTGGCGTAACGGCTCTGAGCCTACGGCGGGCGGTTCGGGCCGTTCTGGATCAGTTCGGTGCCGATCTTGTTGATCCGCTGCCAGATTCGGTGCAGTCACGCAACCGACTGATGCCGCTTGCGCAGGCGATTGAGGCGCTGCACTGGCCAGAGGAGTTTGACGTTCGGGATGCGGCGCTCCGCCGCCTCGCCTTTGATGAACTGCTGGCGGTGCAGATCGCGCTCGTGCATCGCAGTCGCCGTCGGGCGGGTGATGGCGCCTTCAGCATCACCCCAACTGCTGCGGAACGAACCGCCATCGAATCGGCAATCCTGGGCGGCATCGGTGGAGGCCAAGTAAAGAGCAAGACACCATGGACCGGCGATCAACGACGTGCGATTGACGAGATCCTTGCCGACCTTGCAACAGGCTCCCCAATGTTGCGCCTGCTCCAGGGCGATGTTGGTACCGGCAAGACTGCGGTCGCCTTCGTTGCTGCTGCTGCCACGGCGGCCGCTGGACACCAGAGCGCCCTCCTCGCGCCAACAGAGCTACTGGCCCGTCAGCATGCCGCGACGGCAAAACGACTCCTCGCCCCAATCGGCATTGAGGTGGCGCTCGTGTTGGGCGGAGCCCCCGTTGCTGAGCGGCGAACAGCGCGCGCAGCAGCTGCGGATGGGCGCGCCGCACTCGTCATCGGCACACACGCCCTCTTCGCCGAGGGGACGCAATTCGCCTCACTCGGCCTCGTCATCGTCGACGAACAGCACCGTTTCGGCGTGGAAGAGCGGGCAAAGCTCCTCTCTAAAGCCTCCCGCGAACCGCACCTGCTTCTGATGACCGCGACACCGATCCCGCGCACCATCGCGCAGCTCCTCTATGCCGACGTTGCTTCGTCGGAGCTCCGCGAGCTTCCCTCTGGTCGTCAGCAGATCCGCACCGCTATTCGCACCAGTGCCGACTTGGAGCGCGTCTGGTCCTTCGTGGACGAGGAGGCAGCCGCTGGGCGACAGACCTTTGTGGTGGTCCCGCGGATCGCCGATGCCGAGGCGGATGGCGAACCGGAGCAGGGGACTACCTTTGATGATGATCTTGACGCGGGCGGTGCAACGGGGGTCGAGGCACAAGCGCAGCTCCTACGTGAGCGTCTCCCAAACCGTCGCATTGGCGTGGTGCATGGGCAGCAGCGGGCTGCGGAGCGAACCGTTGCAATGCAGGCATTCGTTGCTGGCGAAACCGATGTGCTGGTCGGCACCACCGTAATTGAGGTCGGTGTCGACGTGCCAGCAGCTAGCGTGATGGTGATCCTTGAGGCGGAGCGTTTTGGCCTAGCCACGCTGCATCAGCTGCGCGGCCGTGTCGGCCGCGGTGGTGATAAAGGCTGGTGCATTCTGGTGAGCGATAGTGACGACGAGGTTGCCGCTGCGCGGCTTCAAGCGATTGAGTCCACCCGTGATGGCTTCTTGCTTGCGGAGCAGGACATCGCATTGCGTGGAGAGGGGAGTGTCCTCGGCACATCGCAGAGTGGCCTTCCGCCGCTGCGCATTGCAACGCTGGCGCGCGCGGACGATCGGGCACTCGCCCTCGTTGCACGTACGGAGGCAGAGCAACTCCTTGATCAGCGTGGCGAGGCAAAGGGAGAGGCGGCGCTCCTCGTGCAGTCGTATGCCCGCGGCTGGCCGATTGGGCGGGCCACCGGCGCAGCGCTCACCGAGAGCGCGCCAGTATGAGCTCACAGGGGGGAACCCTACGCATTATCGCGGGCGACCACCGTGGCCGACGTATTGCGGTGCCGCCAGCCGGCACTCGCCCCATGGCCGATCGCGTGCGCGAATCTCTCTTTGCGGTACTTGAGCCCCGCATCGTTGGCGTAAGGTTTGCCGATCTCTGCGCGGGGAGTGGCGCAGTTGGGATCGAGGCGTTGAGTCGTGGTGCCGCTCACGTACTGTTTGTGGAGCGTTCGCGAGACGCGGTAGCAATCATTCAAGCGAATCTGACAACACTCAAGCTGACGGAACGGGCGACCCTCCAGGGTACGGATGTGCTGGTCGCGCTCAGTGCACCTGGCGTCTCGTTCGATCTCATCGTTGCCGATCCCCCATATGACGACACCGCCGTGGCGGAGGGGATCATGGCGCGCTGCGCTGCCCCAGGTGGTCCGCTCACCGATGAGGGGCTCCTCGCGCTCACGGGGCGCACGCGATCGGGCGACCTGCCCCGAGCCCTCCCTGAAGGACTACGATGTGTGCGAACGCTGGTCTACGGCGATAGTTGCGTAGATCTACTGGCACGCACCATGACAACGGAAGCGGAGGTCGGCAATGAGTGAACGAGTGGCGCTCTATCCGGGAAGTTTTGATCCTGTGACCTTTGGTCACATCGATCTGATTCGTCGCAGCCTGGCCATTGCGGACCGACTCGTTGTTGCGATCCTGCCGAACTCTGACAAAGAGGCCCTTCTCACCCTTGAGGAGCGAACCGCACTCCTGCGGAGCGTAATTGACGCTGAGCTCGGCGACGCGAGCGCACGAGTGCAGATCCTCTCTGCATCAAATCTCGCCGTTCGCGTTGCGGCCGATGCTGGGGCGACCCTGATCATTCGTGGCCTCCGAGCCGGCTCCGACTTTGAGGCCGAGCTTCGTATGGCGCACGCGAATCGACTCCTTGCGCCAGAGATTGAGACCGCCTTCATGATGACGGCCCCAGAGCATGCCTCAACATCGAGCCGTCTCGTTCGCGAGGTGGCGCGCTACGGCGGGCCACTCGATCGACTCGTGCCGGCCGCTGTTGTCCCAGTTCTGACTGCCGCCGCGCGACGACGCTCCTCAAAGGCCTAGCTCATGGAGAGCGAATCGGCGGCAGTGCTGCCGCCCCTCTATCCCGTTGATCTCTCGCCACTGCTCGCCGAGTCAGCTGGGGGTACCTTCACCCTTGAGCCCTTCACCGTCGAGGAACGACTCGACGACGAACTCTTCAAGGCTGCAGTCCATGTTCGGATCGACCGCACCAATCGCGGCGTGCGCATCGTTGGCACCGTCCGCGGTAGCCAGGAGGGAGCCTGCGGTCGCTGTCTGGCCCCCGCAGTCGCGCAGCTGAGCGCACCGATTGACGAGGAGGCGCTTGAGCCCAGGCACGCGACGGAGGGGGCGCTCCTGATCGGCAAAGGGAACAGCGCTGATGTTGGTCGCCTCGCGATCGAGGCGCTCGACCTGACCCGTCGCCTGGTGCTGATCTGTACGCCACCCTGCCCAGAGCGCTGCGGCCTCTGCGGTGCAGAGCACCCCGTCAGCACCTGTCCTGAGCGGGGACTCGACCCTCGACTAGCTGGCTTAGCCGCCCTCCTCCCCCCTGAAGGGGACGAAGGCGCGCCGATCGGGTAGGATTCCCCTCCAAGGCACGCCCAATCGGGCGCCAATGAGCGAGGTCAGAAAACATGGGCGTACCAAAGCGGAAGAAGTCGCATGCACGTCAGGGTGACCGACGTTCGCACCATGCCTTGACGCTCCCTTCCATGGATCGCTGCCCACAGTGCAACGCCGTCAAGCGTGCGCACCATGCCTGCCTGGAGTGCGGAACCTATCGCGGCCGCGAGGTCATCCGCCGACCTGCGCCGGACGCGGACGTCGCTGACGCCTAACTCGCAATGAGCGCGTCGGGCGGCACTGTCCGCCTCGCCCTCGATGCGATGGGTG
>Ga0315899_10002239_pt1 | contig 21477 bp, 19 predicted proteins | sample LakEriMetagenome_2_FD_203518 | JGI IMG/M metagenome (GOLD analysis project Ga0315899, IMG submission 203518) | Freshwater fungal communities from buoy surface, Lake Erie, Ohio, United States - Buoy 4 MA112 | ecosystem: Environmental > Aquatic > Freshwater > Lake | place: USA: Lake Erie, Ohio... | reverse complement strand
CCTCGCGGGACATTGCTAACTCTCCGCTCAAATTGGTAACAAACAGCTTACCGGTGAACTTTACTTCGGTAGTAGAGATGCCAAGTTGCGCCAATCTAGAACTAATTTGCTCAGCAACAATTAAACCAAATGGACTTGTTTTATCCAAATTTTCCAAGTTTGCCAAGCTGGTCGTCAAAACCTTAACTCTGTTCTGCGAGCTTGCAATGGGTCTCTTGTTTTGCTTCCGGATGATCTCGTCAACGCCTTTGTAGACGGCAGAGATCAGCGCTGAATCTTGCTCAGCACGGGTCTGCTCTTCGTCAGGCGGCATGAATTTACAAGACGAAACAACCACAAGCGCAGCGAACACCGAAAAGAACCGGGCTACCATTGAAACTGTCATTTCAAACTTCCAGTAACAGGGATAATGCGTGGGGGAACAATAGGCTCAAAAATACTCTGGTCAACCTGATCCACGTAATAAGTCCTCGAATTGTGCAAGATGAACGCCCCATTTTCCATTATGGAAACCGTAATCACCACTTCAAAAGGCGTATGTCGATAGGAGCCGGTTAGATCAGAAACTATATCGGTCGTGATCATTGGCTTTATAGATTGCACAGCAAAATTCAATTGAAGCGAATCTTTGCTTTGACCAGATACTTGTATACCCTTTTGAACCAAACTAGACCTTAGAAAAGATGCAAACCCTCGAGAGAACTCGCTATTATCACCGCTACCGACGAAAACACCTCGCTTCAAGCTCAGAGAGGTAATGGCGACATCTTCCGCTATCCCGTCTGCCAGCGCTGACCAATGCCTAGCAGACTTTAATTTTTTTGGGCAGTCTTCATTTTGCAAACAGCTCGCCGGCCGGCCTTGATTAGAGGCACAGCCTGCTACCGCGAGCGCCAGCGCAATTAACAACATTGTCACCAGAGTAGTTTTATTTTTCATTCGGGAGTCAATTTTAATCAGCAAAACTTATGAACAGATACGCATAGCCAACGAGCGCCAACGCTTGATTTTCATCATTTTTGGATGATTCATTGTATCCTTATTTTCGACTTGATTACGCCGGGATTTTTGAATGGATCCGTACCCTTGGGCGTGTTAATTAATACCGCCTTGTTGCCTGAGATTATCATCTTGTCGGATGGGGGCGCTTGTTGAGCAGCCAGGCGATTGCGGGAGAGACTCACGTATACCTTGTCACGGAAAGTTGTAACACCTCCAATAATTGAGTTGGAGAGATACACCCCGGAGCCGCCAAGCAGGTAGCCGCAAGCCGGATCACGAAATTGAATGAAGGAGTCACCAATTACACAGGCAGCTGCGTTAGAAGAACTTTGCAAAGGCGGAACATAGCCCAAGATTCTGGCAACTCCACTACTCACTTCAATTTGCTGCCATAGCTTACCGTTTGCCAAAGACCTTGTTGCTCCTGTCACGATGTCTGCGGCGGAGCTCTCGTTGAAATAGGCTACCCAGCCCTTTTGTGAGTCGGCCGGGCAAGAGGCTGTCCGCGTGTTCGAAGCGTTAAAGAAATTAGTAGAGTTGATCTGAACTGGTGCAGGACTTCCGTACACTGGCCGGTAGCACTCAGGAATTTCGGCAGCGCACACCTTGCTCCAACCACTGCCCGCACCCGACACAAAAACATTTGTATCCAAATCCTGAAAAGAAGCCACAAAGTTATCTGGCGCCTTACCATAAGCGCTGAACTTTCGCTCTCCAGTACCGAACAAAATATTTAAGTTTCTGAGGGGGGTGAAGGTAAGTGCCGAAAGTGTCACCGGATTATTTATTAAGCGGTCATTTGAAGGTGTTGTGCCGGCGTTGAGTATGATTTGACCGTTAGCGTTAAATGGGACGTTTTCAAAGGCCGAGCCTGATTCGTTGAAACTATGTATGTAGCCATTATTGTTGGGGGCAATCACCAAGCGGCCATATTTTCCCTGCATTAATGCGGTTTGGCCGCTATGAATAACTTCGGGTCTGACGGTTACTTCATTATCTACACCTACTTGAAATGAGAGATCAATGCCCGCCGCGACAGTTGCAATCAACGATTGGTCCAATTTCAGCGTATTAGAGTTTATTACTTCGACAACGCGAGAGCCCGATCGGATATTGGTACCAGACACCAGCGCTCCGCTATTGATTGACGCTGTTGATTCAACGTTTAAAAGGTTCCCCACACTTGTGGTAATTGTCTTTCGGGTATAGCTCCCCTGCAGCGGATTGGCAGCATCACTAGTAAAGTTTGTGCTGACTAATGCGCCTGGATTTTGGTCTGACAAATTTACTACGTAGACTGCGGAACCGGTTGAGGTTATGGAGTCTCCAGCCCCGGCACTGATAACGAGAGCCGGCTGATATTTCCCATCATAAAAGGCATAGCTGAATATAGGTTCAGTAACTGTATATCCCAGCGCCGAAAACCAACCTCCAGTGTCACAAGACGGCGACGCAGAGCCATCGCCAAGGTATCGAGTCAGGCATCTACTGCTGCCCGGATGAAAACTATCCTCGCCTGGCCCCTTAGTCAGGGGTCCGGGCTTTGGAAAATCATTGTTGATCGATACGACATGCAGTGGCCTGTCTGGATCGGTTACGTCAAGAACACTAAACCCCCTTCCGCCGTTACCCAGCATAATTGCAAGGTAAGTGCGCCATTCGCCGCTTATGTAGACATCTTTTGCTACCAAGGGGCCATCCACGCCGTAGATTGAGTTTGTCGTACCAGGCTGGCTACTGATAACTGACTTCATGTTCTGCAAGAGAGCTGGGGGTACAAATGCCCATAATTCTTGCCCAGTTACCGCATGGATTGCATGTACCACCCCGCCATTTGATCCGGCATATATGACGGGCGTTCTTTTTGCCCAATTGCTTAAAAATGCTTGATACGCGCTTGGATTTTGATTGTAAAAATATTGATCTCCGCCCACGTAACCAGGACTTGTGGAGAACGAAAGCCTTGGTGGGCCAACGAATACTGGTTTTGAGTTGTAAATGTCGTTCAACATCCAGCGCTTCGTTGTTGCGGGGTTTTTATCTTCGTCAAATACGTCTTCACCACGGATAAATTTCAGTAGGTTCACAGCATCTTGATCAGCAGTGAGTCTACTGAGCTCACCGGTCGTCTCGAACATCGCCCTCAAAGTTGCCGTGGGCAACGCGGTGGTCAAATTGTTCGGAGCGATCCGGTTCCGGCGGTTCGGCACTGCGCAAGCCCCGCCTTCGCAGGCGGCGGTCCAAATCTTGCGCGACGCCGGATCAGTCGCATACAGATTTTTGCCGAACTCCCAACGGCTGTCACCGAATGTTCCGTCGCTCTTGATAACATCAGCTTTCAGATAACCCTTCCACTGCCCAACTGGGTTGTACTCGAACTCCGGAGTCACAATAAGGTCGTCCTCGACCTCCCCTGATTTCGGGACAATCAAGGGAGCGACTGTAGTGAACGTTTCAAACATTACGGATTGAATCAATGACAAAAACGTACCAGCCAGCATGTCGGCGTTTACATTCAAGCCACCATAAGGAATCTTGGTGCCACCCGCCAAGGCAAGTTTGCCAAAAGTATTATTTTGTGCAGTAGCAGGATCAATTCCAAAAGCAACAGCAAACGTTTTAATAGATGGCGTTCTAGAGGCGAGTTTTGCCGCTATGCTGTGAGAAATCGATGCTTCGTAAGTTGGATTTACGCCATCGTCATTCCACAGCCCGTCACTCAGGACGATAACCATAGTCGTTGAACAAGCCTGATTGTATTTTGCGAATTCAGCGCTGCTGGTATAAGCATCTACAAACCTCATGGCATTGTCGAAAACCGTGGCGCCACCTCGGTAGAAGTCTGTTTTTGTCTCCAAGGCCGTAAGGATTTGCTGCCTACCTAGGCTTGGGTCGGGATTGAGCCCGATCCATTGATACTTTGGCCGCAACGGGACGATAGGACAGGTTCTGACCGGCACTACTTTCGAGCCAGTGCATGCCACAAAATATGGTGGCGCACATGACTGGAACGACTCAGAAAAAGTACAGGTATTTGCGATTTGGCAAGTTCTAGGAACGGGTGTACACGATTGATATGGTTCTGAAAACGTACAGGTATTAGCTACCGCGCAAGTTCTTGGAACGGCGGTACATGACTGATACTGCTCCGAAAATGTGCAGGTATTAGCCACCGCGCAAGTTCTTGGAACGTTGGTGCAGGACTGGTAAGACTCAGAGAAAGTGCATGTCTTAGGTATTCCATCTGATGTAACGCCACAATTAGCTGCGTCAGCTCGCGTGACCGGCCTCGTCAGCGTGGTGCAGCTTCGTGTTGTGCCGCACGACGCCGCTGATGTTACGGTGGTGGTGCCACAATTAGCTGCGTTTGCTCGTGTGGCTGGCCTTGTTTGGGTAGTGCAGCTTTGTGTTGAGCCGCACGACGCGGCTGAAGTTACGGTGGTGGTACCGCAGTTTGCTGCGTTTGCGAGTGTGACCTGCCTCGTCAGCGTGGTGCAGCTTTGTGTTGTGCCGCACGACGCCGCTGATGTTACGGTGGTGGTGCCACATTTACTTGCGTCTGCTCGACTGACCTGTCTTGTCTGGGTAGAGCATGCGCCGGCTCTTTGACATTCAGGACATCGGTCTGCGACTGAACATTGCTGACCGGCGGTAAGCCTCAGCTCCTCTCGACATAATGGCCCGGTGGCAGTAAACCCGGTCTCCGGACAAACGGCCGCAACCCCATTCCAGGTGCAGGTATTGCTGCCCCATGTCAAAAGTGCAAAATTAGCATTTGAAAGTGATGGATTTGTGACCAAGCTCCTCAAAGCTGTGATTACGTTCTCGTAGTTAGGTGCGGTCAGGCCCATGCTGTTGGACACATCAACTACGAAAATCACATTCAGTGTTTTCGCGCCAGAGGAGATCGCGGGGGGTTCCTTGGTGACAGCCGAATTAGGGGTTATCAAGCACAGAATCATCGAGACCCAGACGAGCAATTTGCAGAACCCAGCGGTACTCAACCATTCACCCAATCGGCAATGCATTAATACGCTCCCTGTGTGTTGATATTTGCTTATCAAATAGTTGATCAAAAAGATTTAAACAAAAATAGCGCTGCAGCAAAGACCCGCTCCAAACTGCGCCACCGGCGGATACGCCTATCAAATGATTTGCGCGATTAACAGTTGATCATTAGCCCAAGCCAAGCAAGCCTCAGTCTGCCGAGGTTGCGAGAAACCAAAACGACACTCAAAAATGTCAGATAAGAAATATTTTGCAATAATGAGATCAATACTCTCGACCGAGAATAATGTGTATTAAAATTTGCTCAGTGGCAAGAGGAGATGTCTCAAACGCGGGCCGTTTATTACCAACCACCGGAAGTTGCCCTCGCTAGAGCCAGCGTAAGGATTGCTAAACTGGTTACAAGAGTGAGAACTATGGCGCCACTTATTATTTTGGCACGAAGGCCGCATAAGCAAGACTCTAGGCGTCACGTTGCAAAAATACTTCTAGCCTTTATGGCTCCTTTGTACGGGGGCTTTTGTTGGGCTGGTAGCGAACATCCGATTAACTGCCTAGTCGAGTATACCAAGCTCGTAAAGCCCGTTAGTTCCGCTTTGGTTGAGCCCGAGCAAGCTGGCGGGCCATCTTGGGATATTAAGAATGCCGCCGAGTACACTGGGCCCATTGGTCCAGAGTGCAAAAAGATATTTGGTGAAACTGGTTCTTTCAGGGCGATTACCCAAAACGGGAAGTTGTTTTTCTTGGATCTTCGAGCGACCACTAAGGACCCTGTGCTGGTAAAACATCTTCCGCCAGCAGAAATCTCCAGGATGGAATCCGCGCTACGCCAGAGTGGTATCGCCTTGGCCAACTTTAAACTCGCGTCTGATGGCGGAGTTTTGTTGACTTACTCAGTGAGGCGTTGGGGTACTGACTTCCGCGAGAGCGTTGGCTATCTCGCATTCGAAGCCAAGTATAAATAAGACGCTAAAATCACGTTCGTACCCAGCAATATTTATTTGGCTTCGATAAATACTTGGGGCAGTTGGGCTTTTTATGTCGGGGACCGAGTAAGCCGATTGCGTACCAACAAAGCTGCACGAGCTCGGAAACACCGTCGTGGCGCCAAATCCTTGAGGATCGTCGCTCTAAATCAAAACTACTGTGTGGAACGATTACTGATCATCGCCCGGCTCTAATGCCGACGACCAAATACTTGCTGGGAATGGGCTCCGAAAAGCAATGCCGAAAAGGCAAAACCCGTACTCGCTTTGTAAGATAGTCATGTCCAAGATAGAGGTTAATCGCGGTTAATGTGAGTGTTTACCGCAAAGCTTGCAATCGTTTTATCTCGAACAGCATTGAGGGTCAGCGAGGCAAGCACTACTTAAATATTGGGGGCGTCGACCAGCCGAATGGCTATTTGAAATTCGCCGCGCATAGACCCATCCTTGCATTGGTGCCTTGTTTAGGATTGGCAACTGTGGATTTTCCGTAATCGAAATCGAAGAAGAATCACCAGGCCACTAATTACACAGAAAAATATACGTGAAAAACTTCATCAAGAAAATTCGCCTTGCACTGCAAAGTCAAGATCCAATGGATCAAGACATCGTTGGAATTGACATATCACACAACTATGTTCGTATGGCCCAACTTTCCAAGCAGCAGGAAGTTTGGAACATGGAAAAAATCGCCGCAAGAGCCGTTCCGAAGAATGATGACCCCGAGGTTCATCGAAGAGAGTTGATACAACTCCTCAACACCCTAAGGCTAGAGCAAAGGTTTTCTACAACGCAAGCAGCAATTTCGATACCGATTAGCTCGGCTATCGTACAGGTTGTACAAATCCCCTTGCTAGAGGATGCCGAACTAAAAATAGCAGTCGACAACGGGTCTCTCTGGGAAAATGTTGCCAGCATTTCCGGATCCGTGTCCGAGTACTCCATCTTTTGGCAAGTCATAAAGCGAATGCCTGAGCAGCAGCAAATGTCGCTGTTATTCGTAGCCTCTCAAATCACCGAGATAGAGAAATACTGCGCGATTGTCAGAGAAGCTAACTTTGAACCGCTCATTGTCGACGTTCGCTGCTTTGCCTTGCAAAATATAACCAAGCTTTTTCCTAGAAGTACGAGCTTTATGAACTCGGCCTTCTTGGAGTTGAGCGGCTATGAAAATTACATAGTCTTGACATTTGATGACCTACCGTTCGTTTACGATGTTTATGTAAGTGATACCGACGTTCAAGCCCTACTTAACGGTGGCGCTTACGTCGTTCCGGAGCTATTCGAAAGAATAGGCGCGCAAATCCGTTCAGCTGTCAATTCTTACTTGGCTCAGAGTGGCTCAGCAATCGTGCCCGAAATTAATTTCGCCAGCTCGTTAATGCATGCCGATCTTTTATTCACTGGCTTGAAAGCAAACATGCCGGAGTATGTGCTCCGGCAGATAAACCCTTTCGAAACGATCACTGCGTCAGCCCAAACTAGGTCAAGGATGGAGACCGATAAAAATCCGTCCGGCTTCTGTGTGGCACTTGGTCTGGCAACCAGAAGACTAGATATTTTTGGGTATTTTAAGTTCGTTCGAGCGATTGCAAATATCAACCTGATACCCAACCGGGATCAACTCGAGAACGATGAAAGAACAAAAAAGCTAGGCGCCAAAAACTCCATGATTGGGGCGATTGCAGCCGGGGTAAGCTCAGTGCTGATGGCGCTGCTATATGTATACTCAGTACTATCGTCGCCATCTATCGAAGAGTTGGAGCAGCTTAACGCTAAGGCAACCAGTCTACAAACGATAATTAATGAAAGGCAGCGCGTTCACGACGAGTATAGCCGGTATATTAAAGAGATAGCTCTTTTGAATAAAAGGATGTTAGATTTTCGCAGTATTGATCAGCTTCCCCAAGGTGTTTATGTAAAAGAATACGTTGTTAACCGCAGAGGAAACTCTGAGGTCCGAATCGAGACCGCCAGTACGGAAGCGTCAATAAAAACTATTGCGGTCTTTGAAAAAAGTTTCAAATCGGTGAAGCTCAATAGCGTACAGACAGAACTAGAGAAAAACACTAACGCGTATACGATAAGTTTTAAATTGGATGATTAATATGGATCTCAACAAGCCAATCAATTTTGATCTCAAGCTCAACAAAGAGTTCTTTCAGGAAAATTTTGTCCAGCTGAGTTTCGGATTGTTTGGAATTACACTCAGCGCAATATTTGCTTATCTCACATATGAGCAATACGAGCGATTCGGTGCATACGAAGAAAACAAATCCCAAATTGCGCAACTCCAGCAAGCCAAGATGGACCTAGATACAAAGATTACCCAGCAAAAAAACAAATTTGACCTCGAACTCCGGTCGTTACAGACCGCACCCAACAGCAAGACTCAGCTCCAATCATTCATTACGGCTCAGGCCGAAAAATACAAAATAAAGGTTGTCAAATTGCTAGCGGCTGAACCCGCAGATAAGGGCAAACCGGAAACAATTGAGATTGAATTTCAGGGCAACTATTCACGGATGCGGAGTTTCCTAGGCGAGGTAAACTCCATCATCGGAGCTTCGCAGGTCGATAAGCTTAAACTGACGCCGGCAAACAAATCTAATGAGGTGATTGCGACGCTACTGATCGTATACAAAGATGCTCCATCTGGTTTGATTCAGCCGAATGCTCCTCCACCTCAGAGCAGATGGCGCGGCTATCAGTTTGAACGATTTGAAGATTGGATCGTTCTTAGGGCGCAATTCGTTCCGAAAGATCAAAAGGGTGTCACCAGTGGAAGCCTGCCAAATGGCGCTGAAAACTCGAATCAAGGGTCATCAGAAGAGACCCGCAATCCATTTGAGTCACCGACAAAGAACACGACAGCCGCAAACGGTGCCGTAAATCAGTCGGACTCTGGAAATTCCAGTCAGGCAGAAAAAAGTCTCAGTGCCTATTACTTGAGTGGGATTGTTTTTTCAGCCGGCAAAAAAATCTGTGTAGTAACGCTTCCAGTCGGCGAGACGAAACTTTTTACGGAAGGCCAAACTATCAATAACCGTATAAAGGTATTGAAAATCGAAAAATCAAAAGTTATCTTGGAAGCAGGGAAACGTGTTGAAGTTAAAGTTGGGGATGAAATTCCGTTATGAACAAGAACATTTTTAGCAACGGAGTCTACGGGGTGATTGGAGCAACAGTCATCTCTTTAACAGCATGCTCCAACCACCAGCCTTTAGCAAAACGGCAGGTACTTCAATCTGCAAACAAATCCCGCGACAGCGTGGAAATACTCAGAGAAAACAATCCAGCGCCTGTCGCAGATCTGAATAGCGATTTGTCGAAAAGAAAAGAAAAGGATATTGTCGAGATACGTACCAAATCTCAAGATCTGAAGTTTACTGACGCTCGCTGGGATAATTTTCCAATCAGTCTCGAATTAAATGCGGTACCGCTTCGTACAGTGTTTGATATCTTCCAAAAAATCAGCGGGGTGAACATTGTAGTTGGTAATGAAGTGAAAGGCGAGTTAACGCTTCAGATGTCAGATGTTGACTGGGTTGAACTTTTACAGCTAATTTTGAGGAACGAGAATCTCTTAAGCGAAGTAAATCAAAAGGGCAATATAGTTACAATCCATTCCGCTCAATTTATCGCCCAACAGAGCGAACTTATACAAAAAGCACTTGGGGCTAGGTATGCTGCGTCAAAAGCCTATGCAAGCACCGAATCGAAAGCGACTGCGATTATAAAACTTGACTACTCAAAACCTGAGGTAATGGCGCAACAGCTTAAAGACATTATAGCGGCATTAGAACCAACTCAAACCGGCGGGCAACAAAGCAGCGGCAATAGTAGTAGAGCATCATTTGTTGTCGACGCTAGAACTAACTCACTGATTGTCCAAAGCTCGGAACAAGACTTGGAATGGATCAAAGCAGCCATCATTTCGCTCGACAAAGCGACCAGACAAGTTTTGGTTGAAGTCTATATTGTCGAGGCAACCGATGACTTCCAGTATCAGCTTGGAAGCCGAATCGGAGCTTTTAAGAATCTCGATGATCCACGCGCACAGGTTACAGGAACACTAGCGGGAACACCTCCTGTCGGGGCCGGCACCATTACAACGGCGGTAACTGCAGGTTCTATTGCAAACAATCCAGTGCCGGGCTTATCTACTGGCGGTGGCATAGTGTCTGCGTTTCAACTAGATGGCGCAGACATTCGGGTGCAACTCGAAGGAATGCAGAGGGATAGCTTAATCAAAATCGTATCTAATCCAAAGCTATTCATCTTAGACAATGAGGTTGCCGAGATCGCAGATGGGCAGGAGGTGCCGTACGCGACTCAAGCGCAGCTTGGAGCGACGCCGTCCATTCAGTTTAAAGAAGCCTCATTGAAAATGAAGGTCCAACCTTCAGTAATTGGAGATGGAAACGTTTACCTTAATCTAGAAGTCAACAAGGATACGCCTTTAACCGGCACACCTCCGCCAATAGCGAAAAAGCAATTGAAAACGAAATTATTGGTTCGTGACGGCGGTATCGCAATGATCGGCGGCATCACAAAATCAGAAGAGTCAGCTGAGAGACAGGGCGTGCCATTTTTTGGAACGCTACCAATTTTGGGGAATCTTTTCAAGTTCAAGCGAGATGTGAATAATAAAAACCAGCTGTATATTTTTTTAGCGCCTAAGGTCTTGTGAAAAGCGATCAGAAAGCAATTGTTACGGCTCTGCGTGATGAGATCGTGAAGATTTGCCTAGAGGCAAATCTCCTACCTGCCGAATCAGTCCACAAGGTCCTTCAGCAAGCAAAACAAACTGGCATCAGTGCGCTCGAGCTCCTTTTTAACGATGGTCTTTTAGATGAGACCAAGACGCTAGAAGCGATTCGTGATCGGTGTGGCGTCCCTATTGAGCAACGCCCCGAGATACTGGTGGATGAGGGTGCTGTTCCAACCGCGTATTTCAAGAAGAATGGTCTAATTCCATTAGCAATTGAGCCAGACTGTGTGACCGTCGGAATCGCAGCGCCAAGCGCGTTAAATTTTTTGAAGAATGCCTCGTTAATAACCGGTAAAAAAATTACGCCAGTCATCGTCAGCATTAGTTGGTTTGAGAGGAATTTTCAAAAAGAAACGCGCGAACAAAAGCTACCGCCAGCAATAAAAAGTGGCGCGAACTTAGCGGCCACAGTTAGTAACACTGATAAAAATAAGGACGAGCATCGGAAATACCAGCCAGTAAAATCTGAAAATACAGCAAAAGAAAGCGTCGCAAGTGCGACAATCTCTGCTGCGGTTGATCTAATGGTGACCAATAATGCTGCAACACCTCCGGTAAAACAATCACACCAAGATAAGAAAAGTAGTCAGGCTCGCGAAAAGGTAAATTCAAGTGCAAGTGTCATCGGTGTGGTTGATGAGGTTTTGTCTTATGCTGTAGATTCTGGCGTTAGCGATATCCACGTAGAGGTGTTCAGAGACGGCGCCAGCTTGCGCATTAGGCGAAATGGCACTTTATTTGAAATCGAAAAATACCGGAAATACTTCACTGAAAATTACAATGCTGTAGTCTCGCGTATTAAAATTCTGTCAAACTTGGACATTGCGGAAAAACGGCTTCCTCAAGACGGAAAAATATCATTCAAATCTCAAGGCGGTAGGGAAGTCGATTTTCGAGTCTCGGTTCTACCTACCAATCTGGGTGAAAGAATCGTTATCCGTATTTTGAGTGCAGAAAACCTAGCAGTATCGATCGCAAAACTTGGCTTTGCAAAATATCAAGAAAAAGATTTCTTGGAGGCGATCGAAAGCCCCCAAGGAATGGTGCTTGTCACCGGCCCCACTGGTAGCGGAAAATCAACAACGCTTTACGGGGCAATAAGTCATTTAAATAATCCTGGGGTAAATATTCTTACGGCAGAAGATCCCGTTGAATATACCCTCAGCGGGATTGGGCAGGTCCAAATTCGAGAAAACATTGGGCTCACTTTCGCCGCCGCGCTTCGATCTTTTCTCCGGCAAGATCCAGAGATCATTTTAGTTGGTGAGATACGTGATCTTGAGACGGCTGATATCGCGACCAAGGCTGCACTAACTGGGCACTTGGTACTAAGCACACTACACACGAATAGCGCTATCGGTGCAATTACGCGTCTATTAAACATGGGCCTTCCGAGTTATTTGGTGTCGAGCGCATTATCTCTAGCCGTAGGACAACGGTTGGTTCGTCAAAATTGCACTGTCTGTTCGGTCCCAATTGATGTAGAAGAAGCGCTGCTTTCATTTGATTCATCTACTGCGCGGCTAATTCGAGAATCGCAGAATTTCGAGCCCGGCAAAATACTCAAAGGTACAGGCTGCGATGCATGCAACCACACGGGCTACGCTGGCCGTCGCGCCATACACGAAGTACTACGGGTTAGCTCTGATATCCAACATGCAATAAACAAGAATGCTTCCGAAAATGAAATGTTGAGTATCGCAGCCTCTGAGGGTTTCCGTCCGATGTCGCATGTCGGGGTTGCTCATATTTTATCGGGGGAACTCTGTGTCGAAGAGTATCTAAGGGTAATCCCCCGGACAGAGGATAGACAGTAATGAAGTTTTTCTGGAAAAGCATAAGGAATTCTGAATTTGAGTCTGGCTTCATTGAGGCAAACTCAAAAGATGATGCGATTTTTGAGCTAAAAAATCAGGGGCATATTGTCATCAGCATAGATTTAGAGAAGACCGCTGATCAAACCCAACAAGCAAATTTCCAGCGTTTATTCAGTGGAAAGATAAAAGATACCGAGATTCTGCTATTCACCCGAAAACTCGCAGCAATGATCGAGGCCGGACTTCCTATAGTCTCAGCCTTGAAGATGCTACAAGCGCAAGCTGAAAATCCAGTGTTAACTAGGCTACTGATCGAAATTATCGATGATGTAAATGCGGGATTACCGCTTTCAAAGGCTATTGAGAAGCATCCAAAACAATTCGATACCGTTTATGCAAGCCTGATAAAGGCTGGTGAAGCAAGTGGGCGACTTGATGTTTTCTTAAAAAAAATTGCTCAAAATACGGAAAAAAAAATAAAAATTACTCGTGCTGTAAAGGGGGCGCTACGTTATCCAGTAATCGTATTGTCGATTGCGCTTGGAGTGATCATCGTAATGATGATTTATGTTGTACCAGTGTTTGCCGAAGTTTTCCAAAATGGTGGCGCAGAACTTCCAGGACCAACACGAGTGGTAATGGCTATCAGTAACTTCTGCCGCAGTATATATTTTTTGTACCTAATTGCTGCAATAGTTTGCGGTACTTACCTCTTAAAGTCGTATATTGCAAAAAATCTGCCACTTAGATCTAGAATTGACCGACGGATGTTGGATTTGCCAATTTTTGGCAAAATGATACAAAATTCAATTCTCGCTCGTTTTTCTCAAGTGCTATCAAATCTTATTTCCGGTGGCGTAAATTTGATTGAGGCAATGGAGATTGCCCAGCAGGCCATTCCGAATTTGTACGTACAAAATGAACTTGATGAGATAAAGCGCGCGGTATTTTCGGGTGAACCATTTGGTGCCTCATTGCGAAAAACTACCTCTTTTTCAGAGACATTCTGTGGTTTTGTTGACGTCGGCGAGGAAACAGGCAAGCTAAATGAAATGTTTGACACAATATCCCTATTTTATGAAGACGAATTTGATACCTCAACGCAGCAGATTGCTCAACTAATCGAGCCAATTATGATCGTAGTCTTGGCTCTGGTAATCGGATTCATCCTGGTTTCCATGTACATGCCGATTTTCAAGATGGGTGGTTTGGCTGGTGGCTAGGCGCCTCCTTCCCCTGCTCTGCGCTGCTCTGTTAATTTATCAGTTCAGCATGAGCGCTCGGGCGGAGCTACCTTCGAAAAGTTTTATATCCTCACTTGTTTCAGAATTTGAACTTGGTACGGCAGGTACTCCTGCTGTCGCCGTTGAAGCACACAGTCAGCAATTTTCAATCTACCAAATCGCGAACGCAATACCTCTACTTCAAGTGTATAGGGATATTTTGGCTGAGCATCGCGTTCCGCCCGACTTTTCTCTTCTTCCGCTGATAGAGAGTGCCAACAACCCATTTGCGCAATCGCACAAAAATGCAGTTGGATTGTGGCAGTTTATTCCCTCGACTGGAGCGATGCATGGGTTACGCATACAGTCGGAGGTTGATGATCGCAGGAATGTCGTTAGGTCTACCACTGCTGCTGCAGAGCATCTAGCCTACTTGTACGCAAAATTAGGTGATTGGGTATTAGTCATTGCGGCATATAACTGCGGCTTAAATTGTGTTGTCAAAGCGAAGAAAGCTGCGGTAACCAGTCAGCCTCAAAAAATAATTCAACGAACTCCACTTGAAACTCGGGAATATGTTCGGAAATTCCTTGCGCTACGGCGTTTTGTAATCGCGCATCAACACCACTCTGCTGTAGGACGCTTCCCAGAAGGCATTTATCTTCAGCGCGTTTCTATGCAAAGCTTGCACGCTAGTGGAAGCCGTTATTCTGAGTCTCTCGATGCTTCGCTCCCGCAGACTCAAGTAGTTCGTTTCCTAAACATTGGATTAAATAAAGACTTGGAGCCCAAAGGTTCAGTCAAGGCACTTCTACCGACTTCTTTATTTGGGCAATATTTTTTTGAAAGTAAAGTCTCGTTTCGACAGCCGAAAAGGCTTTCAGGTCACATCGGCTGTAATATACAAACAGGCTCTTTTTACCAAGTCAAGGTGGGTGAGTCACTGCATCATGTCGCGTTAAAAGCCAAGGTCTCAGTTGACAAGCTGCGGGAGTTAAATGGCGGTATCGGGTCGGCACGTCCGGGAATGTTTCTCAGGACCTGTTAACGTCTGCAAACCCATCTATTGCGGGGTGGCTCTGACCAACCGACCCCGGTCTTGACTACCTATTGATAGCAATTGTAGTTTGGTAATGAATTCTTCCCTGACCGGTATCGTGAATTGAAGTAACTTTATAGTAGGTCGTGGTTAGCGATTCGCCGGGATTTTGGTTCACAGTTCCATTTAGGGTTGCGTCAGGTTCAAACGAACATTCGTAGCACTGCCTAATTTGACCGCCAGTCCAAGCGTTGCTGTCAGAGCATTTTAACCACCCTGACACATCTACCGCTGACTTTCGGTAAGCGCCTGATGTAGGCCAAGCGCTAGTCTGTTGAGCAATTCGACTTGGGACTTCCAAAGTTGACTGTCCGGTGGAAAGTAGATTGATGACTGCCTCTTCGCACAGCTCTGAAAAATCCCTCCCATTACTTTGATTGCGCATCCCGAGCTCTGATTTGGCGCCAGAACTTGAGTATGTAAGGACTAGGGCAACGGTGGCGCTCAGAAGCAAAACCGTGCCTAGGGCGTAGATTAGGGTCATCCCGCGTTCTCTATGGCTGGTTCTTTGCGTCGGCATAAAATCTGAAGGTTTTGGTTTGTACTTGACCTGGCTGTGCATTTGTAGAATAAGAACCATACATCTCAAGCGTGCAGTCTAGACCACCGATGTACGTGGTTACACCAGGCGTGCAACTGAAAGATCTGACTTTTGCCAAGATAATATCCCCGCCCAGGGTTTGTACACCGCCCAGAGGAGTGGGCGGCCCAGTAACAGGTCCCGTTTCAGGTACAACACCGGCCCAGATTGTTCTGCTCTTCTGAACTTGCAGCTCATTCGGGAAGGCCAATTGTCTTTGGCTATTCGCTGCAATAGCATTTGGGTCATACTGATAAGGCCCCAAACGGTAGGTGACCAATTGGGAATAAGTTTGATCAAGGGTGACGGTCGAGCCTGTGTTCGCCGCTGGGATAACGGAAAAAATGCTAATTGTCCAGCTACTGGAGCTTGTTGCTACCCCGTTCGGCGGTAAGGGCGCACCGTTAATCCATATCGCTGGCCGGTTACCTATGTTGCTTGCCGATTCAATATCGGAAACAAAACTATCGATGAAAAATTTTGCTGTGAAGTCAGAATGCTGAGTACCGCCGACGTTCTCCACCGTACGCAAGCTGTTTGAAGTTATGCTCCAGACAGCAGTGATCAGAATAGCTGATATCGCTAGTCCGACCACCAGTTCTAATATGGTCGCCCCCTGACTAGACTTTTTTCGCATTGCAGTTAACAACGAAATTTCTTTGTAAAATTTGTTGTGATGTCGAGTCATTCCGCACAGTAAATCGGACATTTACATAACAGTACTGGCTGGACAAGTTTGACGCACCCAAGTATTGCAATGTTAGAGAAGAACTAATTTGTGTTTTGAGGGCCGCGCCCATGTCAGTATTTGCAGCGCACATCAACTGATTCATTCGGTCTTCTGTCCCGCATGCGCCATCAAACGCCATTGGAATACTTGTGCTGCCTATAGAGACTTGGTCGATTATGTATTGCTCAAGCCTATTTTTTACCGCAGCAGAAGCGTTGGCAGACAGGTTAGCCGCCTTGTCCTCATTAACGCCTTTCACCACGCCGATAATTGACGTGACCGAGTAACTAACCGCAAGGGAAATCAGTAGGATGCTTATCAATACCTCAACAAGGGTAAACCCTGAGGTCGCACTACCGAAAGACCGGTACCCACGGAGAGTTTTGGTCTGAAGTTTGTACCTGTCTCGCATAAATTTCGCCAAAGCCAGTCCAATTCATCTTAACTTTTGACTGGCTGAGGTATCCGTCGGTACTGAAATTCTGTGTAAGGATGTACGAAAGCTCACTACACTGCAGTGAACCCACTATCGAGCCATCAGAAGTTATGTATATGTCGCCACACGCTGGACAAGTTATTGCTACCGAAGATACAGATCTCAAAATAGTTTGCCGCCAGCTTGGTGTGGCTTGGGCAGTTCGAGCCGCGGCGTCCAGTGAATAGCCCACTGCATTGCTACGACGGGATGCGGCACCGGTTGATTTAAAAAAGTCCGCATTGACTCCAGTTGCATCGCAAAGTAGTTTCGCTGTTGCTTGTGCTGATTTGGCGGTCACCACAGCAGACGCAAGTGCATACTGTGACTGCTCAGCCATGCTTATCAAGCTCACCGACCGGGGGGTACCGTACCCTTTTTGAATAGCCGCTGTGGCGACTACGCCAATCAAACCAACCACAACAATAACTTCAAGGAGCGTCAGCCCTTGCGCTCGGTATTTCTTAAGCCTTAGCCGCATTTTCGGGACTGATTTTTTTCTCGGCGACCAATGTTCGAATCGAGTTTTCCATCAGAATCATTCCATCGGACCGAGCGGTTTGCATTACGTTTTGAATCTGGAATATTTTATTCTCTCTGATTAGGTTTCGAATCGCGGTATTGCAAACCATCAACTCAAATGCTGCAACTCGGCCGGGCTCATCGATGCGACGGTATAGATTTTGTGTAAGCACGCATCTGAGGGCGGATGCTAGCTGTGAACGGATCTGGTCCTGCTGCGAGGGCGGAAAAACGTCTATGATCCGGGTAATTGTTGCTGGCGCGCTATTGGTGTGAAGCGTGCCGAACACCAAATGGCCTGTCTCGGCGGCGGTTAGTGCTAGTTGAATTGTTTCCAGGTCTCGCAGTTCACCCACCAATATGACATCAGGGTCCTCGCGTAAGGAGGCTCTTAGTGCCGCCAAGAAACTCTTTGTATCCCTACCGACCTCACGCTGGCTGATTACAGACAACTTTTCAGGGTGCCTAAATTCGATCGGATCTTCAATCGTAATAATATGGCCACGTTGGGTGTGATTGATTACATCAATTAATGATGCCAGTGTTGTGCTCTTTCCAGATCCAGTTGGGCCCGTGACCAGCACTAGGCCGTTGGACAATGAGGGAACTGAACTTAGATAAGCTGGCAGTCTCAGCGACTCAAAATTTGGAATCTTTGATTCGATCTTCCGCATTACTAGGCCGAATTTATCCGACTGCTGATATGCGTTTACCCTGAATCGAATTCCATCTTTCTCAATTGCGTAATCGTAGTCTAGGCGCTCGATAAACTGGACAAATTCTGCCTCGCCTAGAGTGTCTAACAGGAATTCGCGTATGGATTCATTTTCGATCAACTCATCCGTCTTGATGATTTCACCATGCTCTCGGTAAGCCAACGGTTGATCACCATGAACATGGATATCTGAAAGTTTTGTCGTTGCGGCCAAGCTAAGAAGGGTGCTCCACATACCATTTCCCGATCCAGGAGAATTAAATCGTTCAACGTTAAAAGCCAGATGTCGTACCATTCTGATTTAAAGACAGTCTGGTACTAGTGCTCGTTTCCGTTGCGACTGCTGTGTAAATGGGCGGTACCACCGTATTGTTTGCAAATGTACAGAATTGGTAGTAAGTGGTATTGAGCAAAGTGCCTCTGAGCATACAATTTGCCAAGTTCGCACTAGTCGCTGCGGATGGTTCACAACTGTCTGCCGCAGTTGAGACAGGATTTGAACAGTTACATTGTCCGGCAGAGGAGTCAGCACAGTTACTAGAAATAGTCGCATACCCCCCATTCGCAAGCCGATAACTTTCCTGTGAAGACGCAATCATCCGCAGGGCCATCTGTGCCTCGCGCGCCCTGGCGGATGATAAATATCCTTGATAAGCTGGAACGCTAATGGCAGCGATCGTGCCGATAATCGCCACCACAACCAACAATTCAATCAGCGTAATGCCCCTGAACCCGGAACTTCTGATCTTTAACATCGCAGCTTAGTCAGCGATACTGATGTCGCGAACGATCGAGTTTTGACCAACGGTTGCACTGGTATCGTTTGTGCCTGGTGAGGCCGTAAGTCGCAATGAATTTCCGTTTACAGTAAGCGACATCTTGCCCCAATCTGCCTTGGCCGTGGTTGGCGCTGTTGCTGAGACGAAGGTCGCTGCAGGCATCGAGGGAGTGTATGTATTCGAAAAGCGATCCTGCAATACGGCCGTGAAATAGGTCTGTGCGGCGGCAGCGGTCGCGACTGGGCACGTCAAAGCTGTAGGAGATGCGACTCTGCTCGCCGTGTAAGTAAGCGAAGCTGATTGGCTGTTACATTTAGCGATCTCCGCAGTAATGTAACTCACAGCAGTTTGCAAGTTATCTTGCGTTGCGTTGTATTTGGCATTTAGCGTGTAGCCGTTGTAGGCGGGTACACCAACAGCTGCCAAAACGCCAATAATCGCGATCACTACTAGCAGCTCGATCAATGTAAACCCGTCCGTCACCTTCCTAGACTTAAGCCTTGGCTGTCGAGTCATTAACATTTTGCCTCCAATGGTTTGCTGAAAATTCATCTACGGGGCATTTCGGAGAGGTAAAGCCCTCTCCCCCCAAAACACCACTCATGATGCTGCGAGTTTGGGTATCAAACTGCCGCTTATTGTTATCGAACTTTAACTCATAGCAAGAAATGGCACAACGACTGCCTAACGCAGCAAAGCGCTATCGCCCGCATAGGAGATTGTACCCATCCACCTCAAGATCTGTACCCGTAATATTTTTCTTCTAGCAAGACAATTCCGGAATGTTAACTTTTTACTATTTTCTGTTTGGGCGCTCAACAACCCTGGTGAAAATCGCCGCTTGCGCAACAACAACCCGGACTGTCTAATACCCTCGATTACCTTGCAATAATTAAGCACTATTCTGATCGAATTAAATGACCCACGGAGAACACAGCATATGCAAGATCCGGCTTACCTGATTGGGATTTCAGGTGTTACTGTGATTTCGATAACTTATTCGATAATGCTTTACAACAATCTCGTTCAGGTGAGAAATAACGTTGCCAAAGCTTGGTCAAACATAGAGGTGCTACTCAAGCAGAGGCATGATGAGTTGCCAAAGCTCGTTACGGCATGTTCAGAATTTATGGAATTTGAGCAGGGCACACTACAAAAAATTACAGACGCGCGTTCGCTAGTTCAGTCCGCGGCGCAATCTGCCGATCTCAAACTTCTCGGGTCTGCTGAGTACACACTGAAAAACGCATTGGGTAACCTATTCGCGGTTGCGGAAAACTACCCTGAACTTAAATCGAATCAGCATTTCACAGAGCTACAAAAGCGAATATCGGCGCTGGAAGATGGCATTGCCGACCGGCGCGAGTTTTATAACGAATCAGTCAACATCAACAACACGCGTATCGATCAAATTCCGGAAATACTATTCGCCAGACTCCTGGGATTCAGGGCGTTCGAACATATTCAGATCGAAGCAACGGAAAAACAGGACGTAGATATCAAACGACTATTCCAGTCGAACCGTTAAGTCTCAAAATATATTTCTTATGCACAGCCTGCGTGGGTACGCATCCGATTGGCTTACCGGCGGGCTGCACCTAGTAGTTTTATCTGTAAGCTTTGAATTAAGGTCAACCGAAATCTGGCCGTACAGCTTTGCGACTATGGCGCTGCTTTCTTTCTTTGGCTGGGTTGCCGCCTACAAACGCTACCGAACCACAGCGGACCTCCCTACATCAAAAATCGCCTCAGCGGCGCAGGGCTACGTGGAGATTCATGGCAAATCTGCACTGATATCTGGTACAGATACCAGAGCGCCATTTTCCGGCAAAACTTGCTGTTGGTTCAGATACTCGGTTGAAAAAAAAAATACGGGGGGCGAGTGGCGAATCAGTGAGGCTATGACGAGCGACAAGCCATTCCTGTTAATTGACGACTCGGGTACTTGCCAGATTGACCCGACCGGAGCGGAGATCATGCCTGTTGATAAACAGGTCTGGGTCGAAGATGACATCCGTGTATCCGAATGGCGAATTCCTGAAAATTGCGAGCTTTTTGCTGTTGGCAAGCTATCAACGATCGGACCAACTGCCGAGACAGTGCCGATTAAAGGAAGGATAAAAACACTACATGTTTATCAGGGGTCCCGAGAACGCTTCATAAAAACCGAAGACAAGCAAAAAACAAAAATTAGTGTTCCTGTGGCAGCCACGAAAGAAAGGAAAAACTACTTAAAGAAGCCAGACGACGGGCGTGTTTTTTTGATTGCTGGGCTACATCCGGACAAGGTCGGCCAACGGTTTTTTTTGATTTCTTTAACCCACGTAATCGGAATAATCGGCTTTACCACTAGCTCGATCGTCATGTGGTGCTGAACTTGGAACCCTTTTTTCGCCCCAAGAACCTATCCCGATAGGGCTTGCTGCCAAATAACGAGACAACATGCAACTTGTGGCATTGCCATATCGGTATGGGCACGTTTTCCCATCAGATCAACAGCCGTAAACAATGGTTGAGGCTGCCTTGCAATCCTAGTCGGCATTTCCTATAACAAGGCATTTGCGGCGCATAAACTATTTGATCAATCCTTGGGTTAGGCGGCCCACGATGCCGATCCGTTTATAGCAAACGGTCAGCCCAGCTCTCTCACCAGCGTCGGCACTGCTTCAAACAGATCAGCGACCAACCCATAATCCGCCACGCTGAAGATAGGCGCCTCGGCATCCTTGTTAATCGCAACAATGGTTTTCGAATCCTTCATACCGGC
>Ga0315899_10002237_pt1 | contig 21483 bp, 17 predicted proteins | sample LakEriMetagenome_2_FD_203518 | JGI IMG/M metagenome (GOLD analysis project Ga0315899, IMG submission 203518) | Freshwater fungal communities from buoy surface, Lake Erie, Ohio, United States - Buoy 4 MA112 | ecosystem: Environmental > Aquatic > Freshwater > Lake | place: USA: Lake Erie, Ohio... | reverse complement strand
CGGCTCGCGACACGGGCAACAACCGTAACCGGATGTATCCGGCCGGTCGGGCCGCTGCGGGACGGCGCGTCAGTCGCGCGGATCCGGCCGCTTCAGGTAGCGGTCCGCATCGAAGGTCTGCAGCCACTCGGGACGGAACACCGCGAGCCCGGTGATCACGAAACCGGTGGTGACCGCCTCGCCGTCGGCGAGGATCAGCAGCGCGACCCACCACTGCGACGGCGCGCCGCGGGCCGAACCGAGCTCGTAGAGCAGGCGCTCGAGCGCGCCGCCGGCGAGCGTCGCGATCAGCGTGCCGGCGAAGACCGCGACGAACAGGTACACGAAGAGGTGCGCGGGCAGGCGTCGCTCGACGAAGCGCAGCCACGCCCAGGCGATGGCGATCGGCAGCCAGCCGTCGAGCAGGATCGCGAGCGGCACCGCGGCCCAGGGCATCGCGTCGGTCGCCGCGGCGAACCCCGCACCGCCGACCACCGCGACCGCGGCCCAGCGCGGCCCGAGCACGAAGAGCGCGAGCGGCGCGACCAGCCAGTGAAGCGGCGGCCCGCCGACCAGCGTCGTGCGGAAGGTCCAGCCCAGGCCGATCAGCACCGCGAGCGCGCCGAGCGCGTGCGGCGACACCGGCTTGGGCGCCGCGACGCGCGTCATGCGGCCGCCCCTGTCGGGGCGAGCCGCACGCACGCCCGCGTGCCGCGACCTTCGCCGCTCGCGATCGACAGCGTCCAGCCTGCGGCGGCGCACACCCGCTCTGCGATCGTCAGGCCCAGGCCGAGGCCCGAGGGCCCGGTCTCGACGCTCCCGGCCGCGCCGCCCGCGGCCCCGCGCCAGAACGGGTCGAAGATACGCTCGAGCGCGGCCGCGTCGATGCCCGGCCCCTCGTCGACGACCTCGACGATCCCCCCTCGCTCGACGACGTGCACCGGCGCGCTGCGGCCGTGCCGGATCGCGTTGCGCAGCAGGTTCGACAGCACGACCTCGAGCATCGCCGGGTGCGGGACGGGACGCTGCGGCCCCTCGACCGACACCGTCACCGTCGCGCCGAGCAGCCGCGCCTCGCCGGCCAGCCGCCGCACGCATCCGTCGACCAGCTCGCCGAGCGGGCGCGCGTCGCCGCGGTCGGGCAGCGGCGCGCCGCGCCCCTCGCCCGGCTGCCAGCGGGCCACCTGCAGCAGCACGTCGAGCAGGCGCTGCAGCTCGTCGACCGACTCGCGGATCGAGCGCACGCGGGCGGCGAGCGGCTCGGGCATCGTCGGCTGCGCGAGCAGCACCTCGGCGCCGGTCGCGATCCGGGTCAGCGGCGTGCGCAGCTCGTGGCTCGCGGCGGCCGCGAACGCACGCTCCTTGCGCAGCGAGGCGACCACCTGACGGCGCTGGTCGTCGAGCGCATCGGCCAGCGCCGCGACCTCGACGTCCATGTCGGACTCGCGGAAGCTCGCGTCGCCGGGGCCGGCCGCGACGCGGCGCTGCAGCCGGCTCAGCCCGCCGAGCAGCCGGTCGACCAGCGCGAACGCGAGCCACGAGGCCAGCACCGTCAGCAGCGAGGCGATCGCGAGCACCGCCCACAGCAGGCTGCGACGCCGCTCCGCGTGGTCTCGGGCGTCGTAGACGAGCAGGAAGGTCTGCGGGCCGCGGTGCGCGATGCCGACGTGGTACTCGACGCCATCGGTGTCGCGCACCTCGCGCAGCACGGCGTCCCGCGCGCGCGGCGCCGCGACGCCGCGCAGCGGCTCGAGGTGCGCGGGCAGCGGGTCGCCGGGCGCGGCCGGGTCATCGGACGCGACGTACAGCCTCAGGTCGCCGGTGTTCGGGTAGGCGAGCTGTGGCTCGCGCTCGTGGATCTGCAGGCTGCGGCGCAGCTCGTCGAGCACCACGCGCTCGATCAGGCGCTGCTCGTAGCCGTACCAGACCACGTGCAGCAGCACCGCCTCTGCGAAGGCCGCGAGCGCCGCGGCGACCGTGATCCCGACGGTCAGCCGTCGCCTAAGCGACCGGGTCGGGCGGCCGGATCCGGTAGCCATGGCCATGCAGGTTCTCGATCGGGTCGACCCCCGCGTCGGCGAACGCGCGGCGGGTCTGCGCGACCAGCGCGCGCAGCGCGTCGGCGCCCGGCGGGTCGTCGCCCCAGATCTCGCGCTCCAGGTCCGGCCGCGAGAACACGCGCTCGGGCGCGCTCATCAGCAGGTCGACGAGCTGGAACGAGCGCGGCGTGAGCCGCACCACGACGTCGCCGACGCGTACCCGCCGCGCGTCGCGCTCGAGCCGCAGCGCACCGATCGCCTGCACCGGCGTCGCGCGCCCGGTGACGCGCCGAGTGAGCGCGCGCAGCCGCATCGCGAGCTCGTCGAGCAGGAACGGCTTGACCAGGTAGTCGTCGGCGCCGGCCGCGAAGCCCGCGCGCTTGCTGTCGATCGAGTCGCGGGCGGTCAGCATCAGCACCGGGGTGCCGGCGAGGGCACCGGATCGCAGGCGGCGGCACCAGTCGATGCCGTCGATGCCGGGCAGATTCAGGTCCAGCACGACGACGTCCGGCCGCTCCCGCTCGGCGAGGGTCATCCCGACGATCCCGTCGGGCGCGTAGCGGGTGTCCATCCCGACGGTCTGCAGGTAGTCGCAGACGTTGGCGCCGATCACCGGATCATCCTCGATCACGAGCACGCGCATCGCATCGTCTCCTGCGTTCCGGCCGGGCTCAGCCCAGCGCGGCCCGCGCATTGCGCCACAGGCGCATCCACGGCGACTCGCCGTCCGGGCCCGACACGCGCGGCGCGCCGGACGCCGACTCGTCGGGCCGCCACGACCACTGCACGGTCCGGAACACGCGCTCCGGGTGCGGCATCAGGATCGTCGCCCGTCCGTCGGGCGTCGTGTAGCCCGTCAGGCCGCCGGGCGACCCGTTCGGGTTGGCCGGGTACGCGTCGGCCGGCGAGCCGTCGCCGTTCACGTACCGCAATGCGCCGAGCGCCGCCGCGGCGTGCTCGGGGCGCTCGTGCTCGACGCGGCCCTCGCCGTGCGCGCTCGCGATCGGCAGCCGTGAGCCGGCCATGCCCGCGAAGAACAGCGACGGCGACGGCAGCACCTCGACCGTGCCGAAGCGCGCCTCGAACTGCGCGGACCGGTTGGTGCGGAACCGCGGCCAGTGCTCGGCGCCGGGGACGATGGCCTTGAGCTGCGACAGCATCTGGCAGCCGTTGCACACGCCGAGCGTGAAGGTCGTCGGCCGCTGGAAGAAGGTCGCGAACTGCTCGGCGAGCCGAGCATTGAAGAGAATCGTCTTCGCCCAGCCCGAGCCGCCGCCGAGCACGTCGCCGTACGAGAAGCCGCCGCAGGCGACCAGACCGGCGAAGTCGGCGAGCCGGTGACGGCCCTCGATCAGGTCGGTCATGTGGACGTCGTACGACTCGAAGCCGGCGAGGTCGAAGGCCGCGGCCATCTCGACCTGGCTGTTGACGCCCTGCTCGCGCAGCACCGCGACGCGCGGCCGCGCGCCGCGCGACACGTAGGGCGCGGCGACGTCCTCGGCGGGATCGAAGCCGAGCGACACCGACAGCGGCGGCTGCGCGCCGGCGCCGTGGCGCTCGAACTCCTCGCGCGCGCAGTCCGGGTCGTCGCGCAGCGCGGCGATGCGGTAGGAGGTCTCGCTCCAGGCCGACTGCAGCGTCGCGCGCGGTGCGCTCCAGACCTTCTTGGCGTCGCGCCAGACCTCGAGCTCGTCGCGCTCGTTCGGCGTGCCGATCACGTGCGTGACGCGCGACAGGCCCGCCTCGCGGAACGCGGCGAGCACCGCGTCACGATCGGCGCGGCGCACCTGCAGCACGACGCCGGCCTCTTCCGCGAACAGCGCCTTCATCGTGAGCTCGTTGCGCTGGACCGCGACCTGCTCGGGGCGGATCTTGAAGTCGCCCCAGTCGGCCGAGTGCGGGTCGATCGTCAGCATGTCGAGGTTCAGCGTCACGCCGCAGTGCCCGGCGAACGCCATCTCGCAGACGCTGGCGAAGAGGCCGCCGTCGGACCGGTCGTGCACAGCGAGCAGCCGGCCTGCGGCCGACAGCGCCTGCACGGTCGCGAACGCGCGCGCGAGCAGCGTCGGGTCGGCCAGGTCGGGCACCGCGTCGCCGAGCTGCTGCGTGACCTGCGCGAGCGCCGAGCCGCCGAGCCGGTGGCGGCCCTCGCCCAGGTCGACCAGCAGCAGCGTCGTGTCGCCGAGGTCGGTGCGCAGCTGCGGCGTCAGCGCGCGGCGCACGTCGGTCACCGGCGCCCACGCGGTGACGATCAGCGAGGTCGGCGAGGCGACCTCGCGTTTCGCGCCGTCGGCGTCCGACCAGCGCGTGCGCATCGACAGCGAATCCTTGCCGACCGGGATCGCGATGCCGAGCGCGATCGACAGCTCGCTCGCCGCCTTCACCGCGTCGAACAGGTCAGCGTCGTCGTCGGGCGTGCCGCAGGCGGCCATCCAGTTGGCCGACAGCTTGATCGCGTCGATGGACGCGACCGGCGCGCCCATCAGGTTGGTGACCGCCTCGGCGATCGCCATCCGCGCCGACGCGGCCGCGTCGACCACCGCGAGCGGCGTGCGCTCGCCCATCGACAGCGCATCGCCGCGGAACCCGGTGTGGTCGACGAGGCCGATCGCGCAGTCGGCGACCGGCACCTGCCACGGCCCGACCATCTGGTCGCGTGAAGAAAGCCCGCCCACCGTGCGGTCGCCGATCGTGATCAGGAACGACTTGGACGCGACCGCGGGCAGCCGCAGCACGCGCAGCGCGACCTCGCCGAGCTCCAGCCCGGCCGCGTCGACCTCGGGCAGCGCGCGCGCACGGCGGCGCGCATCGCGGTGCATCCTCGGCGCCTTGCCGAGCAGCACCTCCATCGGCATGTCGACCGGCTTCGTGCCGTCGGGCGCCTCGAGCACAAGTTGCCGCTCGGCGGTGACCGTGCCGACCACCGCGTACGGGCTGCGCTCGCGCCGGCACAGGAAGTCGAAGGCCTCGAGCGAGCCCGGCGCGATCGCGAGCACGTAGCGCTCCTGCGACTCGTTGCACCAGATCTCGGCCGGCGACAGGCCGGTCGCGAGCAGCGGGATGCGGTCGAGCGAGAACACCGCGCCGCGGTGCGAGCCGTCGACGATCTCGGGGAACGCGTTCGACAGGCCGCCGGCGCCGACGTCGTGGATCGAGAGGATCGGGTTCGCGTCGCCCATCGCGCGGCAGGCGTCGAGCACCTCCTGCGCGCGGCGCTGGATCTCGGCGTTGCCGCGCTGGACCGAGTCGAAGTCGAGCTCGGCGGTGTTGCTGCCCGAGCCCATCGAGGAGGCGGCGCCGCCGCCGAGCCCGATCCGCATGCCGGGGCCGCCCAGCTGGATCAGCAGCGAGCCGGGCGGCAGGTCGTGCTTGCCGACGTGGCCGGCATCGACGTGGCCGACGCCACCGGCGATCATGATCGGCTTGTGGTAGCCGCGGACCTGTGCGCCGACGGACTGCTGGTAGGTCCGGAAGTACCCGAGCAGGTTCGGGCGGCCGAACTCGTTGTTGAACGACGCGCCGCCGATCGGACCCTCGATCATGATCGACAGCGGGGTCGCGATCCGGTCGGGCACGCCGTAGGGCTCGGTCGACCCAGGCCGGCCGTCGACCGGCGCGGTCACGTCCTGCGCGGTCTCCCAGGGCTGCTCGAAGCCGGGGATGCGCAGGTCCGACACGGTGAAGCCGGTCAGGCCGTACTTGGGCTTGGCGCCTCGGCCGGTCGCGCCCTCGTCGCGGATCTCGCCGCCCGAGCCGGTGGCCGCGCCGGGGAACGGCGAGATCGCGGTCGGGTGGTTGTGCGTCTCGACCTTCAGCAGCGCGTGCAACGGCACCTCGTGCCAGCCGTAGCGGCCGTTGGCGCCGTCCTTCATCGTCGCGAAGAAGCGCCGCGCGGTGCCGCCGCCGTCCAGCACCGCGGCGTTGTCGGCGTAGGCGACGACCGTGCCCTGCGGGTGCGCGGCGTGCGTCGCGCGGATCATGCCGAACAGCGAGGTCGGCTGGCGCTCGCCGTCGACGGTCCAGTCGGCGTTGAAGATCTTGTGCCGGCAGTGCTCGGAGTTCGCCTGCGCGAACATCATCAGCTCGACGTCGGTCGGGTCGCGGCCCGCGTCGCGGAACGCCGCGAGCAGGTAGTCGATCTCGTCGTCGGACAGCGCGAGGCCCATCTCGACGTTGGCGCGGGCGAGCGCGTCGCGCCCGCCCTCGCCCACCGCAACGGCGCGCAGGGGCTTGCCGGGCAGGTCGGCGAACAGCGCGGCGAGCGAGGGCGCGTCGGCCACGGGCGGGACCACCGACTCGGTCATCCGGTCGTGAAGCACGGCGGCAAGGCGGTCCAGTCGCTGCGCGTCAGGGCTGTCGCCGCGACGCCCGACGAAGCCGCCGAGCAGGCCGCCCAGGCCCTTGCGGAACGACAGCGCGTACGCGGTGCCCCGCTCGATCCGAGACACCCCATCGAGGCCGCACACGCGGACGATGTCGGTCGCCTTGCTCGACCACGGACTCACCGTGCCGAGCCGCGGGACGACCCACAGCACCGTGGCGCCGTCCGGGCCGCCGGGCACCGGCAGGCCGTCGTCGAGCAGCGCGGCGACGCGCGAGCGCGTGTCGGGCGTCAGCGGCTGCACGGACAGCACGAAGTGCAGGTGCCAGGCTCGCAGGTCGGCCACCGAATCGTCGGCCGCCTGCAGCGCGGCCAGCAGGCGGCGGCGGCGGAATTCCGAGAGGGCGGAGCCGCCGCGCAGGACGATCGCGTCGGGCATGCGGGAGGGGACTGCAGGGCTGAAAGCCGGATTATACCGGCCGGCCCTGCCCGCCCCCCTTCCGGACCCGCGCGCCCCGGTCGGGCTCAGGCGGCCCCGAACCCGCCGCCCCCCGGTGTCTCGATCACGAACACCTCGCCCGCCTCCAGGTCCGCGCGCCCGACGTGCCCGATCGGCTCGATCCGGCCGTCGTTGCGGACGACGTAGTTGTTGGCGACCGCGCCGCTCTCCCCGCCCGCCGCGCCGAAGGGCGGGAAGACGCGGCTGTTGCCGAGCATCGAGGCGGTCATCGGCTCGAGGAAGCGGATCGTGCGCACGCCGCCGTCGCCGCCGCGCCAGCGCCCGCGCCCGCCCGTGTGCGGCCGGATCCGGTACGACTCGAGCCGCACCGGGAAGCGCAGCTCGAGCACCTCCGGGTCGGTCAGCCGCGAGTTGGTCATGTTCGTCTGCACGACCGCGCAGCCGTCGAAGCCGCCGACGAGCCGCCCCTCGGCGTCGAAGAGGCCGCCCGCCCCGGAGCCGCCGGAGATCGTCTCGTAGTACTGGTAGCGGGCGCTGCCGAAGGTGAAGTTGCTCATCGTGTTCGGCCCCGAGCCCATCACGCCGAGCGCCCCGTACAGCGCGTTGGTGATGCACTGCGAGGTCTCGACGTTGCCGGCCACCACCGCGCCCGGGTGGCGCGGGTTCAGCAGGCAGCCCTCGGGCACGACGATCTCGAGCGGCTCCAGGCAGCCGTCGTTCATCGGGATGTCGTCGTCGACCAGCGTTCGGAACACGTAGAGCACCGCGGCCCGGGTGACCGCGGACGGGGCGTTGAAGTTGGTCGTGGACTGGGGCGATGTGCCGGTGAAGTCGATCCGCGCGCGGCGCGCCGCGCGGTCGACGGTGATCGCGACGCGGATCGTCGCGCCGTTGTCGAGGGGCAGCGCGAACGCGCCGTCCTTCAGCGCGCCGATCACGCGGCGCACCGACTCGGCGGCGTTGTCCTGCACGTGCCGCATGTAGGCGCGCACCGTGTCGAGCCCGAACTGCGCGACCATCCGCAGCAGCTCCTCGCGGCCCTTCTCGTTGGCTGCGACCTGCGCCTGCAGGTCGGCGACGTTCTGGTCGGGGTTGCGCGCCGGATGGCGCGCACCGGCCAGCCGCGCGCGCAGCTCCGCCTCGCGCAGCACGCCGCGCTCGACGAGCTTCAGGTTCGTCAGCAGCACGCCCTCGTCGTCGATGTGGTGGCTGTCCGGCGGCATCGAGCCGGGGGTCAGGCCGCCGATGTCGGCGTGGTGGCCGCGCGAGCCGACCCAGAACAGCACCTCGCGGCCCGCGTCGTCGAACACCGGCGTGACGACGGTGACGTCGGGCAGGTGCGTGCCGCCGCGGTACGGGTCGTTGAGCACGTAGACGTCGCCGGGGGCGATGCGGCCGGCGTTGTCGTCGATGACGGCGCGCACGCTCGCGCCCATCGAGCCGAGGTGCACCGGCATGTGCGGCGCGTTCGCGATCAGCGCGCCGGACGCGTCGAAGATCGCGCACGAGAAGTCGAGCCGCTCCTTGATGTTCACCGAGTGCGCGGTGTTCTGCAGCCGGTAGCCCATCTGCTCGGCGATCGACATGAACAGGTTGTTGAAGATCTCGAGCATCACCGGGTCGGCGTCGGTGCCGACCGCCTGCCGGGCCGGACGCGGCACGACGCGCGCGAGCACCAGGTCGCCGCGCGCGCTCATCGTCGCGCGCCAGCCGGGCTCGACCACGGTGGTCGCGGTCGCCTCGGCGACGACCGCCGGCCCGTCGAGTGCGGCGCCGGCGGGGATCGCCTCGCGCCGGTAGAGCGGCGCCTCGACCCACTCGCCGCCGGCGAACACGCGGACCGCCGCCTCGCGCGTCGCGCCGGCCGCGGACGGGGGCGCGACCTCGGCCGCCGCCGCGCCGCCCTCGCCCGGCGACACCACCTCGACGCTGACCGACTCGACCACCAGCGGCCGCCCCGACAGCAGGAACGCGAAGCGCTGCCGGTACGCGGCCTCGAACTCGCCGATCATCGCGTCGCGCGCGGCCTCGCCCACGCCGATCGACGTGTCCGTGCCCTCGTACTTGAGCTGCACGCGGCGGCTCGCGCGCAGCCGGCCGGCCGGCTCGCCCTGCGCGACCAGCTCGGTGCGCGCCTGTGCCTCGATCGCGTCGAGCTGCGTCGCGGCCTCGGCGAGGCCGCCCTCGTCGAGCCGGCGCTCGACCGAGCGCTCGCGCAGCGCCGCCTGCTCGGCCAGGCCCATGCCGTAGGCGGACAGCACGCCTGCGAGCGGGTGCGCGAGCACCGTCGACATCGCGAGCAGGTCCGCGACCGCGCAGGCGTGCTGGCCGCCTGCGCCGCCGAACACCGTCAGCGCGTAGCGGGTGACGTCGTAGCCGCGCTGGACCGAGATCTTCTTGATCGCGTTGGCCATGTTGGCGTTCGCGATGTCGACGAAGCCCTGGGCGACCTGCTCCGGCGTCATCCGCCGTCCGGTCGCCGCGGCGATCCCGTCGGCGAGCTGGGCGAAGCCGCGCTCGACCGCCTCGCGGTCGAGCGGCTGGTCCGCGTCCGGCCCGAACACCTTCGGGAAGTGCTCGGGCTGCACCTTGCCGAGCATCACGTTCGCGTCGGTGACGGTCAGCGGGCCGCCGCGCCGGTAGCACGCCGGGCCGGGATTCGCACCCGCCGAGTCGGGGCCGACGCGCAGCCGCGCGCCGTCGAAGTGCAGGATCGAGCCGCCGCCGGCGGCGACCGTGTGGATGCTCATCATCGGTGCGCGCAGCCGGACGCCGGCGACCTGCGTGTCGAACACGCGCTCGAATTCGCCGGCGAAGTGCGACACGTCGGTCGAGGTGCCGCCCATGTCGAAGCCGATCACCCGGTCGAAGCCGGCCGCCTGGCTGACGCGCGCCATGCCGACGATGCCGCCCGCCGGGCCGGAGAGGATCGAGTCCTTGCCCTGGAACGCGCGCGCGTCGGTGAGGCCGCCGCTCGACTGCATGAACTGCAGCCGCACGCCGGGCATGCCCGCGGCCACCCGCTCGACGTAGCGGCGCAGCACCGGCGACAGGTAGGCGTCGACGACGGTCGTGTCGCCGCGCGCGACCCAGCGGATCAGCGGCGAGACCTCGTGCGACACCGACACCTGCGGGAAGCCGATCCCGCGCGCGATCGCGGCGAGGCGGCGCTCGTGGTCGGGGTACCGGTAGGCGTGCATCAGCACGATCGCGACCGCGCGCAGGCCGCGGTCGTACGCCGCCTGCAGCCCGGCGCGCGCCGCGTCCTCGTCGAGCGGGCGCACGACCGCGCCGTCGGCCGCGAGCCGCTCGTCGACCTCGAGCACCTCGCGGTGCAGCAGCTCGGGCAGCACGATCCGCCGCTCGAACAGCCGCGGGCGGCTCTGGTAGGCGATCCGGGGGCCGTCGGCGAAGCCACTCGTGACCACGAGGAGCAGCGGCTCGCCCTTGCGCTCGAGCAGCGCGTTGGTCGCGACCGTCGTGCCCATCTTCACCGCCTCGACGCGCCCGGCCGGCACGGGCTCGCCGGGCGCGAGCCCGAGCAGTCGCCGGATGCCCTCGACCGCCGCGTCCGCGTACTGCTCCGGGTTCTCGGACAGCAGCTTCGCGGTGGTCAGCGTACCGTCCGGACGGCGGCCGACGACGTCGGTGAAGGTGCCCCCCCGGTCGATCCAGAACTGCCAGCGGGCGGGGGTCGGTGCGGTGTTCATCGGACGGGCTCCTCGGGACGGGGGCGGGCCGCGCCGGCCCACAGCCAGCGCAGCAGCGTATTGCAGTCGTGGACCGGTACGCCGGTCGCGCGCATCAGCGCGTCGCGGTACGGCGGCAGGTTCGTGCATTCGAGGACGATCGCGCCGAGCGACGGCACGCGTCGCCGCAGGCGCAGGCCGGCGGCGACGACCTCCGCCTCGACGGCCTCACGGTCGAGCGCCGGACGGTCGCCGAAGACGGTGCGTGCGAGGGCGCCGTCGGGAGGCAGGCCCTCGACGGGCGTATCGGCCGGCGCGCCCGCGCCTTCGAGGTGCGCCGGGGCGAGCGCGTCGGCGTCGATCGTGATCACGCCGACGCGGCGGCCCGCGGGCAGCAGCGGCGCGAGCCACGCGACCTGCAGCAGCGCCGACGCGGCGAACGGCACCGGCAGCGCGTCGGCGAGCGCGCGCTGGTGCGCGGCGAGGAAGCCGCAGCTGGTCGCGATCGCGACCGCCCCGTCGGCGGCGAGGATGCGGCCCGCCTCGACGAAGGGCGCGAGCAGCGGTGCGGCGTCGCCGCGGACCACGCGCGCCGCGGTCGCGCCGCGCACGACGACCGTGCGTACCGGGAAGTCGAAGGTGTTCGGATTGCCGACGTCGCCGACAGGGCGCGGGAACGTGGTGTCGAGTCGCAGCAGGCCGACGAAGCCGGGGCCGCGCCCGCCCGGCGCGGCTCCGGTCGGGCGTTCGCTCACAGCGACGCGGCGGCGCGTGCCGCCTGGTCGTACATCCCCGACAGCGCGCGCAGCAGCTGCGCGGTGTCGGCGAGCGTGCGCGTGTCGCCAAGGTCGCCGCCGACCGCGGGCAGCAGGCACACGTCGCGGATCTCGCGGTAGCGCTCGACCAGCGCGCGCCCCTGGGCGGTCGTCGCGTACTGCACCTCCTTGCCGTGCCGCGCCGAGGACAGCAGCCCGAGGCCGACCAGCTTCTTCAGCGCGTAGCTGACGACGTGCGTATCCTCGTAGTTCAGCGTGAAGCAGATGTCGGACAGCTTCTTCGGCCGGTCCCGGTGCCGCACGTGGTGCAGCACGAGCACGTCGGTGATCGCGAGCTCCGGCATCCCGGCCGCCGCCATGCAGCGCGTGACCCAGCGCGAGAACGCGTTGTGCGCGACGATCAGGCCGAACTCGAATTCGGAGAGTTCGCCGGCCGGACCCTCGGCGAGGTGCGACGAGGACAGGATGCGCGGCCCGCGACGCGGGCGCGCGTCGGCCGGTGCCGCAGCGGACGCGGTCGACGGCGCACGCGTCGCCGACGGTACGGACGCCCGCCGCGCGCGCGCGGCGGCAGGAACGCTTCGGTCGCCGGCCATGGCGTCTCTCCTCGACGATTCATCGACGAATCGTTGACATTTTCTCCGCATGCCGACTAACCTTCAAGTGCGCCGTACACTGCCGCGTGGTCGCCGGGCGGTCCGGCGGGCCGCACCCAGTCGCCAGCCATCCGGAGAGCCCAATGAAGATCGTTCCGTTCGTCGCCGCCGCCGTCGCCACGGCGTTCGCGGCCTCGGCGTTCGCCCAGGCCAAGTGGGACCTGCCCGCCGCCTACGCCGCGACCAACTTCCACACCGAGAACCTCGTCCAGTTCGCCGACGACGTCGACAAGGCCACCGGCGGCAAGCTCAAGATCACCGTCCATGCGAACGCGTCGCTGTTCAAGGCGCCCGAGATCAAGCGCGCGGTGCAGTCGGGCCAGGCGCAGATCGGCGAGGTGCTGCTGGTCAACTTCGAGAACGAGTGGCCGATCTTCGGCCTCGACGGCATCCCGTTCCTCGCGACCGGCTACAAGGATTCGCTGAAGCTCTACCAGGCGCAGAAGCCGGCGCTCGAGAAGAAGCTCGCCGAGCAGGGCATGATGCTCCTGTTCACCGTCGCGTGGCCGCCGCAGGGCCTGTACGTGAACAAGGAGGTGCAGTCGGTGGCCGACATGCGCCGCGTGAAGTGGCGCGCGTACAGCCCCTCGACCGCGAAGATCGCCGACCTGATCGGCGCGCAGCCGGTGACGGTGCAGGCGGCCGAGCTGTCGCAGGCGCTCGCGACCGGCGTCGTGCAGTCGTACATGTCGTCCGGCTCGACCGGCTACGACTCCAAGACCTACGAGCACATCAAGTACTGGTACGACACGCAGGCCTGGCTGCCCAAGAACGCGGTGCTCGTGAACCGCAAGGCGTTCGACGCGCTCGACAAGCCGACGCAGGACGCGCTGCTCAAGGCAGGCGCCGCGGCCGAGACGCGCGGCTGGAAGATCTCGGAGGAGAAGAACGAGTACTACAAGAAGGCGCTCGCCGAGAAGGGCATGAAGATCATGCAGCCGTCGCCGAAGCTGGTGCAGGACTTCAAGCAGGTCGGCGGCATCATGCTCGAGGACTGGCTGAAGCGATCCGGCCCCGAGGGCAAGGCGATCGTCGACGCCTTCCGGAAGTGACCTCCGGGTCGATGTCATGAGGCGCGCGCTCGATGCGGTGTACGACGCGGCGGGCGCGCTCGCCGCGCTGTGCGTCGCGGCGATCTTCGTCGTGATGCTCGCCTCGGCGGTGCTGCGCGAGCTCGGCGTGCGCACCGGCGGCACCGACGACCTGGTGTCGTGGATGACCGCCGCGGCCGCGTTCCTCGGGCTCGCGCACACCTTCCGGCACGGCGACTTCGTCCGGGTCGGGCTGTTCCTCGAGTCCATGCCGCCCGGCCGCCGCCGGGCCTTCGAGCTGCTGTCGCTGTCGATCGCGGCGCTGTTCACCGGCTACCTGCTGGTGTCGGTGGCGCAGTACGTCCGGATGGGTTGGCTGTACAACGAGATGTCGACGGGGCTGCTCGTCATGCCGCTGTGGATCCCGCAGCTGTCCTTCCTCGTCGGCGCGCTGCTGCTCTTCGTGGCGGTCGTCGACGAGCTGGTCACGGTGCTGCGCGGCCGCAAGCCGAGCTACGTGCTCGCGGTCGAGGAGCGGCACGCGCGCGGCGACTTCAGCGAGGACGTCTGACGTGGAGGCCCTGGGCGTCGGCGGCATCGGGCTCTTCCTGCTGGTGGTGATGCTGCTGCTGCTCGCGGGCGGCGTCTGGATCGCGATGACGCTCGCGATCGTCGGCTGGGTCGGCATGGCGATGTTCACCGACATGCAGGCGGCGCGCTGGGGCGAGAACCTGTTCGTGTCGATGTGGAGCTCGTCGGCGTCGTGGGAGCTCGCGGCGCTGCCGCTGTTCATCTGGATGGGCGAGATCCTGTTCCGCACGAAGCTGTCGGAGCAGATGTTCGAGGGGCTCGCGCCGTGGCTCGGCCGGGTGCCCGGCCGGCTGATGCACACGACGATCCTCGGCTGCGGGATCTTCGGCTCGGTGTCGGGCTCGTCGGCCGCGACCTGCGCGACGATCGCGAAGGTCGCGCTGCCCGAGCTCAAGCGCCGCGGCTACGACGAGCGCCTCGCGCTCGGTTCGCTCGCGACCGCGGGCACGCTCGGCATCCTGATCCCGCCGTCGATCACGATGGTGGTCTACGCGGTGGCGGCCGACGCGTCGATCATCCGGATCTTCCTCGCCGGCTTCATCCCGGGCTTCATCCTGATGGGCCTGTTCTCGGGCTACATCGCCTGGTGGTCGCTGCGCAACCCGGACAAGGTGCCGGCGCCCGACCCCGTGCCCGGCTTCATGGAGAAGGTGCGCCGATCGGGCTCGCTGATCCCGGTCACGCTGCTGATCGTGTTCATCGTCTGGGTGCTGGTCGCCGGCTGGGCGACCGCGACCGAGTGCGCGGCGTTCGGCGTGCTCGGCTCGCTCGCGATCGCCGCCTCGAGCCGCTCGCTCACCTGGGAGAACTTCCGTGCGAGCCTGATGGGCGCGACGCGGGTCTCGTGCATGATCATGTTCATCCTGGCGGGGGCCGCGTTCCTCACCAAGACGATGGCCTTCACCGGGATCCCCCGCCAGCTCGCCGAGTGGGTCTCGGCGCTGCAGCTGTCCCCGTACGCGCTGATCGCGATGCTCGCGGTGATCTACCTGGTGCTCGGTACGGCGCTCGACGGCATCTCGATGATCGTGCTGACCGCGGCCGTCGTGCTGCCGATGATCCAGAAGGCCGGCTTCGACCTGATCTGGTTCGGCATCTTCATCGTGCTGCTGGTCGAGATCGCGGAGGTCACGCCGCCGGTCGGCTTCAACCTCTTCGTGCTGCAGAACATGACCGGCAAGGACAGCAACACGATCGCCCGCGCCGCGATCCCGTTCTTCATGATGCTGGTCGTCTGCATCGCGCTGATCACGGTGTTCCCCGAGATCGTCACCTGGCTGCCCGACGCGGTGATGGGCAAGGAGCGCTAGGCGGGTGGCCGCGCGACGCGTCGCGGTGATCGGGGCCGGCATCGTCGGCACGTGCACCGCGTGGTACCTGAGGCGGCACGGCTTCGAGGTCGACGTGATCGAGCGGCGCGACGGCGTCGCGCGCGAGACCAGCTGGGGCAACGCGGGCGTGATCGCACCCGGCTACGTCACGCCCTGGGCCGCGCCCGGCATGCCGCGCAAGGTGCTGTCGTACCTGTTCGCCGCGGAGGCGCCCGTGCTGTTCCGGCCGGTCGCGAGCTCGGCGCTCCTGCGTTGGATCGCCCGCTGGCTGCGCGAGTGCGAGCTCTCCCGATATCGGGTCAACAAGGCGCGGATGCAGCGGCTCGCCTTCCACAGCAGAGACGCGCTGCACGCGCTGCGCGCCGAGCTCGGCATCGACGACGGCCGTCGGCAGGGGTACCTGCAGCTGCTGCGCAGCGAGCGCGACCTCGCGATGGCCGGACCGGCTCGCGCGCTGCTCGCCGAGAACGGCGTGCCTCACGCGCTGCTGGACGCCGACGCCACGCGCGCCCGCGAGCCCGCGCTGGCCTGCTCGACGCCGCTGCTCGGCGCGCTGTGGCTGCCCGAGGACGAGTCCGCGAGCTGCCCCGACTTCGCCGAGGCGCTCGCCGAAGCGGCGACCGCGGCCGGCGTGCGCTTCCGGTTCGGGCGCACCGTGCGGCGCATCGTCGTCGAGGGCGGCCGCGTGCGGGGGCTCGACGTCTCGCCGTCGCCTGGCGCCTTCACGACCGCTGGAGCGGAGGGCAACGGCGCGGCGCGGGGCACGGCTGCGAACGACGCCGGCGCAGTCGGCCGGCACGACTGCGACGCCGTCGTCGTCGCGGGCGCCGTCGACGCGCTTCCCCTGCTCGCCGCGCACGGCATCCGGCTGCCGATCTGGCCGGTCAAGGGCTACTCGACGACGCTGCCGATGCCGGACGCCGCGCGCGGGCCGCGCAGCGCGATGATCGACGAGGCCTACAAGGTCGCGATCACGCCCTTCCCGGGGCGCATCCGCGTCGCCGGCACCGCGGAGCTCGGCAGCCCTGCGCTGGTGCCTCGGCCGGAGGCGCTGCGCACGCTGGTCAAGGTGGGCCGCGACTGGTTCCCGGACGCGGCCGACTGGGGCGCCGCGACCTGCTGGGTCGGCGCACGGCCGATGACGCCGGACGGCCCGGCGCTGCTCGGCGCGACGCCGGTGGCCGGGCTCTACGTGAACATGGGCCACGGCTCGACCGGCTGGGCGATGGCCGCGGGCGCGGGCCAGGTGGTCGCCGACGTCGTGGCAGGCCGGGCGCCGGCGATCGACCTCGACGGGCTCACGCTCGAGCGGCTGCGCTGACGCGCCCTCCCCGGCCCCTGTGCCGGCGGTACCATCGCCGGATGCGCGCCCCCGCCCTGCCCGGCCATCCGCTGCTCACCTGCTCGGCGATCCGCAGCCTGGAGGCGCGCGGGCTCGCCGCGACCGCCGAGGGCACGCTGATGTCGCAGGCGGCGGACGCGGTCTCCGACGCGTGCGCCGCGCTGCTGCGCACGCTGCCGGCCCGCACGCCGCTGCTCGCGCTCGCCGGGCCGGGCAACAACGGCGGCGACGCGCTGCTCGCCGCGATGCGGCTCGCGGCCCGTGGCTGGGCGATCCGCGGCCTCGCGCTGTCGGCCGCGCCGCCGACGGCGTCCGACGCCGCGCGCGTGCGCGCCGACTGGGACGCAGCCGGGCTGGCGCTGCACGCGCCGGATGCGATCGACGCGCTCCTCGCCGAGCGGCCGCTCGTCGTCGACGGGCTCTTCGGCATCGGCCTCGCGCGGCCGCTGCCCGAGGTCGCCGCGGCGATCGCGCAGCGCGTCGCCGAGCTTGGGCTGCCGGTGGTCGCGGTCGACGTGCCGAGCGGCCTCGACGCCGACCGCGGCGCGATCGTCGGCGGGCCGGGCGCGACGGCGTTCCGCGCCGACGTCACGGTCACGATGATCGCGGACAAGCCGGGCCTGCACACCGGCGCGGGCGCGGCGCTCGCGGGCCGCGTCGTCGTCGCCGACCTCGGACTGCCGGCGCTCGGCATCGTCCCCGCCCCGTTCGAGCATCCCGGCGACGGGCCGCTGCCCTGGGGCCGGCTGGTCGACGCGGAGCTGGCCGCCGCGCTGCTGCCGCCGCCCCGCACTCGCGATGCCCACAAGGGCCGCTTCGGCGACGTGCTGGTGGTGTCCGGCGCGGCCCCGATGCGCGGTGCGGCGACGCTCGCCGCGCTCGGCGCGCAGGCGGTCGGCGCCGGACGGCTCTACGTGGGCGTCGACGACGCGGCGACGCCGGCCGACCCGCTGCGGCCCGAGCTGATGGCACGCGCGATGGACGTCTCCGGGGCCGACGGCGAGCGCGTGCTCGGGCCGGCGACGGCACTGGTGATCGGCTGCGGCCTGGGCCGCGACGCACGCGCGGTGCGGCTGATCGAGGCCGCGCTCGGGCATCCGGCGGCGCTGGTGCTCGACGCGGACGGCCTGAACGGCGTCGCCGCCGACGGCCGGCTCTCCGAGCGGCTCGCCGCGCGCGCGGCCCTGGGCCGACCGTCGGTGCTGACGCCGCATCCGCTCGAGGCCGCGCGGCTGCTCGGCGTGCAGACCGCCGACGTGCAGTCGGACCGGATCGGCCACGCACACCGCCTCGCGGTCGCGACCGGCGCGTGCGTCGTGCTGAAGGGCGCGGGCACGGTCGTCGCGTTGCCCGACGGCCAGTGGTGGGTCAACGCGAGCGGCGGGCCGATCCTGTCGGTCGCCGGGACCGGCGACGTCCTCGCGGGCACGATCGCGGGGCTGCTCGCCGCGGGGCTGCCGGCCGCCGCGGCCGCAGCCTGCGGCGCGTGGCTGCACGGCGCGGCGGGCGACGCGCTCGCCGAGATGCCCGACTGGCGCGACGGCGTCGGCCTGCCCGCCTCGCGGCTGCCGGACGCGATCCGCGCGCTCGTCAATCGACGAGCCGGCCGCTCCTGAGTGAGAGCGTCCGGCCGCAGCGGCCGGCGAGCGCCGGGTCGTGCGTGACCAGCACCAGCGTCGCGCCCGACTCGCGATTCAGCTCGAACAGCAGCTCGATGATCCGCTGCCCGGTCGCGTGGTCGAGGCTGCCGGTGGGCTCGTCGGCGAACAGCAGCGACGGCCGCGACGCGAACGCACGCGCGAGCGCGACGCGCTGCTGCTCGCCGCCCGACAGCGTGCGCGGATAGTGACCGAGCCGATCGCCGAGGCCGACGCGGACGAGCAGCTCCTTCGCGCGCGGTGACGCGTCCCTCGCACCGGCGAGCTCGAGCGGCAGCATCACGTTCTCGTGCGCGGTCATCTGCGGCAGCAGCTGGAACGACTGGAACACGAAGCCGACGTGCTCGGCGCGCCAGCGGGCGCGCGCGTCCTCGTCGAGCGCGAACAGGTCCTGGCCCGAGGCGACCACCGTGCCGGTGCTCGGCAGGTCGAGCCCGGCGAGCAGGCCGAGCAAGGTCGACTTGCCCGAACCCGACGCACCGACGATCGCCACCGTATCCCCCGATTCGACCGTGAAGCCGACATCGTCGAGAATCGTCAGCCATCCGCCGGCGTCCGGCACCTTCTTGCCCAGGTGTTCGACCTTGATCGCAGCAGTCATGTCGCGCAGTGTAGTGCCTCGGTCGGTCGCGACCGGAGCGGCGGGCCTTTCACGCGGGCCCGTCGCCGAGGAGGCGCCCGCACGAGGCGACGCGCCCCTTTCGGCTGCGTCGCGGGCCCTCGACGAATCGGGACGGACACGGCGCGCGCTGCTCGTCGCGCTCGCGGCGACATTCGCCGGAGTCGCCGGGCCCCGTGTCGCAAAGGCCTCCGACCGACCGCTGCTGGTCCTGGGCGACAGCCTGTCGGCCGAGTACGGCCTGCCGCGCGGCAGCGGCTGGGTCGCGCTGCTCGAGAGGCGGCTCGCTTCGCGCAAGCCCGCGATGCGCGTCGTCAACGCGAGCATCAGCGGCGAGACCACCTCCGGCGGGCGCACGCGCCTGCCCGAGCTGCTCGCGAAGCACGCGCCGGGCATCTTGGTCGTCGAGCTCGGCGGCAACGACGCGCTGCGCGGCCTGCCGCTCGGCGGCACCGAGGCGAACCTGCGCGAGATGGTCCGCGCGGCGAAGGCCGCGGGCGCCCGGCCGCTGCTGCTCGGCATGCGGATGCCGCCGAACTACGGCCGCGCGTACGGCGAGCAGTTCGAGGCGGTCTACCGGCGCGTGGCCGAGGCCGAGAAGGTGCCGCTGGTGCCGTTCTTCCTCGAGGCCTTCGGCGAGAACGAGGCGTTCTTCCAGCCCGACCGGATCCACCCGGCCGAGAAGGCGCAGCCGCTGATGCTGGACGCGGTGTGGCCGACGCTCGCGAAGATGCTGTAGCGGATCAACCCGGATCGCGGACCGCGAGGAGCGCGGCGGCGACGATCATCGTGCCGCCGACGACCGTGCGCAGCGTCGCGGTCTCGCCGCCCAGCCACACGGCCGAGGCCGACGCGAAGATCACCTCGGACAGCAGCACCACCGAGGTCACGTTCGCGGGCAGGCGCGCGGCGCCGTACTGCAGGCACAGGTTGCCGACGCCGAACATCAGCGCGAGCACCGCGATGCCGGCGAGCCACGCGACCGCGGGTGGCGGCGGCACCGCGACCGCGCCGGCGAGCGTCAGGGCCGCACCGAGCACGCCGGCCACCAGGCAGCCGCCCGCGAACATCGCGAAGGCACGCGCGGACTCGGACCGGGCGGCCTCCCTGCGCAGCATCACGTTCGTCGCCGCGAACCCCAGGCCACCCGCGATCGCGAGCCAGTCGGCCAGATCGCGCGGCACCGGCCAGGGCGCATCCGCGGGCTTGAGCACCACCGCCGCGCCGGCGAGCGCGAGCCCCACCCGCAGCAGCACCGCCGGGCGCAGCGCCTCCCCGAGCACCGCGCGCGCGAGGAGCGCCGCCCAGGCAGGCATCAGGTAGAAGAGCAGCACGACGCGGATCACGTCGCCGATCGTCACCGCCCAGTTGAAGCAGGCGTTCGACACGCCGCTCGCGACCAGCAGCGGCCACAGCGACGGCGTGCGCGCGACGGTCGCGGGCGCCCCGCGGTCCCACGCGACGATCGCGGCGCCGACCAGCAGGTAGACGAGCGAGGTCGCCCACAGCCCGTGCACGCCCTGCTCCTGCAGCGCGCGGAACGGCCACCACGAGATGCCCCAGAGGAACGCGTTGACGCCGAGCGCCGCCGCCGCCCATGCAGCCGCGGCGCCGGTCGCCGTCGCCGGGGGGCTCAGCGCGCGCCGCCGAGCAGCACGACGCCGGCCTCGCGCATCCGCGCGGTCGCGGCCGCGAGCGAGCCGCCGAGGTCGATCGCGCGGCTCGCGCCGAGCAGCACCGTCGCCTCGAAGCCCTGCCGGCGCGCGTCGACCGCCGAGTACGCGACGCAGAAGTCGGTGGCCAGCCCGCACATCACGACACGCGAGAAGCCGCGCTCCCGCAGGTAGCCGGCGAGCCCGGTCGGCGTCGTGCGGTCGTTCTCGAAGAACGCCGAGTACGAGTCGATCTCGGGCCTGAAGCCCTTGCGCACGATCAGTTCCGCGCGGCGCGCGTCGAGCGCGTCGTGGAACGCCGCGCCGCGCGTGCCCTGCACGCAGTGGTCGGGCCACAGCGTCTGGTCGCCGTAGGGGAACGGCACCGTCTCGTATGGCGAGCGGCCCGGGTGCGCGCTCGCGAACGAGCGGTGGCCGGGCGGATGCCAGTCCTGCGTGAACGCGACGTGCGCGAAGCGCGGCATCAGCGACGCGATCGCCGGCACCACCGCGTCGCCGTCGGCGACCGCGAGCGCGCCGCCCGGGCAGAAGTCGTTCTGCACGTCGATGACGAGGAGGAGGTCGCGGTCGGGGTCGATGGTGAGGATGTCGGTCATGGCGGCGGTCCGGTTGATGCCGGGTCGTGCATCGACGGCCCGGCGGAGCCGATTCTATCGCCGCGGCCACGGCGGCCGGCGGCCCGGCGCGGGTCGTCCGCCCGCGATACAGTGCGGAGCGTCCTCCCCGTCCGCCGATGCGCACGCTCCTCGCCGCCCTCGCCGCGCTGATCCTCTCTGGCTGCTTCCCTACGGTCGACGGCACGCGCCGGGGCGATCCGGCGATGCGCGCGCGCTTCCCGACTCAGGCCGAGGACGCGACCGAATGCATGGCGCGTGTCTGGGAATCGGTCCGCATCGACTGGCCGCACGGCCCGCTGAAGGTGACGTCGCGCTTCATCGCCGGGCGCGGCAGCATTGCCGTCGAGCTGCCGCCGGCGACGGCGGTGCCCTGGCTGATCGAGGTCGAGCGCGCGGGCGACGGAGCGGTCGCCGCCGCGTGGTCGCGGCGGATCATGGTGCTCGACGTGCAGCCGGTCTTCGCGAGCGTGATGCGGCAGGCGGTGGCGACCTGCCGGGGCGAAATCACCGAGGACCGGTTCGAGCGGGAAGGACGTCGCCGCGGGCTCGCGAGCGCCGACTGAACCACGCCCGGATGGTGCCCCGAGCCGGACTCGAACCGGCACGCCTCGCGGCCGCGGATTTTAAGTCCGCTACGTCTACCGATTCCGTCATCGGGGCGGTTCGGGCGCGCCGACCTTACCATGCGTGCCCGGCCGTCG
>Ga0315899_10002236_pt1 | contig 21491 bp, 20 predicted proteins | sample LakEriMetagenome_2_FD_203518 | JGI IMG/M metagenome (GOLD analysis project Ga0315899, IMG submission 203518) | Freshwater fungal communities from buoy surface, Lake Erie, Ohio, United States - Buoy 4 MA112 | ecosystem: Environmental > Aquatic > Freshwater > Lake | place: USA: Lake Erie, Ohio... | reverse complement strand
GCTCCAATGTAGAAGTGGAAGGAAGAATGATGCTCCGGTTGCGAGCGAAATAAACAGGCGTTCACGGTATGGCTTATCGGCAAGGAGTTTGAAAAGAAGAATTGCTCCTATCAACGGTGAAATCCAGAGCTCGAGTGGTGCAAAACCTGCCCAGAGAAGTAAACCTGACAGGATAGAACTAGCGAGAACTTGAATGATTCTCACGCTAACTCCATTGCAGAGCTGCTAACAATCTGTCCACGCTTGCACCGAGGCCATAATCATTTTTCATAGTTTGAAGATACGCGGCACCGTGAGGCTTCTTAGGAATCTTTAGATCTACATCTGGCAAACGAACATCAAGAGCGCACTTGACAAGTTTGTCCGCAATTTTTGCGTAATCAATATCCGCCAGGATTCGCTTGCGATGCGTTGGATGCAGTAAGTCGTCGCCACTCTTAGCAGCTGCAATCACATCCTCCATCGACGCAAATGATTGCGCGATTGCCGCTGCGCCTTTCTCGCCAATCCCTTTAATGCCTGGAAGCCCATCTGATGCATCTCCGCGAATCATGGCAAAGAGCGCATATCGCTCACCAGGAATCTGATACTTCTCTGCAATCCAACGTAGATCAACTAGGTCGTGGTTGCTAATTCCTTTCGCCAAATATGCGACTGCTACATCTCGTTGATCGTCCACCAACTGAAAGAGGTCGCGATCGCCTGTCACGATACGTATCGGACCCTTCTCTTGAACAGAGTAAGTGGCTATAACGTCATCAGCTTCAAAATCATCCACACCAATCAATGGAATTCCAGCGGCTTCAAAAAAATCTAGAATCAAAGGAATTTGTGGAGTGAGCAAATCTGGCTCTGCCTCTTCATCGCCTTCATCGTCAACGCGATTGAGCTTGTAGCCAGGAAATAGATTGACTCGCCATGAAGGGCGCCAATCCCCATCCAGACAGAGCGCTAAGCGTTGCGGACGGTAGTGATTGACTAATCGAGCGGTCATGTCGAGAAAACCTTTGACCGCATTGATCGGCTCCCCTTGCGGAGATAACAAAGTGTCAGGCATACCGTAATAGGCCCGGTACCACAGAGATGCGCTATCAACGAGAAGTAAAGTCATGCAACGACCGCCGAATATGCAATAACGCCTCGATCGATGCGCTTGATTGCCTCACGGATCACCAGATGGAGCTCCGGCTTGGCGTTCATGAGTTGACCAAGTAAATCGATGATCTGTCTGATAGCGCGTACAAAATCTCCGACTGTTATGTCAGTCTCGCGCAAGATTGAGTTGAGACTATGTCCTGTAGCCCAACGATAAGCGCTCCAAGCTAGATCAAAATTAGGCTCACGTTGTGATTGCAGTCCATACGACTCTTCCAGATGAACAATTCCGGACCAGAGTTTGGCGATGGGAGGCACAACTGCTTCTAGTGACTTTGGCAGTCGTGGCGTGCGACTGCGCTCGCCTCTTCCCTCATATACCAGCGAAGAGAGAACTCCGACGATATCTGGCGCAGAAAGCTGATCGAATAAATTCGAATTGAGAATCTCTGCCAGGAGAAGATCACTTTCTGCATAAACTTTAGTCAACGTCTCCCCCTTCCGTGTTAACTCATTTTCCTTGAGATACCCCAATTCTCCAAGAACCTCACTGACGCGATCGAAGGTTCTGGGAATAACATTGGTTCTACTCTCCATACGAGTTTTTAGACCCTCAGACTCTTTCTGCAGTCGGGCAGCCTTTTCCAGAAGGCGGGAATGGGACTCTCGATCAGGGCATTGATGGCATGGATGAGATTTAGCCTGTCGTCGCACATCAGAAATTTCCTCTTCAATGCGTGCGTGATGCGTTTTGCGACTACCGGAAATATGTCGACGCTGTGAGAATTGCGCTTCCAACTCTTTTACCGTGAAACGATAGGTCATGTATTCATTCATATCTCCGAGATGACAAGCGGCATCGTTACGTAGAGCATCGAAAGCTTGCTGATTCTTAGTAATCTGGCGTGCCAATCCAACGACGGCTTTATCTGCTTGAAACTGCGCAAAAGAGGAACCGAGCGATTCACGCGCTTTGTCTTTTCCGAATCGAGAGATGAGATTCGCGCTCATGTTATAGGTGGGTGAGAATGAAGAACGAAGTGGATAAGTTCGAGTACTTGCAAGTCCGGCCGCCATTCCGCTATCAATCTGCTCTGTCCAAAGGATTAATGCGTTGCCTTCCACGTCGATGCCACGCCTTCCTGCTCGACCCGTAAGTTGGGTGTACTCCCCTGGCGAAATTGTTGAGTGAGTTTCGCCATTCCATTTCACCAATTTCTCGAGCACTACCGAACGCGCTGGCATATTGATGCCCAAGGCAAGAGTTTCGGTTGCGAAGACAACTTTGAGTAATCCTCTCTGAAATAGCTCCTCGATAGTCTCTTTGAACATCGGCAGCAGCCCAGCATGATGCGCCGCTATTCCGCGCTCGAGCGCCTGTGTCCATTCATGGAAACCTAGAACCCCAAAATCTTCATGAGGTAGCTCGTGCGTACGTAGCGCAACGATACGTCTAATTTCTTCCTTCTCTTCCGTGTTAGTTAAAGAAAGACCATCGCGGATGCACGAAGCCACAGCCGCATCACATCCTGCACGAGAGAAGATGAAGTAGATTGCCGGGAGAAAACTGCGATGGAGCAATTTTTCTACAATTTCTGGACGAGTAAGCGTCTTAATCGAACTGAACTTGCTCTCTTTCCAGTTACTACTGCCCGGCACTCGGCGGGACGAGTTCTTCTCGAGCCTAATAATCTCTGGGTTAACTCGACCATCATCAACGAAGAGGTCAAGTATTCGATTTCCGATCAGAATATGTTGATATAGAGGAACTGGCCGAATTTCACTCAAGACAACTTCAGTTTCTCCCCGCACCGTCTTGAGCCATTCGCCGAACTCCTCAGCATTGGAGACTGTCGCAGAAAGGGAAACTACCTGTATTCGCTCTGGAAGATGAATCAAGATCTCTTCCCATACTGCACCACGAAATTTATCGGCCAGGTAATGAACTTCATCCATCACAACGTAACCAAGCTTGTCAATGGAATCAGAGTCAGCGTAAATCATGTTTCGTAAGACCTCTGTTGTCATGACAACAATTCGTGCGCCGCTATTAATTGAAGAATCTCCGGTAAGCAAACCCACCTCTGATTCCCCATAGACCGATACCAAATCTTGGTACTTTTGATTGGAGAGCGCCTTAATAGGCGTTGTGTAGAAACATTTGTTTCCATGATGCTCTGCTAAGAAGGTAGCGAACTCTCCAACTATTGTTTTTCCAGCTCCGGTGGGAGCAGCAACGAGAACGCTCTTGCCATCTTCAAGGGTGTGGCACCCAGCGATCTGAAAGTCATCCAGCGGGAAGTCGTACTGTTCAGCAAATCTTGCGGTTAAGGGATAACGCTGACGATTTTTTGCAGCGGCATATCGTTCCGCGGGGCTAAGGTTCGTCACATTCGCCACGTTAGTAGAGATTGAGGCGCAACGCGCGCCCTAATGGGGAGATCGCCGATCCGCTCACCATCTGCGTAGGCGATGGCATCTGAATCTATTTCGACCTCTTTGCCCTTGAGGATTTTGACCGCAGGGTGGGAAACATGTTTGCCGGTGAAGACCTTGGGAAATACTCGTAGAAACTCAAATCGCGAAACGGGTCCCAGAATCATGACATCAAATTGGGCATCGTCAATGGAAGCGTCGGGGGTTATGCGCATTCCTCCGCCATAACTCTGACCATTAGAGACGGCAATCAGCATCGCCTTTGATTCAAAAGTTATTCCATCTATTCGGAACCGGTAAGTTTTTGGTTTAAAGGTTGAGAGTACAAGCAATATTGCGATGTTGTATTTCATTCGACCCTTGATTCGTTTGAAACTGTTTGCTCGTTCATTAACTATCGAGTCAAAACCAGTACTAAGAATCTCTGCGAAGAATCTATCGTTCACTACTCCCAGATCGACTGCTTCAGGTGAACGCAGTAATGCAACCTTGAGATTCTCTAAAGGTTTTTCGAGGTTAAGGCCCAATGTCCGAGCGAAATCATTGCCCGTTCCAGCTGGAACTAACGCTAGAGGGATCTTTGACGATGCCAGTTCTTGTACGGCAAGGTGAACCATGCCATCGCCGCCAACAACAATAACTCCTGTGATTTGGTCATTGAGTGAACGGCGAAGCTCTTCTTGAGCTGTTGTATACGAGCTAGAAGTAATATCTCTGAAAGGAATGGACCTTTCATTAAGGAGATCCAACGTTAGTTCTCGATGGCGTTGACCCGCTCCCCCGCCTGAAGTTGGGTTGCTTAAGACGAGCCACATGCTTTAGACCATCCTTCGCAATAATTGAAAAAGCGTTTAGGAATCCATCTCATCTATTGGTGTTGCTTCATCTATCGGTGCGGCTTCATCGTCGGCGATAGATCTGCTCTTCCTATCTCGTCGTTTATCAACTAGCAAGGCAATTCCCCCAGCTCCGAAATAGAAGGCAACGAGTGGGAGTGCTAGAGCGGCCATAGAGAGAGGATCTGCAGTGGGAGAAAAAGCAGCAACAAAGAATGTGATTGCAAAGATTGCAAAACGCCATGGACGCAAAATGGAGGCCCCAGAGAGAACTCCAATCAAATTGAGTGAGACCAGAAACACGGGCAATTCGAAAGCTATTCCGAAAATCAGAATGAGTCGTAGAACGAAGTCGAGATAGTCATCAAACCTAATGAGGTTATTTAAGGACTCTGGTGTAAACCCGAAGAGAACCTCGATAGCGAGCGGCAATACAACGTAAGCCAAGGCGGCACCAATGGCGAAGAAGGGGGTTGCAGCGGTAATGAAGAGCACTGAGTTGCGCTTCTCTTTGCGGTGCAACGCTGGGGCAATAAAGGCCCAGAGTTGATAGAGCCAGAACGGCGCTGCCAGAATGACTCCCGTCAAAAATGAAACTTTGAGTTGCAAGTTCAAGGGCCCCAGCACGCCGCTGATAAATAACGCGCCGCAGTTATCTGCCCCAGTTTGTTGAGCAAGCCTGAGATCACAAACGGGATCTGCGAGCGTCGCAATGATGTCGTTGTAGTTAATCCAGCCAACTACCGAAAAGACGATAATGAATAAAGCGGCGCGGATTACTCTTTTGCGTAATTCACGTAAATGGTCAAGTAGTGGCATCGTGCCACGTTCTCTGACTGCCATGTTCCTCCGCCTAGCGCCACGCAAATACCGCTCTTCAGTATTGACGAGCTAGTTGGATGACTTCTCTCCGTCTTCGTCCTTCTTCTCTTCTTTATTGAGTTCTTTCACTTCGCTCTTGAAGATGCGAAGAGAGCGACCAAGAGAACGAGCAGAGTCAGGTAGACGCTTCGCACCAAAGAGAATCACGACTACCAAAATGAGAAGGAGCCAGTGAGAAGGTTCGCGTAGTCCAAACATGAGTTCTACCTTTCAGGGATAACGGTTGAGAGACCTACGCTACCACGCAAGCCAAATGGGTCGATATATGACGGTTTTCGCTCATTACTAGCGCGCTTAGCTCTGGTAGTTCTTGAGGGCGCTTCGCGCATACCAGGTGAGTGATTCTCGAAGTTCGGAAGGAGATTCAATCTGAATCGATTCGGGATTACTCAAAATAGAGCGAACCAGCCACTCAGGTTGGAATATCTCTATTTCATACCTCTTCTCCCCAAGAGGGCGCAAAGATGATTGATGCGTACGAAGGAATTCTGACCTGTCATCGTGTATCGAGAGTTGAGCAACCGAGCCCTGGGTGCGAGAAAGTGATTCAAGAGGAATCTCCCTCGTGCGCTCAACAAGTTTTACCTGTGAAATCTGAGAAAGATTGAAAGTACGTCGTGCTTCGGCTTTGTGACAATAACCTTCGATCAGAGTCTTTCCATTTTCAAGACTGATGGACGTTGGCGAAACCACCCTACGCGTGGTTTCCCCCGTAGAAAGTTTGACGTATGTCATCTCCATATCGGATGATTTTTCAATCGCTTCCTTAATCTTTGCCAGTGATATCCGTTCCTCATCGACAGTAACCAGCAGTGAGCCGTCGGGAATTACGCTGTTGAAAGCTGAAGACAGCTTCGCTCTTACTCCGGCAATCTTCGAGCGCGCCGAACTGTTAACGGGGGTAAGTTCCTCGATGGCTGCCAATGCAATTCGAGCAATGAGTGATTCTGATTCATTGAGCTTTCTAGGAACTGAGAGATTCTGTGGATCACGAACCACCACGCTCTCTTCATCAAAGGAGATATCAATCAATTCAAGCGGGGTGTATCCAGGAAGTCCACACATAAAAAGAAGATTGAGATCCTTGATCATCTCGTCCTTGGAGATATCAAACTCGCTAGCAAGATCGCGGATCGATATTCCTGGATGATTAAGTATGAAAGGCACTAAATCGAGTAGTCGAGAAGCGCGACTGGCAGCGTTATCTGTCATGGTTCGCAACAACCTTCTCAAGTGAACTAATAACTGCCAATTTTGCTTCAATGGGACTTTCAATGACCAGGAGTTCTGAGAACCAGAGTGCTTCGCGCACTGCCTCATCTAAAGAATCACAGTCATAGGAAATTCGATCCCATTCGTCATCAACCGAGTTAAGGGAAGTCGCCCTGGCTCGAATGTGCTGAACGCAATCCTTCTTCACTTTCGCAGTTATGGTTATAGCCTCTTGAGTGAACATCACGAGGTAGTCCTTCACAACAAAATCTCGGGGTATTTCGTATGTATCGCGCTTCTTTGAAACAGAGACTTGGGAGGTGAACCGAGAGAGCTTGAAGACTCTTATGTCCGCCTTCACAAGATCTTCTCCAACCAAGTACCAGCTTCCCTCCCAAGTGCTTAAACCGAGAGGATTGACTTGACGCTCTTCCGAAGAAGAACTTCCTGACTTCTGGTAGTTAAATGTGATGCTGCTACGAGACGCAAGAGCCCGCGAAATATCCAGCAAACCCTCTTCTATCAAATCGAGCGAGGCTGCATCTAGGTCAGGAACCTCGACATCAATCATCGAACTCGACTTAACACGTCGTACAGCTCCTTCAACCTCGACGGCAAAATCACTCCTGCGCCAAATTCCCAGCGCGGCCGATATAACACCGAGTTCTTCGGGAGAAAATTCACTTATAGGAAGTTGATACGTCTCAGGTCGAATGCGATATCCGGGCTCGTCTTCGAATAAGGGATCCTGCGAAGCGACATCAATTTGAATTCCCATGGTCCGAAGGTCATCTTTGTCGCGTTCAAACATTCGTTCTCTTGTCTCTTGACTGCCGGTATATCCCGCAACTTTCCGGAAAATCTCGCTTTTTTGCATATACCGGCGCGAGGCAAGCAGCGCCATCGTCAGATTGACTAGTCGTTCAGTTTTTGCGCTCGACACCAGGCGAGATTATCGCCTCCTGCTAAACTTCTGGACATGACTAGCGAATTCGCCACAAACACCAAGATGGCCTCCCAGAAGGTTGCCCGCACTTCAATCTTTTTGCTTGTTGCCGCATTGGCCTTAACTGGCTGTACTACAGATGGTGGTGCCCCTTCGGACTCTCCGATGGGTCAGAATTCGCAGAATCAGAGCGAAAACAACATAAACAGCAACGGAGGAGCAATGCCAACAGTTTCAGGTGAAGCAGGACAAGCTCCGACAATCACAGCCCCAAAGGGCACACCGCCGCAAACGCTGAGCACACAAGATATTTTTGTAGGTACTGGAGCTGTTGCTGAGGCGACATCAACCTTGACAGTTCATTACACATTGATGGCCTGGTCAACAGGCGAAGTTGTAGAAAGCTCGTGGAGCGGAGATCCAGCCACATTCGGACTCAATCAAGTTATTTTGGGATGGCAACAAGGTATCCCAGGAATGAAGGTCGGCGGACGACGTCTCTTGGTTATTCCGCCAGATCTAGGTTATGGAGCAAGCGGCGGAGGGCCAATCGCTCCCAATGAAACCTTGATATTTGTTGTTGATCTAATTGCTATTAGCTAATCACTAATCGCTTTCAGCAGCGGAATCGATAACGCCCTTTGAAGGGCGACGCTTTCGGCGGATTGGCTTCACTCCGGCTGGTAACTTCCGTGAGATCAATAAAAATCCAGTATGTGCATTCATGGAGTGCATAGGTCGAACTGCCAGACCTTCATGGTGCCAGGGGCGTAAAAGCGTTTCAAAACTTTCAGGTTCTGAGAATCGTTGGGAATCTTTTAGAGCTTCTGCAACTTTCGATAACTGAGTGGTTGTCGCAACGTAACAACATAGAACTCCCCCAGGTTTGAGAGCCGCGTAAGCGCTTTCGAGTGCGTCCCATGGCGCTAACATGTCAAAGACTACGCGGTCGAATTCCTCTGCGAATTGTCCCTCTTGAACTCTCGAGTTAACAAGCTTCCAATTCTCCGGCAAATCTCCGAAGTAATTCTTTACATTTCCACGCGCATTCTCAAAGAATTCAGCGCGTTCTTCGAAAGACACCAACAAACCGTTATTGCCGATAGCGCGAAGCAGACTGATAGATAACCCTCCGCTACCGGCTCCCGCTTCAAGAACTTTAGATCCTGGGAAGATATCGGCAAATCCAATGATGATTGCCGAATCCTTGGGATAGATAATCGTCGCCCCGCGCGGCATTGAAAGAACATAATCATTGAGCAATGGGCGCATTACTTGGTAATTGGTTCCGCTGCTACTTGCAACTGTAGATCCCTCGCTTAAGCCAATGATGACATCATGATTGATCCAGCCTTTATGGGAGTGCCATTGCGCACCGGGTTGGAGATAAAACGAATACATCTTGCCGCGTTCGTCAGTGAGTTGAACACGGTCTCCTGGAAGGAGTGGCCCAGAGCCAATGCTTTTCATGGGTTGATTATCGCCTATGAATGGACTCGAAGAGATCGTGCAGATCGGCGAGAGATAAACCGTCCAAAGAATGTCGATGTAGCACTCGTTGCCCTGTTGGAAGTTGGGCGAAATGTGGCAGACCAAGTACATAAGCGCCCGCCTCAATGGCCGCAGTCACTCCGGTTCGTGAGTCCTCAATTACCAAACACTCATCAATAGCTACTCCGATGTGCTCGGCAGCTTTGAGATAGCCCTCGGGATGAGGTTTAGATTGGGATACATCATTATCGGAAACAGTTATCGCAAAAAACTCTTTTCCTATACTACGAAGTGCTGCGTCAACTAACGGACGAGAAGAAGCGCTCACAAGGGCCTGAGGCACTCTCGATTGGTGAAGTTCGTGAAGCAAGGATTGGGCGCCCGGCGTGAAAGATACGCCCTCACCTAATCTGACTGACATCTGCTGGAGCAAAGTATTTGTAAGTTCGAGGGGTGCATAACGGTTTAAGTTTTCTGGAGAGAGTTTACTTCTCATAAATGCGTCAACTCGTTCCATGGGACCGCCGATACAGTGAATCGCATCCTCATCGCTCCAGTGGACACCTAAACTCTGCATCAGAGCCCGCTCTTGCTCAATCCAAATTGGTTCGCTATCAATCAGCGTTCCATCCATATCCCATAGCACCGCTTTGAATCTGAAGATCGTTGAAGAGCTAGTCGATGCATTAGTTGGCATTGAAATACTTCGCTTCGGGATGATGGACGATGATTGCCGAAGTACTCTGTTCGGGGTGCAGTTGAAACTCTTCTGAAAGTGAGACCCCAATGCGTTCAGGTTGCAGAAGTTCGCAGAGTTGAACCTGCTGCTCGATATCGGGACAAGCTGGATAGCCGAAGCTATATCGAGAACCGCGATAGCCCTGATCTAAAATTTCTTCGATAGACGAACCGTCGGTGCTACTAAACCCGATCTCGTTTCTGATTCGAGCATGCCAATGTTCAGCTAAAGCCTCGGTGAGCTGAACACTCAGTCCATGAAGCTCTAAGTACTCACGATAGTTGTTTTCTGCAAACAATTTCCCAGTCGCCTCACTGACTGACTGACCCATGGTTACGACGTGGAAAGCAACTACATCAATCTCGCCTGAGTCTTTGCTACGGAAGAAATCACTGATGCATAGCCGACGATCGCGGCGTTGACGAGGGAAACTAAAGCGAGTTCTCTCTTCTCCTTTTCGTTCACCTTCATGTTGGAGAATTACTAAGTCATTTCCTTCGCTGTAACACGGAAAATAGCCATAAACAACGGCAGCATTGATCCATCCTTGAGATTGAGCTTCATTGAGCAACGCTCGCAATCGTGGGCGCCCCTCAGTGATAACCATCTCGTCATAGCCGTTCTTGGATCCTTTAAGCCCCCACTGTCCAACGTATAGAGCCCTCTCATCCAGCATTGAACTGTAGTCAGCAAGTGCAATGCCCTTTACTAGTCGAGAGCCAAAGAAAGGTGGTTGTGGAATCGGATTATCAGATGCAACATCACTGCGTCGGGTGTCTGTGGTGCTCGGAAGATCTGGATTGGAAACTCTAGTTCGACGCTCTTTTAGCGGAGGAAGCGATACTCCCTCAATGCCATTCTTCTCCCCCATGATCGCATCCATTAGCGAGAGACCCTCGAATGCATCGCGTGCATAACGCACTGTGCCCGCGTATTGAGTTGCCAAGTCATGCTCCACAAAAGTTCGCGTCAAGGCGGCGCCGCCCAGCAAAACCGGCCATTTTTGGGCAAGATCTCTACGTTCGAGTTCTTCCAAATTTTCTTTCATAATCACAGTTGATTTAACCAGCAGACCACTCATTCCAATGACATCAACATTGGAACTCTGCGCAGCATCGATGATTTGATTGATAGTTTGTTTGATTCCAATATTGACTACTCGATAGCCATTATTGGTCAAGATGATATCTACCAGGTTCTTACCAATGTCATGCACATCGCCCTTGACTGTCGCGAGCAGAATTGAACCGCGATCATTTGCATCGCTTTTCTCCATAAATGGTTCTAGCAATGAAACAGCGCTCTTCATCACCTCGGCAGATTGCAGAACAAAGGGCAGCTGCATCTCCCCTTTGCCAAAGAGTTCGCCAACGGTCTTCATTCCATCTAGCAATAAATCATTGATGATTGAAAGTGGGGTTAAACCTGAGAGTCTGGCTTCCTCGAGATCTGCCTCAAGGCCTTGCTTCTCACCATCAATGATCCGTCTTTTTAGCCGCTCTGGAAGCGGCAACGCAGCCAGCTCGGCAGCCCTGGAGAGACGACTCGAGGTGACCTCAACACCCTCGAAGAGTTGCAAGAATTTAGCGAGCGGGTCGTAGATGCATTGATCACCATCGAAGGTTCGTCGATCATAAATAAGATCCAAAGCGACATCCTTCTGCTCCTGAGGAATGCGAGACATTGGCATGATTTTTGATGGATGAACAATTGCGCTATCCAATCCAGCATTTACCGCTTCGGCCAGAAATACCGAGTTAAGAACTATGCGCGCTGCAGGATTGAGCCCAAAGGAAACGTTGCTAATGCCTAGAGTTGTCTGTAGAGCTGGAAATTCATCCTTAAGTTCCTTTATGGCTTTCAACGTTTCAATTCCATCGCGGCGAGTCTCTTCTTGACCTGTGGCGATCGGGAAAGTTAAGCAATCAATGATGATGTCACTGATGTTGATGTCCCATTTTTCTGTGAGGTCAGCAATCAAGCGTTTACCCACTCGAACTTTCCATTCCGCAGTACGAGCTTGACCCTCTTCATCAATGGTCAGTGCAACCAGTGCTGCACCATGCTCCTTTGCCAGGGGCATGATTCGGGCGAATCGAGAATCTGAGCCGTCGCCATCTTCATAGTTAACCGAGTTGATTACACATCTTCCGCCCAGGTTCTCCAATCCAGCTTTAATGACTGCAGGCTCGGTTGAATCAAGGACGATAGGTAGCGTGATTGCTGTTGCGAATCTTTTTGCAAGCTCCGTCATATCCTTGACGCCATCTCGTCCCACATAATCAACCGAGAGATCGAGCATATGTGCGCCTTCGCGGATTTGATCTTTTGCTATATCTACACAGCGTTGCCAGTCTTCGGCGACGAGAGCATCTCGAAAGGCGCGACTGCCATTGGCATTCGTCCGCTCACCGATAGCCATATAAGTTTGATCTTGTCTAAAGGGCACAAATTGATAGAGCGATGATGCTCCCGCTTCCAAAGAGAAAGATCGGTTTTTCTTTGGGCGCGACTTCAGTTTCGCTACAACCGCTGCCAGATGTTCTGGGGTTGTGCCACAGCAGCCGCCAATCAATCCAATCCCATATAAGTCAACAAACTCAGAGAGTGCATCAGCCAGTTCCTCGGGTCCAAGCGGGTAATAAGCACCGCCATCTTTCAATATTGGTAGACCTGCATTTGGCATGCAAGAAATTCCCATGGGTGAAGATTGACTCAAGGAACGAAGATGCTCACTCATCTCTGAAGGACCGGTCGCACAATTCATGCCGATCAGGTCTACGCCGAGCGCACCCAGACTGTTAAGCGCCGCTCCAATTTCAGAACCAAGCAACATGGTGCCGGTTGTTTCAACCGTTACCTGTGCAATCAAAACAATGTCACGATCCGTGGCTGCAATCGCATGGCGAGCGCCGTTTACGGCAGCCTTTGCTTGAAGAAGATCCTGTGTTGTTTCAATTAATAGCGCGTCGACACCGCCATCTATCAACCCGCGAGAAGCATCCGCGTACGCTCGTTTGAGTTCTTCATAGGTTGCGTGTCCAAGGGTGGGAAGTTTGGTGCCTGGCCCAAGAGAACCGAGGACCCATTTTGGCTCAGAGGTTTTGGAGCTGAACTCATCGGCTACATTTCGTGCAATACGAGCTCCAGCTTCAGCAAGTTCGTAAATTCGCTCAGGGATTTCATATTCCAGCAAATTCGCAAGATTTGCTCCAAAGGTATTCGTTTCAACCGCGTCCACTCCGGCTTGGAAATACTGCCGGTGAATATCTGCAATGAGCTCTGGTCGAGTTACGTTCAGAACTTCATTACAACCTTCAAGATTCTGAAAATCGCTCAAAGAAGGGTTTGCCGATTGGATCATTGTTCCCATCGCACCATCTGCGATAACTACACGAGAAGCTAATGCCTTGCGAAGGCTACCTTCGCGCACCGCGTTCTTACTGTCAGATACTGCAGTTTTCGACGCGCTCACTAGCGAGAGTTTATCGTAGGCTTGCTCTATGTTCATATCGGAGAACTCACTCTCCCTGCGCCGACCTATCATGATTGCAGCGTTTGAAGGTTGGAATGATGCTGGTGAATCAGCCTCAGGAGCAATCAACCACTTGCTCACCGTATGGACACATCAAGAGATCGCACGGATGGACCCTGAGGATTACTACGACTTTCAAGTCAATCGCCCATTAATCCGTGTCGATGAGCGAGTGGTACGCGAAATCATCTGGCCCAACACGATCGTCTATGCTGTCAGCACACCTCTCTTGCCCCATGATTTCTTGATTGTTAAAGGAATTGAACCTTCTATGCGCTGGCAGAGATTCGCATCTGAGCTTCTTGATCTAGCTGATGATTATGAAGTATCACTCTTGATTACGATGGGCGCGCTTTTAGCTGATTCACCTCATAGCAGACCCATCAGTGTTACAGGAAGTGGAGCGCATCCAGATGTTGCTGCCAAGCTTGGTGTTGAAATTTCCAAGTACGAGGGCCCAACAGGAATTGTTGGAGTTCTTCAAGAAGCTGCTTACCGCCGCACCCTCGATGCAGTTTCTCTCTGGGCAGCAGTTCCGCACTATGTATCCACTCCTCCATCTCCCAAAGCTTCCCTTGCTCTCATTAATGCACTGGAGGACTTCCTAGAGATTTCAATTGCTCAAGGTGATCTTCCCGAACGTGCCGCGTCTTGGGAGTCGCAAGTTGACCAGATGGCTGCAGAAGATTCTGAAGTTGGTGACTACGTGAAGCAACTCGAGTCTTCTAAGGATGCTGCAGAGTTACCAGAAATCACTGGTGAATCCCTAGCACGGGAAGTTGAACGTTTTCTACGACGTAACCCAGAGATCTAGAAAACAAGTCCTAAATAGGTATCAAGAGCGCGAGACATCTCTCCTGCCGAACCACCATCAGTCTCGGAGCTTGACCATGCAAGGGTGTCGTCGCACCATCGAGAGAGCGCTTCAATCGCAGTAGGAGTATCTAAGTTATCGGCCAAGGAGTTCGCGATGGCTTGAATGACAGGGCTCGTTGGAGCAACCTCAGAACGAGAAAGTGCTTCTTCAATTTTTCTGACGAGCGCATTAGATGTATCGAGAGTATTCGCACTCCACATTCGGTCCTTTTGATAATGCTCCAACATTAGCGCCAAACGTATGGCTTGCGGTTTTACTCCTTCGGAGAGCAATTTTGAGACAAAGACGAGATTGCCCTTGCTCTTGCTCATCTTTTCGCCATCAAGTCCAATCATGCCCGCATGCGAATAACACTGAGCGAACTCTTTACCGGTGAGAGCTTTCGCCTGAACTGCCGTCATAAAATGATGAGGGAAGAAGAGATCAGAACCTCCGCCTTGAATTGTTATCGAAGATGCACCAGCATCTGGCAAGAACTTCAACGCAATAGCCACGCACTCGACATGCCAACCGGGTCTACCTTCGCCGAAGGGCGCTGGCCACGACGGTTCGTTTTCTCGTCGCGCTCTCCATAACAGCGGGTCTAATGGATGACGCTTACCTGGGCGTTGTGGATCGCCTCCTCGCTCTTGGAAGGTCGCAAGGGCGTCCTCATGAGGCAGGGGTAAGTTTTCGAGTGCAAATCCCGTTGCAAGCAAATCAAGGTATAGATCATCATCAACTTTGTAAGCGAGATTGGTTGAAAGATAAGAGATGATTGAGTTGATGATGGTGCTCATACTTTCAACTACCCCGCAATACTCTTGTGGCGGGATAACCTTCAAGGCTGTCATGTCACCGATGAATAGATCAATCTGTGAGTTTGCAAGTGTCTGCCAATCGCACCCATCACGAAGAGCTCTTTCTAGGAGCGGATCATCAATGTCAGTTATGTTTTCAACAAAGTGAACTGACTTGCCAGAAGCCTTGAGATATCTGTGAACTAGATCGTAAGTTATGTACGTCGCAGCGTGGCCAAGATGAGTAGCGTCGTAAGGTGTAATTCCACATACGTACATCGAGATCGTCGAATCATTAATGAAGACGCGTTGATTCTTATAAGAATCATGGAGAGATAGCGGCCGGTGGGCGATACCTTCAAGAGTGGGTGGAAGGTAAAGATCAGGCCAGGCACGCATAAGGCCAGCCTACAAAGAACTCACTAGACCGGGGGCCAAGGAACCGCGGGCCATTCATCGGAAGGAAATGGATACCCCTCCACCGTTAGCCGTTGGAGTCTGTCAATGAAGGCGCCAACCTCTACATCGGTTAACAACGAACGAAAATATTCTGATTCAGGTGACATGATCCACTGCAGAACGCTTTTGACGATTTGAGTTTCCTCGTGACTGAGAGGCTCACCTGCGAATTGCCAGAGCACGGTTCGTAATTTGAAATCTTGATGGAACGAAACTCCGTGATCACAGCCAAACACTCTCTGCGCTTCATCGATGAGAATATGCCCGAATTTCCGATCGGTGTTATTTATCATGACATCAAAGAGTGCGATACGACGAATTGCCTCATGCGGTTGTTGAGCAAAGTCTATGAAGTCAATCGCTTCATCAACCTCGATCCACTGTTGAACAGCACCCAGACCAAATGGTCCGTCGCGCATGACCGTTGTGGGAACGCAATCTAGACCCGCGTACTTACTAACGAGATATGCAGCGACCTCTCGTGAAGCAAGGTTTCCATCCGGAAAGTCCCAAAGTGGACGTTCTCCTGCTATTGGTTTGTAGACAACGCTAACTTTCCTTGTTAAGTCAACTTGGATAAAGCCATAGAGGGTGGCATTTGATGCATCAACTAATCGACCTTCAACTACTAACTCTCCCGAAAGCAGCTCCTCTTCGCTCATAGGTTCTCTTGAATCAGTTCGCACGTGGACAGATATGTCCCTCAAGATTGATAGGACCTCCACAGAACATGCACGGTTGGCGACCCGCTTTGATAACCCCTGCGGCACGCGACACAAAAGTTCGTACCTGAGTTGGGGTAAGTGCTAATCGAACAATAGGTGGAGCTGTGCTGACATCATCGCCAGCAATTTCTTCAAAAATTTCGTCACTGTCGTCAACGGATATACCCTGCGCTTCAAACTTAATCATCTGCGAATCGAACTGCCAGGTTATCGCCATGACACCTAATCGAAATTCCGACTCGACAGGGGTATCTAATGGCTCGGCGTCTCTTACTAGCGCCCCTTGTGTAATACGAGCCTCTTTGAGAATCTCCGAGAATCTCTCCGTTAAAGCCTGCGCTTGGGTTTTCTCAAGGGAGAATGAAAACACTTGGCCGGCTTTTCGAACTTGAATGAAGAACTCTCGCTCACCCGGCTGCCCGACTGTCCCCAGGACAAAGCGGTCAACTTCATCAAGGTTATACACGCGTCTAGACACCAGAGCCTCCCCCTATGACGCGACGATTTTTCAATGAAGAAATTCGCCTCACTCTGGATTGAGACGTTGGAAGATTGAGTTGCATGAGCGTTCGCTGTGACTTACTCCAATCAATGACCGTTAAGGAACACGGATCAATAATGATGCGCTGGAAATCATCAATCTCCATGTTGAGAGCCTTTGCAGCGGCAAGTTTGATGATGTCTCCATGAGTAACGATGAGGATTCGTTTGTTGGGGAATTTCTGAGCAATCTTGTTGAGTTGGCGTTCAACTCGACGAGCTGCGCTCGTGAAACTCTCTCCTTGTGGGAATGTGAATTGGGATGGTCTCTTCTGGATCACCTTCCAACCGCTTTCTTTCCTCAAATCTTTCAAGTACTTGCCGGACCATTTCCCATAGTCCATCTCAATAAAGGAAGGATCCTTCTCAACACGTTTGTGCAGCATTTTCGCCGTTGGCTCTACAGTTTGGAGACACCTTTCAAGCGGGCTCGTCACAATGCGATCGATTGTTAATCTCTGAATAAACAAAGGAAGTGTGCGCGCCTGCTTCTCGCCTTTTTTCGATAGGTAGGTTCCTGGCAATCGCCCTGCGAGGATGCCTTCGACATTTGCTATCGATTCGGCATGACGCAAGAAGATGAACGTTGTCATGTTCGTAGGTTAGCCATTTCAGGCCAAACTCTCTTCTTCCCGAGTTTTACGCCCGATTTTGCTAGGGTTTTTACATGGAGCAACGTCAACTTGGTCGCAGTGGTGTTCGGGTTAGTCGACTGGCGTTGGGAACGATGACGTGGGGTCGTGACACAGATGAGCACGAAGCGGCCGAACAGTTTCGCTTCTATCTTGATGCAGGAGGAAATTTCATCGACACTGCTGCGGTTTATGGTGATGGGGACGCAGAACGTGTCCTGGGTGGGTTATTGGGAGTTCTTGGCAATCGCGATGAAATAGTCCTGGCTACCAAGGCCGGCATTAGTTTTAAAAGCGGCGAGCGTAAGGTCGATAATTCCCGAACCTCCCTCATCGGTGATCTAGAAAAGTCTCTGGTACGTTTAAAAACCGATTATGTAGACCTGTGGCAAGTTCACACCTGGGACGAGACTACGCCTTTGGAAGAGACGCTCAGCGCCATGGACTACGCGCTCTCATCTGGAAAGGCTCGCCATGTTGGAGTTTCTAATTTCTCAGGCTGGCAACTCGCTCGTAGCGCAACGCTACAAAATCCACTTTTCGGAAAAGCTCCTGTATTGAGTACGCAGAATGAGTACTCCTTGCTCAATCGACGCGTCGAGCGAGAAGTTCTTCCAGCATCTCTCGAATTGGATATCGGATTTCTAGCTTGGTCGCCGTTAGGCCGCGGTGTTCTCACCGGTAAATATCGCAGCGGATTGCCTTCGGATTCTCGCGGCGCAAGTCCTCACTTTTCATCTTTCATTGAGCCTTATCTTGATGAGCGCAGTTCTCGAATTGTTGAAGCAGTTATGGTTGCTGCTGATGGCTTGGGTTATTCTCCATTGGAAATTGCACTTGCGTGGGTTCGGGATTGTCCAGGTGTCACATCAGCAGTAATCGGAGCACGTACTGGAGCTCAACTGCGTGGCGCGCTGAGTTCTGAGAACGTAAATCTGCCCATGCCAGTGCGCGAAGCCCTTGACGAAGTCTCTGTTGAGTAAATCCTTAAGCGTTAGCTAAGAATGTCTGCAGGGAGCGCGCGCCAAACTTAAGTGAATCGATCGGTACCCGTTCATCTACCCCGTGGAACAAGGCAAGAAAATCCAACTCTGGCGGAAGTTTTAGCGGACTAAATCCGTACCCAGCCAAACCAAGTTTGGCCAACGCTTTGTTATCCGTTCCGCCGCTCATGACATACGGAACCGGAATACCCTCCGGATCCTCAGCCTTGATAGCAGCAATCATCTTTTCCACGAGCGGACCCGAGAAATCTACTTCCAAAGGAATATCTGAGACCAGACTTTCAACTTTTACATGCTCTCCAGCAAGTTGCTTTACGGTGTCCAGAAGCTCTTTTTCGTACCCTGGCAAAGTTCTACCATCGACAACTGCGCTAGCGGTTTGTGGAATGACATTTGCCTTGTATCCACCCTCCAACATTGAAGGGTTAGCAGTGTTGCTCAGAGTTGCGCCCATCATTCTTGAAATTGAACCAACTTCATCCAGAATCGGTGTCAAGTTGTTGGCGTCATAAGTTTTGCCCGTGAGTTCAGCTATCTTGCGGAGGAAAACTTCATTTGTCTTCGTAATTCGCTGAGGCCACTTGTAGTTTCCAATCCGAGAGACTGCATCGGCAAGACGAGTCACCGCGTTCTCCCGATTCACCATCGAACCGTGACCAGCTACACCTTCAGCGGTGAGCTTCATCCATTCAATACCCTTTTCCGCTGTTTCAATGAGGTAAATCCGTTTTCCAGAATTTAACGTGAGCGAGAAACCACCAACTTCTGATACTGCTTCACTGCATCCTGCGAAAACTTCAGGATGTTTTTCTGCCATCCAACGTGATCCAAAAATGCCACCCGCTTCTTCATCTCCGAAGAAAACAATCACCATGGTGCGTTGGGGTCTAAATCCATACTTAGCCCATAATCTAAATACCCCGAGAATCATGGCGTCCATATTTTTCATATCGACCGCGCCTCGTCCGTAGATGCATCCATCTTTGATTGCTCCAGAAAATGGATCAACGCTCCAATCTGCAGCATTAGCTGGAACGACATCAAGGTGCCCATGAACGACTAGTCCTGGCAATGAAGGATCAGATCCTTCGACTCGAGCAACGACCGAACAACGCTTGGGAGCGCTTTCATAGATCGTCGTTTTGATGCCCACCTCTTCAAGTTTGGCGGAAACGTATTTTGCTACCGCCTCTTCATCGCCTTTTCCTTCTCCAAAATTCACGCTTGGAATTTGGATTAATTCCTGGCATAGCTGGATTACGTCGGCTTCGAGTTCAGCGCGTTGGGCATCGTTAAGAATCATGGGCTAAAGTATGCCCTCTCATTGTCCGGGTGGCGGAATTGGCAGACGCGCTAGCTTGAGGTGTTAGTTCTCGAAAGGGATTAGGGGTTCAAGTCCCCTCTCGGACACGGTTTTATAGATACGCTCCCGCCGTGAGCGCTACAGCAAATGAGATGACCCCCCTAGGTCGTGCTTTATCCCTGATCGCCGATGTTCCGGATTACCCAAAACCGGGGATTCTCTTCAAGGACATAACCCCATTGCTAGCCGACGGACCAGGTTTTGGCGTAGTCATCGATGAATTTGCTAGATCGATCAGGGCGCTTGATCGCAGGATTGATGCAATTGTTGGCATCGAAAGCCGCGGCTTCATTCTTGGCGGCGCTATTGCCAAAGCGCTGGAAATTGGGTTCGTAACAGTTCGAAAGCCTGGAAAGTTGCCCCGCGATGTTTACCGTAAAGAGTATGCGCTCGAGTATGGAATTGATGCCCTCGAACTTCATAAAGATCTCTTAACGCCTGAAGACAATGTGATTATCGTCGATGATGTGCTTGCAACTGGTGGCACAGCGCTTGCCTGTCATGACTTGGTTGACATCACTGGAGCAAAGGTTGCGGCGCATCTTTTCCTTTTAGAAATTGAATTTCTGCAAGGCCGAAAACTTATCTCCGAGACGCACCCTGACGTTGATGTAATTTCTCTCTTGAAGGCGTAACCATGGCTGAACTCATTTACTACTGCGGCACTATGGATAGCGGTAAATCCACTCTTGCCTTACAGACCGCGCACAATCATGAATCGCGTGGTAGAGCTGGTTTACTTTTCACAAATCGTGACAGAGCTGGATCAGGAAAAATTTCATCACGCCTTGGATTAACTTCTGAAGCCTTAGAAGTCTCTGAAGAGATGGATCTTCATAAGTTCGTGGTTGACCAACTCTCGGCAGGGCGTCGCATTGACTATGTCATCTGTGATGAGGCCCAGTTCTATGCACCCTCTCAGATTGAACAATTAGCACGTATTGCTGATGGACTCGGCATTGAGGTTTATGCCTTCGGCATTCTTACCGATTTTCGCACCAAGCTATTTCCAGGATCCGCGCGTCTCGTTGAACTTGCCGATCGGGTACATACCCTGCAAGTTGAAGCTCTTTGCTGGTGTGGTGAACGGGCTACACACAATGCTCGAACTATTGGTGGCGTTATGGTCACCGAAGGTGAGCAGGTTGTGGTTGGAGACACCAACGGAGCAAATGAAGTTGCGTACGAGGTGCTCTGCCGGCGACACCATATGCGCAAAGTAACTGCACGAAATTCTGGCGCTGCGCACCAATCGATTGACCCGTTACCCTTTAACTAGATTGCCCTTAGGCTCACCCCATGCGAACTACTTTAAGGAGAATCCCCTAATGAAGACTCGTGGTTACGCGGCGTTGTCTGCGAAAAGTAACTTAGTTCCCTTCGAATTCGAAAGACGTGAACTGGGCTCCCACGATGTCGGCTTTGCTATTGAATACGCGGGAATTTGTCACTCTGATATTCATCAAGTTCGCGAAGAATGGGGCCCAGCGCTTTTCCCAATGGTCCCAGGACATGAGATCGTGGGAACAGTTACTTCTGTTGGTGCGACAGTCAAGAAATTTCGAGTGGGAGACCGAATTGGCGTCGGAGTATTTATTGACTCTTGTCGCAAGTGCAGTAATTGCACGCGCGGACTTCAACAGTATTGTCTAGAAGGAATGACTGGAACCTACAATGGTTACGAACGCAATACTCAAACTATTGCCTATGGTGGTTATTCGAATAATTTCGTTATTGACGAAAATTACGCGGTTACAGTCCCGACCAATCTTGAGATGAGCGGCGTTGCTCCCCTTCTATGCGCCGGTATCACTCTGTACTCGCCAATTCGGCATTGGAAAGTGGGCCCTGGATCAAAAGTCGCAGTCATGGGTCTGGGCGGTTTAGGGCATATGGGGGTCAAGTTCGCCGCCGCCTTAGGAGCAGAGGTAACTGTTTAT
>Ga0315899_10002235_pt1 | contig 21498 bp, 11 predicted proteins | sample LakEriMetagenome_2_FD_203518 | JGI IMG/M metagenome (GOLD analysis project Ga0315899, IMG submission 203518) | Freshwater fungal communities from buoy surface, Lake Erie, Ohio, United States - Buoy 4 MA112 | ecosystem: Environmental > Aquatic > Freshwater > Lake | place: USA: Lake Erie, Ohio... | reverse complement strand
CTGCCAAAGCTCTGCTAAAGCGAATTCTCGAAGAACATCCACGCGTCTTGATCGAAGATTGGTTTCGCGAGTCGCAGACTCGACAAATCGTCAAGGATGCGTTGGCAGAAGTGCTTGATGCCACGCTTCCAGAAACGTATGACAAACAACTGTTTCAGAGAAAGCGAGATGACGTATTCGAAGTGATTCTCGACTACGCACTTAGCGGAGCCAAGTTTGCAGCATAGTTCGGTTTGGTAAACATCAAACCTTTCGAGCCTTCGGGTTCGCTACGCCCGACGGCACTGGTGTATGAGTCAACCAAATTGTCATAGATCAAATGCGGCGATCGCGCGACGCAACGAGGGTTCAAGCAGTTCGAGTTGGATCTTATTCAACTGCCTGCTCAGCTCATCAATCCTCGCGCCAGAGCGCGAGTAGCTTTTCTTGCAGGCCTGCGATCTTGGCTTCGTAGTCATCGGCTCGCTCGGTGACACGCATGGCTTCGCTGGCAAACGCGGTGATCTTCGATTCATGCCTGTCGCCTTCTATCCAGATCTTCGTTTGCTTAATGTCCGCATGCAGCTTCCCTTGCTCGTTGGCGGGCTCCGTCAACTCTTCATTCGCAGATTCGAACCGCGCGAGTATCTCTCGATCCTCACGGGCTCACTAACTCGGTCGACGAAAGGGATCAACAGAGAGATCATGTCCATCAAACGACGAGCAGGCGGTTTTCGCCATAGAGATAAGTTCAAAACAGCCATCGTTTTCTACCGCAGAGGATTCGATCTTCACCCACGGTAATCCCGGATGGACCAAATCTTTGCTAAGCTTCGATCTACTGGGTAGGCTTTCGATAGATCAAAGCACTCCTCATAGCCCCCGACTCGACTCTCTGGTCAAAAACGAAGCCAATTTCCAATGCCCAGTCAGAAATCTCTCGCTCTGAGTAACAGCGTCCTTGGGTCACGTGCATCAGAAGAATGGAATACTCCGCCACATGAAGCGGTCCGGTTTTATTCTCATTCAAAAAGGTATCGTGAACCAACATCATTCCACCGTTCTCCAAGCTATCCCATGACCGTTGAAGAATTTGTTTTACCGTTTCTTCGTTCCAGTCATGCAGCACGTTTGACAACAGGTGAATATCAAATCCAGCAGGCCAATGTTCAAACAGATCGCCTGCGACGACAGAAACGCGATCGTCGAATCCTCGTTCAGAAATCGCTTTGCGTGCAATCTGATCGACAGGGGCTTTCTCGAGCACCGTTGCATTCAGTCCGTCATGATGAGCACATAATGAACAAGCATATACGCCGGAGCCCCCTGCCACATCAAGCAACCGTTTATGCTCCGAAAGCTTAAGTTGCTTCGCCAGTACCTGAGCAAGAAAAACGCCGCGGCAATCCATCATCTCAGTAAACTCGCGCGCGAACGACTCCGTCTCCATGGCTTTATGCCAATCGTCGTGATTCTTGCGGCTTGCAAAATTGGCGGGTTTATCGGTTCGTAAGCACTCAAGCAAATCGCGTGCAATCGGTCGATCGGAGGTTGGCGGAAAATAAGGACCGATATACCAAGGGGATCCTTTTACCAAAAACTCTCGCGCGGACTGGGATACCTCAAACACTCCCTCATTACAAACCAACCAACCGCTGGCTACGAGGAACGTAGTAAGCACATCAGCCGGTCTTCGATGAATGCTGAAGGTCTGGCAGATTGTCTCTAATGTTTGTGGATTGTGCGCAATATGCGTGAAAAGATCGAGACTCTTCAAGGCAACGATGAGCATGTCGCTTGCGTACAATGCGTCCCGATGCCTATAGATTGAACTGGGGTCAGTCGTCGGAACCGTTGTCAAATCGAACAATGTAACACCTCACCGATCTATTCTGTTTTCAAACCAACGATTTCGCCATTCGGACCGATGTCGAGCTGGCGGGCCGCCGGATTTTTTGGCAATCCGGGCATGAGCGTTATTCCCTCACACGTCGCTAGTACAAAGCCTGCTCCAGCACATAATCGAACCTCTTTAATGGGAATAACAAAACCGCTTGGTCTTCCCAAAAGCTTTGGATCATGAGAAAGAGAGTATTGTGTTTTCGCTACGCAAATCGGTAAACCGCCATACCCTTTACTTTCGAAGCCAGCTAACAATGCCTTAACCTCCGGAGAAACTTCGATTCCAGACGCCCCGTAAACCTGTTTAGCTATTGTTTCTAGCTTTGCCTCGTACGACAAATCGAGGGAGTAAAGGGAGCGAAACTGAGACTTTTCCTCGCACGCTTCGATGACGGCATCAGCTAGTTCTAGCGCACCATCGCCACCTCGCGCAAACGATTCAACTCTCGCCACTCGAGCGGCACCGGCTTGGATCGCTAACGACTCGATGAGCCGAAGTTCTGCGTCGGTATCGGTCGGAAACCGATTGATCGCAACCACTACGGGAACCCCGAATTGTCGCAAATTTTCTAGGTGCCCACTCAAATTGGCGATACCGCACTCGAGTGCAGAAAGATTCTCTCGCAACAAATCTTCGGGCAGCGGGCGGCCAGGCTTAACATCAAACTGTCCGCTGTGATACTTGAGCCCGCGAACCGTACAAACCAATACTTCTGCAGAGGGAGCAATCCCCGCAACTCGACACTTGATGTTGAACAGTTTTTCTGCACCCAAGTCCGAACCGAAGCCACTTTCCGTAACGACATAATCGGCCAACTGTAACGCAATTCGATCGGCAATAACCGAGCTATTGCCATGAGAGATGTTCGCGAACGGGCCTGCATGAACAATTGCAGGGGTGTTCTCAATGGTTTGCACTAAGTTTGGCATCAATGCCTTGCGCAACAAGACTGTCATGGCACCTGCAGCACCGATCTGCTCGGCAGTAATCATTTGGGCGGCATGGGGAGACGTTACGACGATCGCCCCCAGACGTCGCCTCAAGTCCTGCAGGTCTGTGGCGAGGGCGAGTACCGACATCACCTCTGATGCTGCGGTCAAATCAAATCCTGTCTCCCTTTGGGGAGCCATAGGCACGTTGTTGAGCCCTGTTTCAATGTGGGCTAAGCCTTTGTCGCTGATGTCGATCGCGCGGCGCCAAGTTATATCGCTGGAATGAACGCGCGGTTCCAATCCCCGTTCACAATGGTTATCAAGCATTGCGGCTAGCAGATTATTAGCAGCAGCAATCGCATGGATATCCCCTGTAAAATGGATATTGATGTCTTCGGATGGGATTACACGAGATCGACCACCTCCTGCTCCACCTCCTTTGATGCCAAACACCGGTGCGAGCGATGGTTGCCTGAGAGTCACGACGGAGCGCTTTGCCCGTTTGGCCAACCCCATCGCTAGGCCAATCGATACGACCGTCTTTCCTTCTCCGAAAGGTGTAGGATTGATTGCGGTAACTCCGATGTATTTTCCTCTTCTCGGAGCTGCATCTTGGGACGTTAGCTCAACAGGCAGTTTTGCGGCGAATTTCCCGTACAGCTCCAGATCCTCTTCGAGGATTCCCAGCTGACTAGCAATCTGCTGTATCGGTAAAGGACTGCCATTTGGCTGAACGGAATTGGTCACCGGCATGCTCCCTATGCTGACTTGGAGGGTTTGGGCACTCGGTTCAACAATCGCTGCCACCATCGCGATCGCTTGGGGGCATCGTGATGTTCGTCCGAATGATTCGACTTGGCAAAATACGTGCCGAATTTATCGACCAAAACGTAAAACAACGGAGTAAATATGAGACCGAATACCGTTACGCCTAACATTCCATAGAAGACCGCTATCCCCAACGCTTTGCGCATTTCAAAGCCTGCACCTTTTCCTAGCAACAGTGGTGCCACACCAAGAATGAATGCAAACGAGGTCATTAAAATAGGCCGCAATCGAACTCGGCAGGCTTCTACAGCTGCAGACCATCGATCGGCCCCCTCTTCTTGAAGCTGTTTCGCGAACTCCACAATGAGGATCGCATTTTTTGCTGCCAAGGCAATCAATACGATAAAACCGATTTGTGTAAAGATGTTGATATCGGATGAGTAAATCCATAATCCGCCAATGGCTGCCAAAAGACACATTGGCACGATCAGCAAAATCGCTAACGGCATTGACCAACTCTCGTATTGAGCCGCCAATACCATAAACACGAAAGCCACTGCCAATGGAAAGACCAGCTTGGTCAATAAATCGTTGTTGACCTTGATTTGCTGTAAAGCCAATTCTGTCCACTCAAAGCCCATCGACTTAGGAAGCTCACGATTGGCAATCCCCTCCATAAGCTGCATAGCATCACCCGACCCGAGTCCCGGTGCTGGATTGGAAACAAAATCTGCTGTTGGATACATGTTAAATCGATACACGATCCCCGGACCGGTGATATCTCTGAGTTCAATCAGCGTCGCTAAAGGAACCATCTCCCCCTCTTGGTTTCGAACTTGTAATCGTCCGATATCAGCCGCTGAAGCACGGAAGGAAGCGTCCGCTTGTAAGTTTACTTGCCAGTTGCGACCAAACCTCGTGATGTCGTTCGCGTAGGCCGCTCCCAAATAGATTTGCAACGTTTGAAACACGTCGTTCAAAGCAACACCAGCCGACTTGGCTTTTTCGCGATTGATGTCGATGTAAAGCTGTGGCTCGTTCGCACTATAACTGGAGTAAGTACCAGTCAATCGGGGCTCGGCCGCTCCACTTGCGACCAGATTCTCTAACGCACCTTGCAAAGCAGAAGGTCCTATTCCAGCTCGATCTTGAACTTGCATTTTCATGCCAGCGCTAGACGCCAATCCATCGATTGGCGGAGCCCCTAACACTACGATTTGAGCATCTTGAATGGTGTTAAGCTTCTTTTGAATGGATCGAATCAACGCATCGGAATAGAGCTCTGGCTTGCCACTGCGTTCTTCAAACGGAGACAAAATCACGAACAATCCAGCACTGTTAGAAGCATTCGTGCTCGTTAGAATCGAGAACCCTGGAACGCTGACCGTGTGTTCAACTCCCTCGGTGTCTAACAAAATGGAATTGATTTGTCGGGTGACTTCTTCCGTTCTTTGCAAGCTCGCACCATCAGGTAGCTTTGCATTGACGATCATGTAACCTTTGTCTTGACTCGGAATAAATCCTGCGGGAGTGACTTCGAATCCTTTGATCGTCAGGCCAATTAGCCCGATATACAGAACAACGAATACTGCGCTGAGTTTTAAAACCCCTGAAACCGTTTTGCCATAAACGTTGGTCAGAAGGTCGAAAATGCGATTGAAGACAACGAAAAACGCTTGCAACAATCGATTCACAATCGGGTGCAAGACAACTCCAACGACAAAAGCCGCTACGCTAACTGCAGCAAAGACACCCCAATCAAATGACGACCAGACCACCGGTTCAGCCCCATGTTCACCGCTGGATACAGGCACACCGGCGATGCTTGCGACGATAGGAAAGAGGAATCGATAGGCGAGGTAGGCCGCAATAATTCCAACACCCCAGGTCGGGAGGGCTTCTTTCGGATGACCTTCCTTGTGAGGTTTGATGAGAGTGACCGCTCGAGCAGGAGCCATGGTCATCGCGTTAATGGCGGAAATGATCGTCGAGGCTGCAATGGTTAACGCAAACTGCTGGAAGAATTGGCCCGGAATTCCGGCAATAAACACGGTGGGTAGAAACACCGAGCTTAAAACGAGGGTGATAGCAATCACGGGTCCCGTAATTTCTTCCATCGCTTTGATAGTCGCTTCTCGCGCAGGTAGCCCTTTGGACATCCATCTCTCGATATTTTCCACCACGACAATTGCGTCATCCACTACGATACCAATGGCAACCACGAGTCCTAACATCGATAGGTTATTTAAGGAAAAACCAAGCCACTGCATGACCGCTAAAGTTCCGATGAGCGACACTGGAACATCGATCATCGGCATCAACGTGGCTCGCCAATCTTGTAGGAAGACCAGCACCACGATAAAGACGAGTACAAAGGCCTCGATAAGAGTCTTGTAAACTTCGTGAACCGATTCTTCGACAAAGACGGTAGTGTCATAGACGATCGCAAAATCAATTCCCTCGGCGAATCGAGTCGCTTTGAGCTCCTTCATTTTCTCTTTGATTGCGTGAGCAGTCGTCAGAGCGTTGGAGCCGGGGAGTTGAAAGACGGCGATCGTTACACTCGGCTTGCCATCCAGAGAACTGCTCACGTCATAGTTTCTCGCGCCGAGCTCCGTTCGAGCGACATCTCCTAGACGTACCAGTTCCGTCCCATTTCCTTTAACAACAATCTCATTAAATTGCTCCGGTTCCAAGAGGCGTCCCTTGGTGCTGATTGCAAGCTGAAATTCTTGTCCGGCGTTTGCGGGCTCTTGACCGATCCGACCTGCTGCAACCTGAACGTTTTGCTCACGCAAGGCATTGAGAACGTCGCCGGCGGACAAGTTTCTAGCTGCGAGCTTTTGTGGATCGAGCCAAACTCTCATCGAGTAGTCCCGTGCACCTAACATGTTCACGTCACCAACTCCAGGGATTCTCATCAAGGCATCTCGTACCTCGATGGTCGCAAAATTGGAAAGATACAACTGGTCGTATCGTGTATCTGTTGCTACCAAATTGACCGCCAACAGAATGCTCGGCGATTTCTTCTTAGTCGTGATCCCTTGTCGCTTTGTCTCTTCAGGTAGTTTTGCTTCGGCGATGGCGACACGATTTTGCACCAACACTTGGGCTTGGTCGATATTCGTACCCAATTCAAAGGTAACGTCGAGGGACATCATGCCATCATTCGTACAACGAGATGACATGTACATCATCCCTTCGACGCCGTTGACTTCTTGTTCGATCGGGGCAGCAACGGTATCTGCTACAACTTGTGCGTTGGCACCGGGATAGAAGGCCGTAATCTGAATGGTCGGTGGTGCGACTTCAGGATACTGGGCGATTGGCAATTGCATCAACGAGATGCCGCCCAGCATCACGATGATGATCGACAAAACGGTTGCAAAAACAGGACGATCAACAAAAAAACGAGCTAGCATGCTTTATTCCTTTGTTGATTTGGTCGGAGCGGAGTTTTCGACAGCGTTCACTTTGCCGCCAGCTCTTGCACGTTGCGTTCCATTGACGATAACTCGGTCGGTTTCCTCCAAGCCAGATCGAATCACTCTCATGCTTCCATCCAGGATTCCCAAGCTCACATCGCGGCGTTGGACGACATTGTTCGAATCGACCACCAACAAATATTTGATGCTCTGATCACTTTGGATCGCACGCTCAGGTACCAATAACGAATCAGAAGGTTTCCCAAAAGGAATTCGGACTCGGACGAAGAATCCAGGAGCAAAAAAGCGATCTGGGTTGGGCATAACAGCTCTAACGAGAAGTGTTCCCGTGTTAGGTCTTACTTGGTTGTCGACAAAATCCAGGATACCTTCATGTGAGAAATCGGTCTCGTTGGAAAGTGCCACCAGAACTTTCTGATTCAATTCTCGAACGTGAGTGAATTGCACGCTTTCACCTTGAGAGCGTCTCAATTCACGAAATCGCAACACAGCAGCTTCATCGACGTCAAACGAGATGTGAATGGGATCAACACTTGCGATGGTTGTTAAAGGACTTGCATTGATTTGAGTCGAAGAGATCAGGTTGCCGACTGTAACGCTTGCCTGGCTGAGTCGGCCTGCGATCGGTGCTTTGATGCTGCAAAATTCGTAATCGAGTTCGGCTTGAGCGAGAGCTGCTTTTGCGGCGTTGACTTCTGCTGCCGCGTTTGCTTGTTGTTGAGCAATTTCATCTAGATCTTGCTGAGCGATGGAATTGGTCGCAGCCAGGGTTTTGTTTCGTTCTAAAGTGATATTCGCAAGTTTGAGTTGTGATTCCGCTTGTTGGAGTCGGGCTTGAGCGTTGTTGAGTGAATAGAGATAAGGCCTATTGTCGATCTCAAAGAGTGGTTCGCCAGCGGCTACTTCCTTGCCATCGGTAAAGTGAATCTTGGTGAGATAACCTGTTACTCGGGCGCGGACCTCAACGTAGTCTGGGGCTTCGGTGCGTCCAATACATTCGTAAAACTCCGTGACTGGTCGTTTCTCTGGCAATTGAACAGTAACATCTGGAAGCGGCGGTTCAACCGGTGCAATCTCTCTGGGACTGCATCCGGTCAATGTGAACACCGTCAACGTTAGCAATGCGATCAGAGTACCTCCGCGGGCCATCAAAACTCGCTTTGGATTTGCGTTGTAACTTGTTGTAGAGATAGGTAACTCTCTAAAAATCAACATTTTCATCTTGCTCCGCGACCGCCAGCTTGGGAAGACAACTTTGGACCTATCATCAGGCTCCAAATCGAATTGCACTTTGCACGGAGATTGGAACATCGCGATACGGCAAACGCAAGATCCAAGGGAGCGTAGACGCAAATCAAATACTCGAGGAGGGATCAGCGTACTTGAGATCGTATTTTTCTTAAACCGCAGGTATCAATGAGGCTTGTTTTACTACCAGCTATTGTTCTTCAGCAGGAGGAGTCATTGGCTGTCGATTGTGCCAGACATGTCGAAACCAAGTTGGCAAACGAAAGGTGTTGGGATTTTGATGCACAGGAACAGGAGGCTGTACCGGATTTTGGACCTCTAGCCTCAACTGCCCATAACAATGGTTAAACTGCTCGATAAAGACGTCAGTGGCATTGGGAAGCGACACAGCGCCGACAATCTTTCTGCCTTGCCGAATCACGCCTTTAACGCATTCTCGATCGCTTCCTGACGACATTGTTATGGCTTCCGTAAGTTTATTTGAGGATCCATCGCTCCAACCAACTGTAATTTGAAGATGGCGATTAGTTCCTGTAAAGAGGCTGGGTCGATGGAATCGACTCGATTCGTCGCTTTACACGCGGCCCCTCGAACTCCAATTACATCCGCTCCGACCTTCATTAGTGTAGGAAATTCAGACTTACGAAGCGACCCCGCAACCGCGACCGAGATGCGTTGTTCGGCTGCAAAATGAATCATTTCCTCCAATACTTCATGATTTAGATGATGAATCAGACTGCGACCGTCCTTGTTAAAAGTATCGATCAGAATGCGATTGCCGCCAACCTCTGAGGCAAGCTCGACAACGGCTTCCCATGCCGGACCCCTTGCAAATTCCCTATCCGCGTAAAACACGGGAATCAGTCGACCTCGCGAAAGACGACCTGCCAACTCCCGGAAAAGCAAACTCCAATTCCGGTGGTCATTATCGAAGGGTATTTCTGAGGTCGATCCGTGATTTCGATTGGAAAATGCCAGCTTAAAGCTAGTTGCCTCGTCGAAACGCTGTATGTAATCCAGCAATTCAAACATGCTGGCTTCCCGCGATTCTCCCAATGCAACACTAACTCGCAACCCTGGAGACAGCCTAGCAGCCAATTGCTCGATGGCTGTGGCGGTCTCAAAACGAGGGCGTCCGAGTGGCCCTTGATTTGGGTCTTTCACGTCCAGCCAATCCACTTGGGCTGCAACAGCGATTTCTGCTTCTCTGAGATCCCGAACGCTTACGAGTAAACGAACTGGACATTTTTTGCGGGATTCGCCCGGTGTGTCCATAGTGTGGAGTGTTGTTACCATGTCAAGTTCTATGTACAACTAATGAGCCTCATTTAGAGGCGGGGCACTGTAAATGGCTCAGAACAGACTTTACGAATGACCCAAAGCCGGAAATGCCCAACAGTCCAAACAGGCTGCGTTTGTCAACCTCAATGAGTATTTGATCCATCAACCAAGCGAGAGTGGAGCAGGTTTGAGCGTTCAATTTAGTTATATCACAAATCAGGAATCTCTCCATTCTCTTTGCGAACAAGTAAGCGCGCATAAACGAGTTGCCTTCGATACGGAATTCGTGGCTGAGGACTCTTATCGACCAGAGTTATGCTTACTCCAAGTAGCAACTTCTGACGGGGTGGCCATCGTCGATCCTTATCGAGTTGAAGATTTGACCCCATTTTGGTCGTCGTTAGTCGCTGCGAATCACCGCGTAGTTGTTCATGCAGGTCGTGAAGAGCTACTTTTCTGTTTTCGGTCCGTCAAAAGACTGATCCCTAACTTATTTGACGTTCAGCTGGCCGCTGCATTCCTAGGTCACGAATATCCTGCTTCTTATGGCAACATTGTTCATCGCTACACCGGCAAGAGCTTGGACAAGGAAGAGACTCGCTCGGATTGGCGAAAACGACCACTTTCCAACCAACAGCTTCAATACGCGGCTCAAGACGTGAAGGATCTCCTAGGGCTCGAAGAAAAGATGACCTCGGAACTCGATGCCTCTAATCGTACAGCGTGGTATGAGGAAGAGATTCGTACCTGGCAAGAAGATTTGGAAACTTACGAGAATAGCGACAACTGGCATCGAATCAGTGGCATTCAAGCGTTATCTGGCTCCAGTTTGGCCATCATTAAAGCTCTTTGGACCTGGCGCGAACAAAGGGCTCGCGAAAAGGACATACCACCTCGCAAGGTTCTAAGGGACGATTTGATGATCGAATTAGCTCGTCGTGGGAATGGAGATGCCCGACGCATGGCGACTCTTCGAGGCATGGAACACAGGCACGTCAAACAGTTGATTCCCGAACTCGTTGAGGTGATCCAACAAGCTCAGAACGATCCTATCCCAGCTTGGCCCAAAAAGTCGCGGCTCGGGCGTGGGCAACCGCCTGCTATGCTCACACAGTTCCTGGCCGCTGCACTAGCCTACATATGCAGAACCAAAAAGATTTCTCCTGCTGTCGTCGCCACCTCGGACGACCTTAGAGATTTTGTAAAGTACCGCCTCGAGGGCCATGAAAAAGACTGGTCACCCCCAAGCCTTATCACAGGTTGGCGAGCGGAAATCGTGGGGCGAGAGTTGGATGATCTTCTCCTAGGTAAAATTGGAATGGTGCTCGATAATCTCCAAAGTGACCTGCCAATCCGATTCCATCGCATATGATGTAATTGCGGTACGATGAACGAGCGACATGACTGATCGCGTTGGGCAGAACACTTAGGACGAGGCGAAAGTCGGCATGGAACCTATAATGGATGAATCCGACGAATACAAAAAACTCCGTATCGGAATTTGGACCACTACGGCTTGTTTTGCCTTGGGAATTATTGGCTACATTGTTAGCAAGCTTCAATCTACAGACGGATTCGCATGGGGGACAGTTTGCTACGTCCTCGCTTACCTGTCCGGGGGTTATGGAACTGCTACCTCAGCGCTGGATTCTTTGCGTCGATTCAAACTGAATGTGGACACCCTGATGCTTCTAGCTGCACTCGGGGCCGCTATTCTAGGTGAATGGGGGGAAGGCGTCGTTCTGCTATTTCTATTCTCACTGAGTGGCACGCTCGAAACGTACGCTGTCTACCGTACCAACCGGGCTATCGAATCGATTATGAAGCTTCGACCTCGCGTTGCCTCGAAAGTGAAATCTGAGGGAGGAGAGGATGAAGTCGTTCTTATCGAATCACTTGTCGTAGGCGATCAAGTGCGAATCAAGCCAGGGGAATGCATACCCGTGGATGGCGAAGTCGTTGAGGGAGAGGCATGGGCAGATGAATCTTCATTAACTGGCGAGAGCAACCCCGTCGAAAAATTTGCTGGCTGCAAAGTATTTGCAGGGGCCATGAATAGTCGAGGAACGTTAATCGTTCGCATGTCAAAGAATCCTGAAGACTTTACCATTCAAAAAACGATACAGTTGGTGCACGACGCACAAGCCCGCTCGACTCCGTCCCAACGATTCGTTGAGTCGTGGCAACAGCCGTACGTGATTCTCGTTCTGGCTGCCGCGTTGATGACATTTCTAGGTACAAAGTATCTGCACACGAAAGAATGGGGCGATGCGTTTTACCATGCGATGGTGGTTCTGGTCGCTGCATCTCCCTGCGCGGTCGTGCTGAGTGTTCCTGCCGTTATGCTTTCAGCCATTGCCGTGGCTGGAAGAAATGGAGTTCTTGTCAAAGGCCCCATGTTTCTAGAATTGTTAAGCCAAACGGATACCATTGCTTTCGATAAAACAGGGACAATCACTCGAGGAAAACCGACCGTTACGGAAGTTTGGACACCAAAGGAAAGCGATCCGAACAAACTTCTTTTGCTCGCGGGCTTGATCGAGGCGCAAAGCGAACATCCACTCGCGATTCCAATTCTCGCGGAGTTAAAAAGCCGAGGAATCAGCCTGCCGGCCGAAAAGATAAAAGACTTTCAAAGCCATACGGGAACAGGTGTGCATGGTACCGTCATGGATCATTGGGTCGGGGTTGGCAAAGAAGCCCTATTTCAGTCACACGATTTCAAGATGCCTGATGACTTGAAGTCAGAAATACAGCGCATGCGAAGCCAAGGCATGACGGCTCTGCCGGTCGTGACTTCGGACCCGAAATTGTATGGTGCGATAAGTGTTATCGACCCGGTGCGCAAGGAAGCAGAGCAATCGATTCGCGAGTTAAAAGAATTGAAAATTGAAAGACTCGTTATGCTGACCGGTGATGATTTGCTTGTTGCGAAATCGGTCACAAAAAATCTACCGCTCGATCAAATCTTCGGCGGCCTTATGCCTGAAGATAAAGTGAAGCACATTGCGAAACTCACCGAAGGTGGCCATGTGGTCGCTATGGTAGGTGACGGAGTGAATGATGCACCAGCCTTGGCTGCTGCACAAATCGGCATCGCCATGGGCAATCGAGGATCGGATGTCGCGTTAGATGTGGCAGACGTCGTCTTGATGCACGACGATTTGCGCAAACTTCCCTTTGCGATTCGTCTCGGAAAGGTTGCACAACAACGCGTTCGAGTGAATCTCAGATTCGCATTCGGGATGATTTTGATTTTGCTGATTGCTTCGTTTTTCGACATGCCTTTATGGCTAGGTGTCGTGGGGCATGAGGGGAGCACCTTGTTGGTTGTGTTCAATGGCGTCCGATTGTTAGTGTGGAAAGACCGACACGGTCAGCCCGATGCCGACTTGCAATAAGAAGGCCTAATCCGCAGGATTTGGTCGACGTTTACGATCTTCATGCAAACCGACGGTGACCATTGATGGCGTTGGTCCCGAGGTGCAGTAGGCTGAGGGGTTTCATTGCTCAGCGTCAAGCAGTGCCGCATCGCTAACAATATCCAACTATACAAATTCTACTTCTGGTGAAGAAAGTTCACTCCGAAAGAACCTTCGGTAGCGACCAACTCTGCCACTTCAGGCATAGTTAGTAACGCAGGCGGGATTCCAACTTGACCGCGTACCAAGTGATCAGTCGTTAATCGTTCCGCGAAAGATGCGTTACTTTCACGGAGTGATAGGAGACTATTAGTCGGGCACCTCGGGGGTGATCCGAGATGTGCTAACCAATCGTCGAAGCTTTCATCTTCGGGGATCTATCGTAGTGGACGAGGCAACGAGTCCCTTCCCCCTCGTAAGCCGTAACAAGTCGCAACGCGAAGAAGTTACGGCACAGCACGCCAGGTCTAAAATGACTTGTCGGTTTAGGGATGAGTTATAGGGATCCCCCTGCAGTAACTGCGCCGAGCCTTGTTACGGCCTACGTTGCCGCCGACATCTTGCGGGATATCGACCCATTGGCCTGTTTTGAGATCGATGCCCCCGGCTGTCATCATGCAATGGACATGAACATGCATGAGCATTCGCTGTCCCCAGGTGTGAAGCGTGATTAGAATGCCTGGTTTGCAGCCGAAATGCTTGGCCACCAAAGAACAGTGCTAGGTGAAGTTATGGCGAGAATCGCTCATCTTAGCCCGGAGGGCGACATACGTCCTGCCGGTGTGCGTAAGCCACCGGTTTGGATGGCATTTGGTTTTTTAGCCCGGATGGGCGACACACTGAGCGCTGGGGAGAGCGGCTTCGATTGCCGAGATCAGCTAAACCGAACTAGCAAAGTGATGCACCGGACTTCTGTGCCGCCCGCCGGGCTTTAAGAGTGCTGCGGCCCGAGGTCCGGTGGCTTACGCCGACCGGCAGGACATATGTCGCCCTCCGGGCTAAAAACCGAAGAATGACCATGCCGAGAGGCTCTGAAAACACAGAGTAAATCGAAGTGCAATGCGGTCAAAAGGAGATGGAGTTTACGGAATATCGAAGTCTGTGGCACACGAAGAATGATATCGCGGCTGTTCATTCTCCCTTGAGGGAGAGTCGAGCGCAGCGAGGAGAGGGTGGAAACGCACCGCATTGCGATCAGCGGTCTCAGGGTCAAAGGGACTCCTTGCGTCGTTCACTACAAGCACCCTCCCCTCGTGATCGTATACTCCACTCGACCCTCCCGTTTCTCGGGTGAGTGAATAAGAATGCAACTCAACATCATGTAGTGGTGGCTTCACCAACAGGAATATGCATCGATCGGTGAGCTCGAAATCGGCGAGACAATAACCTGCTCACAGTTAGAGTGTTCGTGCACTCGTGTGAGCAGCTTTGAACTGTTGATGATCCAATTACCGCTGCCATGAGCCGATGTGCGCTAGCACCGGTTAACGCAACCTGCGTTAGTACACGGTTTTACTTAAGTGCATCGCAACGAGAGAACCAACGCCCGAACCTCTATGAAATTTGCGATTAGCACGCGACTTCTCCCGCCACCATTTGGTCTTGTGCCAATGGAGCGATGAGTGAGTGGCTACTGAAAACGTTCCCCTTTCCTCCGTCAGGCCGAAGGCCTGACGGAGGAAAGGGGCTAGGATGTGGTTCGCGTCCTTGGTAGCCATCCAGTCATGCTCCCACTGGGATGAACCCAAGTGGCGAGCCTCAGACCGAATTCGGTGCAACAAAGTGCTCAAATAAGGTCTCTAACTGCTCATCTGGGCATCGATCGGGACCCTAGGAAATCCGAAACACCGTCGGTAATCCTATAGGGAAAAGATTGGGAAAATGGTAAATCAACCAGTTCAGACCAACCGGCTACTCGTCCGCCTTGGGCGGAAGCATTACTGACTGTTCTTATCTCTCATTCTGTCGAGACCTAAGCCCCACCAATCACAAAAAGCAAGATGAACATATATGAAAAAAACACAAACTGAGAAAGGATCGCAATAGTGAGAAACGATTTTGATTCAAGTAATCCATAGCAGTTTGAATAATGCGCTACGCAACACACAAGTAATGGGAACAAACCTGCGAGAAACAAATAGAGCCTGTCACCGACAACACCGAATCTGTTAGCGATAAAAGTACTGCCATACGGCAAACAGCAGATAGCGACAAATGAAGCGATTAGAAGTAAAAAATAAATCATATCGGTCTCCTTTTGATTTGATGCTCTCATTCTCATTTTTTGATCGCTTACTAAACGGTGGAATCATCTCTATCTTGACATGACAACACTCGTCATGACGATGAATGTTTGAGCCAGACTGAAATCACAAGCACTTGGTTTTCACGAGACTCAGATTTTGCCCTAAAGTGCAGTTTCTCTAAGCAGCTTTCTTAAGCTCAATGTTCGGAGACGCGACTTCATCAAGCTTGTGTCGCAGCAATCGGTTTTCGTCTCGCAACGACTTGAGCATCACTCCCACATGAAGAAAACAAATCGGCAAGAAACAAAAAAAGGTTGTGATCCCTACGTTGGCAGATCCCGTCATGAATCGTCCCGCAATATCGGCTATGACTGTGATGAGACAAAGGCCGCTACAAAAAATCGCTGGAAGCCATGGAGCTAGTTTATCGCGCATCATCGATCACCTTATGTTAACGACCCACGGTAAGTGGTGTTGCTGAATGGGCACTGGATCAATACGCCGACAACGAATCTCGCAATTTTTCAAGCCTCTTAGGGGAGATGCTGACTCGTGTGCCGAGGTGCTGCGAATGAATCGACACTCGCAACTCCTCAATGTGCCAGCGATATTCTAACAAATTTCCGTGAGGCTGTAATCGATCACAACCCACAAGCTGCTTACCTATTTGCGGAATCGCTTGAAGGGTTGCTTGCGAGGGCTGAATCTGCTGCAATCGTTTGACATAATCATCCCAGAATGCTTGGGCGACACTCTCCGTCGCGAGATCTTTTTGCGTGCCGACCGTTTTCAGTCGCTCCGCTCTTATGGCAAGCGATTGAAGATAGCGAGGAAACTCCTTGAGCCAACACCATGGCACCCCCCAAGCCAACGAATCTCGCCAAAACTCGTCTGCCTGTTCGCGTATCTGTTTCAAGTTCACGCCATAAGAGCCCGGGGTACGCTCCAGCAAAGCTCTCAGTTTGTAATTGGCCTCCGCAACCTTGGGCAGCCACCGCGACACCTCGCTCGCGGCCAAACCAATTCGCTCCAATCGCTTCATTCTCGCTAAATCAAAATCCAGCTTCGTCCTCATCGCTGGCGCTAAGGCCTCGGCGTTCCAATTCTGATCAACAAAGGCAAGTCTCGCGACTAAATCTGCTAACAAGTCTCTGAGCCGTTCGCTTGGAAAACGATCCGATAACCATAAACCAATTTGTCCCAGTTGCGGAAAGTGCTGAATATGGCTCCGTATCTCTTTGCGATCCATGCGCTGAAACAATCGTACATTTCCTACCCGCAACATCTGTTCGGCTAGCTCTTTGTGATCTACTACAGTCGTTGCAATGGTCTCCTCAGATGTAACCAGGCATGGGTAGAGCTCGATCCGTACTCCACCTCGATTCTCGACAACCGATTCTGGCAGAGATTCCATATCCCAACTTGTGATATTGCTTCGCTTCCAATCGTAAGACACCTCAGCGGATTTACCTGCGGGGGTGACGAACGCAGCCGTCTGCTTCTCTCGTTGTGATTGTTGTAGCTCGACTAGATCACGACTTGATTTGATCGTCTTGCCTTCTTGATCGATTAGCTCAATCCGCATGCGAAGATGCTGGGGTAGCGAGTTCACGTCAAAGTCGCTGGGCTTAACCGGTTCGCGTATGTATTTGGAAATCACTTCGCATATCGACTTCCAAAAGGGAGACTGCTGTCGATGCAACTCGCTCAGCGCTGGCAACAAGGCAGTGACCGTGTCAGGTACGGGAACCAATTGACGACGCAATCGCTTCGGCAACGACTTAATCAGGTAGGTCAGTTTTTCTTCAATCAAACCAGGCACCAACCACTCTAACCGTTCCGAATGGATCTGATGAACCACCGCTTCAGGAACGGCAACACTAACTCCATCGGACTCGTGTCCCGGCTCGAATTTGTATTGGAGGGGTAATTGCGTTACACCTAATGATACCTTTTCAGGAAAGAGTTCGTTGACTTCCTCGCGATCGATGGGCAATACGATGTCATCCCATGTCAAAAACGGTGACTGGTTTGCTTCCGCCCCTTTGCTTGATTTTTTTCTGTGTTCTAGCTCGCGATCCCATTTCTCCAAACTCACTCGATCAACAACAGAGTTCGGAATACATTGCTCATAGAATTCGACGAGAACCTGAGTATCCACAATCAAGTCTCGACGCCGCGTCTTATTGGCTAGGGCGCGCACCTCTTCGATTAGTTTGCAGTTGTGCTCCCAAAACTTGGCCCGCGAAGAAAGTTCCTCTTGAGCTAGCCCGTGTTCGATCAAAAGAGTGCGGGCTAAACTTGGATTGAGTGGCGGCAACGCTACAGCGACGCGAGGAGAAACAGGCAATCCGAATAGACTGCCTCGACGCATGACCATCGCTCGGCCTTGTTTGCGACTAAAGTGGGGCTCGTCATATGAGTACTTGATAAGGTGTGCGGCCAGTTGTTCGATCCATTCTGGCTCGATGTAAGCGACCGTTCGGACATACCGTTGAGTTGTTTCGACCCGTTCGGCGGCAACAATCCATTTGGGTTTGCTTAGCTTAACGCCGGACCCAGGCCAAAGTGAAACCTCAAGATTCTGAGCAGCCCGGTATTTGCCAGGCTCATCCATCATGGCGATTCCCGATAACAAACCAGAGAGTATCGATAAATGCAGTCGATCGTACCCCTCTACCTGAGTCGGTTTAATATTCGACGGACTACCCTTTTGCTCATCACCCCGCAACTCTCTAACAGCATCGCGTCTAAATGCATCGCGGCCTCCGGACTTCGGATTTCGTTCCTGGTGCGGTTTCGCTTGATCCGCCACCGGTGCATCCAGTGGTAACAGCTTCAGCCGTCGAGGTTCGAATCTAGCTTTCGATTCTTGGCAGCTTTCTAACAACTGCCGATGAACATCAGCCCACTCTCGCATTCGAATGACGGACAAAAAGTTATCTTGCAAGGCTTTTTGCAAACGAGAGCGACTGAGGTCTTCGCGTAGTTTGTGATAGAAATCCCAAATGCGAAGAAACGAAACGAAATCGCTGGTCGGGTCGCGAAACTTGGCGTGAGCTTCGTCGGCAGCGGCCGCTTTCTCCGGCGGTCGCATGCGAGGGTCTTGCGATTCGATTGCCGCTGCCACGATCAGCATTTCGTTCAAGCAACCGTTCTTCTCCGATTCGATAATCATGCGCCCAACGCGAGGATCGACCGGCCAGCGTGCAATCTTGCGACCGATCTCGGTTAATCGCTCTTGTTGATCGATAGCTCCGATTTCGAGGAGAACATTCATTCCCTCGCGAACCGCTTCCGTGCGAGGTGGATCGAGCCATGGCAAGGACTCAAAATCAGAAATGCCAAGCGACTTGGTATGGATTATGGTTGATGCCAAATCGCTTCGCCGAATTTCCGGTGTTGCAAACTGAGGCCGGGACAAAAAGTCTTGCTCGTCGTAAAGCCTAATGGCGATCCCTGGCCCCAGTCGCCCGCACCGTCCGGATCGTTGATTGGCCGACGCTTGTGGTATGGGCTCGATAGGTAATCTCTGCACTTTACTCTTGGCTGCAAACCGAGAGATCCGAGCTGTTCCCGAATCGATCACGTATCGAATGCCAGGTACAGTTAGCGAGCTTTCCGCGACATTGGTTGACAGGACTATTCGAGTTTTCGAATGGGGCTTGAACACTCTCTGTTGTTCCGCTTCGGTGAGCCTCGCGTACAGAGGCAATACCTCGACATCATTCAGTCGACCGATTCGCGTTAAATGCCCTCTCAGTTGTTTGGCAGCATCGCGGATGTCTCGTTCCGAGGGGAAAAAGGCTAGAATGTCACCACGTCCCTCAGCAAACAACTCATCCACCGCATCGCAAAAACGATCCATGACAGACGCGTCATAATCTTCTTCGGTGTTTCTATTTGCTTCCTGATACCCAAGAGCGCCGCGATAGCGAATTTCGACGGGATAGCTTCTCCCTTCCACTTGGACAATAGGAGCAGGGCCAATCGCATCAACGAAATGTTCGGAGAAACGGTCTGCATCGATCGTCGCGCTCGTGATCACGATTCGCAGATCGGGCCGCTTGGGCAAAATGTTGTGAAGGTAAGCCATCAACAGATCGATATTCAGCGACCTTTCATGAGCTTCGTCAACGATCACTAGATCATAAGCATCGAGAAAGCGGTCCCGTTGAATCTCAGCTAACAGAACCCCATCGGTCATCAATTTGATCAAGGACTCAGGTTTGGTCTGGTCGTTGAAACGGACTTTATAACCAACCGCATCCCCCAGGTTGGAATCCAACTCTTCGGCTAGCCTGGTTGCCACCGATCTGGCTGCGATACGGCGTGGCTGCGTGTGTCCAATCCAGCCATGCTTTCCGAACCCTGCTTCAATACAGAGTTTGGGAAGCTGAGTACTTTTTCCGGATCCCGTTTCGCCGCATAGAACTAAAACCTGCCGGTTTTGTAGCAAATCGATGATCTGCTGGCGGTAATTGGAAATCGGAAGCTCGGGATCATAGCTCAGCGTGACCGACTTCTTTTGGCGATCGTCAAACACAGCCTGAGACTGCTGCAAGGCATGGTTCCAACGCTCTATATCGGCAGCTTTACGTTGCCCGCTGGGCAAGCTCAAAATCTTGGATCGCTGATGCTTGAGACGAAAGTAATGTCGCCTCAATAAATTGGCAGGATCCAGATCTAGCAAGCTCGCGCTGGTTGAACTCGGATCCGAGTTCATCGAGCTCATGCTCTCTCCCAGCGAATCGCGAACATTCGGGCCAGGACGATAAAAATCGCTCCCGATGCGGTTAGCACAGCAAGCTCGGTTCCGATTTGGTCAATGGATAGCTCGCGCCAGAAGACTTTATTAAAACCCTCCAATGCCCATGCATTAAAAGTCCAGAGACCAGCCTTTTGTATTGTTTCACTCATCAAGTACCGAGGTACCATGCTGCCTCCGAGGGCACTCATGCTCAATATCACAATCGTGGAAACCCAACCCAATTGCGTTCGGGATTTGCACAACGATGCTAACAACAACGCAAAGCTAGAGGATGCACCTGCTGTGACAACGGCCATTGCCGTAAAGCCGACCCAGTGTCGAGCTAGATCAATCTTGAAAACGAATGCGCCCCAACTAAACATCAATATCATCTGTGCGACGCCGATCATCGTCAAATAAGACCATTTTCCGAGCAACAGCTGATCCATGGTCAACCTACTGCTGAGCAAACGATCCAAGGTCGAATTCTCTAGTTCTTCCAGCAATGACCCGCTGGCGGTAGTGGCCGAGAAGAGTAAGAACATCACGGCGATACCAGCAGCATACATGGCGATGACAGGATTGGTTTTTTGCCCCCCCATCAAATCGACGGAGAGAATCTCAGGCATACTAGATCCATTCTTCGCAACTGCAGCGTCGGGGGCTGCTACCGGTTTTGCAAAGGACGCAGGAACAACAACTGACGTGTCTGCGTTAGAGTTTGTGTCGGTAAATCTGACAGCTGCACCTCGTTCCGCTGCAGTCGCAGCTTCCGCAGCGACCAAGTCCGCTTGTGCTAAGTAGACAACCCGCTGAACAACTGCCGTTAACACTTGCGAAGAGACTTGATCGAATGAATCGGTCAATACCTCGATTTTTGGATTCGCCGTCTTTTCATTTGGAGAGAAGACAACAGCGGCCGATACCATGCCTCGTCGTACTAGATCTGCGCCAGCATCGCGTTTGAGGAGCACCCAGGAAGCATCCTGATTTTTGTCGTTGGTGATTCTCAACGATCCTTGCTCGGACAACAACTCGACAGATCGGCTAGCAAGCTTTGAGTTGGACTCATCACATAGTGCTATCTTTATCTTGGGAGTCGACGAGGCCGAATCCCTCGAACCAAAGATGATTGCAAAAATGCTAAAGAAGACGATCGGAACTATAAAAGTCAGGAAGAGCTCGGAGCGGTTGTTGCGGAGCCGCCTCCAACTCGTTTGAATAATTGTAAGAATCACTCTCGCAGCTCCTTGCCCGTCAAATGGAGGAACACATCGTGCAGATTTGGTTGATGAACCTCCAAGTCCTTCACGATACCTCCACTCCTCTGAATGCGAGTTAGCACACTGGGTAGCTCTTCCGCAATATTGTCAACCGTGATGACGAATCGATTATGCTTCGAATCCCACCTCAGCCCCGGAGGAGAGACAACGAGCACTCCCTCGATCTCGAGGAAGACCTGACGCTTTGAGCCTACCGTTTGTTCCATGAGGTCTTCGAGGGTACCATCCGCAACGACAAGC
>Ga0315899_10002234_pt1 | contig 21499 bp, 26 predicted proteins | sample LakEriMetagenome_2_FD_203518 | JGI IMG/M metagenome (GOLD analysis project Ga0315899, IMG submission 203518) | Freshwater fungal communities from buoy surface, Lake Erie, Ohio, United States - Buoy 4 MA112 | ecosystem: Environmental > Aquatic > Freshwater > Lake | place: USA: Lake Erie, Ohio... | reverse complement strand
GTGCCTGGGACCATCGACCTCACCTTTTTCCCGCCGGTACTCCCCCGCACACGCGTTTCCGGGTGCCTTTTGCGAGTCTCTGCGCCTCTCTCTCTTTGAATGCCCCGCTCCAGCCCACACATACACACACAAGTGTGTGGGTAGGTGTGTGGGTGTGTGGGTGTGCCCCTTTTTACTCCACTGGGGGTCTGACGTGGCATGGTGTTTGATGACGGAGTTCTGGAATGTTGATGACGGGGTTATGGCATGCAGTATGCTCACGCTCCTCCTAGTGCGCAGTGGAGTATGCTCACCACCTGACCACGACCTAGACCACGACCTAGACCACGCGCCTTGTGCTCATACTGCCTACCTAGGGCAATGTGCTGATGCATGTGGTGCATGTTGTGCATGTGCTGATGCATGTGCGGATGCGCACGAGGTGCAAAGCACACACGACCTAGGGCATGTGCTCACCAACTAGAAAACATGCATAGGCAGGGTCACTGCGGCGTAAGGTGCGTCGCTTGCTGTGGGAGGGCCACCTCATGGAGATTAACATTCTCAAGAGCGCACTGCGGAAGAATGTGGGGGACGTGACCTTCTACGAGGCCTACGAGCGCACCGGGAAGATCCTAAACATTACCGTGTCACCTGCCAACGATTATGAGCGCCCGCGATTGCTAAATTACCTGACGTCGCCAAATGTGCTCATCTGGAGCGCGGCGTGCGCCTCGTGCGCGTTTCCCATCCTCTACCAGCCCGTCGAGTTGGTCGCGAAAAACGAGGTCTCGCGCTTCCCCTCTCTGTCGCCTCTCAGCCGCACTGCTCTCTCTCCCCTCTCAGTGCTGTGCGCATACGCTCTGGTCTTTGCGCGTGTTGCTCTCCTGCCCTTTGCGCGTGCTGCTCTGAAAGACTGCAGTCTTGCCGCAAACTGCTGCCGCAAACTGCTGCAAGACTCAAACTGTTGCTCAAACTGTTGCTCAAACTGTTGCCTCAAACTGCTGCCTCAAACTGCTGCAAGACTCAAAGTTGCGTATAAAAAACCACCATTACCCTCAAAGACTGCCAGACTGAAACCGTCCTCTCAAACATTTCCACGCCACTCCTCAGCTGTCTGTGTGCATATGGGTGGGCGGCAGCCGTGGGGGGAAGCGCTTGCGTGCTTGCTGCGCTGGCAAGATGTGCTCTTGATGTGCTGCGCCAGAGAGCAACGGGTATTCCTGCCGCCGAGGCTTGTGTTGGTGACGAGTGACGGGAGCGAGGTTGACGGGGCGGCAGGCGGGGGAGATGATGGCTTATCACTTGACCGACGTCAAGTGGAAGGACGGGTCGCTCCACGCTGATATCCCTATCACCCGCATCTCCGAGCTCTTCAATGTCAACCACTTCATAGTCTCCCAGACCAACCCCCACGCCATTCCCTTCATGAGCAAGCCCCTCCGCACACGCAAGAAGCAAGAAAACGACGAGGAGCAGTCGCGGTCCATGGTGCGACGAGGGTGGTGGGTGATGCGCTACCTGGTGACGAGTGAGCTAGCTCATCGCTTCAGACAGGCTGTTACCATGGGCCTAGTTCCCAAAATCCTCGAGGCCACCCTCTTCCAGGTAGCCGCAGTGAAGTTGCCGCAGTCAAGTTGCCGCAGTAGCGCCAGTGATGTTGCCGCTGGCGTTGGGCCTGCCTGCCTCTACATGGGCCTGCTAGACATGCGCCTGCTAGCCCCATGGAGCGCGCTCCATCCGACGTTCTCCCCATTTGCACTCTAGTCCCCGCAACATCCCCTCTCCGTGCTGAAAGTAGTGGAGAAAGAATGCCGCGAGGGATGCGTAGGGTTGCGGGAGGCATGCGTATGTTTGCGTCAGCCTGTCGGCGCAGCTCAGATGCGGAGCATACCCTTGCCCTTCTTCTGCCTGCTGCAGACGCGCCTTCTGCTGACCACACCCAGGGTGTGCCATCCAACAAAACCTATTGCTTGCGTATTGCTTGGGCACTCCTCCTAACGTTTCTTTGCCATCTGAAATACATGTGTGCGCGTGTGTGGTGTGTGATTGGGGCAACCGTGTGGATGGTGTGCATGGGCGCTTGGGTGCGGTAGCGGCTGAGCGGGGACATCACAATAGTCCCGCCTTTCAAGGTCTCCATGTACACCAACATCATCTCGAACCCGACGTGGGATACAATCAAGCAGTTCATGCAGGACGCCCTCCGCTGCACCTGGCCCAACATCTCCGTCATACGCTCCCACTGCGAGGTGGAGCTGATGCTCGATCGCTCGGCGCGCTCACTCGCCAAGCTCTACCAAGGTACTGTCTCGTGCTGTCTCGTGTAAGCCAATCCCCGCTCTGCCCCGCCACTCCATGTGCTGTGCTGCATGAGCCACTCCATGTGCTGTGCTGCAGGAGACACGAGCATGTGACAGCACTCCATGTGCTGTATGAAACTCTCATGTCCATCATGTGCATCATGTGCTCTATGAGCTTGGGTGGGGCGACTGGGGATGACGTGACAGGCTTGGGGTCGTGAGTCCTTGAGTCCTGACGTGCGCGCCGCCTGGGAGCAGGTCGCGCCGCCATAGCCAGTGAGGACGCAGCTTCACAGCTGGATCAAGTGGGCGAGCGACGCTCTTGGTTGCCCTTCTTGCGCGACAACCATGTGGGTCTTTTGGGGCCGAACGCCTGCAACGACTCGCTCCCGCCCTCCCTCTCCGTAGCATCAGCAACAGCAGATGCCGTGGCCGGAGCGGGGGGGGGACGAGGGGCAGCAGGCGCCGGGGGCAGCTCGCAAAACAGCGGCGGGGCGTCGGAAGTGTTCAAGTGTGGGGAGTGTGGGGAGTGCGTGTGCGAGTGTCAAGACTTGCTCGACTTGCTCGACTCCAATCCCACCACCTCCTCGTCTGTCTCCAGGTACCCGCCTGCCTCCCATCCGCACCCACTGAGCAGACACGTGATCTTGTCCTTGGCGCCCCCCTAATGTGAACATTACTGGTGCGAACAGCGCCAACTCGCAGGACCACCGACACGACAACGCAGGGGCTCCCATGGGCGTGCGCGCACGCATCAGTAAAGCTGTCGGCGCCCACTTCCTGTCGTTCGATCTTTGACGCCATGGTGCTTGAGGGCACTACATGCAGACATGGAGACATTGCGTACAAGGCTGACTCGACATTGAGACATGCCTTACTGATTTCCTGAACTCTTGGCCTGCTGTCATGTGCAAGAGGTTGAGGGCGGGGATGTATCCCCGCGCACCAAGGATGGCACCTGCCACAATGCGCCAACCGCTTGGCCCTTTAGCAATGTGCCAACTAGGCCCTTGAGCAGCCAGCAGCGCTCTCAGACGCACGTCCACGACAGTGCGCCGAGGCCCTCCGATGACCTCTATCCAACTTCACCTTTTCCTTTTTCCAAAGTAGAATGCAATGCATTCTACTTTTTTTTTTAAAAACAAATTGCACCAACGTCGCCTTGGTCAACACGTGAGAGAGAGAGAGAGAGAGAAGTTTATTGACAATCAAATAGATGACTGAAGGTCGGTAAGTACAACGCTTCTTCAGGGTTACACCGCCGCTGGGCACTCGTGGCCCAGCATTGGCGGCGAGTACTATACCCCCACTCTCCGTTCGGCCTTGTGGCACGCGTTTCAGCAACACACAAGAGGGATCAAACCGTTGCCGGTCCGCCCCAATCACCGACCCGCTCGCGGGTTCGGGATCCACAACCCCCCTGGTACAACGGGCGGGCCGGATCTGATTGGAGGGAAAGGGACCTCGCACGTAGGGTGAGACACGGGTGACCTGCCATCCAGGGAAAAAGATACGGGAATCGAACCCCACCCCCCCATGCGTTCCCCACGGCGGAACGCTTCGTCGTCGTTGTGTCGTGTCGGTGGTCCTCCGAGGGAGCCTAAACCAGGATTTCCAGGAGCAAAAGGGCAGCTCCGCTGCGCTTGTGCCCCTGGAAATCCCGAGGTGGAAGCGCCATGTCCTCTTAACACTTATATACTGATACACAAAAAAAATCTGTGGAATGGCGTGGCAGTTTGGAGAAGCTCCATGGAACACGGAGGGAGATGTGAATCCCGCCGGCGTTCCCTACGGTCGCCTGTCGGACATGGTGCTGGCGAAGGAGTTTCAGATTAAGCCGTGGCCGTGCACCTGTTTAATGTCCCTCCTCCCGGGGTGCCTCAGTAGCTTCAGTGTCCGTCGTGATTTCCGTCCGGGCCTATCCTCCACTTCCAGACGGTCCGGGTGACCATGGCCACAGCCTTCGTCTTTGTACTTTGTCTCGTTCCGTGGGGGTACACCGTCACGCATGTGTCGGAAGGTAGTGCGCGCTTGCTCCCAACCTCAGGGCATGTTTCTCCACTTCGAAAAGCGGCGGTCCGGTGTCGGTGAGAAAGAGAGAGAAAACTTTAAGCTCGTCTTTATTGACAATCAAAGAGATGACTTAAGGTCGTCAAGTACAACGCCTCTTCCGGGTGACACCGCCTCTGGGCACTCGTTAGGAGGAGAAGTTTGCAAAAGCAGTCAACAAGGCTGACGCTGAGAGCCACTGCGCGACACCTGCATAGGAGACGAGGTTCGCCGCAATGCAAGACCGAAACACGAGTGACAACAGAGACCCCTTCACTCGAAAGAGTCCGGGATAGGAGCGAGCAGGGGAAACCTTGGCCAGGACCTCCGACGTGGGCGGCGTTCATCTCCCTGGATTGCCCTCCGGGCCTTGCGGATGATCACGTTACCACGAACTACAATCTGTCCAAGTATCCAAGTATCCAAGTGATTGCCTGGCACCACCACAAAAGGGCGATAGTGGCTCGTTTTTCTGGTTCGAGGCACAACCACCAAACTGAAATTGCAAAACAAGTTTGACACAGCGAAAAGTGTTCTCCCGACTGTTGCAACTGATACTCACTGCATCATTACCATCGATACCTGCAGTCTCCTTGATCGAGTTTCTCATTTTGTCGAACCGATGACTGCAGAAGACGAACCTCTCCTCAGAGTTGACACCGGCGAGGATGGCGGCCTGCACGGGAACGCCGTCAGCTACAGCCTCGTCGGGGCTGATGTTGTTGTTGAGCTCATTGCAGTTGAAGAAGTCCTGGAGCAGCTGCTGCACCTTTTTTTCCCAGTACGGGTCGTTGTTGTGCGTGAATTTCCAGAAGGCCTGATCACCTGGTCTCGGATGACAGGGCGTTTTGGTGGCGTGTTTGACAGCAGCCGGCAGATAGCGCTTTGTGATACACCGTGCGCACTGGACAGGATAGTGAATGAGGCGGTGGCAGAGCCTCACATTTCTGTATCACCAAGCGGCCACCCCCGTTATGGAAAGCAAAATCTCTCCCTCCCGTCAATTTCTCTCTTACTGATGAGTGCACTGCCGCCAGTGGGGCCGCGGTTTGCGCACACCAACAGAGCGCACCGCGGTGAGTATGTGCTCGTGTGCACGACAGGTTGGCGCCAGCGTGTTAACGGAATTTTTTTAACGGTTTAAACTATAAGGATCCAAACATGTGGGGCCAGGAGCCGCGGCTTGGCTCAGTCTCGGTCAACAAGTTGCCGTGTTAGATGTGTGGCGGTGTATGCGTTGTATGTGTGTGTAACATTGTGGGCGCCATGTATGTGCAGCCACTGCTGTAGATGAGCGGTGAACGTATCTATGTGAGGAGTGAGAATGCGTCTGTGTGCGTACTAGTAGGTGAGTTGTGTGATGATTGTGAGTAGTTGTGGAGTCAGCAGTATGTCTCTGTCTGCACGTATGCATGTATGAATGTGCATGCATGTATGTATGTATGTATAATACATGCATACATAGATTCAGCAGTATTTATCTGCGCTTGTATGTATACACACATGGGTGAGTATGTATTTACACATACAAACACATATGAAGTAGTGGATGAGAAGTGAGTGGTAGAGAGTGTGAGTATTCATCTATATATCCACGTATGCATACCAAACGCATGCAAATGCTGCATAAAAAAATAAAATAAAAAATCGCCGACGTCTGGGAGGACCTCTTCGTCGGCAATTTATACATATGTCTTTCTCTCTCACTCTTTATGTATGTGTATGTTACACACACACACACACACACAAACACACGTATGCATATGTGTGTTTCTCTCTCACTTTCTCTTTCTCTCTATATATATGTATGTGTGTACATACGTATGTATGTATGTATGTTTTTATGAATGTACATATGGGTCTCTGTGTATGTGCGTACATATGTATGTGTGTACACACACACACGTGTGTGTATGTATGTGTGTACATATGTATGTGTGTACATATGTATGTGTGTACATATGTATGTGTGTACAAATGTATGTCTGTACACACACACTTAGACTTTCCACTCACACGAGTACGCGCACATGCTCTCGCACACACTTGAGCAGGATGAAAGAGTGCAAAGAGCAGCAGCAATCGAGACGCTGCAGTCCCATGCGCTCGTGGCAAACGAGCGCTCTTCCGGCCAAAGCGGGGCAGATGGCGGCGCTCATTCTCGTCTGAGCGCCGCGTCATCAGCTCTTGCCATGCAAGAACAGCGCCTGTTTGCATTCAATGTTGTGTCTGACAGCATGCGACACAGCATGGTGCAGCCAAGACCAGCCCTCGCCACTCGGCACAGTCAAGTGGAAGCTCAACATCTTGTGCTAGACCTCTTCTTTGTCAGGCAGCTTGCGGCTGCGCTGGAGGAAGCGCCAACGGTGGACCCCCAGGGGCGGCTGCGCTGGAGAGTGTGGGACGACAGGTTCTGAGGCTGACAGTCTGAGGCTGACAGTTCAAGTGCGGGACAAGACTTAAGCTGCACACTCGATGAAACATGATGATAAATTGACCTGCATGGCAACTTACTTTATGCATGTGCATGTGTGCTGTGGGGCAGGGAGATGAGCAGCATCTTGCGCGCGTTGCTTCACGTGAGCTATGCCAACCCACCGATCCAATATGCCTTGGCCTGCGCCCCCAGATTGCTGCAAGGCCTCAGGAATATTTGTTTCCTGGTGGTGCCGCCTTGGGGCTTACGGGATGACTCGGACTCGGTGGCGCAAGAGTTGCAGCTGTGCTCCCTGCTCCTCCTATCACAGCTTGTCTTGTCGGACGCGAGCGTGTGTCAGCGCGTCTGTCTGCTTCCGGGATTGCTCGATTTCTGTGTAGAGGGAATGGAAAGCAGAAACACGCTCAAGAGCGCCATTTTTGCAAACGCCGCGCTGCTGATGAACAACTTGGCGGGCAATGGCGGCGTCGAGGCTGGCCTTGTCCTGGCGAAACATGTACATCTGCGTCAAGTGCTACTCGAGCTGCTGCGGTCGCGGCAAAGCTACAGGGTGCAGCGCGCCGTCAACATCCTCTTCCACCTCGCGCGGGGGCGGCAGAGCGCAAGGATCCTGAGGAGGCTGTGCCCTGAGCTGATTGCCGCCCTCCAAGAACTCCTTGCTGTGTCGCCTGTGTTGTTTGCCTCGCCCGGGGACGGAGAGCGCGTTGAGGGTCAGCTTCGGCTAGTCTCCATGACGCTCTTTCATCTTCTCCCTCCTCTGTCCCCCTCTTTCTCTGTGCATTTCCGTGCGGGTAACACAGGTGAGGCAGTGTGGATGAGTGGAACGGGGGAGAAGGAGATGGCGATGCTCGGGAACATGGAGCCCATGATGCTTGCCAACAGGATGATCCTTGCAAACATTGAGCCGCAGGTGCAAGCCATGGTCAAATACTTGCGTTTGGCCTGGGAGCAACGGCAAGCACGAGGGATCTTCCGTGCCCAACTTGCCCAGCCTCCAAACCTACCCCACGCTGTCGCCACCTCTTATCGTCCTCTAGATATCTTGAGCACGGTCAATCAGATGACAATGCGCATCATGGCATGCAGCGCCCACTACCAGGCCAACTTGCGTCGCGTGGTGGCAGAGCAGGGCTTGGTGGAGCTGCTTGAGGAAATGGTCGAGAGCTGGACGCCCCAGGCCCACAAATGGGTCTTCTCTGCCGCGGCTGGATGGCACCTGGTGCATGACCATCACGGCCTTGACCGCTCCCATGCCTCCCAGGTTCTGGACCTCACGTGCATCGTCCTGAAACGACTTCTAGTGTCGCCTGCCTCGCCCTGCATGTTGCATTCGTCGCTGCTGAATGGGCTGAAGCATGTCTTGAGCTTCAACGGCATGCGCTCTCTTGGCCACTCGGCCGCCCAACTACTCTACAAACTCAAGGACAAACAACACATGCGCCAAAAAGCTGAGAAGGCGCGCAGGCTCCTCGACGACATGCGCTGCGTGCTTGACGCATACCCCTGGAGCTTGGAACAAAAATCCATTTTTCTGGGCCAAATGCTTTCGGACGACCCTCCGGCAGGTCTTGAGGCAGGGGCTGCAGGGCGTCACAGTGTGCCACACAGGTGTAGAGAGGGTGGCAGGAGTACTTGGATGGACATGACTGAGGCTTGGCCGCACACGAGAAAGCAGCTGGTTGAGCGCTTCTGGCGTCGCGCTGGCATGCGCGGAGCACTACCATTGTATCGCGCCTGGGCAGCTTCCCATATCCACCGCCACGTCCTGTCCCAATATCTACGCTTCAAAAACAGGACCGGCAATCTAAGGCGGCGGATCTGGAGCGCTTGGGAGCGGCTTGTAGCCGTGTGCAGAAGCATCAAGAAAGTCCTGAGGTCTCATCTCCTTCTGCACCAACGTGTCACGTGCCAAGGCGCCATCCGTTTTTGGCGGCATGCTGTCCTTTTCATGCGCGCAGGAGCACGGCAGCAACGTACAGCTGTGCTCCACTCGGCTTTCCATCAATGCTTGTTTTACGTGCACATGGAGGATGAGAGGCGAGAGCTCCTGCTGGGTGCGGCGCTTCGTCTGCGGCCCCAGAAGAAAAAACATTTAGGCGCGTGGGTGCACTCGCACCAGATGCGTCTGCGCCTGTTGCATGCCATGCATGCCATAGCCACACGCTTGCGTGAGGGCCTGATGCGCAAAGAGCTGAGGGCTTGGAGGCAAGCTGTGCAGCATGGCAAGCTTCTATCTCACTACCTTGCGCTTTTTGTCTCTAAAAGCGTCAACCGCAAGTTGATCCACGCAGTGTGCACATGGTCAAACACCACTGGCAAGCAGCAGCGCCTGAGAGCATTGATGCGTTGCAAGGTGCTCAACTCCATGCTCCTTGCCTTGACGCCGTGGGCACAACACGCCTGTTCAGAGGCAAGAATTCGAAGGCGGATGGAGCGCATAGTCAAAAGACTTGGCAATCGCCTGCTTGTGCAAGCTTTCCAGAGGTGGAAAGAGACGAGGCTTTCGCACCACCGTGAAAGGGCTCTGCGGCTGGTTTTTTCACACCACATGAAGAGCGATGGTCACCTGATGGGGCTTCAAGTGTGGCATCCTGGCGTGCAGGAGTTGAAGGTAATGGGTAACAAGGCCACTACAGTCATTCGCCGCTTCAAAACGCGAGTGCTGGCTGAGACGTTTGCTTGGCTCCTGGAGCGGGTAGGCAAGAAGGTGAGGCAGCGAAAGCACATTCGCCTTCTCCTTGAAAGAATCTCAATTCAATTTTTTCTCAAAGTGTGGGTTGCATGGCGGCATAAGGTGCTGGAGCGCGCACACAAGACACGCTCACTGGGGTTATGCGTTGCACGCCTTTCACGCAAAAGCATCTGTCAATCGTTGGCGCTATGGAACGACGAGAAAAGGCTGCAGCAAGTGGCGCAAAAGGTTGTGCTGCGGCGCATCACACTGGCGCTGGTGCAGTGCGTGGAGCGCTGGCGTGACCAGGCTGCCCATGAGAAGCTCATCAAGACCAAGGTCCTCAAAGTAGATCAGTGGCTCATGCACCGGCAGCTGGTCAAGTGCTTAGGGTGCTGGCGTGGTAGAGCAGTGGCGCAGAAGGTCATGGCGGTGGCCGCACGCAAGATCATGTCTCAATTGTGTCATCGAGGACAGGCGCTAGTGTGGGAAGCTTTGCGTCGTTTCAGCCATCGCCAGCGCTACATGAGGCCCATCGTGAGCGACATGGCCAATCGCTTCCTCTTGCGGCTCGCTCTCACCTCCTTGGCACAGTGGAAAGAACTACGCTTGCAGAGGCATCGGGCAGGAGCCCTGCATTCTGTAGTGGTCGCCATCCGACAGCGCGCCCTCGTGGTAGCCTTTGACAAATGGCAGCAGAGGCTTCAACGGCAGAAGGCCACTGAATGGCAGGGAGAGCATTGGAGGCAGCGGCACGCATGTCGCCTGCGGTCATGGGCCCTCGAGGCCTGGCACGCAAAAGCCCGACAACTCTGTGCATACAAGCTCAAGGCGCAAAAAGTTTTAAAACGCTGTAAGCGAGCAAACCTGTGCATGAGCTTGCTTTCGTGGGGGCACTATGCCCTGCACCAAGGCTCCTTTCGCTCTTGCTGCTCCCGTATCCTCTTGCAACGCACGCAGCGTTTCCTTCTAGACATCTTTTTTGTCTGGTCCTCGTACACGCGAGAGAAGCAAAGGCGCATCTACAAACTCTCCCAGGTCAAAGATCCTCGTGGTTCCCTAGCCCGTTTATTGCGAGTGACACTGACAGACAGAGTCTTGTTTATCTGTGACTGAGCTCTCTCTCTCTGAGGGATTGATGCGGATGATGGGTTGGCAGGTGAAGGCACGGCGGCGGAAGGTGCGGGGATGGTGCTTCATCAGTGAGTGGGGATTGCAAAGCAAACGACGCTCCCGGTCCCGCCGCGTTGAGCTCGCCCTCACCCTTGGCAGGTCCTGCTTGGTGTGCTGCACTGCATGCCATGTCATGCAACACCCTCCAAAGCGCCCGCGTCGCATGTCATTCAAGTGAAGAAGCTCGAGTCGCTTGCCTCTAGGCGCGTCGCCAGAAAGATGTTATTGGTATGTATCGGATGCACACGGATACCTGTGTATCGGATGCACAAGGATACCTGTGTGGAGCATGCACAAGGAGACCTGTGTTGCGCATGCACACGGTATACCTGTAACAATACCTGTCACAATACCTATGTGGAGCATGCACATTCCATACCTATTCCGAGGATGGCTTGGAGCCTGTGGCTCTTGCCAGGCGTTACCAAGGGGTTACCCGAGGCGTTGCAGCCTGTCCGCGATGCTCCGCTTGTGTCAAGCGGAGCATCAAGCTTGTGAGGGAGGCTGACCAAGGGCGAGGGGAGAGAGCAGGCGAGACAAATGCCTCAGATGCGCCTGGCTCCTCTGGATTTCCTTCCGCACTGCTCTTGTTCGCAAACGCGGTCTGTCACTGCATGCAGCAAACGCTGCCAAGCCAAGCAGCAGGCGGGCGTTCAAACTCTGGCGGCACCTCTTGAAGCATCTCAGGGTCCTCTGGCTTCTCTGTGGCTCATCCTTGTCACACCTTGTGCTTCTGTCGCCCATCCTCCTCTGTCGCTCAGGCTTCTCTGTCTCTCTACCTTCTCTGTTTTTCCTCTTTCTCGCTGTGAGCTGCCTGCTTGCCCCCTGGCTGCAACCCTCACCACACGCACACCTATATGCTGACGTATACGCTGGCGCATCCTGCGCATACGCATACGTACACACTTGCATAACAGTTGATGCGCACCAGGGCAAGCGCGGCAGGGGAGCGCAAAAGGCGGGGGTTGGTGGCAGATGGATGGCGCTGCCTGTTGCTTTATACGAACACACACGCAAGGCTTCAAGTGGCACATAAACGAGTAAAAGGGCGGGCGCGTTTGTGGATTCTGTCTGCTCGAGTGGCCAGTTGGGTCTACGAAGCTCAAGTGCGCCGCTACCACACCCGCCTCCTTGCCCGCCATTATGTCAAGACGGTGGTCGTGCGCTTAAAAGTGCGTGCCTGGCTGGGTTGGAATGGCAGACGAAAGCTGCTTCGCCAAGTCTTTGCCCTCCGTCGCCGCTCGCAATGCCTCCGAGCTGTCCTGCTTCATTTCCACTCGGTCGCTCGTCACTTGAGAGACACCGCACGTCACCTGTTGCGCTCTGCCGCAAGGTTCTCTCCTTACTTCCTCCCGAGCATTTCACCATCTCTCGACTGTTTTCAATAGTCGAGAGTTGGTGTACAGGACCCCAGGCAGCTGCTGTGCTTAAGACGGCTATGCCTCAGCGAGATGGTTTGATGCGCTCTTGCTGTGATCAAGGGCTCTTGCTCTCATCTGCTGCCAAGCGCCCTCATACGATTGTTTTTAAGTGATAGCGCTTTTGGTGTCTTGGCTCTCTTCTGTTGCGCACGTGTCTTCTGTTGCGGTGCATGGTGTCTTCTGTATTCGTCAGACTGTGGGAGCAGAGGAGGGTGCAGAGACAACTGCACCAGGCTCACATCTTTTACCACTGGCACCAATGCGTCGGGATGTCGCGCGCGCGCTTGCGCAGGAGCATTGGTCTGAGGCAACGACGAGCGTCTTGGCGGTCTGTCCACCTTTGTTGCCCTTGCCTCTGTGTGTTCCCCAACCAAATGCTTGCCCTCTTTTGCCCCTGTCTCTCGTTGTCTCTTGTTTAATCCATCGCATAACATTCAATGATACAACAGGGCATGGAAAGCATGGGACGCATGGACCAGTGTGATATCATCACGATGCTGGCGGGAAGCCAGTGTTGTGCTCCTCCTCCGCTCGGGTCCTTTTCTGAAAGCGAAAGAGGCAGGGCGGCGGAGGTTGCTGCTTGGAGCCTTGACGTCGTGGGTGCTTCCCCGCCCTCCCTCCACCTTGCGTTTTCATTGATTGTGTACGGCAGTGCAAGGGACCCCAAAGTACGCACATCCAGCACATCCAGCACATGGCGTCGTTTGGTCAGGCCACTCTGACACTTTTAGTCGCAGGTATCCCTTCTGGTTGTGGGCGTATTGGCGTCGGCAGAGCAACGCCTGACTGCAGTGGCATCGCCCCCCTTGTCGTCCCTCGCCTATGCACGCCACCCCGGTGGAGAAGGAGGAACAGGAAAAGGAGGAGGCATCATTTCGCAGCAGAACACGGAGGATTGGCGTCACATGTACTATGCTGACGTGCACCACACCGACGAGGAGAGGTGGGCAAGAGAGTTTGCGCCGCAGCGCGAGCTGGCTAGGGAGAGTGAGCTCCAGGCCTCCTGTCCCAATCCTACTAGTTCCTTGCTCAGCCCATTTGCGTCCCCGACTTCTTCTGAGAGAGACCAGATTGCAAGCCCCGTACAGCGCCCGAGAACGCCTCCTCTCCTCCCGTCGACACCCGTGCCCACCTTCCAGCGTCGCAACCACTCGCATGATGATGATTTTTGGGAGCGTTCCGCGACGCGCACTTGACTGATGCAAGGAACGTTGGCGACAGGCTGATGCAAGTGTTGCCGACAGACCGTGCAGAGCTTTTCTCGTGCGCGCTCTGCCAGCGCGCATCCGATCTCTGTATTTCGTAGCCGGCGATAAAGTCAATTGGGATTTTCTTCTTTCTTTTTTCTTCTTTCTTTTTCGTTTCAATAAAAAATTCCTTTGCAGCAAAGAGGAGCGAAGCCTTACTGAGCGGACGCAGAGCGTCATCTGCGCTTTGTGTGTCTCAACTATCCGCCATGTTTCTGTTTCGCCTGTCGCGCGAGAGAGCGATACAAGTCATGCCTCAGTGTCTGAGAGTGCGGTATGTGCACTACGTTTCCTTTGATAGCAAAAATGACTGAGTGCTTCGCGCTGGAGATGATGGCGTCGATGCGCCGATCGCGTGAGAATCATTATTCTTTGTGCATGAGAACTTCAGTAAGTCCTGCCAGGGTGAGGTCATCTACGTTGCGCCTATCGGGCGTCCCAAGAACCTGAATGGCACGAATGCACATGAATCGCACATGACGAGGGTTTGGTGATGAGTCTTCCACCCAAAAACATACACACGTAGGATGCACGCACAAACGGGTGCACGCGTAAACCTTGTTGACATCATCATCAAGCTCGAACTCGCGTAAAACCTCCTGCAGTTTCTCCTTGGTGACCTTAGATTCTGCATCATCTGTGGTAACAAACATCATCGTCAGCGCCTTTCATGGCAGCACGGGCGAGAGCGACAAAATGCAGTCAGCACGAGGAAAAACTCAGCAGACCGGGATTGCCTCCGAGCCATTGGAATGAGGCCTTGATTGCGCTGGCCTCGTCTTCGGCTTCAGCCTGCCACAATGTGAACGTGACACCAGCATGCAATGCAGCGTTTCTACACCATCAGGGCCTTCGGCGAGCCAGATTGTTTTTCAGAACGCTGGGCGCGGGCGGTTTTCGAAAAGATTCTACAGGCTGCAAATATCAAGTGCAATCTCACCACTGATGATGCTAGAGGTTGTGTCTGGTCAATCAGATCAAGGAACCTGCCATATCGCTCGCATGTAAAACCAGGGAAAAGCAGTTGACTGCCCCAAACAAGAAAGTGAAGATAGGGGGGGAAAGTACTCATGGAATCGAACGCGAGAGCTGCCGTCGTCCAAACCCAGCCTTCCCAAGATCTCGAATACCTGCAAAGCCATTTGCGGCTCTCCATTCGGTTATGCACAAGCCGGCTCACATGAAAGTGAGGAGTGCGCGATGAGCGCACGGTTGCGCCTTAGGACAAGTTTGCACGCATCGCGGGCGCCCACCCCCGCTCACTAGCAGGGCAGGATGTATCGGGGGTGTCAAAGCACCTGGGCCTCCGATGCATCGCGCTTCGCCTCCGTCAGCGCTGTGCAAATTTCCTGCAGCAGATGTCAGGCATGCATTCGTATACTTCATAATTGCAGATACAGTGATGCGATGCCCGTGTTAGCGCTTGGCGCCGTGAAAGCGACTCACCTCCACTTGTATCGTGCCCGAGTTGTCGTGGTCATGTCGCTCAAACGCCCGGCGCGCGGCGGCCATCACCTCGTCCGAGAGGGTGGCGCTCCAGGAAGACATCTCTCTGGACATTTTGCTCCCGGTGGCGGGGCGGTCCTCTTCGAGGCAAGTGCACCGAGTCCTAGAGCACGGGGCAAGTGTACGCTCTAGCGGAAAGTACACGTACACTTCCTGTGTCGCACCCGAACCCAATAAGCAACGGTGAAGCAGAATTTGTTCTCCAGGTGTTCCTGTGTCAAATTCCGTTGCTTGTGCCGTCGTGCGATGGAAATGGAAATGGAGGTTGAAGATGCAGACGAGGAAAGCGGGCTTCAAGAAATACCGCAGCCGTCGCGGGGGCGACACTACTTTGGGTCGCTCAATTTGCCGCTTGAAGCCAACGGCGAGGTTCCAAAGTTGTGTTCGTCGTGCTTGCCCGTGCAGCAGTATTCGTAACGCATGGACGCGCGCACTTTCCGCAGGACTCTTTCCATATGCAAGAAGAGATTGCGGACGATGAGCCATGTGCTGAAGGCACATCGATCGAGCGAGTTGAAAGCTTCGGTTTTTCTGCACTTATCAGCGAGGGTGCTGAGTTGCTGGATCGGCTGCAGCCGGAAATTGCGGACGAGCTGGTAGCTGTGGTCCAAGAAAGCCGGCCGATGAGCCCGCTGGCAAGGGAACTATCACGGAAGGTGCGTGAAGTAAATAGACCGGAAAGCGTTGCGTCGACTGAACATGTTGAAGGGGCGTCTTCTCTGCTGACCACGAGCGGGCAGGAATATACTATGATTATGGACGAGAGCGAACACAGCTCTCCCCGTGTGCTGTGTGAGCGAGTTGAAAGCTGCGGCGTCTCTGCTCTTATCAGCGAGAGTGCTGAGTTGCTGGATCGGCTGCAGCCGGAACTTGCGGACGAGCTGGTAAATTTTGTAAGCAGGCCGACGAGCCCGCTGGCAAGGCAGGTATCGCGGAAGGTGAAAGAGGCGAGTCGACCGGACAGCGTTGCGTCGACTGAACATGTTGAAGGGGCGTCTTCTCTGCTGACTACGAGCGGGCAAGACTACACTATGAGCATGGACGAGAGCGAACACAGCTCTTCTTCCAGATCCTTAACGCATGTGAAGGCAGAAAATCAACCGCCCGTGCGTGAGGAGACTGAAGGATCGGTTTCAGGAACACACGCCAACTCCACAATCAGTCGCTCCCAGAGGGCCAGCGAGCGCTTTGACGATGACGTTCGGGCTTTGTTTATGTCGTGTCTCACTGCTGACGACTGCAAGATGGATCAAGGCGACGCGAGTGGGCAAGCAGATGTTCCGCAACTCGTCAATTATGGTCGACTCCGGTGGGCTTTGCGTGATTTATCCGCCTGCCTAAAATGTGCAGTAGTTCTGATGTTGTATTTGCCGCGTGTGTTGCGCTTCTCCAGCATCTGCTTAATTTCAAGTCTTTGGGCAGGTCTAATCTCATGCATCACGGTTTCACCGCGAAACAGAGCAGCTGGATACTTACGAGCTTGGAAGAGGAATTAGGAGGAGGAAAGCCTGTGTCTTTGTTACAATTGCGCAATGCCGTTTTGCCCGTGTTGCAGGTTACCTTGATATTGCCACGTCGCTATGCCTCATCTTTTGCCGCCAGGGCAAGATACAAGAGAATTGAATCATGCTTGCGTGCAGGCGTACGTGCGTGCGGTCATCCTTCTGTCCGCGTTGCTTGTGTGTGTATGTGTGTGCGTGTGTGTGTGTGTGTGCGTGCGTGCGTGCGTGCGTGCGTGCGTGCGTGCGTGCGTGCATCTGTGCGCGTCGGTTTCAGACCAACTTCCCTTGTGAAAATCCTCAAGGCAGCATCGTTGATTAGAATGCTGTCGACTGCGCTGCTGAGCAGGAATGTGACGGCATGATTGAGCGATACTCGAGGATAGGGCCAGCGCGTGGTGTTGATATGGACCTAGAGTCAATGGGCAATTCGCAAGCCTTTGCTCCAGGCACCATAAATCCTTCTTTGCTCGACGATTCTGAGGTATCGATGATTGGGGATGCTGATGCAATGGGCAGTCACAAGATTGCGCTGCAAGGGAACATTTTCAGTTCAGTCACCGGGGTTGCGCCGTCGCCCGCTCGAGCGGAAAGCACCAACATGGACAGGTGTGTGAATCTATTGAGCATGGCGTGCAATTTATGGACACAAATTGTCGACACACGCAACTCATCTTTGATGCATGACACTAACTTTGAGCGGTATGCATCCAGCATCTGTCTGTCAGACATTGCAGAAAACACCTACAACAAGAACAATTCAACGTTTGGCATGTCGCAAGATTCGTGTGTGCAAGGGACTCCTCAGAAGTCGTTTGCCCACGCCCGCACACATCCCCTTCCGCGTGGACCAGCTGTTGAAGAGAAAGGCCTAGGAGTGACGCAAGACGGGAGCTGTCCACCTGCTGGAGCTGCCCAAGTCCCCGAGAATATAGAAGAAATGGCGAGGAGAGTAGCAGCTGTGTGCAAAACAGGCGTTTGGAAAGCATGGCGTGGCGACGCTGGCGGCCTTGATCCTATTTATGCGATTTCTCTATGGCATCAGACGCAAACGCTGCTGGTCAAGTGCGGACTAGTCGATGTACTTGCTTTGCTGCTCGCTGGGGTCACGTCTGAGCTCTTGCAGCAGGCACAACGTGCACCAAGTGACACAAAGCTCTGGCTTGGCCTGGATGGGACTGTGATGCAACAATCTCGATCCTCTGTTATACACCAATCTCGATTCTCCAGAAGGCACACGCTGCTCGCTAAGAGCACCCTGGGAGTTCTCATCAACTTGGCATTGAACAAGGAAGGCTCTGAGTGCTGCCGTCGCGTCAAGGGTAAGCGTCATGCAAGCTCTGTAGCAGCATCCTCACCTAGGCATTCCACACGTAGTCGAGCAGCCCCGACTGTTGATTGTTCCTTGACCTTGTGAATCCCGTTTCCTCTGCGTGCAGGACTCCGTGGGAATGTTGACCAGCTCCGCGTGCTGCCAGTCGCTGACGTGGCACGCGACGCTGGCCGCTTGCTTTTCTTGCTCGATGGCTGTCTGGAACATGAACTAGGACATGCGTTTTCTGAGCTCTTGGTGAGCCATCCTGTCCCCGACTCCTCTGTGAGGATACGGCAAAATGTGGGCACGGGCCTTGTTTACGTGAGCTACGCCAAGAGTGATGAGCAGCTCATGCTGGACATTACAGCGGGGCTTCGGCGCCAGGGAATCCAGATTGTAAACGGCCAGTCGAGTGAAGCCAAGCATCAGAGTTCTCAGTCGCATGTTCATGGGACAGCATACATGGGCGATGTGGAAGCATTGAAATCTTGTCACGGCGGATTGGGCGGGAGTGGGGCGAATGGCGGCCCGGTAGAGCATGTGTCTGTCAACGGGGTCGTAATTCCTGCACATGGGCCATTACAAAATATCGAAAAGTACGGGGCTGGTGTGAGTGGAATGTGTCGGTCAATTTTGCAGGCAGATGTGGTATTGGTGATCGCATCTTTCGATTATTTCGAGTCATACAGATGCAGGCTAGAAGCGCATTACCTGCTCAATTCCCAATGTCACACGGTTCCCGTGCTCATTGATCGCATGCCTCAAGATGACGAAACGGGCCAGTGGGAAGGATCGCGCGAAAAGTGGGTTGCACAGCTGAGAGAAAAGGTGTCAGTCTAGCGCACTCTCCGTGTACTGGTCTGGCTGTTTCCGAGTTTTACGATGACGCGTGTCCGTACGATGACGCGTGTCCAAGCATCTGAGTATCAAAACTTCACCACGCGTGCACTGACTCTGAGCTGCATGAACAGGCGTCAAAATGTGTAAATGGATCAAAAACAACAGCTGTTCAAACGGCAGTTTCAGGTGCGTCTTTTTTGGCTTTGTTGCATGTGCGTATGCGCTAATACGCACACACGTGTGCTTATGGTTTGTTATGCTTACAAACAATAATACACTGCACCTGGATGAGTTGTGGAATGTTCTGCTTCAATGAGACGCTGAGTTGACCATCTAATACAACAGTGGTCAAGAGCATCCTTTACACATGTGGTCTCTCCAGCGATTCTGAATGGTCCGAGATGAAGACGATAAAAAAAACCCAAAAACCACGCACTAAAGTTGGTGGTAAGTCGGACGCAGATAGGCACAACTGTTGCTCTCTCTCATACACAACTGTTGCTCTACAACGGTTGCTCTCTTCACACGCGGACACAGATATGATGATCTGTGCACACACATGCTTGCGCAGGCGATACTCTCCGCGTGCTCAATTCCCTCTCGAGATGCGACGGACCGTCGGTCCATGACGCTGCCAATCATCTCGAGCAAGAAAACAAGTCTAGACCATCATTTGATTGGGATGATGCTGCCTTTGAGGTTGCATTTCTATGAGCAATGATGAGAACAGATGTCGGATGCAATGTTGCGGATGCAATCTTGCAGCTCCATGCTTTTTTCTACTGGTCATGTGCAAGGGAGGTGTGTGAGGTCAAGTCGGGGCGGTAGGCGCTCACACACCATGGTGACTTGATGACTTTACAGTACCAATCTGTCGTCACCATCGGAGTACAGTCTAGCACTGGCAAAGCAAGTGGCTCCGCTCATCCCGATAGCCTCCGGTGTGTGATCCTTCCTATCAACTCCATTTTAATTGACATCTTGTAGTGGAGTGGTCTCTCTCTCTCCCTCTCCCTCTCTCTTTCTCTCTCTCTGTGCGTGTGCATGTGTGCATGTGTACTCTCTCTCTCTCTCTCTCTGTGCGTGTTCATGTGTGCATGTGTGTGTGTGTGTGTTTATGCGTGTGTGTCTGTGTGTCTTGTGTATGCGTGTGTGCGTGCAAATGAGCGAGCGAGCGAGCGAGAGAGAAGCAAACAGAAAGAACGAGAGCGGGAGAGCACGTGTGTGTGTGTATGCAAACATCGAGTGATTGAACAAAACAGGGCATCTCTTGGGGAGAGGCCAAGGACAGGAATGGTGCCAAGGGCACATGAAGCTACCCTCGGCCCACGGGGCTTCACTGGTCCACACACACACACACACACACACACACACACACACACACACACACACAAAGTCGACGCCTGACATGAAGTCGGTATGTTGCTAATGTGTTGCCAATGTGTTGCTATGTACCCCTTCTGCCTCGTGTGTGTGTGTGTGCGCGCGCGCGCGTGCGTGTGCGCGCGTGCGTGTGTGTGTGTGTGTGTGTGTGTGTGTGCTTCCGAGAAGCTTGAGGAGGCTTCAGGAAGCTTCCGAGAGACTTGAGGAGGCGTGAGCACGTCAGTTGAGTATGGTGACTGGTGGAATTGTCTTGGAATGAACGGCGTCTGTCTTGCGAGCGCCTTCATCGTTGCTCTGCGTCCTAAGCAGGCTCTAACGAACCTTGCACTTCTGGCACTCCCGGTCTTTTGCCGCAGGTGGAGGAGGGCTAGGCTTCAATTCTTCGCAAAAGTCCAAGTTTTCGGTTGTGCGCGGCGCATCGGTGGGCGCGGTGTGCATCCCTCTATCCTCGTGTGCACCCCTCTATCCTCGAGCATGGTGGTTCCAGTGTCATGGAATCCATTTCTTCCAGACCAAATGCATGTGTGTGTATGCTTGCGCATGGCTACTCATGAGTTTTGTCTTTCACAGGCTTTCAACGAATCGACAGAGCGCTTCAATCCTTTCTTCAATTTGTCTACACGTGACTACAAAAATTTCAAGGCATGGACGACCAACAATCCCTCATCATCGAATGTGCTACCTGAGAATCCCGCGAACACAAATTATCAACCATCTTGCAGTCCTTCCTCACCTTCTGCCAGACTCGCCTCACCGTCTGCCAGACCTGCATCTGCCGGACCCTCAAGGTGCGCCAGCAGGCCCTCGAGTGCGGCAAAGAGGCCAACATCTGCAAGAACTTCAATCCCATACTCACCTTTGCGCCCGGTACGCGGCGAAGGACCAATCATCACAGTGTTGCTGGATTCGTGTTCAAATCCAGCGGCTTCGACACGGGAGCAGTCTTTTTCAACATATAAGGTTGCTAATGCTGACAGTCCGTCGCTGCAGCGCTGGGTTGCACAGCCTCGGGGAATTGGAGACCAAAATGGACGCGCCGATGATGTTGGGGCGTCCGCTCGCACCTTGGCCCGGTTTTCTCGGGCGCCCTCACAGGGGCCCGTGCGCTCGTTTCAGCGCACGAGCAGTGAGCAGCGTCCCCATCTGATCAGACACTATTCTGCAACTGCTGCTGCCGCCCGCGCCTCAAAGGCGCCGCCAGATTTCATGCGTCAAATAGGGGGCTTGACCCTGGGATTGCCGGTGGCGCCGGAGAAGTGCAGAGACTCCAACGTCACCAGTTCTGTCGCCCCCCTCCTGGCGGCGACGTGGGCCCCCCCCGCGATGAAAGCGCCCGCGAATGCTCCCAAGTTGCAAGTACAACGAAAGCAGACCCAAGTGCCTCAACTCAATGTTTCAAAGGCGGTCAAGCAGAAGGACCAAGAAATGCAAGCGGTAAAGCAGATGGCTCCATTGCCGCAGCACGACGGCAAACTGTGGTTGTGTAAGAACCTGTAAATTCTGGCCTTCAGAGCCCATACCCTGTTGTTTACCTCAACACCGTCTTGTGCACCTCTCCGCCCCGCCATGCCCTGTCCTCCCGTGCTCCCGTCTTGCACCCTCCTCTCCAACCAAACCCTGAGTGATACCAGAGGGGCAGCTGCAGATAAATAGATACGAGAGAGAGAGAGAGAGAG
>Ga0315899_10002233_pt1 | contig 21502 bp, 28 predicted proteins | sample LakEriMetagenome_2_FD_203518 | JGI IMG/M metagenome (GOLD analysis project Ga0315899, IMG submission 203518) | Freshwater fungal communities from buoy surface, Lake Erie, Ohio, United States - Buoy 4 MA112 | ecosystem: Environmental > Aquatic > Freshwater > Lake | place: USA: Lake Erie, Ohio... | reverse complement strand
GGAGTTGGGCATGCCTCAATAACACGATTTTGAATAAAAACCTCTCATTTGAAACTATTGAACAAAAGTCATGCCTCAAAACCCGCAAAAATGAATAAAACCCCGCCCATCTGAAATAAACCCAAAATTAAATTAGAAATGGTCGGCGCTTGATTCCCCGACCTCCGCCGAGATGGCGCCTGCCCAGAAGCCAGAGGGCAGGCACCGCGGTGCGGACGCTCACGGGCCAGGAGGCAGAGCGGCATTGCGTCCTGGACAGTCAAACGGAGATCTGGCGGGACGTGGGCCAGTGCGGACGAAGAAAGTCTCTTTTGCTGATGGTGCCAAGCACGCAGGAGGGCCCACAGGAGCGCCCGTGAGCGAACAGGATGATCCTGCGGCCTACCACGGGTATCCGGAGACGCCCCAAAACCTGTGTGCATTGGCCGTGCGCGTTTCGAGCAAGTCAATGCTACAGACGTCAGTGGTGTCTTCGTTTATCCTAGCCTACTGCTCAGTCGTATGCTGGGCTGGACCCCGGCCGGAGGAGGGGTCGACCAAACTGCTGGGTCTCCGCATTGTGTCTTGGCTGTGCGTCGTCGTGTGGTTCATGGAACTGGCCGCCAAAGTGGCTGGGTTTGGGCTTCGGCCCTTCCTTCGCAACAATTGGAACCTGCTGGACAGCGCGTGCCTCATCTCCCTCGCCATCGATTTGGCAGTGCCGGGCGTGTCGTTCGCGTATTTGCGCCTACTCAAGGTGTCCCGACCTCTGCTCCGCTACTCGGCATTCGCACAATTCCAGCGGGCGCTCGACGCCATCACACGCTCCTGCCGATCACTCCCGCCCATGTTGGGCCTCACGGGCCTCTTCATCTTCCTGTGCGCGGTGTTGGGTAGCCAGCTCTTCGGTTCCGACCGTCAGCTTTACAACAGATGCGTCAAACCGGCTGCGTTGAAAGACGGGCGCACGGCAACGGTTGCCCAGGAACCTGCCTGGCAACGTTGGTCTTCGCAGGGGGTTGAGGCCGTGGGCGTTGTGGATGCGTCTGGAGCGTTCTACCTGGTGGTGCCCGAGTCGCACTGTGTCAACCAGTCTGTATTGGGCTTGGGCACGCACTTATGTGACGCAGGCGACGGGCAGGTGTGCAAGGAGATAGTTGGCAGGCCGTCTTTCCCTGGCCTCGAGTCCTTCGAAAACACCCTCAGCGCCGTGTTGGTGGTCGTGCTCGCCATTCTGCAGCAAAAGTACGATAATGTCTTTGAAGGCACCATGGACACAGCTGGAGACCTTGCAGGGCTCTACTTTCTTGTGATCACGCTTGTGGGCGCCTTTTTCCTTCTCAACTACACCACGGCCATCATAGCAGATTCATACGCTTATGGCCGAGACTGGCGTGTGTCAAAACACGGTGTCCTCGAGCATGCAGAGGCGCCAGTTGCTGGCGAGTCCAGGCTGAATGAGGAGGAGCAGGCTGGCGACATAAGCCTGGCCCACGTCAACCCGCTCCACACCAAAGAATCCCATTTTTCGCAGGAAGGCACAGGCTCTAGACAAGCCGGCGTCTTTTCCGCTCGGGAGGAGAGGCAACTTGACCGCACATTTCGCCAGTTCTTTGGACGCTTGTCTTTCCCCGCCACCATCCAGTGCGCCAAAGTGCTCAAGTGTGTCAAGGACTTGTGGCGCGCTTTTGCGAGGCCAATTGTTCTTCTCATTGCCTTCCCCACAGCCGTGCGCGTCGACGAGCATTTGAGCGCACTCCATTTGCGCGCAACGCCCTGGAGCGAAATAATAATGCGCGTCGGTATGGCGGTGCACGTGGCACTTCTGGCCTCCATCACCCGTGACGCGTCCTCAGAGTACATGGCCGCCGTGAGTACTGCCGACGGATGTTTCGTCTGGTTTTTTGTGGTGATGGAGGTGTTGAGGGTATGTGCCTACTCGGGCCTCGCCCGATACCTGAGCGTTTCGTGGGAGCACGCCTTGGATTTTCTCACGGCCCTTGTAACCGCCATCATCTGGTTGTCTGGCCGGTCGCTGCGTATTCAGCTGGGACCACTGAGGGCTGTCCGACTCCACGCCATCGTATGGAACTGGGAACCCTTCCGACGCACCAAACACGTCCTCCTCGTGTGTGCTGGGCGGGATGGCGAGTTGCTCATCGCTTGTGCGGCGGTGATCATGTGCTACTTCATGTGCGCCATTTTGCTTCGGCAGATCTTTGCAGGCGTCGAGCTGGAGGACGAGAGGCAGATGTTTACAACCTTCCCCTCAGCCATGATTTCTCTCCTGGAAACCACTGCCGGCGACTCGCTGCAGACGCTGTTAATGGAGGGACAGGCGGATGTGGGGACGCATGCGGTGCTGATTGGCATTGGCATCTGCTTCCTTGTCAAGCATGTCATCAACAAGATCCTCACAGCAGTGGTCCTTCAGAATCTCGTGTCGCCTGAGCACGACAAGATGTATTATCAGCTGCAGTTTGAGCGCTTGGCCTGGCTCCACGGGTGGACGCCGGCGCAACAGAGTTTCAACTGGCGCCACATGCGCGACCACTCTGAGCTCCTTCGCCACGGAGACAAGCACATCCTTGTCCCAGACACAGCTGGATCTTTCGAGCGCGTCTATGCCGACAATGTTGCTGTTAAGTCCCGCCAGGACGGCGTGGGGTTGGACAAAGGGAGGAGGCAAGTCAAAGAGAGGAGGCAAGTCATCGGCGGCCGACGCCCGGAGGGTGCAGCTCAAAGTGATTCTAGATTCGAGCGCATGCTACAAGGCGCCGTGGCCTCGCTAAGAAGCTGGAATGAGACTGTGCATCGCTCCATGCAGCTCAGCGCCACCTACTGGATCCGCATTCGCGTGGTGCAGGTTTCCAACATGACCATGAACCAGGACGGGCGCTACAAGTGCGGCTTTGGCGGCGAGCGCAAGGTGCGCATCCAACTGTGTCAGCTTGATCAATATGCCGGCGGGATGGTCATACTCGAATCGAAGACGTCGGGGAACCCCGTTGACGACGACAGAACGCGGTGGGCCGACGCAATCGAGTTAGGGCCCGTCTCAAGAGATGCGTGTTTCCAGGTGAGCATTCTCGATACGGTGCAGGGCTCTGAGGTGATCCTGGGGCAGGCAACCGATACTATCCGCCGCGTCACGGCAAGCCGCGAAGTGGTGCGCTCTTATGTGCTGCGTGACCATGCGGACGAGGACCTTGTTCTTGATCCTCAGGAGATGTCACAGAGGCCTTTGGTAACTCTCCAGATTCTGTGCGAGCCGGACCACTCCCACAGCACTGCTTTGGCGCGCGCCCGCCTCAAGCTCCGCTGCATCCTGCAACACAAAGCGTTTGAGAGGACCATCCTCTTATTGATTCTCTTGTGCATTTTGCTCCCTATCGTGGAGTTCGAAATGCGCAACGCTCGTGAATTCCACCATTTCATGGATGTTGTGTTTCTGGTGGTCTTCACCGCCGAGGCTGTTTTGAAAATGCTTGGCTTCGGCATTTGGTACGAACCCGACGCATACTTCAGATCGGTGTGTCGCACCCACTTGCCTCCTTCTTTCGTTCTTGACCCCAATGCGTGCTGTGCGTAGTCATGTACGTGTCTACGGCCGTATGCATGTGTGTGGGTATGCGGCTACGGCCGTGTCTACTCCTGAGGCAGGTATGCGGCTACGGCCGTGTCTACACTGAGGCATGTGTCTACACCTGAGGCATGTGTCTACGCCATTGTGCATGGCAGGGTTGGAACATCTTGGACTTGGTTGTCGTTCTTTGGATGTTGAGTGACAGCACCACTTTGAATGTGTATGCCCTCCGCTTTTTCCGCATTTTACGGCCGTTGCTGGAGAATACATTGTTCGAGGACTTTCAGACAGCCTTGAATGCGCTGCTGCGCCTCAGGACCGTAGTCTTCTTGATATTTGCCGCCCTCGTGTCCATAATCTTTGCCATGAGCGTCAGCACCGTCTGGGCATTCCGGGGCCGGATCCATTACTGCAATGACCCAACCGTGCGAGATCAACTGAATTGTTTTCGAGTCTTTCTCCACAGCGACGGCTTCCCGCAGCCGCGGGTGTGGGACGCTCCCACCGACTCGTTTGACTCAGTTCAAGACGCGCTGCTCGCGTGCTTCCGTAGCCTCAACCGATCCGGCTGGCGGTTTGTAGTCGAGGAGGTCATGTTTGCGGCTGACGACAACGAGATGCGCCCCGAACATCGTGTCGAGGCCCATGCACTCCCCTTCATTGTGGTCGAGATCCTGTGCAACCTGTTGCTATTCCAGGCGATGATGGCCATCATGATCAACGCCATCAACGTCACAAGCGGATATGCCCTCCTCACGTCCCCACAGATTGTCTTTGAGTCGACCGTGTCTACGATCCAGAATGCCAGACGTGAGTTTGTGCGCTATGTGCAGGCCGAGGGCATCGAGTGCCTCCAGATGTTGGTGCAGCACCCGTACTTTGAGGGCGTAACCACGATGGTCATCTTCATCAACATCGTTGTCCTCATCTTCGATAGCTTCAGCCTCGGCGAGGCGGAGCAGGCTGGCTTGGGAGTTGCGAACCAGCTCTTTGTCTACTTTTACGTCTGGGAGCAGGGTCTCAAGATGGCGGCCTTCTCGTGGGCCTACTTTGTGCCCAAGATCAACGGATCGCGGCGCGTATCTTATACGAATGTCTTCGACTTTATCGTCACCCTTGGTTCCTTCCTCGAGATTACTGTGCTCAGAGGCCAGGTGTGCGATATGCTTTGTAGTCTGCGAGGGAAAAGAGAGTCTGCGAGGGTCAGAAGGCACTCGGCGTCCCCTGGCCGTGAGAGCTGGTCGATTCTCACTTTGGGCTGAAAGATGCGTGGCTTCACTCCTGTGCTTGCTCTGCATGCAGATGCGTGCTTCACTCCTGTCACACCTGTGCACGCTGATCCGCGTGCACAGGTGTGCACCACCCATGCATATACACGCACGCACCACCATGCATATACACGCACTACGCACGCACGCCTTACGAGACAAAAGACGTCGTCTAAGTGAAGGGGAGGGTGGCAGGCAACGGGCATCAACATGCTTCGGTCCTTCAGGGCGCTGCGCCTACTCAACGCCGTGCATTCAATCCGGCAGCTGATGCTGGCAGCGACGGCCTGTGCTGGGACCGTGTTCAGCTCTTTCGGTCTATTCATGTTTTTTGTGGTGGCATACACAGTGATGGGAGTGCCTGTTTTCCACGACGTGAAGCGCGGCAAGGGTCTGACACGCCAAGCCAACATGGACACGGTCAAAGAAGGCATTCAAATCCTCATTCGCACAGCGGGCGGCGAGGACTGGCCGTCCCTCATGTACGATCTCAGTGTGCAGCCTCCGCAATGCACCATGCCGCCAAGCCAGTCGTGGATCGAGTTTTACCAGGAGCGCATTTTGAGTCCCGGGTTGATACGCGGTGACTGCGGTTCCAACTTTGCCTACCCTTACTTCATTCTTTTTAGCTTCGTGTGCAAGTTTGTGTTCATGCCGCTCTTTGCTGCATCCATGGTCTCCACCTTCCTCCAGCACGTCGGGCAGCAAGGTGTGCTGACAAACAACGACGTGGTCCTCTACACGCGAATCTGGGAGGAGCTGGACAAGAAGAAGACTGGTAGTCTGGCCGTCTGGAAGCTCAAAGCCCTCCTCGACCGCCTCCACGCGGCAGGCAGCGCCGTGTCCTTCGACACGGTGCGCTTGCCGGACCGGGTGGAGAAGGCGCGTCTGGTGCTCAAGAAGATTCAGTCCTCTGGTCCCACCTTCTTCGACCGCGCCGACGCTCACAAACATGGTGTGGCGATGGAGACAGCTGGAGGCCCAGATACATTGGCACACAAGAGTGCCGAGGACACGGACCAAGAGGCCGCTAGCGTCCGTGCCACCTATCGTGCCTTCGCTCAAAGAGACAAGGAGATGGAGCAGGCGGCGCAGTGTACAGCTTCGAGGAGGACACGCATGGTCATGTCATTTGACGAGGTGCTCACCATGCTCGTGGTGATGAAGTTCTTTGAGGAGGCTGTCAAGGAGCTCGAGCAGGCACACGCGCATGAAAGACACGGGGAGGCCAGCCCGGTCAGCGTCGTCAGAGAGTGGGCGCGTGTTGCCAACGCGCAGTCGGTGCGCATGATGCTCTTCCGGCAGTCTGGTGGTGCGCCACTGTCTCTGTGTCTTTCTGTCTCCGTGTGAGCACGCCGTGTGTATGAGTAGCAACGCGACTGCGGCGTTTGCAAGCATGCAGTCAGCTGCCGCGACGCGCAACCTGCCGCTGCCACTGCCCCGACGCCCAACCTTCCGCTGCGGGGTGACAAGCACTGGCAGGGAGTGCACGTGTGCAAATGAATCGCGTCGGGGGGGTCAGCGATGGACTCCTACCGGCGCGGCCATTTGCTTCCTTGCTCGCGAACATGCTGTGGCGTGTTTGTATCCGGAGAGTGCAGCTGACTGGCGTTGATGGGAGGGAGACCAGACGACCTGCCCCTCTTTGCCTTCCGCCTCCATACGTGGGTACACTGCTTGGGTGCGTGTACATGGACCACCACACTTGATGGGAATGTGCACAAGGTGCAAGGGCCTCTTTACGTGCGCATCATGGTCAAGGAGCCCCGCGTTGATGGCGTGTCGGCCCACACTGCCTCAGTGTCGGTGGACACTGCCTCAGTCTGTGCCCAAGAGCCTCAGATAGAAAAGGCCTGGGCCAAGGAGGCGGGTGTTGAGTGGTGGCGAGGGCTGCGTGGGCGGTATGTGTGGGAGCAGCATGTCGCACTTGACTTCAACGGTCACGAGCACACAGAGATCTTGTATGAGCTCTGTTGCGCTCCAGTTGACGGCAAAGACGAGCGCGTCATCGGCACTGCAAGGTGTGTCTGCCCTGTCTCCTGCATCTGTGTGGTTGTGTTGATCTTGCTTCAAGAGAGCAGGGTCAACGCCCAAGTCAGTGGGCAAGGGGCAGAAGGGGGCGCAAGAGTGGTGGCAAGAGTGGTGGCAAGAGTGGTGGCAAGCGGACAGGGCGCAAAGCTTGCGGCATGAGGGCCCACAGAGCCTACCCCATGAGGCCGCAAAGAGCTTGCACCATGTCCAACTCGTGTGCTCATCTCGAGCGCTTTGTGTGTGCGGGGCGCGTGCAGGCAACGGCTCGCAGATCTCTGTCACGAACCCCTTGCCACCCGCACCCTGGAGGTGCACGCGGTGGACGACCTGCCTTCTTCGCCCAAGACGCTTGATGCTCAATTGCATCGGCTGTACAATAAGTGCCGCACCGACACGGTGCTTGCGTCCTTGTGGCCACAGGCACCCGTGGTGCTTCTTTGTGCATTCTAAGGATGCGTCTGTTGCATCATATGCCGACCATCCATCGAGACACACACACACACACACACACACACATCCACACACGCACATTGGGCACCAGACACAAAAGCACTGACAAGGGGAAGTGCAGGTGATGGGATTGCTCAACGTCACCAGCACGTGGATAGCGCCAGTGGGGCACGAGACGGGGCGAGTACGGCTAACGGGCTCTAGCGACGGGCTGCGGGGGTGGGTGATGATGGGCCAGGTCTCGCCCCTGCCGTGTTTCCCCGGAGTGCTAGTCTCGAGCGTGGGCCGTCTGGAGCGTGCGTGTCTTTCTTTCTGCCTGTCTCCGCCATGAATCTCTCATCGTGTATGCGCACACACACACGGCAGGGCGCGTCTCACCTGACGCGGTTCGTGTCGGATGGCTCCAACTCCGAGGCCTCGAATGTGTCGCCGCTCCTTTCGCCCGCCTGTCATGAGGTCTGTCGCGTCCGTGTTGCCGTGCGCTCGTGTAAGGGGAGGGGTTTCAGGAGTGACCTCGCCCTCGTTTGCCGTACGTTTGCCGCCGTTTAGCTTCCTTGTCAAGCCAACACACACTCAAGCACACACACACACACACACTCTGTCACACACACACACACACAACAAACAGGAGGTGGACCTTGCGGGAGATTCGGGCTCGATGTTGGGACTATACGAGGAAGCCGAGAACTACGTTTGCAATCCCGACCTTATGGGTCGACTGACAGGCGCGGCGACGCAAGTCAGGTTCTGAGTGTGTGTGAGTGTGTGTCTGACTGGCGCGGCCACGCAAGTCAGGTTCTTCCCCCTCCATTTCGGGTTTAGGGTTTAGCAAGTGAGGTACTGCCCCTCGCGTGCCCCCCCACACTCAAGTCAGGCACTGCCAACAGGGTGGCCGCAATGAGAAGAAAGCGTGTGTCTATGAAGCAGGAGGCTGCTGGGCATGCAACCTCACGAAGCTGCCGTGCGTCGCGCGAAAAAGCTGCAGCAAGAGTATCTTGAACGCAACTATTTGAGGCGTGACCCCGACCCGGGGCTTTTGGCTGTGCGTCCTGCAAAGGCTGCGGGGCATGCCCCCTTTCAGAAGGTGACAGCTCAGGAGATGACACGCCAGACGCGTCTTCATGTCATCAAGGAGAAGCGCGAGAGGAAGCGTATAAAGCGCGAGATCGAGTATCGGCGGCGGACAGGGCAGGTGCGTTGGCGTGCCAGAACAAAAGAAAGCTCATACACAAGCTGCCCATGTGTGTGCTTGTCAGTGTGCTCTTGCGTGCTCGTGCGTGTGGGAGGAACAGCACGAATGGGGGATGGAGGGGAGAGAGGGGAAAAACGAAAGTGGGTCACACCACAAGGGCCAACTGGCCGCTCTTTCGCACTCGGCCCAAGAGCGTATGCAGAGAGAGAGAGAGCGAGCGAGAGAGAGAGAGAGAGAGAGAGAGAGAGAGAGAGAGAGAGAGAGAGGCAGAAAGTGCAATCAGATGTAGACAGGATCAGATGCGGCGTTTATGAAGTCGGCTGCTGCTTTACTGTGTACATGCACACATATATCTATCATGTATATACACAGGCCCACCAGCAGGCAGCAGATGGAGAGGGGGCGAAAGAGAGCGAGGGGAAGAGGGAAGACGGGTCATGGTTAGGCATCTTTTCGATGCTCACTCCTCGTCGGAGGGACAGCGAGTGGAATACGTACCAGGTGGGCGCCGCGAGGGCGCAGGACCAGGACACAGTTTCTGTTGCAGGCTCTTCGACGCCGTCGCACTGGCTCACCCAGCAGAGCACGCCGCGCCGCTTAACCAAACGCTACGCGCGCACGGGTGCCGATTCTTTGCTCTTCAGTCAGATTACGGACCCGAAATCGCAGCATTTTGTGACATCGCGTGGGGTCGCTTCCTCTGTGGGCTTGCAGATGCTTGAGGCGCAGGGGCGCTGCTCGGGTGTGGCCGGAGAAGGGGCGTATAGTTCCGATGGTGCAATGCCGCGACGGTGGCTGGGTGACGACGATGAAGGGGGAGGTAAATCTGAGGTTGCTTGGTGGTTGGCTGCAAGTGCAGGGGCAGCGGTAGGGGAGGAAGGGACGGTTGAGAAGGACGTGGACGTGGAACATAGTGCTGACTCGCTTTCGCGCGATGCAACGCCGGTGGATGTGAGCGACGAGGAAGCTGCCAATGAGGAGGAAGCTGCCAATGAGGAGGAAGCTGCCAATGAGCCCCAGCCCTTGCAACTCCCGCCTGCGCACGCAGAAACAGACGAGCAGGCGAGAGAGGTTGAGGCAAACAATGACTCCGTCCACATCAACGGAAACTCAGGTGCTAGTGTGGGCAGGGCTTGGAGGGAGTTATCCCTCGGAGGGATGACTCCCTCCAAGCCTTCCACAATGGCCCCCACGACCTCTCTGTCGAATGGTAGGAAGCTTGCACATTCCGCTGCTCTTCCGCCGCGACTATCAGCAAGTGCCAGGGGCAGTGCGGGAGAAGAGCACCAAGCCACAGACAAATCAGCAAGAGGTGACGAGACATGGAGTCTAGCCCACTGGCGTGCTCCCTCGCCTCGTTTATGGGGCTCTCCCAAGTTGATTGACCCGCCGACGAAAGTGGCCGCCAAGGTGCCGCCACTGCTCAATTTGCCTGTCCGGAAGATGATGGACCCTCGAAAGATGAGGGAACAAGTAAACGCCGCTTCTCCTGAGGGCTTTTCGAGCAAGGAGAACAGAGATGCACCCCCGGGGTTTGGAGACGCGGAATCGCAGGGGTCTGTGACCAGTTTGGCACGAGGGCCTATTACCAGTATGTCACGGCGGGTTGCTGGCCGCACGGGAACCCAAGGAGAATGTAAAGGCGGCAGTCAGGGACGCGTCACCCCACGCATGTGGATGAATCTCGATCTGCAGGCGCCCATAACTCCCCAACCCCGCGGCGGACTGACTTCAGACTCTGATGACGGCCTAACACACGATCTGAGCCTCACACCTGATCTCAGCCCCTCAACCTCGCCCTCTGCCGCTGTCACGTCCGCTGAGGGGTCGCCCGGCGATGGCGCTGCCTCGTCTGCGCCCTTGTGGCCCCCTCCTGCACTCCCAGTCAGCGCACTGCCGCTGGGGCGACGACCGAGTCATGAAAGTGTTGCAAGTCGGCAGAGGATGGGTGGAGGAGCGAGAGGCGAAACCCGTGGCGAGGAGGTGCTGGTAACCCCAAGATCCGCGGGGGGGTTGATGGCGGTCCTCGGGTTCGGTTCCACCGGTGCAGGGGGCGGGGCGGCTTCTGGCACTGGGGGTTCTGTGGAGGGCAGTGGGGCGCGGGCTGTGTACATATCGGGAAGGGAAGCGTCCTCTCAGGGAAGGGAGGCGTACTCTGAGGGTCCTCAGCTCATGAGGTTCTTTTCTATTGCTGTGTTTGGCGAGAAAGGTGCTCCGTGACGCGCTGGACCCCACTCGTGCACCGTGACAAAGGTCCACGAGCGAGATGGGGTGGCAGGCAATGTGCGTGAGAGGGCGAGCTGTGTGGCACGCTTGCTGGGGCAGTGTGCGACGCCTGCTGTCACCCGAGTGTGCCACGCTTGCTCACACTCGTTTGTCCCCTCACTCGTTTTTCACCTCCCTTTCATCGTGTGCGTGCGCACGTATGCATTTTCTGAAACGCACGATGCAGGTTCACGGGAGATGGGCTTATCCTCACGGCCGGCGCGTTGCTCACCCCAAGAGGCGGATGGAAAGGAATGGGAGGGGGGCGGGGAGGAGAGGTAGAAGCTGGTTCTGCTACCGACATGCCTGTCAAACGGCCACCGCGGGAGGGCGCGCGGGAGGGCGCGCGGAAGGGCGCGGGACGGGAGAGCAAACCAGGAGGGGGCAAATCGAAAAAACAACAGAGAAGCGGAGCAGACAGCAGTAGCGTGTTGCGTGCGTCCAATGACAGCAGTAGCGTGTTGCGTGTTTCCAATGCTGGAGTCCAGAGTGGGGTGCAAGTGGAGGCAGGAAAGCAGACTGGAGAGAAAAAAATCTTGAAACCCGGTGGAGCAAGGTCGACGTAGCGACGGCACAGGCGGAGAAGGTCGCAAGTTGTCGGCGGAGCGAGAGCGAGAGCGAGAGCGAGAGAAGTATTCATGAAGACTGGCAGAAGACGTGGCGGGAGTAGACTGACAGCAGATTTGGCGTGAGGCTCTGGGTACGTGGCGTGAGGCTCTGGGTCGGCTGCCCTATCGCTCTATGATCCTTCGGCCGCCCTATCGCTCTATGATCCTTCGGCCTATCGCTCTTCTCTTTGTATCGTCGGTGTCCGAAAGGTAAAAGGAGCAAGCAAAGCGGGGGAGGGTGTCTAAGGGAGTCTAAGGGAGAGAAAAAGGAGGATGCACTTGCTGGCATGAGGGTGGCGCCCATTGCGCAAGCACTCCACTTCAATTCGGGGGCGCTCTCTTTGTAATTCAGGTTAGTGCTAGGTTCTCCAAAATGGACCTTTGCAGATGTGTAAATGTTATTCAGGTCCACCTCTCCAATTTTTCATCAGATTGTTTTGTAAAGTTTATATGTTAGGTTAATATGACATTTTTGTAACAGTACCCCCGTGTTTTATTGCTGAGAAGAGACTCAAGACATCAAAACTGCAACACGTGCGCCGTCTCTATGGCCTTGGCAAGGCAACACTGGGGCCTCCCTATGGCCACAGAGACTTGCTTTGTTCCTTGCCTTGCATTATTCCTCGTTCCCAAAACACCCAAACCTTGAAGACTGAGAGGAGCTAGTCTCTGCACGGAGGACTGCAAGTGATGGAGCGAAGACGAGCTGGGAGCGCTTCATTCACAGCTGTCGCCCATGACTGAAGGCATGGTGCGCCAGAGGGGCCCATTTGCAGAGCGTGCGCGCGTGTGTTTGAAAAACAAACACGTAGGCCACAAACCGTGCGCGCATCATTAGTGTGGAGAAAGACGCGTGCAGTTGCTCCATCATGCGCACTTGATTGGTGTTGAGACAGGCGCGTGCGGTTTGCTGCACCAAAGGCAAGCCGCGTGCAGTTGGCTCCATGGCCTATCATGGTCCATTCAGGGGTTTGGGGCATTCAGGGGTTTCAGGGGTTGGGTTCGTGGGCCGCCGCACACCTGCGTTTCCACGTATCGGAACAGGCAGAGGACGACTGCGTTGATGCTCAGTACCTGCATGGAGTATGGAGTGGGTTGACCGATGCTCAGTACCTAGTACCTCGAGCGTTGATGCTCAGTACCTCGAGCGTTGATGCTCAGTACCTCAGTACCTCCACTCCATCCACAGGCCATCGAGTGCGTGCAACCTCCATCCAAACACGCACACTGGCACACACGTTGGGAACGCACTTAAACCAGACAACGACAGAAACACAAACAGACGGGCAGGGAGGGAGGGGGGAAAACAGAGGCGGCACCTGGGCCGACTCTCTGGCCTGTGGACGCGTCGAGTATCCGGGCATGCCTCTTTCTCCAGGCTCTCCGTCTCCGCTTGCACCCCAACACACACTTCCACAGGCCTCACTGCCTTGCCCGTCGTCTTCTTCTCCTCCGCCTCGTGCCTCGGCCGGCGTGCAGTCAAACGCAGAGTGACTGTGGCTCCACTGAGGCTCGAGACACGGAGAGACGATGGGGCTGGGCTCCAGACGAGTTGCGACGGCTTGCAGCGTAGGCATGGGCGATCTACCCGAGGGTCCCTCGTGGTGTCCCTCGTGGTGTCCCTCGTGGTGTCCCTCGTGGTGTCCCTCGTTTCTACCCTGGAGTTGGAGGTGTCTACCATGGAGTGGAGGCTCATCCATTGCGTCCCAGCTGCCAAAGAGCCAGGCGGGCAGGGCGCTGTATTCGGCAATGGGCAACCGGCGTGCCTGTAGCGTCCACCCACACTCAAGCAAATCAGCTCTACGCCTAGTAGGTGTGCCAAGGACCAGGGGCTGGGGAGCATGAGGAGGAGGAGGAGGTAAACTGAGCTAATTCAGGCCTATTGGGGTGGAACAAAACGTTTCGAGAACGGTTCGAGAACGTACTGCTCCGGTAGGTGCCATGAGTAAGTGAGGAGGGAAAAAGTGCTCAATGAGGCTAAGGAAGGAGGAGGAGGAAAGCCTTCAAGACAGTGGAGGAGGAAAGACGCCAAGACTGCTTGTCTTGGGTCAAGACAAAGACGTCAAGGCAGTGGAGGCTGCTGCGACAGTGGCGACAGTGGCGACAGTGGAGGAAGAAAGTCTCGTCTTTCAGTCTTCACGTGTTTCAGTCTTGACGTCTTGCCTGTGCAGGTGCAGCAACGCTTCAAGACTCTAGGTGCGCACCTGCCAGCCTCGTGCAGAGGCAGATGATAGACTGACGCCGGGACGCGTCTGTAGAGGGGGGAGGGAGGGCGACCGAGAGCGGGCGTGGTGGGCGTGAAGGGTGGGGTGACGCGTCAAATGCTGGCGCCTGTGCCAAATGCAACCTCAACCTCCTGGTCTAGCACCATCTTCATCTTCTAGAACACAAACATGAGCGGGTAGGGACACGTACAGGTCGATCGACAAAGCCCGCTATGACGTACACAGTGCCTGTGGTGTAAGACGGTGACGAGTCATGAGTCATGAGTCATGAGTAGTGCGTGGCGCGCGGTGCCAGGAAGACAGTGCCTGTGGTTAGTTTCCCACGCTCGAGCTTGAGAAGAGGGTAGGAAGCTAACACACACGCTGGAGCATCGTAGTAACCAAACGATTCTGCTCCAGAGTGATGGACATGGGTGTGGTCAAAGTGATGGACATAGTAGTGTCATGGACATGGGTGTGGGCAGATAGACAGACACACTCGTGTCGCCAAGAAAGTGATGAGCGCCACCCCTATGGCCCGAATACCCGCTAAGCTGCAACCCTGTTGAGCTGAAACCGCTCTAAGCCGCCGCCCCTCTAAGCCGTCGCCCCTCTGAATCGCCATGCCCGCACCTGCCCCGCTCCACCCCGCCTGCACCACTGCCCCCGTCCCCGCTAGCAGCCTCGGCCTCCGTGCCACCCGCACCGTGACGGCGCGCCCCTCCCAGGACCACGCTCCCCCTCGGTCCCAGCGGATAGACATACATACTCTGCGGCTGTAGTGTCCGCTCATCGATGAGCGCACACTCTCCGCCCACGCTACTTCACTTGCAGATATAGATGTACGTGTGGTGAGTGCTTATCTTGTGTGCTCCGTGCGTGGACTGCGTTTGCATGTAGAGGAGCGTGAATGCCAGTGCATTATACTCGCCTGGGAGAATCTCGGTTATGGGCTCTTGAGCATCCGGGCTCAGCAGCAGAACTGTGTCCGCCTTCAGTTTCTCCACTGCCTGCGAGAGCTCGGCATCGAGGCATGGCCAAGCTTGCGCATTCTTTAGCCGCATCCGCTCTGCGCAGGGAAGTGGATTAGAGATGTGTATGTTGTGTATGTGTGTGTGTGTGTATTGCACTCCCGGATGCCTGCAGAGGCACCTGCAGTGCGCCGGAGACTTTTGCTGACGCCCACAAACATCATGCACATGGGGCGCGACGCCGCCTCTCTCTTTTCTTTCTCTCTGCGCTCTTTTCTGTGCCGGGCGTACTCCCTGTGCGATTGCGCGATTTGCGTCAAGGAGCTTCTGTAGGTACGATACACAGTCCATGGACTGACGGATTCATCCCACGCCAGCAAGAGGCACAATGCGTGCTTGTGACACAATTTGCACGTGATTCTTTAATTGCGCCGGATCGCATCATCGCCGTCACCGCCATCGCGTGCAAGCCGCCGCAGGACACCGATCGCATCGATGGCGACATGCGATCCCGCAAACACCGCAGGTGTAGGGGTGTTTGCGCAGCCGGTGTTTGCGGAGTTTTCTGCGGTGTTTGCTCCTCCGCCGCTGGCGGAGGAGCAAACACCGCAGTAGCCGCAGGTGCAGAAAAGCTCGGTCTCAAAGCAAACGCACCGCACGCAACAGTCGAGCTGGCGGCAAAGCCCCTTCCGCTCGTCCTCAGACATCAACGCATCGTAGCCGCAGTCTACCAGGACGTGCACAGACTCCGAGCGCCTTCGCATATTATCGAATAGTTCGAAGAACTCGAGTTCGTTCCCTTTTGTTTTTTTTTTGGGAAAATTTCCAAAACAAACAGAAGAACGAATTCGTGCCATCTTCGGTGGATACCGAAGTGCTTGTTCCCGCAGACGGCGCCTCAGAAGAGGCCGAGAGGAAGCAAGCTGCTGAAGCGCAGGGCCGAGACGCCGCAAACATGTACGACCAGCTGTCCCAAGGTCTCTTCCTTGCCCAGGAGCAATCCGTTCGCTTGCAAGCGCGATCGCGCGGGGACCGTGAAGCTGTCCTCATCTGAAGACAAGCGTGCTGCTGTTGTGTTGGTGTCTGTGTGTGGATGGAGAGAAAGAGGGGGAAGAAGAGAGGGATGGCCATTGCCTGTGTAGACATATGCAGAAGTAGTGAAACATTGTGTGTGTGTGCGTGTGGTTGTGCCGTGCCATAGGGCCGGCGAGCCGGAGAGCGAGAAAGCAGCTGCTGCTGCTACGGGCAGAAAAGGCGCTCCAGCGAGCCGCTCTCCAGATGGGCAGGGCGGAAATTAATCACGCTGGCGAGAATAATGGCAGCGATGAGGACCGCCAAGGGCTCGGGAAGGAAGAGGATAAAGGCACGCCACACGGAAGCGACGGTGAAGAATCGGAGATGGATTTTGAAGACCTGGTGCGACTGTATGGTACGGCCCAATGTTTCAGGCGCGAGGACTTTCTTGCCAGACGCCTGCTAGAATCACCAGCTGTCCGTCTTTGATTTGCGCCCACACCTGCTTGGTCTTGATAATTGCTCGTGCACCATGCGATGCGCAACAGGCCCACTGCCTGCGATCCATAGGCGACGGACAACACACAGTGAAAATGCTGGTGCGAACAAGGAGGAAGAAGAGGGCGGCCAAGTCGATCCCAAAGGGAAGTATAACGTGGTCATGGCACTCATTTTGATGTTAATGTTTTTGGGGCTCTTGGCCGCCATTTTTGCACAGGTGCGGCGGAAAATTGAATATCGATAGAGAGAGTTAGCAGAAACGTGAATATGGATAGTGGAAGGGTGAGTTTTTGACGGCGGAAGGGTGGGACGTTGATGGTCAAAGATAGCGCAAGGGTGAATATGCATAGCGCAAGCATTGGACAGATCGAGAGTGCAAGGGTGAAAATGGATAGCCAAGGCCTCTGCCTTCGTCTGCCATTCATATTCATCTTCCCGCTATCTTCCGCTACAGATATTTGCCCTTGGAAATCACCCTTCCGCTGCCTCCAATATCGCTAAACTGCAAGTGCCTTGCAGACTGACATTCCGCACATGCACGTAGGCGCGTGGGCAGGAGCTGTGGATTGAGCGGCAGCGCAAACAGTGCGAGAGGTCAATTGCGGAAGCAACCACGCGAGAGCGGGGCAGGGTTGCAGGCCCTTTGCTGGAGCTAGAGCGCAAAAATTGGCGGCGGGAGTTCGATTATCAGATCCAAAGGACCCGCCAAGATGCTGACGCGGAGTGCGCAGAATCACAGCGAAAATGCCGTCGAGACCTTCAAACCTGCAATCTTACCACTGCCGACCTCAGGTGCATTGCCACGTGCGAATGAACACATGCATACGAAAGCACAATGAATGGTCGTCTATTAGTCAAATTGATAAGAGCCTGGGGCAATTTGGGTCGCACCGTGTCATGGTCTCACTCTCAAAAAGTCGAATGCAGATTCAAATGCGACTCTGAACTTGAGCGGCTGCGTCTTCAACATGCGACGGAAGCATCGTCGTCCCTTTCCTCACCTACTGCGCCTGGGGCTTGCAAGCAGAGCCACAGGAAAATTATGAATTGCGCGGAAGAGTGTTCGGGGTGGTGTATGCAAGAGCAGACGGCCGCCGCGCAAGTGCATGCAAAGGAGGTGTGTGGCGACGAAGTGGGCAAGGCGGTGGCGGCTGAGAGGAAACGACTGCAAGAGGGTGCCCTAAAATCGCGTCGCAGAGCTATTGAAAAAGTGCTCCAGGGAGACAACGGTACTCTATGGTCTTCTCTTTCCTTGTTATGTCCGCGCGCAAGCTGAAAGAAGCAGGTAGTTGGCGTGCATTTTGAAACTGGTGACCTTTGCCATGGACGACAGGTGTTGCTGCTGAAGTTGCTGGAGTTGTATGCGTGTCCAAGGACGATTGTAATATGGAAAAAGTGAGTTCCTCCGTCGTGTTGGCTTCTCGAATCTCCTTGAACGTATTCCTGTTCTCAAGTGCTGCATGTGATGACCTGTAAAGACCTGTAAACTTGGCACAGGTCATCATCGAAGCGGTGGACAGGGGGCGAAAGGATGCACAGGCGGCCCTTATTTGTGGCTTACAGGGCTCTTGCGATACCAGGTGAGCCCCCCTCGGCATGTTTGACACACGTGGCAGGTTTTTGCATTAGTAGTCTCAATAGCGTGCTGAGCGTGCTTTTGATGTTTCATCTCTGTGTCACTCACACACACACATCCCCACCCGCTCTCTTCCAACCCGTTTCCTCTCTTTCAATGCTGCCCCTGCTGCTGGCAGCCTGGAGCTGGAAACTGCTATTAATCAACACTTAAACGGCATTTCAAAATGTGTGTTTGATGGATCATGTGTGGCGCCGGAAGTGCTTACCATGGAGCTCAAGAGAGCGCGAGAAAATGACTGGAAGACCGTGCTTCGTTTCTTGGAGGAACGGGCGTCGAATGCAAGAGGAGAGGCAGGGGATGCAGAACCGCTGGAGCGCGGTGGGAATGTATTGCATGTGAGCAGGAATAGCGTGATGGAGGGCGAAGAGGCTAGGGGAGTCGGTGAGAAACGTGGGAATGTGCTTGGGGATGGTACCACCAGATCTATAGGTGAACGGGATCCTGGAGGACATGAAGGAGGGGAAGACCACATTCGTGCAGAAATTCGTCGTGTTTTTCAGCGGCTTCTCATGAAATCGCGCGACGAGGAGGGCAGACGGGTCAGGTATTTTTTGAACCTTTTTTATGTAAGAACAAGGGATGACTTGTCTGAGTCTGTCGTACTTGAAACACTTGATGCACAGGCAGACAACTGAAGATCAATACCAGCAAATGATGCTGTTGCACATCGAACAAGCGCGTGTTCAAGAGCGACAGTCTGCTGCACAGGTCGGCATGCACTCGTACCAGCAGGCATACAGAGTGTGCAAAGGAAGGAGAACAATTTTCCTCCGCTGTCGGAACGTGTGTGCTTGCGTTTTGCCGCCTTCTTGAGTAGAAATTTTTGTGTTTCAGATCGCTCGCTGTCTTTCGCATGGAGCGTCTCAGAACGGTAGAAAAAGAACAGAGGGGAAAGCTTGCACACGCGCACGTCTCCACGCACACGCACACGTTCAGGCGAGGGATAAGGAGATGTCGGAATTGAAAGCGCAGCTCATGCGGAACATCGACGCGCTGCAGGCCGTGATCAACGAGCAAGAGCGCGAATTGGCCAAAAGAGACGCTCTCAACGCGCAATAAGAAGACACCTTGGTCACCGACGTGAGGACCCAGTCACAAACATGACTCACAGTGTGTCATGTTTGTGGCATGTGGATTCGTGACAGGCCGCTTTCAAGCTTGAAAGAAAGATGATTGCCGCAGGCTTGAGGCCTGCGGGCGTGCGCGAGCCAACAGACTTGCAAGTGCCCACACTTTCAGAACCTTACAAAGTTTTGTTCCTGTAATTTACTTTACTTACTACGAATTTTTTTAATACATGACGAACTGAACGGACGCAGGAGGGCTGAGCGCTCAAAGCTGCTACTCCTTGGCACGCAAGTCCTCGAGTCTTTCAGACAATTTCCTCCATACCCCCTCATAATATACAAACCTTCCATAGGTCAACGCTGTCAATTCTCATCCTCTTCTTGCCCCCCAAACTCACCACACATCTACTAAAGAAGTTCATAGTCAGAGAGGCAACGCTGGGAAGCAGTATTGTCGTGAAAATAGCAACACGACAGGCCCTTGGGCGAGTTGTCGTAGATGTTGCTGTCTTTGAATGCTATCGTGCCCGATAACGCCTGTATGTGTGTAAGCGTTAGTGTGTCAACAGATACCAGAACATTTGAGAAAATGCTGAACCCAGTGGTGAGCAATGGACTCACCTCCTTGTCTGGAGTAGAGAAAAGGTGCGGGCTGCCGTCTTGCAGCAACAACGCCACACCTGCCGTGCCCAGACACATACAGCACCAGTGAGCGGGTGGCGGAATGAGGGCAGAAAAAGGGCGTAGAAGCTGAGGGCGTGGAAGCTGGCGCATCTTTGGTGCAAGCCTAGCGTGTCTTTGGTGCAAGGCTGGCGTGTCTTTCAGATCAGCAGTCCATCATCATAAGAGGATGCGACAAGAAACGCAAGGAGGGGGTGGGGGCTGGTGTACGAAAAGCGAGAAAGAACGAGAGACAAGGAGACACGAGGACAGCGTCTGCGAGGCTTGAGGCGAGAGGAGGCAAGGGCATTCACAAAAAGGCAAACCTCCTGATGCAGCTTTTTGGGCAGGGTCGGTTCTCACGTCGAAATAACCCTGCAGATGCAGAGGGGTGCAGGAGGACAGAGGGGTGCAAACGAGTAAGGTGCAACTTGGGCGTCCTAAGGTGCAACTTGGGCGTGTTAAGGTGCAACTTGGGCGTCCTAAGGTCCACCCGCCCTACTTCCCTCACGTCAAAGCAACTAGCGCCGGCTGCTGCGCGCTACTGTCCTGCCGCGTTCTCCCGTATGTGGTTGTTTGTCTGAGAGGCACTGAGGTAGGTCTGCGAGGCACTTTGCTTTGTCTCTCTGTCTCTTGGACTGAGAGGCGAGTGGACTGAGCTTGAGACTAGAGGCAAGTGTTGAGACTAGAGGCAAGGGTTGTGACTAGAGCCAAGTGGACTGAGCTCGTCACTATCAAACGTCTCAGCATCTGTGTTATAATCTGTGTTTGTTTCTGTGTTTTTTTTTTCCCTGCCGTGCAGCTCCCTGTGAGGCTATGAGGGATGCAGGCTATCTACCTGGTGGCGTCTGCCGGTGGCGAAAAAGGGCCACTGATCAGTGAGGTGGGGATCAAGAGGTAGCTCCATCGTGTGCCAAGGCGGCTCGTACGGGTTGTTGGCTGCCAACAGGCGTGCATGTGAGTTGCTTGTGCGTGCGTGCGTGTGTGCGTGGCGACATGCAAACGATGGGCACTGGTTTGTTGCTCGGAGCACCAAAGGAGCACCAAAGAAGACTAAAAGAAGACGAAAGAACACCTGTGATGCCAGTGCCGTGCGGAGCAATGTTTGCAGCCTTAGGGTCGAGGTAGGGATCTGCATTGAATCCGAAGCGGAGGAGCGGGCGCGAGAGTGACGCGTAGCTGTCGATGTCGTAGTAATAGCGCCCGCCCGAAAAGGTGAAGGGCACCACGATGGCGTGGGCGTGCGAGTAGCCAGACACAACGCCGCCGTAGCGCAGTGCCGAGTTGTTGGCAATAGTGACGTTGTTGAAGAGCACAGACACGTCGCCTCTGCGCTGCGAGTGCACCCGCAGCACCGCCCCGTACGCCGCCGAGTTGTTACTCACCACCGAGTCACCTGTTGCCAACCCGACGTCAACGCGCGGTGTCGCTTTCTCGCCTTCCCCGCCTCAGGCCCGGGCGCGCCCGCGAACAGGTGCACACATTCCCTAACCAAACAAAACTTGAACCAACCCCCTATCTAAACTAGTGCTCTAAACTAGTGCTGCAAAAGCGGTCAAGGAGACATACGTAGATAGAGGACGCCGGCGTCCCGGATGCCGAAGCAGCCGCCCTCAGCATCGGGGCCCATGACGGAATTGGAAAGAAGGTGAGAGCGCTCAAAACTGGCTGAGCCAGAGCCGTCAAAGTAGATCCCTCCGCCCACCGCCGCTTCCGTCGCCGAGCCCATGGCCATGTTGTTCTCGAGCACGCACTGGAGGAAGCTGCCAAAGGCGGGCGGTACCACGGCATACAGCGCCTCTTCCCCTTTTGGCGGCACTTGCTTGGCTAGGGTGTACGGGAGGGTGGGCGCACGGAAGAGGAGGCCGCCCCCCTTTTCTCGAGCTGCGTTGTTGCTAAATGTTACATGCGACATGAGCGTCGTGCCCCCTGCCAAGTGCATCGCCCCGCCCGCCCTATATATATATATATATATATATATATATATATATATATATATATATATGTATGTATATATGTATGTATTTTATTTATTTATGTTTGTATTTATTTATTTATTTATTTATT
>Ga0315899_10002228_pt1 | contig 21533 bp, 19 predicted proteins | sample LakEriMetagenome_2_FD_203518 | JGI IMG/M metagenome (GOLD analysis project Ga0315899, IMG submission 203518) | Freshwater fungal communities from buoy surface, Lake Erie, Ohio, United States - Buoy 4 MA112 | ecosystem: Environmental > Aquatic > Freshwater > Lake | place: USA: Lake Erie, Ohio... | reverse complement strand
CACATGAAATGTGAGAAGACCGCTAGGCGCTAACCAGATTTCGCTCTCATCCCTTCAGCTCTGTCGCCTTCTGGCGGGTTCTTGTGTATAAGCCCGCTTTCCTCGGCCTATGTGGCAGGCGAGGCAGGTTCACGACTGGAGTTTGAAAGCCATGGCCGCGTGGTCACCCGACAGCTGGAGATCAAAGCCCATCCAGCAGGCGCCCGTCTATCCCGATCAGGCCGCGCTTGCCGATGTGGAGCGTCAGCTTTCTGGCTTTCCTCCCCTCGTCTTCGCTGGCGAGGCCCGCAAGCTCAAGCGTCAGCTTGCAAAAGTTGCTGCTGGGGAGGCTTTCCTGTTGCAGGGCGGCGATTGTGCCGAGAGCTTTGCCGAACATTCTGCCGATAACATCCGTGACTTTTTTCGCGTCTTCTTGCAGATGGCGGTGGTGTTGACCTTTGGTGCGGCCTCGCCCGTGGTGAAAGTGGGCCGCATCGCTGGCCAATTCGCCAAGCCGCGCACCAATCCGACAGAAAATTACAAAGGCATTGAGCTACCGATATATCGCGGCGATATCATCAATGATGCCAGCTACGATCTGAAGGCGCGCACTCCGGATCCGCAGCGTCAATTGCAGGCTTATCGCCAGTCAGCCTCAACCCTGAACCTCATCCGCGCTTTTGCCTGGGGTGGTTACGCCAATCTCGAAAATGCACATCGCTGGATGTTGGGCTTCATCAAGGATAGCCCGCAGTCAGAGCGCTATCAGGAACTCGCAAATCGCATCACCGAGACACTCGGCTTCATGCGGGCCATCGGCCTCAATCCTGAAGAACATCAGGAGTTGAGCCGCACGGATTTCTATACTTCCCACGAAGCCTTGCTGCTGGGATATGAGCAGGCACTCACGCGCATCGATTCCACCAGCGGTGATTATTACGCAACCTCCGGCCATATGATCTGGATCGGTGACCGGACCCGTCAGTACGATCATGCGCATATGGAATATTGCCGCGGCGTGAAGAACCCGCTTGGTCTGAAATGCGGCCCGTCACTCAAGGCAGATGATCTGTTGCGTCTGATGGACCTTCTCAACCCCAGCAATGAGCCCGGTCGCCTGACTCTGATTGCGCGCTTTGGTTCAGACAAGGTAGGCGATCATTTGCCCGCGCTCATCCGCGCTGTGCAACGTGAAGGTCGTTCGGTCGTGTGGTCTTGCGATCCTATGCATGGCAATACGGTTACCGCGAATGGATACAAGACGCGCCCCTTCGAACGCATCATGTCGGAGATCCGCAGCTTCTTTAACATTCATCAGGCTGAAGGCACCTATGCAGGTGGCGTGCATCTTGAGATGACGGGCAAAAATGTCACCGAATGTACGGGTGGTGCGCGCGCCATTTCTGACAGCGACTTGTCCGATCGCTATCATACATTCTGCGATCCGCGCCTGAATGCAGAACAGGCAATCGAAGTCGCCTTCCTCATCGCTGAACTTCTGAAGAGCGAACGCGCTCGCGTTGCTCCCAAGGTCGAGGCCGCAGAGTAAGGCGGTTCTTCCATAAAAAGAACGGGGGCTTTTGGCCCCCGTTTTTGTTTTTACCGCTTCGCGATCGGAGCGGGGATCTGGATCAGCTCCTTCAGCTGCGCTTCGGTCAGAGGTGCTGCCAGGAACTTGAAGGTGATAGCTTCCTTCATCACCTTTTCGACACCATTGATCTTGTCCGGGTTCAGTGCCTCGCGCGGGAAGAAGCCATCGCGAGAACGACGGGCGAGATCGACAGAGATATTAAGCCAGTCAGCAAACACCTTCAGCGCATTCTCATCCGTATACATGAACTCAATCGTGTCACGATAGGCCTGCATATAGCGGGTGAGGGCATCGCGCTTTGTGTTCAGCGTATTCACATTGGTGCCCACAATACGGACCGTCTGATCCTTGAAGGATGTGTCATTGCCTGATGCGAGGAAACGAATTTCCTTACGGTCCATCTGCTCGATCCCGAAGGGCGGAGCAGCCCAGCCAATATCAACCTGACCCGACATCACCTGCGTCAGAGATGCCGGTGGGCTGCCGGTCGCGACAGGCTTCGCCTTGGCGCCAAGTTCCGCGATGAAGGCATTCACAACGCCATGAGTCGACGCACCATTGGTCGAATAGGAGATGGTGCGACCTTCCGTGTCCTTGATATTTTTGATGGGCGAATCCGCGCGCACATACCAGAACAGATCCTGTGCACCAGTGATCTCGGACCCGATGATGCGGATTGGTGCGCCCTTGGAAAAGGCCGCCATCGCGCCAATGGTGCCAATGGCAATACCGACATCGACGGCGCCGCTGATGACGGCCTGCTGCGTCTCGCCGCTGCCTTGCGTATAGAGAATGTCGAGGTCAAGCCCGTACTTCTTGAAGATCCCGGCGCGTTTGCCGATTTCCGAGACGGACGTATCCCAGTTGCCGCGCTGACCTGCAGCAACCTTCAATGTCTCTTGAGCGCTTGCAAAAGACACGCTCAACATCGACGCGATGACAAGACCCGCGCCAAGCTTGGCGATTTTGCGCTTTCCAGGCAGTCTTCTTATCAAGCGTTTCAGGCTTATTCCTTCAACGCCAATAACATTTGTGTGGGCTGGGGATCACGCAAGCCCGTGCTTGCGTAAAAAGGCCAGCATCGAGTCGCGACAGGCTTGCGGATTTTCGATCTGCAGCAGATGGCCTGTCTCCGGGATGGCATCATAGTCATAGACCCCCTCGGTCGCCAATGAGAGATTGGCAACGCCGGTGGGTGGCGCGCCCTTCCAATCTGGATCGGCGCCAATCATCTTGACAGGCCCCCCATAAGCCGAAGCGGGCGGCCAGAGTTCAAGCGTGAGCGCCGCGAGATAGATGGAAGCTTCCAATTCACGGCGGCAGGTGAGTGTATATTTGCCATCGCCATCTGGGCGCAGCACCGCCTTTGCCATATCTTCCCGCGCTTGCGGCAACCAGCGGCTTTGACCGCGGCTCTCATTGAAGAGCTGATGCAGTTCTTCCGGGTTGTTGAATGTGTCGGGCCGATTCATGGCAAATTCGATGAGCTTGCCTTCAAAGACGCGCATGGCCTCGTAATGTTTGTGACCGCGCGGCGGGACATTGGGCGGATCAAACAACACCAGTGCATCCCACACCCATTCCATCGTGGTGGCATGTTTCATCGCTGCGCGCGATGTCATGGAGTGGCAGACAGCAACCGTCTTCTTGACGCCCAGCTCCTTGTCGATGCCGCGACGAATAGTGCCCATGTCGCGCGCGAGCTGCAGATAGTTGTGACCATCTGCACCCGTTGGCTCATTATGCCCGTGATTGCGCACATCGAAGAGCACGATATCAAAGTCAGCCAGCAGCGGTTCCCAGAACACGCGGTAGCCATCAACGGCAAAACCATTGCCATGTGTGATGGCGAGCCGCGTGCCGGATGAATGAGCAAAGTGCCGACAATGAACCTTGGCCCCATCGTCCATGATGATGTCGAATGCTTTGTCTGGACGACGCGTCGTGCTCATAACCGGCATGCTCCTAACTTACTTATGCTTGGCGATGAAGGCTTCGAGCGCCTTCTGGAAGTCAGCAGGATTTTCCAGCGCCGTGATGTGACCCGCTTCAGGGATGATCACATGTTCAGCGCCGGGAATCTTTGCAGCCGCTTCGCCCAATGCTTCAGGCGGTGCGCCCTTATCCTTCGCGCCACCCAAGATCAGCGTCGGCGTGCAGATTTCATGCAGACGCGGGCCGAAGGACAAAGTCTTCAGCGCTTCGCAGCAGCCTTCATGGCCCATCGGCGTCGTGGTGCGGATCATGTTGCGCACACGATCAAGCACGGGCGGATTCTTCGCGCGCGTCTCAGGCGTGAACCAACGTTCAATCGTCGGCTCCACAACACCTTCCATGCCCTTCTCGCGGGCAAGGTCGATGCGATGCTGGAAATAGGCCGCATAATCCGGCGGCGCATCAGGACGCGAGTCACAAGCGGTGAGGCTGATGAGGCGATTGCCATGATCCATGGCAAGGCCATAACCCATCATGCCGCCGATCGAGAGGCCGACCCAATGGGCGCGCTCAATCTTGAGCGCATCCATGAGACCGAGCGCATCCTTGATGATCATGGGGAAGCTATAGGGGCCAGGAGTGGCCGGGCTCTTGCCATGACCACGATGATCGAAACGCATGCAGCGATAGCGATCCTTCAACTGCGCGACGACGTCGTCCCACAGGGTCAGGTTATTCGCAAGCGCATGAGAGAAGATGATCCAGGGCGCACCCTCAGGCCCATCAATCTCTACATTCAGCTTCGTGCCATTCGTTTCGATCAACATTGTTCAATCTCCTGACCCGTCGCTCTTACTTCTTTGCTGTGTTGTCGCCGACATAGATCGGCTCGTCGCGCACCTTCAATTCGATGAGCACATTTTCAGCAGCGGAGTCTTCGCACAGCATGGAGCGATGCGCGATGCCCTTGGGGATCAGCAGCATGTCACCGGGATGCATGGTCTTGGTGCCCATTTCGGTTTCCCAACGCAGCGCACCCTTCACGCAGAAGATGATCTCATGGTCATCAATGTTGCGATGCCAGAAGCCCATATCTTCCTTCGAGCGCTTCGACACATCGACCTTGCAGGTCTCAGAGGTGTAGAGGCGCAGCGGCGAACCATCGGCCTTGTCGTAATTGGCAGGACGGTATTTGTCGTCGAAGATGTTCAGCATGCGGAACACTTCTTCGCGCTCTGCAACACCGGCATTGCGCACCGGCGGTTCGTCATGCAGCAGAACAACATTCTTGCCATTGATTGTTACGAGTTCACGGAACTTCGTCATAGCACTCTCCCTTTGCTTTTACCTGATACGCTTGTAGCGATAGCTCTGCGGCGTTTCGACAAATTCAAACTCACCGATGCCGCACAGATAATTGATATGGGCCAGCGCTTCGCCCATGGCGAAATAAACCTGCTGCCCGTCAAGATCATTGCCAAAGAGCCCGGCCATGCAGTCTGCGCCGGACAGAATGCCGCCAACCGGAACCATGTCCCGGATCTTGTCAAGACGTGCGAAGTGATGCGCGCGCAATTCGGCCAAACGGCCATGTAAACCTTGGAAAGGCAGACGATGGCTTGGCAGCACCAGCACATCATCGGCCACATCGCGCTGCAGGCGCTCAAGGCTCGTCAAATAGGCTTGCAGCGGATCGCCATGCGGATCCCAATGCACGATGCTGATATTGGGCGAAATCTTCGGCAGCACCTGATCGCCCGCGATGAAGACGCCAAGCTCCTCACAATAGAGGCTCGCCATAGCCGGGGAATGGCCTGCACCTTGAACAACGCGCCAGCCGCGCCCACCAATGGTGATGATCTCGTTGTCCACGATGCTGCGATAAGTGTCCGAAAGTTCGACGCAGCCCGAATAGAGGATGAAGCCCTCATGGTAAGTTTCGATGAAGCGCTCAGCGAGATCGTGACGGCGATAGAAGGTCACGGAATTTGGTACATCGTCGGTATGTTTGTCGATAATGGCGAGCTGCGCGGCGAACCATTCCGGCGTCGTCATCCAGGGTTCGATCTTCCAGCGCTCGCAGATCCACCGGCAATTGCTCATATGGTCGGGATGGAAATGCGTGACAATCAGGCGCGTGACGGGCTTGCCTTTCAGGCAAGTGGCCCAAATGGCCTCCAGTTGCTCGCGCACGCGATCAGCGGCAAAGCCGCAATCAATCATGGTCCAGCCATCACCATCTTCGATGAACCAGAGATTGATTTGTTTAAGCCCCTTGAAGGGAAGCCATGAGTCAACGCGCAGCAGACCGGGGACGATCTCTTCAGCGAGTGGCGCTTGTTGGTCGGCGCTCATGCTGCGCCTGCGGGGGCTTGGCGGCGCTCTACAACATCCATTACGGCATCAATGATATTGGCATAGCCCGTGCAGCGGCAGATATGGCCACCCAGCACTTCCGTCACCTCTTCGCGCGTGGGCTTCGGGTTGCGCGCGAGATAATTGGTGAAGGACATCAGAATGCCTGCGGTGCAGAACCCGCATTGCAGCGCATGATGGCGATTGAACGCGTCCTGAAGATCATTCAGCGTCATGTCATCGGGCGCAAGCGATTCAACCGTTTCAATAACCGCCCCATTCGCCTGTACGGCAAAAGCAAGGCAGGAGCGCCCCGTAACGCCATCAATGATGACTGTGCAGCAACCGCATACACCATGTTCGCAACCGACATGCGTACCGGTGGCACCGAGTTCATGGCGCAGGAAATCAGAGAGCAACATGCGCGGCTCGGCCTCTCCTGAGACCTTGCGGCCATTGAGCGTGATGGTGACGCGCTGTTTCATCAGTTCAGCTCCGCAACAACCGCTGGCGCGAGACGGCGCAGGATGTCCTGACGCATATCTGCATCCGCATGGATGTCGTCATTGATGTCGATGGTCGGCAAAAGGCTTTCGATCTCGTCAGCCACAGATGCGCCCTTGCCGAAGCGATGCACAACAGGGCTGCCAGCCACGCCACCAATGCCGAGAAGAATTTCGTTGCCGGATGTTTCCATCGCACCCACGGCGACCATGGCAAAGTCACCATGCCGACGGGCGACTTCGCGGAAGGCAACTTTCTTGCCGCCATGAATGGGGAAGCGCGCAGCCACAATCAGCTCATCAGCTTCTTTGGCAGTGGTTAGCATACCAAGCTGAAACTCGCTCGCTTTCAAGCTGCGTGTGCCGCGTGACGAGGCCAGCACGACTTCACCTTCGAGCATGGCAAGCGAGAGGGGGATCTCGGAGCTTGGATCAGCATGGGCGAGAGAGCCACAGACCGTGCCACGATTGCGCGTCTGGAAATGGCCAACCCAGGGCATCGAAACGGCCAACAAGGGCAAATGCGTTTGCAATTCGGCCCATGCGAGCAGGCGGTTTTGCGTGACAGCGGCACCCACCTCGACGAAATCTCCATTGAGGCGGATCTCATTCAGCTCCGGCACATGGCGAATGTCGATCAACAGAGCAGGGGCTGCGATGCGGAAATTCATCATGGGCACGAGCGACTGACCGCCCGCGATCACGCGCGCATCATCACCATGCTGGGCGAGTGCATCCACTGCTTCCTTGATGCTCTTGGCGCGCAGATATTCAAAAGCCTTCGGCTTCATTTGCCCGCCTCCTTCATGAGCTTGTGGACGCGTTTGGGCGTTGCAGGCAGCGGTATATTGGTCGCACCCAAAGCATCAGCAATGGCATTGGCGACGCAAACCGGCACGCTCATGCAATTGCCTTCGCCCAGACCCTTTGCGCCAAGGGGCGTGAAGGGTGAAGGCGATTCCATATGGAGAATTTCAACAGGCGGAATTTCGCAGGCCGTGGGCACGGGATAATCCGCGAAAGTGCCGGTCAGGAAGCTGCCGCTTTCGTCATACATGAATTCTTCGTAGAGTGCAGTCGCGATGCCCTGCACGAAAGAGCCATGGATCTGCCCTTCTGCAATCATCGGGTTCAGCAGGCGACCTGCATCATGCATCGTCACATAGCGATCAATCTTCACCTGATAGGAGATCGGATCAATCTCAATGCCACACATGTCAAAGACGAACCCATAAGTCAGCGATGTATTGATGCCATCGCCAGATGTCGGCGGTTCAAGTTCAGGTGGCGACCATACAGCGGTTTCGCGCAGCGCAGGCTCAACACCTTCCGGCAGCATGATGGGTGACCAATGCGCAGTGCCCGCAACGCGACCGAAAGGCAGCGAATTGTCAGGGTTTGAACGGCTGCGCACCTTGCCAGCAACCAGCTCGACATCTTCAGGCAGGATGTTGAGTTGCTTTGCACCAATCGCTGCGAGCTTGTCGCGAATTTTCATCGCCGCGAGATGAGCAGCGACCGCAGTACCCGGTGAGAAGCGGCAGGAATAGTTGCCGCTCGCAATCGACCATTGGTCCTTTTGCGTGTCCATCTCAAGATTGACGGTGATGTCTTCAATCCGCAGGCCAAGCGCATCCGCCACGATCTGCGAGAGTACTGTCTGATGACCTTGACCTTGTGCAGGCGTATCAGCTGTTACAGAGACCGCACCCAGCGGATCAATATTCACGGTCGCCATCGAGACAGCGCCATTCTTCGGGCCAGACTTTTCACGCGCTTTCAAAGGCAGCAGCGTCGAGAGATAGCCCATATTCGACATGCCGGGTTCAACCACACAGGCATAGCCGATGCCATAGATCTTGCCCTGCTTGCGCGCTTCATCGCGACGACGGCGCAGATCATCAAGGCGACCATCACCCAGCGCAATTTCAAGCGCCTTCTGATAATCGCCCGAGTCATACAATGCGCCCGCAGCCGCTCGATAGGGGAAGCTGCCGGACGGGATCAGATTGCGCTTGATGACATCGAGCGGGTCAAGATCAAGCTCAACAGCAATGCGCTGCACGATGCGCTCAAGTGCGAGATAAATCTGCGGGCCACCGAAACCACGATTCAGCGCAGCAGGCGCCTTGTTGGTGATGACGATACGGCAGGCGACGGCCAGATTCTTGATGTCATAAGCGCCCGTCAAAGCGCCATGCATACGATAGAGCGGGCCGGGCATGGGCGCGCGCAGGAACGCGCCATAATCTTCGAGCTGATCAAGACGCAGCGCAGTGATACGGCCATCTTTCTCAACGGCTGCTTCAACCTTGGTGACGCGATTGGGCGCGGTACTGGCCGCGAGCAAATGCTCCAGCCGATCTTCAACCCATTTCACCGGGCGACCGACCATGCGCGCGGCCAAACCCATCAGCACGATGAAAGGAAAAACCGAGAGCTTGATGCCGAAGCTGCCACCACTATCTGGCGGTGTGCGCAAACGCAGCTTGCTGCCCGGAATGCGCATGGAGCGCGCCATCACCGGATGGGCGCTGAAGGGACCCTGAAAATTGGCGAGCACATCATAGCTCTGATCCGCGCGGCGATATTCCGCCACGACGACGAAACATTCCATCGGCGTGTAGGAATGGCGCGGAAATTCGACATCGAGCTTGACGATCTTGTGCGCGCTCGCAAAAGCGGCATCTGGATCGCCATATTTAAAATCGCGGCGCGAAAGTTCATTCGTGCCGACAGGCTCATGCACCAGCGGGCTGCCGGGCTTCACCGCTTCGAGCGGATCCATGACAGGATCGAGGATCTCATAATCAATCTCGACCAGCTCCGCCGCATCTTCTGCGATATAGCGGTCAGAGGCGACGATGAGGACAACGGGCTCCCCGACATAGCGCACGCGCTCGACCGCCAGCGACCATTGCGGGATTGGCTCCTTCACCGCGACGAGGAAAGGATCGGAGACTTTGGCAATCTCTTCGCCGGTTATGACGGCAGCGACCCCATCAAGCTCAAGTGCAGCGGTTGTATTGATGGATTTGATGATGGCATGGGCATGGGGTGAGCGCAGCACATAAGCATGGAGCGTCCCCGGCGGCACGGGCAGGTCATCCGCATAGCGCCCATTGCCGGTCAACAGCGCAGCATCTTCCCGGCGCAGGACCCGCTTGCCCAAGTGGCCGGGGTTCTGGCCTTTTTGACCCTTGGCCTCTTGACCCTGCACTGACGCCACGACCCACCTCCCCGGCATCTGTGGGGGTCTGGAACCCCCTCAGCGGACGAAATTTTGCCTTTGGGCTCGCGCTCAAAGGTATTTGCGTATTATAATGCCAAAAAACAGGGTGACAAGCCAAACAGGCGGTTATCCATGGATCAGGTTCAGGTGGGGCGCTCTGCAATGACCTCTGAAGTGGCGCAAGACAGACTGGTCATCAGCGATGTGACGCTGGAGGATATTCCACAGATCATCGCGCTGGACGAGGAGATCACGGGAATTGCCAAGCCTGAGCTCTGGTACAGCTATTATGCGCCGCCGGGCCGTGCCCAGCCGCGCTGGTTTCTGGTCGCCCGGCAGGGTCCGCGGGTCGTCGGCTATATTTTGGGAGAAGTGCGCGCCTGGGAGTTCGGATCGCCCCCGGCGGGATGGATCTTTGCCATTGGCGTTGCCGGCGGTCACCGCGTCGAGGGCGTGGGCACGCGCTTGCTGGATGTCATGACGCAGCATTTCCGTACCACTGGCGTGAAGATCATCCGTACAATGCTGCATATTGATGATGATGTGCTGATGTCCTTCTTCCGTTCCCAAGGTATGACAGCAGGGCCCTTCATTGAACTGGAGGCCAGCATTGATCCTTGATTCGCAGCTCTCGACCCGGCAGGTGCGCAGATGAAGCTTAATCAGGCCACGCGCCTCGCCATCTGGTCCATTGTGGAACTGGCCTCGCGACCCGGCGAGCAGATCCCCGTCAATGACATTGCCGAAACCTACGGCATTTCGCAGCATCACCTGGCGAAAGTGCTGCGCACGCCCTCTCGCGCAGGCATTGTTGCATCCACGCGCGGGCCGGGGGGTGGTTGCGAATTCACCGGCAATGCAAACCGCCTGACGCTTTACGATATCATCCAGCTTTTCGAGGAAGAGCCATTTCAGGATCAATCAAGCGAAGATCCGCCAACCCCTGTGGCGGCTGAAGTTGCCCATGTGCTTGCCGAGATTGATCGCATCACAAAGGCAACGCTGAAATCTGTGACGATCCAGACAGTGATCAAGAATGCGCAGCGCAAGCAAAAGCGCTTGCAAAATGCCAATCCCGAAAAGGGAAAAGCCGCAGGCTGATTAGCCTGCGGCTCTTCAAGCGGATGGATATGGGCCTTATTTCGGCAGGCCCGTCAAACCAAGCTCGTCCCAACGCTTATAGACGGCCTCGCGGTCATCGAGCGCCGGCCAAACGGTCGGCGGGAAGCGCGCGCCGCCCAGATCCGGATCGGGGTCGTAATCGAGATTGATGGTCGCATCAATCAGCAAGCGATTCCACTTGCCCGTACCAAAGAGATCAGCATTGCGGTCGCGGCGGCGGGTTGATGGATCAAGACCCGCACCGAAAGTGGCCGGCATGATGACAACGTCCTGCTCGCCCGCATTGACGCGATAGGCAATTGCCCAATCAACAGCGGCATAATCGTGGATGTCGATGTCGGAGTCGACAACGGTGATGTGCTTGTAACGCACATGCGCGGCGGAGCTTCCCCACACCGCATTCGCGACCTGCTTGGCTTGCCCGCGATAGCTTTGATTGATTGAAACGAGCAAATTGATGCCAGCATGAACAGGCGGACACCACACGTCGGTAATGCCGGGCACGCCTGCGCGGTCGAGCACGTTCCACGCCGTTGCAGCACGCATGATAGATGAGCAGACAGCATTCTCAGAGAAGCTGCCTGGCATGGAGCCTTCAATTGTGCCGCGCAGGATCGGATCATTGCGATGCGTGATGCAGGTGATTCGCGCGCAAGGCTTAGGCGACTTGTCGCCTGCGACATAACCGGTGAATTCAGCGAAGGGGCCTTCCATCACATAGGTTTCAGGATCAAGCCCGATCTCGCCTTCAATCACGATTTCCGCGCTTGCGGGAACATGCAGATCAATCGTCTCGCATTTCACCAGTTCAACTGGCGCGCCGCGAATAGCGCCCACCACATCAAATTCGCTGAGACCCTTGGCAACAGGCTGGCCCGCGCAGAAGCCCATGGAAGGCTCCCAGCCAATCACGAAGGCAATCGGCATTTTGGTGTGGCCAGCATTCTTCCAGGCGGTGAAGTGATGGCCGATATGCTGGGCGCGCCACAGGAGGATCGGAATTTCCTTCGGGCCAGCGACCATGCCGCGATAGATGCCGACATTCACAACACCCGTCATCGGGTCCTTGGTGATGCAAGCCGCGTAAGTGATGATGTAACGGCCACCGTCGACGCGATTCCAGATCGGCGATGGGAAGTCGAAGAGATTGACCTGATCGCCCTTCAGGATGTTTTCCTTCACGGGGCCGGTTTCGACGATTTTCGGCTCGATGCGCTGGGTGAGTAGGTCGCGCCCCACTTTCACCAATTCGCGCGGATGGGTGTCAATTGGCAGGCCCAGCATCATGTTCAGGCGACGATAGCTCGACAGACCACAACCGAAGATCTTGCCGCAGCGGCTATCAGGCTTGTTGTAGTCCTTAATGTTGTTGAAGAGTAGGGCAGGGCCGTCGCCAGCACCTTGGGCGAGGCGCATGATGGTGCCGACTTCCACATTCCAGTCCACTTCAGCATTCACCTCGCGCAGCTCACCGGCCTTGCGCAGAGCGTCGATCCAGCCCCTGAGATCCCCGAAGGCTGTGGGCTTACGCTCGATGGTCATGGTTTTACTCCTACCTGTGCTGGCCTGCGCGGCTTGTCTGATGTGTTTATCCCGGTGCGCAGATCAGCGCATCGGTGAGCGCGACCGGGTCTTTTGGTATTCAAGCACCAATATTACCGTTTCGCAATGCCGAAGCCCGATTTTACCCGCCCTGAACGCAGCCGGAGGGCCTGTGGAGAGCCTCTAGCGGGGCCGGTTTCTCGCAGGAAGGGAAATTCAACATCCCAGGTAAGCGAACGAAAACCCGTCCTCACGAGAATTTTGGTGCGCCGAGCGAATTGTCGCGGGCAATTCTGGACAATTAATGCCGCTTTTGCCTTTACCGCCCTTCGGGCACATGTTAATCACCCTCTTCGACAGGGGTGAAAAAACGCAGCCACCCCCACTTTCGTCAACGCAAGCTTGAATATTCAGGGAAGGACGAGGCAATGCAGGCACCAGAGAAGACGAAGCATCTTCGCGACCTCCGCAGCACGCTGGAGTGGCTCGACAAGCAGGGCGATCTGGTCCGCACCACCAAGGAGATCAATCCCGATCTCGAATTGACCGGCTTGCAGAAGCTCATGGATGGCGGCTGCCCGGTGCTCTTCGACAATGTGAAGGGCAAGCCCAATCATCGTCTGCTGACCAATCTCTTCGGCTCGATCGAAGTGATGAACAAGATGTTTGGCTGGGAGAGCGATCGTGAGCGCACTGTGAAGCTCGCTCAGGCGCTTTCAAAGCCCCTGCCGCCGGTTGAAATCCCGCAGTCGGAAGCGCCTTGTCAGGAAGTCGTCATTGAGAAGCCCAATGACGTGAATCCCTATCTCGTTCCGATCCGCCACACCGAGCTTGAGGCTGAACTCACCATCGGTTCGGGCATTCGCCTCGTGTCCGGCAAGGAATTCGGCGGCGGTACGGACGTTGGCTACAACCGCATGAACTTCCGCTGGGGCAATGTCGGCACGTTCCAGATCTCGCCTGGTTCGCATATGTGGCAGGTGTCGAGTGATGCGTTCCGCGCCCGCGGCGTTGTGCCCATGACCATCAATTTCGGCGTTCCCCCGGCAGCGACGCTGCTGGCAGGCGCGGCCTTCGACTATGTCATCCTTCCCCATGGTTGCGATGAATTGGGCGTCGCCGGCGCTGCTCAGGGCTTCCCGCTGCGCACCGTGAAGGCGCGCACGGTGGACGCTCTCTCTCTTGCTGACGCGGAGATCGTTCTTGAGGGTTATCTTGACCCGCGCGACACGCGCTTCGAAACCGCAGAAGCGGAAGCCGACAAGTCGCAGGGCCGTCACCACTTCCACCCGGAATGGGCGGGCTATATGGGCAAGTCCTATAAGGCGCCGACTTTCCACGTTACCGGCATCACCATGCGCAAGCCTGAGTCGAAGCCGATCATCTATGCGCTCGGCGCGCATACGCTTGACGAGCACAATATCGATACTTCGATCCGCGAAGCGGCGATGTTCGAATTGTGCAACCGTATGCAGCCCGGCATCATTCAGGACGTCAACATTCCTTACTGCATGACGGACTGGGGTGGCGTGATCATTCAGGTGAAGAAGCGCAACCGCATTGAAGAAGGCTGGCAGCGCAACTTCCTCTCGACGCTGCTCACCACCTCGCAAGGCATGCGTGTCGCGATTGCCTGCTCGGAAGACACTGACATCTATTCGATGGACGAAGTGATGTGGGCGATCACGACCCGCGTTAATCCGCGCACCGACATTCTCAATCCTTGCCCCGGCGGCCGTGGCCAGACCTTCATGCCGGCTGAACGTATGACAGCAGGTGACAAGGAATGGACGGCGACCAATACCAGCTATGAAGGTGGTATGGGCATCGACTGTACTGTGCCTTACGGTTACGAAAGCGACTTCCTGCGTCCGCAATATCCCGTCGGCAAGGTGAAGCTCGAAGACTTCTTCACCAAAGACCAGATCAAGAATGTGAAGGACCGGATGAAGGGCTGGACGGAGCTGCTCGCTCGCACCGGTCACTGATCGCGTTCTAACGGGAGGAAGACATGTCGAACGTTTTCGGTCAGCATGAACTGGCCCTGCCGTTCCGTTCGACCGCTGATATCTTGACGGGATATGCCAAGCGCGATCCCGCCAAGACGGCGATCGTGGATCTCGATCAGGGAACCAGCATCACCTTCGGTTCGCTCAATCAGGCGAGCATTGATGTTGCAAGCGACCTCAAGCGCCGTGGTGTCAATCACGGCGACAAGGTCGTGGTGTTGTCAGATGAAGTGCTCGAAAAGCTCGTCATCTGGTTTGCCGTGTGGCGCATTGGTGCGGTGATCTGCCCACTCAATGTGGAGCTGAATGCCGAGCATGTTGCAATGCTCACCAATCTGATCGGTCCCAAAGTGGTCCTGATCCACAAGGATCTCGATCGCGCCTCTTTCACAGCAGGCGTCAAGGCGCCGGTGACTGTGTTCGGCGACTGGAGTGATGATGTCGCCAAGGCTGATCCAAGCGACGATTACTTCAAGTCGGTTGCGCGCAATCAGGACGGCGACAAGCTGACCGACCGCAACAAGGCTGAAGATATCTCCTGCATGTTCTGCACGTCGGGCACGACGAGCCGTCCGAAGATCGTTGTTTATGATCACGCAGCTTATTGGCTGAGCGGTCTTTCGACGCTCGACATTCTTGGCCTGACCGAGAAGGACAATACACTTGAGTATCGGTCCTTCGGCTGGAACTCGGCGCAGATCTTGAGCTTGATGCCCTTCTTGCAGACGGGCCTGACGATGCATATCGCCAAGCGCTTCTCGCATTCGAAGTTCTTCGAGTGGATTCAGAAATATAATCTCACCTTCGCGGCTGGCGTGCCGACGGTGGTGAATATGCTGCTCAACAAGCCGTTGGGTTACACGGCGAAGGACATTCCCACGCTGCGTTTGATGACCTGCTCAACAGCGCCGCTCTCTGGTGAACAGTGGAAGCGCTTTGAAGAAATGTATGGCGTCACCCTGCTGCAGCTCTACGGCATGTCGGAAGCTGGGTGGATTTGCGGCAACCGCCACTACAAGCGCAAGCTTGGCACGGTTGGACCGCCAGCCAAGCATCAGGAATTCGCCATCGTTGATGAGAATGGCAAGACCTGCCCGCCAAATGTGGAAGGCGAAGTCACCATTGGTGGCCCACAGACGGCGATCGGTCTGTTGAAAGATGATGGCACGATTGATCCCGTGCGTGGTCTTCGCATCAAGACGGGCGATCTGGCCGAGATGGATGAAGAAGGCTTCGTGCGCGTCACGGGCCGCACCAAGGATCTCATCATCCGCGGTGGCATGAACATCTCGCCAGTTGAAGTCGATGAAGTTCTGCTCGCTTGCCCCGGTGTTGCTGATGGCGCATCGGTTGGCGTGCCAGACCCCATCTACGGCGAAGAAGTGGTCGGCTTCGTCGTTCCCAAGCCCGGCACGACGGAAGAGCAGGTCATGGAATTCTGCGCCTCCAAGTTGCCTTTGCCCAAGCGCCCGAAGAAGCTTTTCCTTGTGGATGAGCTGCCCAAGAGCGACCGTGGCAAGGTGCTGCGCGATAAGCTCCGAGAGGAATGGGTCCGCCGCACCGGCGCTTAAGGGGGAGGCCTGATGGCCAGAGAAACATTTGACGGCTTCTATGTGGAAGTCGATGCAGCTCGCGAGCGCGCCGATGTCGTGCTTGCGCGCCCTCCGCTTAATGTCATCTCGATGGTTGCGCGCGAGCAGTTGCGCGCAACTTTCGAAAAGCTCGATGCGGATGACAGTGTGCGCGTCATTGTCTTGCGCGCCGAGGGCGAGCATTTTTCGAGTGGCGGCCAGATCAGCGGCTTCCTCGATGCTTCGCCCGAACATGTTTCAAAACTTGCCTGGAACATTGCGGCACCCCAGCGTTGCAGCAAGCCGGTGATCGCGGTCAATCGCGGCTATTGTTTTGGCGTTGGCTTCGAGATTTCGCTGGCCTGCGACTTCCGCCTTGTCTCCGAAACCTGCCTCTATGCGCTGCCGGAGCAGAAGCTGGGACAAATTCCGGGCTCAGGTGGTTCTGTACGTTTGCAGAAGATGATCGGCATCACGCGCACAAAAAACATCGTGATGCGTTCGCTGCGCATCAACGCGACCAAGGCGGTTGAGTTGGGCATTGCGACTGAGAAATTTGCAGACGCAGATCTCGAAAAGGCAACTGACGCTTTGGTCGATGAGCTGCGCACTTTCTCGCCGCTCGCACAACGCACCGCCAAGAAGCTGCTCAATGATACGGAAGAGGCGAGCCTCTCCATGGCAATTGAGCTCGAAGGCCATTGCTACAGTCGCCTGCGCACATCCGATGATTTCCGCGAAGGTGTGCTGGCATTCGGGGAAAAGCGTGCGCCGAAGTTTAAGGGAACGTGACTTCGTTTCCACTTCTCCCATTGGGAGAAGGTGGCCGTGGATACGGCCGGATGTGGGGATCGCGTGTAAAACTAGAGAGGCACCCCATCGTGGTGCCTCTTCTTGCATCTCCCGATCCCCTCCTCAGTCAGCATCCGCTGACAGCTCCTCCCAATGGGAGGAGCGGGAGCCTTTCTTTGAAAGGTCGCAATCTGCGTCGCGCATCCTTCTCCCTATGGGAGAAGGATGCGCGCGGTTCTGCGCGCGTAGCGTCAATCAGCCCGGCGTGATGGCTTCAGCAGCCTTCTTCACCACATCTGCTGGCGTCTTGTAGAGCCGCTCGATCAGTTCCTGCATCTTTGCACCGCTCATCGGCTGGTTGATTTCCATCTTCATGCGTTCGGCTTCCGCAAGGAATTCCTTGTCAACCATCATCCGGTCGAAGGCCGAACGCAGAGCTGCCAAACGGTCAGCCGGGATTCCGGGAGGACCGAAAATCGCACGCCCCATGGAGCTTTGCGAGAAGATCAGCTGGAGCACTTGGCGCTGCTCATCAGTTTTCGCCAGCTCAATCACAGTTGGAACGTTGGGCAGATCCGGGTGACGTTCCAGAGCCAGCTGGATGAGGATATTGACTTTCTTGTCACGCACCCAATCGGGCTTGTTGGCCAGAATGGACGAAAAATTCATGCCGCCGATCCCGCTCACCTCGCCACGCTCCATGGCAAGAGAAGTGGCAGCACTGCCTGCATAGCCGGGGATCACCTTGAATTTTAAACCAAGGATGCGGTGGAGGGCGACAGGATAAACCACACTCTGATCGGTCGCACCAGCGCCTCCGACGATGAGTTCCGTCGTCTCCAGATCTTGTGCCTTTTTCACCGCAGCATTGGCCCATGCCAGCGACACGCCGACATCTGCATTCATGCTGCCGATCCATGACAATTTGCGCGCATCATAACGGGCACCGCTCGTCTTGAAGAGGTCGCCTGTTCCGATGGAGCCGGGTCCAAGCCCAATCACTGTGCCGTCTTGGGGTTGCGCACCGGCAAGACTGTTGGCCATCACGATGCCCGCGGCGCCTGGCATGTTCTGGGGAATGACATTCGGATTGCCGTCGAGGAACCGGGACAGGTGGCGCGCGAAGAGACGCGCATAAACATCATAGCCACCACCCGCAGGGTGGCTGATGAGCATTTTGACATCCTTGCCTTTGTAGAAATCGGCGGGGCTTTGAGCCTGAGCTTCGGCCATAAGACATGTGGCACTCAGGACCAAAAGGGCGCCACGCACCGCCTGCATCACGCGCATCTGTTTCCTCTCCTTTTTTGCATCCAAACCCGTCGGGGAGCTTGTTTCTGGAATTATCATACCATTATACTAGAACCAGTCGAGATTACACAACATCACGATTTGGGAGGATGTCTTCAGTGGATAACGCCAAAATGCAGCCGCCTCGCAGCTACCCCGATCTGCATGACCATATTGCCGCGCTTGAAAAAGCAGGAATGCTGGTGCGCGTGGATCGGCCCATCAACAAAGACACGGAAATGCATCCGCTGGTGCGCTGGCAGTTCCGCGGGGGCATTCCTGAAAGCGAGCGCAAGGCGTTTCTCTTCACCCATGTGATCGACAGCAAGAACAAAAAATATGACATTGACGTGGTGGTCGGCGCGCTGGCGGCTAACCGTGAAATCTATCGCATGGGCATTGGCTGCGAACTCGACCAGATCGAAAAGACATGGAACCGGGCGACCAGCTCGCCCATCAAGCCAAACCTCGTGGAAAATGCGCCCTGTCAAGAGATCGTCATCACCGGCGCCGATCTGGACAAGGAAGGGATGGGGCTTGATGGCATCCCGGTGCCGATTTCAACGCCGGGCTGGGACAACGCGCCTTATACGACGCTGTCGCAATATATCACCAAGGATCCCGACACGGGCATCCAGAACATGGGCAATTATCGCGGTCAGGTGAAGGCGCGGCGGCGTCTGGGCATGAACCCCTCGCTCGAACTACGTCCGGGCATTTACAAACACTGGCTCAAATATAAAGAGCGCGGCGAGAAGATGCCGGCTGCTGTTGTGCTGGGTGCACCGCCCTGCATCACTTTCACCTCTACCCAGAAGATCCCAGAGCGGCTCGACGAGCTTGAGGTTGCTGGCGGCCTCGTCAATTCGCCTATCAATGTCGTGAAGGCCAAGACGGTCGATCTCCTTGTGCCGGCAGAAGCCGAGATCGTGATTGAAGGCTATATCGATACGGAATGGCTTGAGCCTGAAGCGCCCTTTGGTGAGTCGCATGGCCATGTCAATTTGCAGGAATACAACGCCTTCATGGTGGTGACGGCCATTACACGCAAGAAAAAGGCTGTGTTGACCTCGATCATCTCGCAGGTCACGCCCTCTGAATCGAGCCTCATCAAGCGCATCTCGCTGGAGCCTTTGTTGCTCGCGCAGTTGCGTGATGTGCTGGGTCTGACTTGCGTTAAGAAAGTCACCATGCATGAGCCGCTGACGAATATCCGCAAGATCGTCACGCTCACCATCGAAAAGGGCACGCCGCGCGTTGAGATTTGGCGCGCGCTGAACGCCATGGCGACACAGCATCGCGCCATCGGCAAATTCATCATCGCGGTTGATGATGATATTGATCCTGATAATGCGGATGCGCTGCTCTGGGCTATGGCCTATCGCTGCAACCCGGCGCTCGACATGGAAATGGTCAAGCATCGCGATCAGGGGCATGGTCCACGCAGCCAGCGTAATGGTGGCGAAGATGCTTCGCTGCTCTTCGATGCGACTCTGAAGGAGCCCTTCCCACCGATCTCGCTGCCGAAGCGCGAATATATGGAAAATTCCAAGAAGATTTGGGACGAACTCGGCCTGCCGCAATTGAAGCCGCAAGCGCCGTGGTTCGGCATTTCGCTTGGCGAATGGGGTGCGGAATTCGACGTGATGGCCGAGCGCGCGGTCAAGAGCGACTATTGGATCACGGGCGACATCATCGCCCAGCAGCGGCGCAATGATCTGCAGATGAATACCGAGACGCGTTACGTCTTTAACAAGGACAAAGATAAGGATTGACCCTGTCGTCAGTTTCTCCCCGCTTGGGGACCTTGCGGGACGGCTTTCGGGCCGTCCCTTTTTCTTTGGATCAAGCTCAGCTAAAAGCCGCTTTGGGCGTTGCCGCCCGGAGGGGCTTTCATGCTGCGCATCTACAAGGCTTTCTTGAATTCCTGTGCGGGCTTTGCCTTTGGGCTGCGCTGGGAGCGCGCCATTCAGCAGGAATTTGCACTGCTCGTGATCGGCCTGCCGCTCGCGGTCTGGCTCGGCCAAACCGCGCTTGAGCGCGTGACGCTGATTGTTGCCATTCTGGCTGTTCTGTGTGTCGAATTCCTCAACACTGCCATTGAAAAATTATGCGATCATGTAACGCCTGAGCGGCACGATGCCATCAAGGCCATCAAGGATATGGGTTCGTCAGCCTGTTTCTGCGCACAGCTTTGCGCTTTGGCCATCTGGGGCGTTGTCCTTTTGTCTCGCATGTAACGGATCCGACCATGAGCTTGCCCTCTATCTATGTCTCCCATGGCTCGCCGATGGTGTTGTTGAACAACACGCCAGCGCGCGATTTTTTGGCAGGCTTTGGTCGAGAGCTTGGCAAGCCCAAGGCCATTCTCATCTGCACCGCACATTTTGAAACCAATGTGCCGGCGCTGACGACGGATGAAAAGCCGCAAATGATTTATGACTTCGGCGGCTTCCCGCGGCCCCTTTTCGAGATGGTCTATGCCGCGCCCGGCTCGCCCGCTCTGGCGGAGCGTGCGGCAGAGCTGCTCGCGCAAAAGGGCATCAAAGCCTATGGCGTGCATGACCGCGGTTTCGACCACGGCACATGGGTTCCGCTGAAACTGATGTATCCTGATGCGGATGTGCCAGTGGTGCAGCTTGCGGTGCAGCCCAACAAGGACGGGCTCCATCACATGAAACTTGGCGAAGCGCTGGCGCCCTTGCGCGATGAAGATGTGCTTGTCATTGGCTCAGGCAGCATGACGCATAATCTTTATGAGCTGAGCCGGCTCGGTCGTCATATGGATTTGCCAACTCCAGACTGGGTGAAGACATTCGGCGAATGGGCGCATCAGGCGATCGAAGAAGGACGCCGGGATGACATTGCCCATTGGGATCAGCGCGCGCCATTTGCGCGCGAAAATCACCCCAGTCCCGAACACTTTCTGCCATTGCCTTTTGCCATGGGTGCTGCTGGTCCTGATGCCAGGGGCAAGCGTGTGCATAGCAGTTGCGAATATGGCGTGCTGATGATGGATGCCTACACCTTCGATTGAATACGCCAGACCATGCGCTGGGCCTGAGTTGTGGCAGGCACCCGCGGCACATCATGGCCGCCTGCAAAGTTGACCAGAGCGGCAACACGCTCATCAATTGAAGGATGGGTTGCAAACCAGCCGCGCGTTCCTCCCGGCGCTGGCGTTTCAATGAAGAAAGCGCGCGCCTTTTGGGCAACCGCTGCCATCCTTCAATCTTGCGCAGCGCGCGGATCAGAGCATCCGGGTTTTTCGTGAGTTCGACTGCGCCAGCATGTGCAAGATATTCGCGTTTTCGCGAGATGGCGAGGCGGATGAGCAGTGAGAGGCCCAAGCTCATAGCAGCGATGAGAACAGCGGTGAAGATGCCAATCACGATCGGCAGAATACCTGGCCGTTCCTCGCTGTCCCGCCCCGCCTTGCGCAGGGCCTCACGCAACATAATGTCCCAATGATGCATGATGATGCTGCCGATGATGCCGATGAAGCCCACAAAGATTGTGGCCACCACCATCATCTGTGCATCGCGGTTGTGGATATGCGTCAGCTCATGCGCCAGCACCGTTTCAAGCTCTTCGGATGTGAGCGTCGAAAGA
>Ga0315899_10002226_pt1 | contig 21553 bp, 25 predicted proteins | sample LakEriMetagenome_2_FD_203518 | JGI IMG/M metagenome (GOLD analysis project Ga0315899, IMG submission 203518) | Freshwater fungal communities from buoy surface, Lake Erie, Ohio, United States - Buoy 4 MA112 | ecosystem: Environmental > Aquatic > Freshwater > Lake | place: USA: Lake Erie, Ohio... | reverse complement strand
GCGCAGGAGGAGGAGTATGCGGGTCAGACGATCGTGGTGGTGCTGCCGGATTCGGGAGAGCGCTACCTGAGCTCGGTGCTGTTCGAGGGGATGTTCAACGAGCGGGGCCTGGCGGCCGGCGGCTAGACCCCAACTGCGGTGAAGCCCCGATCCGGCGCGGGGCTCAGTCGGGCAGAGGGGTGATGCTCTTGAGGCGCTCGTTCAGCTGCATCGCCATCGACTGGCGGCCCACGGCCAGCACCTTGAGGGTGTCTTCGTGCATGCGCAGCTGGGCATCGGCCACCTGCATGCCGCGCACCAGCTCCTTCAGCTCATCGGGCAGGGCATTGAGGTCGTAGCGCTTGCCCTCGAAGGTGAGCACCGGGGGCTGTTGGGCGGCGGAGTCGGTCACGGCGTCTGAAAGGGATCCACGGCAGGTTAGATGGCCTCCGGCGGCTGCTCGCTGGCCTCCGCTGGCTTCGCCGTTGGGTTGGCCAGCAGCTTGGGGGCCGCCCGCAGGGGGCGCTTGAAGAAGAACATCAGCAGTGCGCCCACCTGGGACGTGGTGGTGAGTTCCCAGCCCTCCTTGCCCAGCAGGTTGAGGAACATCTGCAGCTGCTCCGCCGGGTGCTTCGGCAGGGCCTTGCCACCGCCGTATTGCGATGGGAATTCCCGCGCGATGAACTCCGGGCTGAGGGTGCCCCCCAGCCGCTCGCTGGCCACCTGGGCATCGGGCGGTTCGGGTGGGTTCTTGTTCTCCACATTGATGTGGACCACCCGGTATTCCCACTGCGGCATGGGCTGGGCCATGGCCGGATCCTGCGCGCTCAACTCCCGGGCCCAGGCTACGCCCCGCGGATCAACTGGCGTTCGCAGAGATCGCGGTAGCGGCCCGGACGACTGATCAGCAGATCGTGGTTGCCCTGATCCACGATCTGGCCGTTCTCCAGCACCAGGATCGCATCGGCCTCCTGCACCGTGGAGAGGCGGTGGGCGATCACCAGCACCGTACGGCCAGCCATGGCCTGATCAAGGCCCCGCTGCACCGCCTCCTCCGCCTCGGCATCCAGGGCACTGGTGGCTTCATCCAGCAGCAGCACCGCCGGATCGCCGAGCACTGCCCGGGCGATGGCCAGTCGCTGCAGTTGCCCGCCGGAGAAGTTGCTGCCCCGTTCCTCCACCCGGCTGTCGTAGCCGCAGGGCAGGGCCTCGATGAAGCCGTCGGCATTGGCCAGCCGGGCAGCCGCCTGAATCTGCTCCAGGCTGGCGGGCCGGCCGAAGGCGATGGCCTCAGCCACCGTGCCGGAGAACACGTTGCTCTGCTGGGGCACCAGGGCCACGGCCCGGCGCAGTTCCGCCGCCTTGAGATCGGCCAGGTCGTGGCCATCCAGCAGCACCCGGCCGCTCTGGGCGGTGTTGAAGCGCAGCAACAGGGAAAACAGGGTGCTCTTGCCGGCCCCGGAGGGGCCCACCAGGGCCACCACCTGGCCGGGCTGCACCCGCAGGCTGAGGTTGTGGAGCACGGGCTGGGCCGGGTCGTAGCCGAAGCTCACCCGCTCCAGCACCAGCTCTCCCTCCACCTGCCCCAGGGGCCGCGCGTTGGCGCGATCGGGGGGTTCCACCGCCTCCAGCTCGATCTCCCGCAGGCGCCGCAGGGAGGCCTGGCCCTGCTGGAACTCATTGAAATTGGTGGTGAGATGGCTGATGGGATCGATCAGCATCAGCAGAGCGGCCACGTAGCTGCTGAAGCCCTGGCCGTTGAGGTCGCCGCTCTGGATGCGGGCGGCCCCCATCAGCAGCACCGCCAGGATGCCGGCCGCCTCCAGAAAACCCACCACCGGGTACTGGAGGGCCAGCAGGCGCTGGGTGCGATAGCGGGCCCTGCGGTGCAGGTTGATCTCCGTTTCAAAGCGCTGCTGCAGCCATGGTTCGGCTGCAAAGGCCCGCACCAGTGGCAGGCCGCCGATGGCCTCTCCGAGCAGGGAGGCCAGTTCGCTCACCTGCTTCTGGCTGCGTTCAGCGGCCCCCATCACCCTGGCGCCGAACAGGCTCACCAGCACCGCCACCAGGGGCGCGAGCAGCAGGGTGCCCAGCGACAACTTCCAGTCGAGCCACACCATGTAGCCGAACACCACCACCAGCTGCAGGGCGGAGGGGGTGGTGTCCTGGATGGTCTTGTAGATCACCTCCCCCACCCGGTCGGCGTCCTCGGTGAGGCGGTAGGTGAGATCGCCGGCGGAGAGCTTCTCCAGGGCCCCGAATTCCAGCCGCTGCAGTCGGGCGAACAGCCGGCGCCGCAGCTCCTGGCTCACCTGCAGTGCGGGGTCCGCCAGCAGGGTGTCCTGGCCGAACTGGGCCAGTTTCTGCAGCATGAACACCGAGAGGGCCAGGCCGATCACCTGCAGCACCCGGCTGAAATCGCCGGCGCCGATCGCTGGGATCAGTTGCCCGGCCAGCCAGGCCAGCAGCGGCCAGCAGGCCACGAACACGAGCATGCACAGCCCACCGGCCAGCAGCGTGCGGCGATGGGGCTGCAGCAGCGGCAGCAAACGCCGGAAGCCGGCCGATGAGGGTGCGAGCATCACCGCAAGCTATCAGCGCTGTTTTGGCCGATTCCCATCACGGTGCTGCCTCTGGCAGCGGTTCCGAGCCGATCCGGTTGGATCAATTCCTCAAATGGCAGGGCCTGGTGGGCACCGGCGGTGAGGCGAAGCAGCGCATTCAGGGCGGGGAAGTGCGGGTGAATGGCTTTCAGGAAACCCAGCGGGGCCGCAAGCTCAAGCCCGGCGATCGGGTGGAAGTGGCCGGGCAGACCTATCGGGTGCCCCAGGAGTTACTCCAGCCCTGATCCGGCCAGACCTTAGGTTTGGGGGCTGTTCAATCTCCTCTGCACGCTGTGGGCAAGGCCGTCATCGCAGGCAACTGGAAGATGCACATGACCTGTGCGGAAGCGCAGGCCTTTGCTGACGCCTTCAAGCCCCTGGTGGCGGATCTCCCCGCCGACCGCGAGGTGGTGCTGGCTCCCCCCTTCACCGCCATCCCCACCCTCAGCGCTGCTCTGGCCGGCACCGGCATCAAGGTGAGCGCCCAGAACATCCACTGGGAGGAGAAGGGGGCCTTCACCGGCATGATCTCGGCCCCGATGCTGCTGGAGCACGGCGTGAGCCACGCGATCGTGGGCCACAGCGAGCCGCGCAAGTACTACAGCGAAACCGACGAGCAGATCAACCTGCGGGCCCGGGCGGCCCAGAAGGCCGGGATCATTCCCATCCTCTGCGTGGGCGAGAGCGATTCCCAGCGCGAGGCGGGCGAAGCCGAGCGGGTGATCCGCCGCCAGGTGGAGCAGGGGGTGGATGGCCTGGATCCCTCCCGCCTGATCGTGGCCTACGAGCCGATCTGGGCCATCGGCACCGGCAAGACCTGTGAGGCCATCGAGGCCAACCGCATCTGCGGGCTGATCCGCCAGTGGGTGGGCCATGCGGATGTGGTGGTTCAGTACGGCGGCTCGGTGAATCCCGGCACCATCGATCAGCTGATGGCCCAGAGCGAGATCGATGGCGTGCTGGTGGGCGGTGCCTCCCTCGATCCGGTGGGCTTTGCCCGCATCGCCAACTACCAGGTGCCCGTGGCGGCGTGATCACGGGCCCTGCCCTGGCCTGGGGCCAGCGCCCACTGGTGATGGGGGTGCTCAATCTCACCCCCGATTCCTTCAGCGATGGCGGCCGCTACCCGAGCGTGGCGGCGGCTCTGCGCCAGGCGCAGCGGATGCTGGCCCAGGGCGCCACGGTGCTCGACCTCGGTGGCCAGAGCACGCGCCCAGGGGCGGAGATGGTTGGGCCCGAGGTGGAACAACGCCGCCTGCTGCCGGTGCTCGAGGCCCTGCAGCCCCTGCGGGCAGCCCACCCCGGGATGCGGATCTCGATCGACACCTTTGAGGCGGCCGTGGCCGCAGCAGCCCTGGCCGCCGGTGCCGATTGGATCAACGACGTGCGCGGCGCCAATCGCACGCTGGCGGCGCCTGGCGGCAGTCTGCGCGACCCGGCGATGTTGCCCCTGATCGCCCGCAGCGGTTGCCCCTATGTGCTCATGCACAGCCGCGGCACCAGCCAGAGCATGGACGATCTGGCCACGTATGCCGATGTGGTGGACGACGTGCGCGCTGAACTGATGCTGGCCACGCGGGAGGCGTTGGCCGCTGGCGTGAAGCCGGAGCAGATCATCTGGGATCCAGGCCTGGGCTTCGCCAAGACCACCCATCAGAACCTGGAGCTGTTGCGGCGTCTCAGCGAGCTGGCCGCCGCCGGCTACCCGCTCCTGGTGGCCCCCTCCCGCAAGCGGTTCATCGGGGCGGTGCTCGATGAACCCCGCCCCCGTGCACGTCTGTGGGGCACGGCGGCCGTCTGCGCCCTTGCCACCGCCTCAGGCGCCCGCATCCTGCGGGTGCATGATGTGGGCCCGATTACCCAAACGGTGCGGATGGCCGCCGCGATGGCGGGCAGCTGATGCGGCTCAGCGTGTAGGAGTTGGATCTGCTCACCCAGCTTCGGCTGGACGTGTACATCCGCTATCTGCGCAAAAAATAGAGCGGCCCGATCTCGAGCCGCTCATCCACACCGTTTGTGGTGTGGGTTTTGTGTTGAAGTAACGCCTGCCAGCCCTCAGCTGGCCACGCCCTCGATCTTGTCTTCGATCTGCTGGTAGATCTCCTGGAGCTGGGCGATGTTCTCATCGCTGGTTTCCCAGTAGCCGCGGCCATTCACCTCCAGCAGGGTTCCCACGATGCGGCGGAAGCTGTGGGGGTTGAGATCCATCAGCCGCTGGCGCATCTCCGGGTCGTTGATGAAGGTGTCGTTGGCCTCCTCGTACACGAAGTTGTCGACAGCGCCGCTGGTGGCGCTCCAGCCCAGGGTGAAGTTGAGCCGCTTGGCCACCTCGCGCACGCCTTCATAGCCTGAGTTGAGCATGCCCTCGTACCACTTGGGGTTGAGCAGCTTGGTGCGCGAATCCAGGCGGATGGTTTCGCTCAGGGAGCGCACCTGGGCATTGGCGGTGGTGGTGTCGGCGATGTAGCTGGCTGGTGCCTTGCCATCGTCGCGCAGGCCGGCGATCAGCTTGGTGGGGTCGCTGTCGAAGTAGTGGCTCACATCCGTGAGCGAGATCTCGGCGGAATCCAGGTTCTGGAAGGTAACGTCGGCGGTTTTCATCGCCGATTCGAACACCTCGCGGTTCTGGTTCATCTCGCCGGGGTTGTCGGCGTTGAAGGCGAAGGTTTTGCGGGAGAGGTACATCTCCTGCAGCTCGTTCTCCTCTTCCCAGGTGCTGTTCTCCACCGCCAGGTTCACGTTGGAGGAGTAGCTGCCGCTGGCGTTGGAGAACACCCGGGTGGCGGCATCGCGGAGAGAGATCCCCTGCTCGGCGGCCTGCTCCTGGGCGTGCTTGCGCACGAAGTTCATCTCCAGTGCTTCCTCCGCTTCGGCGGCCATCTTCACGCCCTGGTCGATCAGGGCCATCTGGTTGATGAACAGGTCGCGGAACACGCCGCTGCAGTTCACCACCACATCGATGCGGGGGCGCCCCAGCTCCTCCAGGGGGATGAGTTCGAGCTTGTTCACCCGACCGAGGGAATCGGGCACCGGCCGCACGCCGATGAACCAGAGGATCTGGGCCAGGGATTCGCCGTAGGTCTTGATGTTGTCGGTGCCCCAGAGCACGCAGGCGATCGTTTCGGGCCAGGCGCCCTGCTCGGCCTTCTGGCGCTCGATCAGGCGATCCACCACCACCTTGGCGGCGGCGATGGCGGCGCGGGTGGGGATGGCCTGCGGATCGAGGGCGTGGATGTTCTTGCCGCTGGGCAGCACGCCGGGGTTGCGGATCGGATCACCACCGGGACCCGGCAGCACGTATTCGCCATCGAGGGCCTTGAGCAGGCTCTCCATCTCCATGTCGGCGCAGATCTGCTCCAGGCAGAAGCGCAGGTAGCCGAACAGCTTGTCGAGCTCGGCCTGATCCACGTTGCCGAAGCCGGCGGAGCGGCAGGCACTCAGCCAGGGGCTGGGCAGCTTGAAGCCGAAGCGCTCAAGCAGGTTGAAGAACCAGCCGAAGTTCTCCCGCAGGGTCACGCGGCCATCGGCGCCGGTGACGGCCTTCACCATCGAGCCCACCGCCGTGCGGCATACCTCGGTGATGGTGCGGTTGAGCTCTACATCGGCGAGCACGCCCTCGTCGTTGCCCTTGTAGACATCGGCGATGGTGCGCCCCATGCTCTCGGCCAGCAGGCCAGGCAGGGAGCGAATGCCATCCTCATCCCGCTCCAGGGCGGCGATGTTCACGAGGGTGGCGATCGCTTCCTCGGCGGTGGGGGGCTTGCCGATGGTGTGCAGGCCGCAGGGCAGCAGGCGGCTCTCGATCTCCATCAGCTGGCGATACACCGCGCCCACCACGCCATCGCGGCTTTCGACGTTGAGCTCACTGGCATCCACCTCAGGCAGCGCCACGTCTTTGTCGAGGTTGCACTGGCGGGCCGTTTCCACGATCGCGTTCACGATCTGCACGCCGCGGGAGCTCTCCCGCAGCTGCTGGTAGGAGCCCACCAGCTCGCCCAGCTCCTTGAGGCCCTTGTAGAGGCCGGCGTTTTCCGCCGGTGGCGTGAGGTAGCTGATGGTGGAGGCGTAGCCGCGACGCTTGGCGATCGTGGCCTCGCTGGGGTTGTTGGCGGCGTAGTAGTAGAGGTTCGGCAGGGCGCCGATCAGGGAATCGGGGTAGCAGGTTTCGCTCATGCCCATCTGCTTGCCGGGCATGAACTCCAGCGAGCCGTGGGTGCCGAAGTGCAGCACCGCATCGGCGCCCCACACCTTCTCCAGGTAGGTGTAGTAGGCGGCGAAACCGTGATGGGGACTGGCGCTGCGGGAATAGAGCAGCCGCATCGGGTCGCCCTCGTAGCCGAAGGTGGGCTGCACGCCAACGAACACGTTGCCGAAGTGGCGGCCGTAGATCAGCAGGTTGGTGCCATCGCTGTTCAGGTTGCCGGGGGGCTTGCCCCAGTTCTCCTCAAGGCGCTCGGAATAGGGGGTGAGGCGCTCGTATTCCTCCACGCTCATGCGGTGGGCGATGGCCAGCTCCGGTGATCCCTCCATGGCCTCGGGATCCTTGAGCACCGTTTCCATCAGGGCCTTGGCATCGCGGGGCAGATCGCGCACGTCGTAGCCCTTGGCCTTCATCTCCTCCAGCACCCGGTGGATGGAGCCGAACACATCCAGGTAGGCGGCGGTGCCCACGTTGCCCTTGTCCGGCGGAAAGCTGAACACGGTGATGGCCAGCTTCTTCTCGGCACGGGGCTTGATCCGCAGCGAGGCCCAGCGGATGGCCCGCTCGGCGATGGCGTCCACCCGGTCCTGCAGGGTGTGGGCCTTGCCGGTGGCATCGTCGCGGCCGGAGAGCACGATCGGCTCGATGGCGCCATCCAGCTCGGGAATCGCGATCTGCAGGGCCACCTGCACCGGGTGCAGGCCCAGGTCGCTCTCCTCCCACTCCTGGGTGGTTTGGAACACCAGAGGCAGGGCCACCATGTAGGGCCGATTGAGCTTCTTGAGCACCTCAATCGCCTTGGGGTGGTCCTGGCGGGCCGGGCCGCCCACCAGGGCGAAGCCCGTGAGGCTCACCACGCCATCCACCAGGGGCTGATCGGGGTTGAGCGGGTCGTAGAAGAAGGCGTTCACCGGCTTGGTGAAGTCGAGCCCGCCGCAGAACACCGGGATCACGGTGGCGCCGCGGTATTCCAGTTCCTGGATCACGGCCACGTAGTGCGCCTCATCGCCGGTGACGATGTGGCTGCGCTGCAGCACCAGGCCGATCACCGGCCCCTTGCGGGCCGCTTCCGAGAGATCGGGGCGGCTGGTGTTCCAGTTGAGGTATTCCTTGAGGTCTTCGAACATCCCCGGTGCCAGGGGGTGCCAGATGCCCAGGTCGGGGAACACCTCGGGATCGGCCACCTGCAGCTCGGGCCGATCGCTGTCGCCGCGGGGGAACACGTATTTGTCCGCCAGCATCAACAGGAAGTTCCTGAGGTTGTCTGGGGTGCCGCCCAGCCAATACTGGAAGCTGAGCATGAAGGAGCGGGCGTCCTGCGCCTTCTCCACCGGCAGGTACTTCAACACCGTGGGCAGGGTGTTGAGCAGCTTGAGCATGGCGTCCTGGAAGCCGGCGCCACCGGCCTCCTTGCGCTTCTTCATGAAGCTGGCGATGGCGCTCTTGCTCTGGCCCAGCTGGGCCATCGAGAAGGTGCCCAGCTTGTTGAGGCGCATCACCTCCGGCATGGAGGGGAACACCACGGCGGCCTTGAGCCGGTCGCGGTGGGGTGCCACGGCATCCACCACCTTCTGGGCCAGATCCTCAATGAAGATCAGCGAGGCGATGAACACGTCCGCCTGGGCCACGTCGGCACAGAAATCGGCGTAGTTCTGCGGATCGCGCAGCTCCTCGATCAGGTAGCCGCTCAGTTCGATGGCCAGGGGGCCGTTCTGGTCGTTGAGGGAGGTGGCGGCCTGGGTGAGGGCGTTCTGGTACTGGGGCTCCAGCACCACGTACACCGCCTTCATCACAGCGCGTCCGTTCACCTCCGCGGGGCTGACTCGGCGGGAGGAGGAGCGGACCTGCGTGAACATGCGCGCTGATTGAGCAATGTGAAGCAGCCTACGAAGCGCAAGGCCGCCGGCGCGAGTGGAACGGGCAAGGCGTTACAGGCGATGGGCCGGGGCTTCACGGCGATAGCCCAGCCGCTCCAGCAGCGGACCCGTCATCAAGGTGGTGGTGATGGCCATCAGCACGCCGATGCTGAACAGGGTGGTGCTGATCACCCCCAGGCTCAGGCCCACATTGAGGATCACCAGCTCCGTGAGGCCGCGGGTGTTCGCCAGCCAGCCCAGGGCCTGGGCCTCGCGCGAGGCCACGCCACTCAGGCGCGCGGTGGCCCAGGTGCCCAGGAACTTGCCTCCCACCGCCACCAGCAGCACCAGGGCCGTGGCGGCCCACAGCACCGGTGTGTCGAGGGAGTTCAGGCGGGTGTTCAGGCCGCTGATGGCGAAGAACAGCGGCAGCATCAGCTGCAGCACCACCGCCTCCAGCCGCAACTCCAGCCGCCGCCGCAGCGGCTCGTAACGGGGCATGGCCAGCCCCCAGAGGAAGGCCCCGAAGATCAGGTGCACCCCGATCCACTCGGTGACGGCACCGCTGAGCAGGGCGCCGCTGAACAGGCTCACCTGCAGCAGGGGGCCCAGCTGGCGGTGCCGGCGGTAGTACCGCTCCAGCCAAACCCGCAGGGGCCGCAGCCCCACCAGCAGCAGCAGGGCCCAGAGCCCCGTGAGCAGCAGGGGCTGCAGAGCCCCCCAGCCGCTGCCGGAACGGGCGAAGGCCACCACCGCCGCCAGCAGGATCCAGCTGAGCAGGTCGTCGATGGCGGCCACGGTGATGGTGAGCGCCCCGAGGGGCTGGCGGGTCAGCCCCCGCTCCCGCAGGATCCGGGCCAGCACCGGGAAGGCGGTGATCGCCATGGCGGTGCCCATGAACAGGGCGCCGGCCAGGGTGTTTTCGCCCGGCAGCAGATCCGGCAGCCAGCGCTCCAGCACCAGTGCCAGCCCGATGCCCAGCAGCAGCGGCAGGGCAACCCCCACGGCGGTGATGCGGCTGGCCAGCGGCAGGCGGCCCCGCAGCAGGGTGGGGTTGAGCTCCAGCCCGATCAGAAACATGAACAGGGCCAGCCCCAGCTGCCCCAGCAGATTCAGCTGGGCGATCACCGCCGGGCTGAACAGGTGGGCCTCCAGGGCTGGCGCCACGGCACCCAGCAGGCTGGGGCCGAGGGCGATGCCGCCGAGGATCTCACCGATCACCCGCGGCTGCCCCCAGCGCTGCAGCAGTTCCCCCAGCAGCTGGGCCACCACCACGATCAGGGCCACGGCCACCAGCGCCGTGGTGAGGCCTCCACCGGCGGCGGCCGGGCCGGAGGCAACAGTGCTGAGCAGGGGCACGCGGGCAGGGGTCGGCCTCGACCCATGCTGCTGGAGGATTGAGGGGCTGTCGCGGGCCCCATAGGCTCTGCTGGAGTGCCCCGAGGCCGATGAGCAGCGCAACCTCCACCCCGACCAAGCCGATCGCCGTGGTGGTGGCTGGCGCCCTGGGCCGCATGGGGGCCGAGGTGGTGAAGGCGGTGCTGGCCGCGCCCGACTGCCGGCTGGTGGCCGCCATCGACACCACCGCCGGCAAGGAGGGCGCCGATGTGGGGCTCGAACTGGGCCTGGGGGAGCTGGAGGTGGCCATCAGCTCCGATTTCGAGGGCACGCTCTGTCTGGCGAGCCAGGCCGTCCGCAACGACGGCCCCGGCGCTGGCGCCGTGCTGGTGGACTTCACCCATCCCTCGGTGGTGTACGAACACACCCGATCGGCCATCGCCTACGGCGTGCATCCGGTGATCGGCACCACGGGGCTCTCGCCCGAGCAGCTGGCGGATCTGGCCGGCTTTGCCGAGAAGGCCTCGGTGGGCGGGGCCGTGATCCCCAACTTCTCGGTGGGGATGGTGCTGCTGCAGCAGGCCGCCGCCGCCGCCGCCCGCTTCTACGACTTCGCCGAGCTCACTGAGCTGCATCACAACCGCAAGGCCGACGCCCCCAGTGGCACCTGCATCAAGACCGCCGAGCTGATGGAGGAGCTGGGCAAATCCTTTAACCCCCAGCAGGTGGAGGAGCACGAAACCCTGGCGGGCTGTCGCGGCGGCCAGCGCGAGAGCGGCCTGCGGCTGCATTCGATCCGCCTGCCTGGCCTGGTGGCCCACCAGGAGGTGATGTTCGGCGCTCCGGGGGAGACCTACACCCTGCGCCACGACACCATCGATCGCTCCGCCTACATGCCAGGCGTGCTGCTCACGGTGCGCAGGGTGCGCCAGCTGGGCGGTTTGGTGTACGGCCTCGAACGCCTGCTCTGATGCTGATCCCCCTGCGCCCGGGTGAGCTGCCCCGCCTGATCCCGGCGGTGGCCACGGGCCCCCAGTTCAACGCCTGCAGCGGCAGCCCCCAGAAACTGCTGCAGCGGCTGTTCATCTCCGTGATCGGCGGCGTGCTGACGCTGCTGGTGAGCCAGACCCTGCTCTTCTCCAACCAGGCCGGCCCGATTTTCCTGGTGGCCGGCTTCGTGTTTCTGCTCTATGTGCTCTGGGGCCCGATCGTGGAGGCGGGCAGGAAGAACGCCACCCTGCGGCGCTACCCGGCGGCGGCGATCTTCGAGGGCGAGGTGGCCGACCTCTACACCCGGGAGCTGGTGGAGGGGCGCCAGGAAACCACCGACAAGCAGGGCCGGCTGGAGCTGGTGGAAAACCGCCGCACCTGGCTGTGCCTGGAGCTGGAGGACGAGGAGGGCTATCTGGGCAGCATCCGCTTCCCCTACGACAAAAAGCACCAGTTGATCCGCCGCGGCATGGTGGTGCGCTGCCTGGTGCTGAGTGAGCGCAAGGATTTTTCGCGGATCGGCGCCCTCAGTGATGCCTGGCTGCCCCAGCTGAAGCTCTGGGTGGGCGAGTACCCGTTCCTGCTGCGGCCGGCCTTTGAGGAGCTGTGCCTGCGGCGCCTGCGCTGAACTGCTCCGCCGTTACGGCATGCAACAACGCGCAATATTGCGTTACAATTCGCGTATCCCCTCTGGAGTCCGTCATGGTCCAGGCCAATCCCGCCGTGATCCGTGGTGCCACCGTCACCGAAGAAGATGGCGGCCGTCTGAACGCCTTCGCCACCGAGCCCCGCATGGAGGTGGTGGACGTGGAGAGCGGCTGGGGCTTCCACGAGCGCGCCGAGAAGCTGAACGGCCGCATGGCCATGCTCGGCTTCATCGCGCTGCTGGCCACTGAGCTGGCCCTGGGCGGTGAGTCGTTCACCCGCGGCCTGCTGGGCATCGGCTGATCCCTGACCTCCGGCGGCAGCCCCGCCGCCTCCTGCATCACACCGCAGCACAGAATCGTGCTGCGGTTTTTTTGTTGTTCTCCGCTGATGCCCCAGTCGCCGCTGCACGCCAGGGTTTACGGAGCAGGCCCCACCGGCGCCCTCGCCGCCCTGGCCCTGGCGGCGAGTGGCTGGCGGGTGCAGCTGATCGATCCGCTCACCCCCCAGCAGCTGCGCAACCGCAGCCGGGCCTATGCCCTCACCCACTCCAGCCGAACCCTGCTGGATGGGCTGGGGCTGTGGCAGCCCTTGCTGGCCGAGCTGGCTCCCTTTCGCCGCCTGGAGCTCTGCGACCTGGCCACCCATCAGCGGGTGAGCTTCAGCCTGGCCGACCTGGGTGATCGCGGCCCTGAGCCCTCCAGCCAGGCGGTGGGCTGGATCCTGCAGCACGGTCCGCTGATGGAGCTGTTGCTCGAGCGGCTGGCCCTGCAGCCCTCCATCACGACCCAGCTCGGCGCCCTGCCCGCCGGGGCGGAACTGCCCCCCGTGGATCTGGTGGTGGCGGCCGATGGTCGCTCGTCCCCCACCCGCCGCGGCGCCGGACTGCACTGGCTGTCGCGCCCCTACCGCCAGGGCTGTCTCACCGTGCAGGTGCGCCTGCGGGGTTCGGATCCCGATCAGGCCTGGGAGTTGTTCCGCCCGGAGGGACCGTTTGCGGTGCTGCCCCTGGGGGAGGACGCCTACCAGCTGGTATGGAGCGCGCCGCTGGAGCGCTTGAAGCGGCTGGAGGCCCTGGAGCCCGTGGCGTTCCTGGAGGCCCTCACGGCGGCCCTGCCGGAGCCCCTGCAGCCGGAGGTGCTGCTGGATCAACCCCAGGCCTTTCCCCTGGGGCTGGAGCTGGCCTGGCCGCTGCAGCGCCGTGGACTGGTGCTGGTGGGAGAGGCGGCCCACCGCTGCCATCCGGTGGGCGGCCAGGGCCTGAACCTCTGCTGGCGTGATGTGGCCGTGCTGCAGGCCCTGGCGGCTCGGGTGGCCAGCGGCCGGCTCAGGCGGCAGCGGCTGGCGGCGGCCTACGGCTGGCGGCGCTGGCCGGATCTGCTGCTGGTGCTGCTGTCCACCCACGCCCTGGTGGTGCTGTTCTCCAATCGCCAGCCGCTGCTGCTGCCGCTCCGGCGCCTGGCCCTGGCCCTGCTGGCCCAGCTGCCGGCGCTGCGGCGCCTCAGCCTCGCCGCCATGACCGATGGGCTGGCCTAGGGCTGGGCGTTGGGGTGAGCCGACCGTTGCGCCGCTGAGGCGTTGCCAGCAGCATGGCTGGATGGTGATCAGCAGCTCGCCCCAGCCCCGGCCCAGCCCCGTTCTGGTGCGCTATCTGCGCCAGGAGCTGGGCATGAGTGAAACCGCCCTCGGCCTTGGCCTCAAGCAGGCGCAGCTGGAGCAGGCCCCCCTGCCGGTGGTGCTGTGGCGCTTCGGTCTGATCAGCCTTGAGCAGTACGACCAGGTGCTGGCCTGGCAGGCCGCTCAGTAGATGATCAGCGATTCCACCGGCACGGCCTCGGGCAGCTTGGCCTTGCCGCCCAGATCGGCGAGTTCCACCACGAAGGCGAAGCCACACAGCTCGCCGCCCACGCTGCTCACCAGCTCGGCGCAGGCGCCGGCGGTGCCGCCGGTGGCCAGCAGGTCGTCCACGATCAGCACCCGCGGGTTGTGCTCGAAACCATCGGGGATGATCTCGAGCCGATCGCTGCCGTATTCGAGGCTGTAGTCCACCCCGATCACCTCGCCGGGCAGCTTGCCGGGCTTGCGCACGGGGCTGAAGCCGATCTGCTTGGCGGTGGCCAGGGCGGTGCCCACGATGAACCCGCGCGACTCGATGCCCACGATCAGGTCGGGCTGCAGGCGATCACACACCTCGCCCAGCTGGCGCATCACCTCCTGCCAGGCAGCGGCCTGGCGCATCAGGGGGGTGATGTCGCGAAACAGAATTCCTGGCTTGGGGAAGTCGGGAATGTCCCGCACCAGCTGGCGCAGATCGATTGCGGCCATGGTCGACGGATTGGCGCCACAGCTGGCAGTATCGCAGCCATGAGTGATGCCTCACCCCAGGCCCCCACGCCGCCCTCGCGGCCCCTGTCCCGCCGAGGCGTGGAACGGCTCGATCTGATGCTGCTCTGCGCCGAGGCCCTCGATCTCAACGGGGGCGAGGCGATGGTGTGGCTGAGCGAGGAGATGGGCTTCACCGATCGCTTCCCCAACCGGGTGGAGCTGTGGAAGCGGCGTTGCCACAATCCCCTGCGCCGCACCACCCGTCGCGGGGTGCTGGATGTGCGCGACAGCGATGCCCTGATCCGCATCCTCAACGCCCTGGCCGATCGGCTCTATCCGATGCTGCGCAGCCTGCTGTCGAGCGCCGAGCCCCCCCAGATCACCGAGCAGCGCTGGGCCCTGTTCCGCGGCCGTCTGGGGGAGCTGATCCAGGAGCGCTTCAATCCCCGCCGCGGGGGCGTGCAGAAACTGCTGGATCCGGTGGAGGGGCCGGCCCTGACCCATCAGCTGATTCAGGCCATGGCCCTGAGCGCCGGCCCCGGGGGCTACGAGCGCCTCAAGGCCAGCCTGCACGACCCCGCCTGATTCCGTAGCCCCGATGAAACTCAGCACCCGCTACGAACAGACCAGTTGCCGCCTGGTGCTGGAGGGCCTGCCCGACCTCTCCGCCGGCCAGGGCGACCAGTCGCTCGGCATCCTCACGGGGTTCAGCCTGGCCCTGGCCGGCCACACCGAGCTGGAAGGCCAGCGCGAACACCTGCTGGCCCTGCTGCGGGTGGTGAGCGCCTACGCCCGCCATCTGATCAGTGACGCCCCCCGTGGCTTCGGCGACGACAGCAGCCCGGTGGCGATCGCTCCCGTGGCCGCTGGCCATGCCCTGATGCTGCGCAGCAGCCAGCCCGATACGCCGCCCCTCACGCTCACGCTCGACGACGCAGAGCTGGCGGATCTGGTGCGCTGCCTCGACCAGCTGCGCCTGGATCCACGGGTGCAGGTGCCCCTCGAGTGGCCGGTGCCTCAGCCGCTGCGGCGCCGGGAGCTCCAGCACCGCCAGCCCCTGGCCCGCCGGCTGGCGGCTCCGCTGGCAGGGGTGGCCACCCTGGCCCTCGGCACCGCCCTGGCACTGCTGCTGCCCACCCCCAAGGCCCCTCCGGCCAGCCCCACCCCCACGGCCGCGCCCGCCAAGGCGGGTTGACGCCAGCCCCATACCCCTCACACTGGGTTGCCCCCCCTCACCTCGATGACCTGGTCTGAGCTGCGCCGCCGCGTGACCCGCCTGGGGGCCTCGCTGGATGTGGTGGTGCGCAGTGATCCGGAAGTGTGCGGCCTGAGCGGCGATGGCTTCCACCTCTCGCTGCATCACGGCGGGCAGGGCGATTGCTCCGTGGGCGATCTCAGCCTGGTGGACTGCCCCAACGAGCTGGTGATGGTGGAGTTCGAGCGCTGGATGCGCGGAGCCGGCTACACGCTGGAACCATGACCCGTGCGCGCCCGCTGCGGTTGGTGAATGCCCAGCGATCGGCCGGGCGGGGACGCAACGTGTTTCGCCGCCGCAAACCCCGCCTACGGGCGCGCCAGATCCTGGATGCGCTGCTGCTGCTGGCCGCGGGCGTGGGCCTGCTGGTGGCGCTGTTGCAGCTCCCCGAGCTGATCGATCTGGACAGCCTGCTGCTGGTGAGCACGGCGATCGGCAACCTGATCGGTGGCCTCTCCCGGCTGCTGCTCGGAATCCTGCAACTGCTGGGGGTGCTGCTGCTGGTGGCGCTGGCCCTGCTGGCGCTGGCGTTACTGGCCGGTGGCCTGGTGCGGCTGGTTCGCGCGGTTTTCGCCCCCGCGCCGCCCACCAAGGCCATCACCGCCAAGCGTTCCTAACTGGCAGCCATGGGCCACAAGAGCAAGCGCGACAGCAAGGACAAGGGCAGGGCCAAGACCGTGCCGGAACCCAGCGCGGTGCCCGTGCCCAAGCATGGCCGCTTCAGCGATCACTACTACCCCTCCTCCCAGCTCGACGATCTGCCGGGTATCGGCACCGATCAGGAGCCATCGGCCGCCGACCAGGCTGCCGGTGGGCTGGGCAAGCTCGACCGCAAGTTCTATGAGAAGGAGCTGAGCGGGCTGCAGGAGCAGCTGGTGAAGATGCAGTACTGGGTGAAAGACTCCGGCTTTCGCCTGATCGTGCTGTTCGAAGGCCGTGATGCGGCGGGGAAGGGAGGCACGATCAAGCGGATCACCGAACCCCTCAATCCCCGCGGTTGCCGGGTGGTGGCCCTGGGCACCCCCAGCGACCAGCAGCGCAGCCAGTGGTATTTCCAGCGCTACGTGGAGCACTTCCCCAGTGCCGGCGAGATCGTGATCTTCGATCGCAGCTGGTACAACAGGGCCGGTGTGGAGCGGGTGATGGGCTTCTGCACCGAGGCGCAACTGCGCGAATTCCAGCAGAGTTGCCCCGAGTTTGAACGGATGCTGGTGCGCTCCGGCATCGTGCTGCTCAAGTATTGGTTTTCAGTGAGCGACGAGGAGCAGGAGGCCCGCTTTCAGGCCCGCATCGACGATCCCACCCGCCGCTGGAAACTCAGCCCGATGGACCTGGAATCACGGGATCGCTGGGTGGAGTTCTCCCGGGCCAAGGATGAGATGTTCGCCCATACGAACATCCCGGAGGCTCCCTGGTTCACGGTGGAGGCCGACGACAAGCGCCGGGCCCGGCTGAATTGCATTCGCCATCTGCTCAGCAAGGTGCCCTACAAAGACATGACACCGCCAGCCTTGAAGTTGCCGCCCCGCAAGAGTGGCAAGGGCTATGTGCGCCCGCCGATCAATGAGCAGTTCTTCGTTCCGAACGCCTACCCCTGAGGCGGCATTGATAAGCTCAGCCGCCGTGCAGCTGTGAAAACCACAGGCCGGCCAGCTGATAGGAACTCCACAGGAAGATCGCCAGGAACAACCAGTTCAACCAGGCGGGGCGGTTGTTGTTGTCGAACAGCATGGCGGCTCAGGTGGACGCAGGCCAGGCTAAGGGGGTGAGCCGCCAGTGTTTGTGGGCTCTCAAGGGCAGGCCTGAAGCGGTGCCGTGGGAGCGCTCTGGCACAGGCCCCAGGGTCCGCCGGCAGCCCCCAGGGTCCAGCGCACCACCTGGCCGTCGCCGTTGCTGTCGGGCACGGTGATCACCTGGAGCCGGTTGCTGCCGCGGCGGTAGTCGTAGCGGCAATACCCCAGGCCCGTGCCGGAACAGGCCCGCAGGCTGCCGAGCTCATTGCCGGAGAGTTCGCGATCAAAGCTCTCGGCCGGGGGCTCCAGCTCCGGTTGCCAGCCCTGGCGGCGGAGCCGGGCATCGGCAGCTTCGATCGGTTCGCGCAGCTGCAGAAGCCCGGCGCCGTTCGGGCTGGGGCCGGCACTGGCCAGGGCCACCCAGGCCGAGCACCCCAGGGCCGCAGCCACACCCAGAAGCCGCGCCGGCCGGTCCAGGGGCCGGCTGCCGTCCCGGTGGACCGGGAGCCTGGTCATGGCGTGGGGGCAGGGGTCACCCTGCATTAGAGCAACGGCGGCGGCCACCGCCCACGGCCCAGGTGATTGGATCCGGATGGGTGCGGCAGAAGTGCCGCGATTCGGAGCGTTGGATTTGAGGTTGTGGTGGTAATTGCCAACCGCCGAGATCGCTACGACGATGCGTTGAACTCTGGCAACAAACTGCTGCAGGATGTCGCGCCGCTGTCACCCTGGGGCCATGCCAGATGCGTTGGCCCATGGGCATGGCATTGGTTGAGCTGGACGGCAGCATCTTGGAGGCCAATGCTGCATTCTTTGTCTTGCTACAGCAGGATGTGGCTGTGCTTCTGGCGGAGAAACTGCGCCGCTGCATCCTGCAGTCGCCCTTCACCGAGGTGGGCACGATCATGGCCAGCTTCGGTGTGGCCCAGCGCCGCCAACAGGAGTTGGACACGGCGTGGTTCCTGCGGGTGGATGAGCAGCTGTACCGCGCCAAGAACACTGGCCGCAACCGGGTGATGACGACCGATCGCCGGCAGCCCGCTGCTTAAACGCCGCAAGGAGCTCAGCCGTGAGCAGGCGATCAGGCTCGGGAACCAAAAGAGGCAGCAGGGCTGGCGGGCGTGTTCGCCGCAGCTGGCTCGATCCGCCAGCATGGAGACACCCGCGATTCCGCCGTGCTTCTGAACCCCTTCTGCCCGTTCAGCGCGGCCAAGGTGCTGGCCCTCAAGGCCACCGTGTTGCTGCTGCTCACCCTGCTGATCAAGGCAAGGGTTCAGATCTTGGCTGGTTCGGCGATTGGGATCCTCCTACTGCTGCTGCAGACCCTGGTGTTCCTGGCCATCAGTGGTGGGCTCGTGGTGGCAGCCGGTGGCGCTGCGCTCTACGCCACGCAACAGCGCCGGCCTGCAGCGGCCTGATCTCCGGCCATGGCCGTCGAAGTTGCTCTGGCGATGCTGCAGCGGGAGGGCCGCTGGTTGATGCAGCTGCGCGATGAGATCCCCTCGATCCGGGCGAGACGCCGGAGCAGGGCCTGCGTCGGGAGCTGCTGGAGGAGATCAGCTGGCAGCCCCCAGCCCTCGAACCGGTGATGGTGCACCACATCCACCGCCTCACCGCCCATGTGTTCCAGGCTGCGCTGTCGGTGCCGCTGGAACGACTGACGCTGCAGGTGGGATCGATCTGGAGCAAGCATCTGGGCTGCCATCGCCCGTTGGCCGATGGATTACAGGAGGTGATGCAGCAGGTGCTCAGCCGTGGTGCCGTCCAAAGGGGGTCGGGCGCAGCTGTGCGATGGCTGTTCTCTGGAAACAGCCTTGCTTGGCAATAGCCGTGATCGTTTTCAGATCAGGTGGTGTTCAGTTGTGGGCGGAGCTGCCGGCGCTGGCACCTGGGGCCAGGTGTCTAGGGGGATGTTCCGTTGGGTCCGGGGCACCTGAGGCGATGCAGTGGACGGCGTTTTGGTTGCATGGGCTCCTCGCACACCTTTTCGTTGGCCTTTCCCAATGGGATCTGGGGGCAGCAGCCACGGCACTGGCGGCTGTTGATTTGGAGCGAGGCAATGAAATTGCTCGTTTAACAAGAATGGTCCAGATCAAGGTTGGATGCATCCAGTTGATGCCGGGAGCGAAACATATACTTTTCGCTCCCGGCGTTTGCCCAAAAGCTTCCAGGATCTGCTCGCTCAGCACGGCCATAGCGGCAGGATTTATGAGGCTGGATTCTGTTATGTCGGAAATCCATGCGAGTTTCTGAAACTCTTTCCACGCAGCTTCTGTCGTCATGACCGTTAAGCCGCTGGTGAATGGCTGCTGGGCAAGCTCAGGTCATTCATGACGCCTGTTCAGAAAAGGCTGACAGCCTTGCCGGCGATGCTCAGAGTGCCTGGGTTGGAGAAGCGGCCCAGGAGCATGGCGAGATTCACCTCTGCGGTTCACCGCTGCGGCATCGGCTTCACCCTGGCACTGATGGCTCTTGCGCCTGCGGCGAGCCTGGCCCAGCCGCGCAGGACCACAGCAGTGGACACGTCGACGCTCGGACGCCTACAGCTGGAGAACGGCTACCCCACCGCCGCGACCGCCCGCAGGCTCTACGACGAACTCGATCTGCAGCGGGCCACCCAGGGCTACCTGTGGGCCCTGCCGGCGGTGGGCTTCAAGGCCCTTTACGACGCTCAGGCCAAGACCATGGGCGTGCGCAACGGCGACGTGCTGCTCTACCGGACGCTGCAGGACAAGGCGGGGATGCTCACCCCCAACATCACCACCCTCTACGCCTTCAGCTTCTGGGATCTGGCCAGGGAAGGGCCGCTGGTGGTGGAGGTGCCGGCCGGACTCACCGCCGGCGGCGTGCTCGACATCTGGCAGCAGCCCATCACCGACATGGGCCAGACCGGCCCCGACAAGGGTGCAGGCGGCAAATACCTGATCCTTCCTCCCGGCTCCGCGGACGTGGATGCCACCGGCTACCGGATCTTCCGATCGTCCAGTAACCAGATCTGGTTCGGCACCCGCGGCCTGGCGCCCGACAAGGCCGTGGCCGAGGCCACCGTGCGCCAGCACCGCCTCTACGGCTGGAACCAGCGCGCCAATCCGCCGGTGTCCCGCTACGAGGAGGTGGGCGGTCGCCCCTGGCAGTCGGCCCAGCCCGCCGATCTCTCCTACTGGCGGCTCCTCAGTGATCTCTACGCGAACGAGCCCGTGGCCCCCCGCGATCGCATGATGTTCGGGATGCTGGCGCCCCTGGGCATCAGCCCCGGCCAACCCTTCAAGCCCGATGCCCGCCAGGCACGGATCCTTGGCGATGCGGCCCAGCTGGGCGACCTGATGGCCCGCACCATCGCCTACGACAAGCGAACCCCTGGCTCCACGGTGTACCCCGGCAAGCACTGGGAGTACGCCGTGCTGTTCGATCTGGATCAGGAATCACCCGACAAACGGCGGGTGCAGTTCGACGAGCGCACGTCGTGGTTCTACGAAGCCATCGGCATGTCGGTGGGGATGCAGGGCCGGGTGGTGGGTTTCGGGCAGGTGTACCTGGAGACCTCCAAAGATGCCAAGGGCCAGTGGCTCGACGGCGGCCGCAGCTATCGCATGCGCGTGCCGGCCGATGCCCCGGTGAAGCAGTTCTGGTCAATCACCCTTTACGACAACCTCAGCCGCGGCCCGCTGATCACCCCCCAGGGCGCCGCCGATCTCAGCTCCCGCAAGCCGGATCTGGTGAGCAACGCCGACGGCTCGGTGGATGTGGATTTCGGCCCTGTGCGGCCGACTGGCGCGAGGAACTGGATTCAGACCACCCCGGGCAAGGGCTGGTTCGCCTACTTCCGCTTCTACGGCCCCACGGAACGCTACTTCGCCAAGACCTGGCAGCTCAACGACATCGAACCGATCCAACCCTGAAGCCCGTCGTGATCCACCGCCAACCCACTACCGCCATGCGTTCACGCCTCACCACCCGGCTCCAGCGCCTGGCCCTGCCGGTTGCCCTGCTCAGCCTCGGAACCCTGGTGACCCTCCCGGCCGTGGCGATCCCGGCCATCGCGGCGCAACCCTCGCCAAGCGCAGCGGCCTTACCGGCTCCCACCCCCGCCGAAGCCAAGGCGATCGCCGAGGAAGCCTGGCTCTATGCCTACGCCCCCCTGCAGGGCTACCAGACCTTCTGGAACCAGACCCAGAACAAGGCCTTCCCGGGCTATGTGGGCGGCTTCAACCGCTTCCGCCACTACAGCCGCTCCGCCACCCCGGCCGACACCGACATCGTGACCCCCAACAACGACACGCCCTATTCCTGGGCCTGGCTGGACCTGCGGGCCGAACCGATCGTGCTCAAGCTGCCGGCGGTGCCGGCACCCCGCTACTACGTGAACCAATGGTTTGACCTCTACACCCACAACTTCGCCTACACGGGCGTGCGGGCCACGGGTCGCGGCGCCGGCACCTACCTGTTCGCCGGCCCCCGCTGGCAGGGCAGCGTGCCCATGGGAATCACCAGGGTGTTCCGGGCCGAGACCGATTTCGTCGGCACCCTCACGCGCACCCAGCTGAACGGGCCCGACGACATCCCCGCCTTGCAGGCGTTGCAGGCCAAGTACCAGCTGATCCCCCTCTCCAGCTTCGAAGGAACCAAGC
>Ga0315899_10002223_pt1 | contig 21569 bp, 12 predicted proteins | sample LakEriMetagenome_2_FD_203518 | JGI IMG/M metagenome (GOLD analysis project Ga0315899, IMG submission 203518) | Freshwater fungal communities from buoy surface, Lake Erie, Ohio, United States - Buoy 4 MA112 | ecosystem: Environmental > Aquatic > Freshwater > Lake | place: USA: Lake Erie, Ohio... | reverse complement strand
AATTATTCAGAGGAATTACATTTAGACGCAATTAGCTAAAAATCAATAAATATTTTATCCAATTATTTTACTTATTAGTGTGTGTTAACCTTGGAAAATGACTCTATGTATTTAAACCCTATCCAATGACCAGAGAAGAATACAATTTACTTTACGAAAAATACCTCTCCGGAAATTGCTCAATTGAGGAAAGGAAAGCAATTGAAAGCTATCAGGATAATTTCAATATTGATAAGCATGAATGGAATAAGGATCAAATGGGTGACCAAGAAGCTCTTAAAGAAAGTATCCGTTCTGAACTATTCGCCAGTATTGACAGGCAACAGCGAAAAAGAATAATTAGAATAAGAAGTTGGTACAGCGCTGCAGCTGCAATAATTCTGATAATGTCATCAGGGCTATATTTCAACAGCCTGAAAAAAAAGACACCCATCATAGTAAAATCCGAATCGCCAAGATTTAAGAATGATGTTTTACCAGGAGATAATCGGGCAATCCTGACTCTGGATGACGGTTCACAGATTAATCTAGATGATGCTCAAAATGGTGTTCTGGCGAGTGAAAGCAATACAGACATTCGAAAAACCGGATCCGGACAATTAGAGTATTCAACTGATAATAAACTCATACAAACAGTAAAATATAACACTTTGAGTACCCCAATGGGCGGACAATATCAGCTTTCACTTCCTGATGGCAGTAAGGTATGGCTCAATTCAGGCTCAAGCATTCGATTCCCAACTGCTTTTATTGGAGCAGAAAGAGTTATTGAACTGAAAGGTGAAGCGTTTTTTGACATCAGGGAAAATAAAAAGATGCCATTTATAGTTCGTACCAACAACTCCATGGACATCAAAGTATTAGGCACACAATTCAATGTAATGGCTTATGATGATGAAAAAAGTATCAATACAACATTGCTAGAAGGTTCTGTGCAAATATTAAAAGAATCAGGGAATGCATATCTGGAGCCAGGACAAGCAGCAGTACTGAACAAAGGGAGTGGCAAGATCAAAGTTGCACCTGCAGATATTGAAGATGCCATTGCTTGGAAAAATGGATACTTTATCTTTTCGAACGAAAATATAGAAAGTATCATGCGTAAAGTATCCCGATGGTACAATGTAGAGGTTGAATATGAGGGTAATCTGAACAATAAAGACTTTGTAGGAACAATTTCACGTCATAAAAATATCTCAGAGTTATTAAAAATGCTTGAATTAACAGGTGCTATCCACTTTAGAATAGAAGGAAGGAGGATAACTGTTATGCCTTGACCAATACCTTTATTGGCGGCAAAAAAAAACCGGAAGCGCTGCGAACGCCTCCGGCAAAATTTGGCGCTAAAAATAATCGATCGTAAAACCAATAATTTAAATCAAACCAAACTCACAAATGTATGAAACTTTACATGTTGTTTAAGTGCAAGGAACCTTGCATGTCATTAAAATTTATCAGGGTTATGAAACTCGTAATTATCTTATGTCTTACATCCCTGTTGCATGTGAATGCCAGCAGCTATGCTCAGAAGATTAGCCTTTCAGTCAAAAATGCTCCTATGGAGAAGGCTTTGAGAGAAATCCAAAAGCAGGTTAAATATAGTTTTCTGTATAATACGCAGATGCTAAAGTCAGCAAAGCCTGTAAATATCAATGTCAGTAATTCTTCATTGGAAGAAGTATTAAAACAATGTTTTGCTGACCAGCCATTGACCTATTCAATAGTTGACGAAACTATTATTGTTTCAAAAAAGCAAATCAAAATTGAAGCAAATGTTATAGAAGTTGAAGAAGTTGCCCCACCGCAGGAAATAAAAGGCAAGGTTACTGATTCAAAAGGAATACCACTGCCTGGTGTTAGCGTTAAATTGAAAAAAACTAACATTGGAGCAAGTACCGATATAAATGGTAATTACACGCTAAATATTCCAGATGCAGGCACTTTAGAATTCACCTATATTGGATTTTTAAGTCAGGAGATTCCTACATCCGGAAGAACTACAATAAATGTTGTATTGCTTGAAGATCAGCAGGCTTTAGGGGAAGTTGTTGTTATTGGTTACGGAACACAGAGCAAGAAAGATGTATCGAGTGCAATAGGTTCTCTTGCCGTTGGGAATAAAAAACTGGCAGATCTACCAATTACAAGTCCAGAACAATTAATACAGGGTAGGGTTGCAGGTGTAAATATCACACAAGATACCGGAACTCCTGGAGGCCGTTCAACTGTAAGAATTAGAGGTGCAAGTTCAATTACAGGCGGTAATGACCCGTTATATGTAGTTGATGGTGTACCAATTAATGCTGGGAATTATAATGGTGCATCAGGTGGTTCAGTACCACAAAACCCACTTGCAAATATAAGTCCGAATGATATTGAATCAATAGATATCTTAAAGGATGCATCTGCCGCAGCCATTTATGGTTCAAGAGCTTCGAATGGTGTAATCGTAATAACTACAAAAAGAGGCAAACAAGATCAAACAAAAATAAGCTACAATAGCTATTTCGGATTTCAGGAAGTCGCCAAAAGAATTCCACTTCTGGGTGGCCCTGAATGGGGTGAGCTGGTAAATGAAGCGAATGTGAACGTAGGTAATGCACCACCAATAGCCAATCCTTCTGCTTTAACAACAACCGACTGGCAAGAAGAAATATTCAGAAGAGCACCGATCGCGAATAATGAAATTTCATTGTCCGGCGGGACTCAAAAAACTCAGTACTTCCTTTCAGGAAGTTACTTGAATCAAACCGGAGTTGTCATCGGCAGTGGATTCAGCCGAGGAAACTTCAGATTTAACTTTGACCAGAAAATCAATGACAGATTAAAAGTGGGTATCAACATGAGTATGAACCGCTCAAAAACTGATCGGGTCAGTACTGGTGACCGAGATGGAATTGTGGCCGTAGCGATTGTAAAATCACCTGCAATTCCTGCAAGAAGACCTGATGGTTCATTAAATCCTGATGACCCATATATCAGTAACATTGATAACCCATTAATCATTGCAGACCAGGTTAGAAATGATGCATTTAATAATAGAGCTTTAGGAAATGCATTTGTCGAATTTAAAATTTTAGAAGGTCTTAACTTTAGAAGCAGTATCGGTCTTGATTATCTGAGTTTGGAGGAGGTAAATTTTGTTCCACCTAACAGATTAACTGTTCTTGGCAGAACCACTAATGGATCTGGAACAAACAGTATGACTCAGGATTTTGGATGGATTAATGAAAATACTCTTAACTATAGTAAAAGTTTCAAAGAAAATCACAGATTCAATGTCCTTTTAGGGTACTCTAATCAAGAATCCAAATTTGACAGAACAATTGCTTCCGCAACAAATTTTGCACTTGAATCTATTCAAACTCTGAGTTCTGCAGCTATTAAAAACTCAAGTTCTACAGGTGGAAGCTGGGGCTTAACTTCTTATTTCAGCAGGTTGAACTATTCATTCAAGGATAAATTCAATTTGGCCGCCAGTTATCGTATTGACGGTTCTTCAAGATTTGCAGAAAACAATAAATACGGAAGTTTCCCTTCTGTTTCTGCCGCATATCGTCTTGGTGAGGAAGATTTCCTGAAAGACCTAAGCTGGGTTGAGGATGTTAAAGTAAGAGCTAGCTGGGGGCTTACCGGAAATCAGGAGATCGGTAACTTCACATCAAGAGGATTATTTGCAGGTGGGTTCAACTACATCGGGATAAGTGGCCTTTCACAAACGCAATTAGCGAATCCAGATCTTTCATGGGAAAGTACTGAACAAACCAATATCGGTTTAGACCTGAGCTTTTTCAAAGGAAGAATTTCCTTTAGTACTGATATTTATAAGAAAAATACTTCAGGATTATTACTTGCAGTTTCATTACCAAGATCTTCAGGATTTACAAGTTCAATTCAAAACGTAGGTAATGTAGAGAACAAGGGTGTTGAATTTGCTCTAAACACTGTCAATATTGATAAAAAAGACTTTAAATGGTCTACAGATTTCAATATTTCATTCAATAGAAATAAAGTTACCAAATTGCCTGGCGGTGATATCCCTCTAGGTTTTAATGGTTATGCCAGCGTAATTAAAGAAGGTTATCCATTAGGTACATTCTTTGGCTGGAACCTTCTGGGTGTTGATCCAGCAACAGGTAACTATATCATACAAGATGTAAATGGTGACAAGAATATTCCTCTGGCTTCTACCACTTTAGACAATGTGGTTCTAGGTAGTGCACAACCGAAATTTACAGGTGGATTTACAAATTCAGTTAGCTATAAAAATTTCGATGCTTCTGTATTCTTGCATTTTGTATATGGCAATCAGATTTTCAATCAGGCTGAGTATTCCTACGGCAGACTTCATACATGGTTCAACTCTTCCACTTTAGCAAGAGAACGCTGGAGAAAGCCTGGCGATGTTGCAACCCTACACCGTGCAGCATGGGGCGACCCAACCAGAAACGGATCAGTTTCTAATCGTGTATTACAAGATGGTTCCTTCCTGAGAGTAAGAAATGTTGCTTTAGGTTATAATGTTCAGAATGCTACACTTAAGAAAGCAGGAATACAAAACTTAAGAATTTATGCTGCCGGACAGAATATTTTTACTTGGACTGATTATCGCGGATATGATCCGGAAGTTAATGCCAATGGAAACGATACAACACTTGGTTTTGACATGAGTTCTTATCCTCAGGCACGATCCTTCTCATTAGGTTTAAATGCTACATTTTAATATAAAAGTCATGAAACCATCAAGATTTTGTTAAAACCCGCAGGGGTATAATTATCACAATCATGATAGCTTCATCACCATTAAAAAATCAAAAAAAATAAAGCGATGAAAAAAATATATTTTATTCTCTTCTTATTCCTAACGCTTTCATCATGTGATGTGATCGAACAGGAACCAATTGATGCAGTAAGTGCCCAGGTGTTATTCACTAGAGAATCTGATGCACAAGCGGCGATTATTGGTACTTACCGACATTTGGCTAATCTTGGTCCGAATTATATCTTCTTTGCCGAATTGCCTACTAAAAATAGTAAGGGTAATGCGTTGAACAGACAATTTGAACAGTTAAATAACTTAATTATTGTAGCTGATAATTCTCAATTCACAGGACTTTGGGATCAACAATTTGTGCTGATAAATTCTGCAAATGTGGTAATTAAAAATGTTCCGAAAATTCCGGGCATGACCGATGCAGCAAAAAATTCAGTAATCGCAGAAGCACGGTTTTTAAGAGCATTTACCTATTTCAACCTGGTAAGATATTTTGGTGCTGTACCCTTGGTAACAGAACCAACTGAAAGTCCGGATGTTGCAACACTTCAAATTTCAAGAACTCCTGTTGCAGAGGTTTATACTCAAATACTTACAGATCTTGATTTTGCCAAGTTGAATTTACCTGAAACCTATACAGGTTTAGGCAGAACTGGCAGAGCAACAAAAGCTGCAGCATTTGCCCTGGGAGCAAGAATTCACTTAACCAGAAAGAATTATGCTTTGGCAATTGCAGATGCCAATCAGGTAGCAAGCAGAAGAGGAGAAACTTTAAGTGTAGCATATGCTAACTTATTCCTTACCAAAAACTCTGCTGAATCAATATTCGAAATCAACTATGATACCCAATTGCAAAATAATCTGGCAACTACATTTCTTCCGGGATCACTTAGCGGAACTAGAACAATTGAAGTAAATAATGACTTGTTTAATGCATATGAAGTTGGAGATCTTAGAAAGGATGCTACTATTGGTTTTGCAAATGCAGCAAACTACATGAAAAAGTACTCCAGAGGGGGCACAAGAGATGATAACATCATTGTCTTCCGTCTTGCAGAAGTAATGCTGGCTAAGGCCGAAGCATTAGCAGAAACTTCCTATCCAAGTGCTGATGCACTTAAACTTTTAAATGAAGTTCGCAAAAGAGCAGGTCTTGCAGCAATTAACCCAGCAACTTTAGCTGCATTCAGAACGGCACTTTACAAAGAAAGAAGACTGGAGCTAAGTTTTGAAGGACATGAATGGCATGATATTGTAAGAACAGGGAGACTTCAAGCTGTACTAGGCATAACCGATCAGAATAAATCAATATGGCCGGTTCCATCCGTTGAACTTGCAAGAAATCCTAAATTAGAACCTCAAAACCCGGGTTACTAAATAATAAATTCTCTCTATTTCAAAAACGGCATCCCACACAGGATGCCGTTTTTTGCTTTATTTTAAAATTAAATGTGGAAGCCGCCCTGATGGAAATTTCAATTACATTTCTTTTCTTTAGCTCTCAGATATTTATTTTCGAAATCCAGTCACTTTATAGTAATTTCATAGTTTAAACAAATATTATGCATTTACTAAAATTGAAATCCATATACCTGGTAGCTTTTCTATTATTCAGTCAGTGCGGAATTGCACAAAACAACAAAGGTAGAATTGATTTCGAGACCTATAATCCTCCTTCCTCGCTGGTTGTACCTGAGCATGTAATTACAAAAGCTAAATTCCCATTTATTGATGTACATAACCACCAGGGGAATATGCCGAATCAAAATATCAAAGCACTGCTTTCAGAAATGGATAAGCTGAACATGAGAACCATGGTCAATTTAAGTGGTCGTAGTGGAGATTTTCTTGCTCTATCCGTAAAAAATGCAAAATCTTCCCAGCCTGGGCGTTTAATCGTTTTTGCAAATCCAACTTTTTCAGGAATTGGTGAAAGCGACTATGGAACTAAAGCTGCACAAGAGGTCGAAGAGGATGTAAAAGCAGGTGCTCAAGGTCTCAAAATATTTAAAAGCCTAGGATTTTCAATAAAAGACAACAAAGGTTCCATCGTAGCGGTGGATGACCCACGGCTTAAACCAATCTGGGAAAAATGTGCTCAGCTGGGAATACCCGTTCTGATCCATTCCGCAGATCCCAAGCAATTCTGGGACGAACCAAACGAACAAAATGAGCGCTGGCTGGAGCTTTTAACCCAACCCGGAAGAAACAGAAGTGCATCAGATGGCTTTTCTTGGGAAGAGTTAATTAAACAACAACATAACCTGATTAAAAATAATCCAAAAACTAAATTCATTATTGCCCATTTTGGATGGTATGCAAACAATTTAGACTTCCTCGGTACCTTACTTGATCAGTATCCGAACATGAACGTTGAATTTGGAGCAATCATAGCTGAGCTAGGAAGGCAACCACGCCGCGCAAAACAGTTCTTTGAAAAATATCAGGATCGAATTCTGTTTGGAAAAGATAGCTGGGTTCCTTCAGAATATACCACCTATTTCAGAGTACTTGAAACTATGGATGAATATTTTCCATATCATAAAAAATACCATGCCTATTGGAAAATGTATGGAATGGGTCTGAGCGATGAGGTATTAAAGAAAGTTTATTATAAAAACGCGATCCGTATAATTCCGGGGATTGATAAATCGCAATTTCCGGATTAAGATAGTGAGTCTGGTTACACTTAAGGAACAAACTCAGAATTAGTATGACAAGCTGCCTTTGAAAGGAGAGACATCCCTTAAGATCCGACTAATTGAACAATTTTCAAATCTTAGATTTGCAATTCCCTTTCCCGCATAAAGATCCATATTCCTGCAGTGTTCAACCCAGATATCATGATAAATGGCATCCACACATTTATTTGCAGAAGTATCACTCAGATAGAAATGTACAATGATCCTTTAACGCAGAGGTTGGGTAAGGAATAAGGTTTTCGAGATTAACATTCTGGATAAGGATACGGCAATTACTTTCCATCCTGACACCATCATAAAACCTTCCTTCTGCATATAATAAAAAACAGTTGTACAATTGAAACAAACGCAGTTTAATCTGTAAGATTGTTTTTATATGTTTCGGGAACCCAGAAAATATTGACGATAATACCAATCAGAATTAATGTTAGCGGGTATGCAAGTCCTATAAATGGAGAAAATGCAAATCCTATCACTACGGAAGACTTGATTAATTCTGTTATAACAGGAGTAGATCCACCAATGGCGCCATTTCCAACATTATAAACAAATCCCATGCTCGTGTATCGAATATTTGTCGGGAACATCTCCATCAAGAAAGCCCCCATAGGTCCGTAAACCATGGTTCCAGAAATAGTCAGCATAAAGACAAGTCCGATGAAAATTATAGTAGTTTGTGTATCAATATATTGAATGGTATCCAATCTCTGTGGATTTCCAAGCTCAAGGAATAAGTAAAACATGATTGGAATGACAAATAAACCCAAAATCATTCCCGGAAGCATTATTTTTTTACGTCCAACACGATCGCTAATTGCTCCAAAAATCTGAAAGAATGGTCCGGCAAGAAGAATACCCGTAGCCATAATCAACAGCGCAGTAGTATCTTCCAGTTTAACTGTACGCTGCAGGAAGAATAAGGTAATAATCTGGTTTACCTGCATGATTGCACTCTGAGCAGCATTACCCCCGAAAACAGCTGCCAATATCAATCCAATGTTCTTTTTAGTTTTGAAGGTTTCTTTTATTGGAGATTTGCTGGTCTTACCTTCACTTTTCAACTGAGCAAAAACCGGACTTTCATGAAGTTTACGACGAATGAAGTAACTCGCAATTACCAATATAGCACTAAAAAGAAAAGGAATTCTCCATCCAAATGAGTTAAAACTCTCCTCAGTCATGATACTTTTGATTGTAAATACAACTACAAGTCCGAGAATCAGGGCGATAGAAGAAGTGGTCTGAATAAACCCTGTGTAAAACCCACGCTTATGAGGAGGTGAATGTTCTGCAACATAAATAACCGCACCCGAATACTCGCCACTGATGGCTAAACCTTGCATTAATCTGAGGATCAGGAATAGAATCGGTGATGCCCAGCCTGCCTGTGCATAGGTAGGAATACAGCCAATCAGAAAAGTAGCGCCACCCATCAGCAGAAGGGAAACCAGAAAGGTGTATTTACGTCCAATTTTATCTCCGAAATTTCCAAATAACAATGAGCCAAAAGGCCTAATTAAATAGGTGGTAGCAACAATCCCTAAGGTTTCGATGAAATTATTTCCACCGGCAGGAAATAGCTGCATTGATAAAATATTAGCCATAATCACAGCCAGTAAAAGATCGTACCATTCGATCAGTGTTCCTACTGAAGAGGCAACAATAACCAGTTTCAGGTTATTCTTTTTTTCTGGGCTGACATTAGCATCACTTGCTAATTCGGGCGAGTTTGAAACAGTTGTCATCTATAATTTTTAAAACTTGATTGAATTCGGATTCAAATTAGAAATTTTTTGGATAGGATACAGAAGCAATGCGTAATTTATCTGCTACCGGAAATCCCAACCTGATGGCTATCGGGTCTTAAACTACTCTACCCTGTTCCAGTTTTAAGGTATGTGTAATACAATGAGGCATTTCATGCTGGTAATGGCTTACGTAAATCAAGCTTAGATTACTCAGGGAACAAATTTCATCAATTACATTTCTATATTGTTCCTGCTGTTCAAAATCGAGTCCGAGGCAGGGCTCATCCAATATTAGCAATATAGGATTCTTAACCATTGCCCTAGCAAGCATACATATTCGCTGCACGCTTACAGGAACACTTCTAAACATTTTAGCGGCGTGTTCTTCAATCCTTAAAAGTTTCATCCATTTTAAAGAAGCTTCCGCTTTTGATTTGCTCGAAACCCTGAATAAACCCAGCGTATCATCAAATCCTGATTCTATTACCTGAACACAAGTGTTTCCAGAAGGAAAATACTGAAATAGTTCAGGCGAAACATAACCTATTTTCTTTTTAATTTCCCAGATACTTTCTCCAGATCCTTTCCGCTGATCAAATAGGATAATTTTATTGGCAAATGCCTGCGGATTGTCCCCATTAATCAGGCTTAATAAAGTTGACTTGCCGGCACCATTGTGTCCGACAAGCATCCAGCGCTCTCCCTGCTTCATCTGCCAATTTACCTGATCAAGAATCAGTTTATCACCATAGCTGATGTTAACCTTGTCCATTCCTATTATCGTTTGATAAGGAGGCCAAGCTGAACTTGTCAACAATTCCTTCAATTCATGCTTATTGATCATTTCAGACTGACCGAATAATAAATTTTCAGGCTTAAACTGATCAGATAACCCTTTAAAGATTATTTTACCCTGATCAAGAACTGCAACATGACTTATCGTTTCTGGTATTTCTGTAGGAGTAGTAGCCATAATTATACTGATTCCCGAATTAGAAATTTCACGAATAAGCTCATTAAAATCATTTCGAGATGCTACATCGAGTCCGTTAAGAGGATTATCGAGCAATAATAAAAGTGGATTTTTAATCAGTGCCGAAGCAAGAAGCAAACGCTTAGTCTCGCCATTGGATAGTTTGATCAGCTGTTTGTCGAGTAAAGACAGGAGATTGAGTCGCTCGATGACTTTATTAAAGGTCCAATAGCCTGCCGACTTTATTACTTTTATTGCAGAAAGATAATCTGCTACCGTATCAGCATCTTCAGAATCGCAGGAGTTAAAACGCTGCTGATAATAAAAGTCGCTGGTATTTGAAAGATTCCGAAACTCATGCCGGGCAGATACCTGTGTCATCAACTTATACCGGTTGAAAAATGGATCATCCTGATGATACTTTTCAATGTAAAGGTCAAAAAATGGAAAACTTGCTTCTCCCCTGGCCATGGAGGCCTTACCCATGATAAAATCCAAAAAAGTACTCTTTCCCGATCCACTTTTGCCAAGCAATGCCCAATTTTGTCCCTTTTCGAGATCAAAATCAAGCCCCTCGAAAACAAGGGAATTATATTGGCGAATACTTACGTTACGAAATGAGATCAGAAGATTATTCACAGGGTTCTAAAACTGACAAGTATCAAAACTATTGTTTTCGGATTAAAGAACAAAGGGGGAATTTTTAGTTTAAATGATTCTGGTTGTTTAAAGGAATCTGATGCTATTAAACAGGGATTTTATTAACTCTGTATTAATAATCATTGTTTTTTGAAATCAATAGCTGTGTGTTTTAGGTCAGTTCAGCCCTTTCCTCCGAAGTATTTCCGGCAAAGAATTAGGTTCTATATTAAATTACGAATAGCCGGAAGATACCCCTTCCGGCAAGGTTTATTTCACCAAGGGCTGTATTTCATTGGGACGGACAGCCCGACCAGAAGATTATTGTACCTGTAAAATAAACCCGGGTGACAGACCTAGCGTTTTGCCCAATCAAAATTTCATTTTAAAAAACAATTTATGGGCAAAAACTAGGGCAGAACACGGGGGAAGAGGCACAGACCCAGCTTTCTAAAAAAGTTAAATTGATTAAATCTAAAACAGCTCTGAAGATGGATAATTATAACTAACCAAGAACCACCCGTATGCGGGTGAGTAGGCTTATAATTAACAATCAGATTTGCCAACTCTCAACTCTCAATTCTCAACTCTCAACTACCTAACCTGTCCCTGCCCCCTAACAATCCATTTCTCAGTAACCAGCTTCTCTAAAGCAAATGGTCCACGTGCATGAAGCTTTTGTGTTGAAATTCCAATCTCTGCACCTAAACCAAAAACACCCCCATCCGTAAAACGGGTAGATGCATTTGTATATACAGCGGCGGCATCCACTTCATTCAAAAAACGCTCACAATACTCCATATTACTGGAAACTATGGCTTCCGAATGTTTGGAAGAAAATTTCCTGATATGTTTCATGGCTTCGTCAAAACTACTCACTGTTTTTACAGAACACTTAAAATCGAGGAATTCGCGCCCAAAATCTTCTTCCACAGCTTGTTTCAGGTATGGATAGTCCAGACTTTTCAAAATAAGATAGGATTGAGGATCAGCAAAAATTTCTACTTTATATGCTTCTAATTTTGGTGCCAATAAACTCAGTAAAGGCTCAAGAATTTCTTTGTCGGCAATGAGTGTATCCAGTGAATTGCATACTGCAGGTCGTGTAACCTTGGCATTAGTCACAATATTTGCTGCACTCTCCAGATTGCCGGATGCCTCCACATAGGTATGACAAACACCTGCACCGGTTTCAATCACTGGAACAGACGCATGCTCGCGTACGTAATCAATTAGCTGCTGCGACCCCCTCGGGATTAAAATATCCACATACTTGGTAGCAGTAAGCAACTCAGGCATAAACTTCCGATCAGCGGGAAGTAATTGAACAATACTCACATCCAGATCAAAATCCGCCAGCACCTCCTGTATCAATGTCACAAGATAGGTATTGGTATAAAAAGCATCGGTACCACCCCGAAGAAGACATACATTTCCAGATTGAATACATAATGCAGCAACATCAACCGTTACATTTGGTCTAGACTCATAAATGACTCCAACAACACCCAATGGAACAGTAATTTTCTGCACTAAAAGGCCATTATCCAAAATTTTTTCCGAGAGCAAACGATTACTTGGATCAGGGAGTGCTGCAATATCCTCCACACTTTTTGCCAGATCTTCTATTCTGGCTGCCGTGAGTAAAAGCCGGTCTTTTTTTGGATCAGTATCCGGTATCCGGTCTAGATCAAGCTGATTTTCTGAAAGAATGTTCGATATATTTGCCCTGAGTTTCAAAGCCAGAGCTCTGAGAATATCTTCTTTCCTATCATCACTAAGGAGCTTCACCGCAATTGTAGCCTCAGAAGCTTGTTCAAGAAAAGATTGTATTGATTCCATGATTAATAATTACAATAAAACAATGTTATCGGCATGTGCCACTTCGAGGTTTTTAACTTTAATTTCGCTGTCTAGCATGGCCGAATCAATCTTTGATTTAGCAACTGCCACTACATTATTATCCTCATCCAGAATTTCGATGATCTCGCCGTTCTCAAACTCATTCAGAACCAATTTAATTCCCACTGCCAGTAAACTATGACGCTTTTGCAATGCTTTGCAGGCACCCGAATCGATTTGTATCCTTCCTCTTACCAAACTTCCGCTGGCCAGCCATTTTTTGCGAGCTGGCAAAGTGCTTTTCTGAGGAAGACATAAAGTACCGGTCCTTCCATCAAGAGCTTTCAAAATTCCATCCGCTGTTCTGATACCAAAAATAACCACCCTGATTCCCATTTGATTGGCTAATCGTGCAAAATTGAGCTTGGAAGTCATACCTCCTAAACCAGAAGCTGATTTTTCTTTATTTGCAAGCAACAGAACCTTTTTATCCGAAGTGTCCAGTTCAGGAATCACCTGCCCGGCACTGTCGAGTACACCCGGTACAGAAGTACTGAAGAGTATTTGGGAGGCTCCAAAGCCTGCCGCAATCAGAGTTGCGAGTTCATCGTTGTCGGAGAACTTTAGTTCCAGATTACTCACCACATCGTTCTCATTCGCTATAGGAATGATATCACTGTTCCATAACTCTTCGTAAGTGCGCTTGAGCTGCAGAAACTGATCTCGATTTGAAAAGTGATGCCTTTCACATAAACTTTGAGCAATGGCTATACCATGTGGCGAAAAATATTTGGCGTAGGTATTTAGTAAAAGTGGATTCCCAATAGATGCTGCAGCCTTCTTCTCGTTTAGCGTAGCCCCATAATTCTTGAGCAACTTCTTCCCAGCAGCAACTGCTCCAGATGATACAATCACCAGATTAAATTCTTTATGGATCAATGCCACCTGACGGGCAATTTCTTGTATAACTAATTCATCAAGCTCCCCATCACTGGTGGTGATTGACGCAGTTCCAAATTTTAGTACGAGTATAGGTTTTGCCAAAATAAATGTTGTATGAAGCTAATTTAAGAAAATTGTAGATTTAACCTTGTAAGTATTGTGATATAGGGTCACAGCGTTTTATCATCCTGGCGAAAGTTGGGACAGAAACAAAAAAGCCCCAATCTTACGAAAGGGGCTTTCTTTAATCCCGAAAGCTATCGGGATGGGCACAGACCTAACTCCCATCCGCCCGGGGCGGACCGTACCTCCCGATAGCTATCGGGAGGCTCTGGCGGGCCAAAACAAAAAAAGCCTCATCAGTTTCCTGTGAGGCTTTCGTTATAAAATTGGGCACCGACCTACTCTCCCACCTATTACGGCAGTACCATTGGCTCTGGCGGGCTTAACTTCTCTGTTCGGAATGGGAAGAGGTGGACACCGCCGATATAGGCACCTAAAGACTTTGGAGCTGAAGGATGAAAGCCGAAAGCTGAAAGCGTTTGAACACTTTCTACTTTTCGCTTCTCGCTTTTCGCTCGAAATATCTTAACATACCGGAAAAAAGTACTTGAATAAGAAAACAACAGCATTATTAAACTACTACAGTAGTAGTCTATCTGCCTTGTCCCCAATGAAATTGGAGACGAAGAAAGCTTCGGGTAATTAGTATTACTCGGCTATGATGTTACCACCTTTACACCTGTAACCTATCAACGTAGTAGTCTTCTACGGCCCTCAATGGAAGTCTCATCTTGTGGCTAGTTTCGCACTTAGATGCTTTCAGCGCTTATCTATTCCAAACGTAGCTACTCTGCAGTACAGCTGGCGCCATAACAGATTCACTAGCGGTTTGTCCATCCCGGTCCTCTCGTACTAAGGACAGCCCCACTCAAACTTCCAACGCCCACAACAGATAGGGACCGAACTGTCTCGCGACGTTCTGAACCCAGCTCGCGTGCCACTTTAATCGGCGAACAGCCGAACCCTTGGGACCTTCTCCAGCCCCAGGATGTGACGAGCCGACATCGAGGTGCCAAACCTCCCCGTCGATATGAGCTCTTGGGGGAGATCAGCCTGTTATCCCCAGCGTACCTTTTATCCTTTGAGCGACGGCCCTTCCATTCAGAACCGCCGGATCACTATACCCGTGTTTCCACCCTGCTCGGCTTGTCGGCCTTACAGTCAAGCTCCCTTATGCTATTGCACTCCTCGTACGGTTACCAAGCGTACTGAGGGAACCTTTGGAAGCCTCCGTTATCCTTTTGGAGGCGACCACCCCAGTCAAACTACCCACCAAGCAATGTCCCCGTCTTACGGGTTAGATACCAAGCAAACAAAGGGTGGTATTTCAACGGCGACTCCCCGAATCCTAGCGGACCCGGCTCTCAGTCTCCCACCTATCCTACACATCGTTTGCCCAGTACCAATGCTAAGCTGCAGTAAAGGTGCATGGGGTCTTTCCGTCCCGTTGCGGGTACACGGCATCTTCACCGTGACTACAATTTCACCGAGCTCATGGCTGAGACAGCGCCCAGATCGTTACACCATTCGTGCAGGTCGGAACTTACCCGACAAGGAATTTCGCTACCTTAGGACCGTTATAGTTACGGCCGCCGTTTACTGGGGCTTCGATTCAATGCTTCGCCTTGCGACTAACATCCCCTCTTAACCTTCCAGCACCGGGCAGGTGTCAGGCCTTATACCTCATCTTTCGATTTTGCAAAGCCATGTGTTTTTGTTAAACAGTCGCCTGGGCCTTTTCACTGCGGCCAATGTTGCCATTGGCGCCCCTTCTCCCGAAGTTACAGGGCCATTTTGCCGAGTTCCTTAGCCATGATTCACTCGAGCACCTTAGGATTCTCTCCTCGACTACCTGTGTCGGTTTACGGTACGGGTTTTTATAACCTGAAGCTTAGCGGGTTTTCTTGGAAGTCTGTTTACCTGCTCTATCTACGCCCCCGAAGGTTTGCAGTACTATTGGGTTTCAGCTAGACCGGCGGATTTGCCTACCAGTCCAATACCTACGCCTTTTAACGATCTATTCCGTCAGATCGCGGCAGTGTCACTACTCCGTCACCACATCGCAGTTATAAAAAGTATGGGAATATTAACCCATTGTCCATCGGCTTCCCCCTTCGGGTACACCTTAGGCCCCGACTAACCCTGATCCGATTAGCGTTGATCAGGAAACCTTAGTCTTTCGGTGGGCGGGTTTCTCTCCCGCCTTATCGTTACTTATGCCTACATTTGCTTTTCTAACCGCTCCACCACCGCTGACGCGTATAGCTTCACTGCTGTTAGAATGCTCCCCTACCTCCTGAATTAAATTCAGGACCATAGCTTCGGTGATACACTTAATGCCCGTTTATTATCCATGCCCGATCGCTCGACTAGTGAGCTGTTACGCACTCTTTAAATGAATGGCTGCTTCCAAGCCAACATCCTAGCTGTCTGTGCAATCGGACCTCGTTAGTTCAACTTAGCGTACACTTGGGGACCTTAGCTGATGGTCTGGGTTCTTTCCCTCTCGGCGCGTGACCTTAGCACCCCGCGCCTCACTGCCGGCCATATTTCATTAGCATTCGGAGTTTATCTGGATTTGGTAGGATTTGACTCCCCCGCACCCAATTAGTAGCTCTACCTCTATGAAACTTAATGCCGACGCTGTTCCTAAAAACATTTCGGGGAGTACGAGCTATTTCCCAGTTTGATTAGCCTTTCACCCCTACCCACAACTCATCCGGAAACTTTTCAACGTTTATCGGTTCGGTCCTCCAGTACGTGTTACCGCACCTTCAACCTGGTCATGGGTAGATCACAAGGTTTCGCGTCTACCCCCTCTGACTATACGCCCTATTCAGACTCGCTTTCGCTTCGGCTTCGTGACTTAATCACTTAACCTTGCCAGAGAGGAGTAACTCGTAGGCTCATTATGCAAAAGGCACGCCGTCACAGAACAAGTCTGCTCCGACCGCTTGTAAGCACACGGTTTCAGGTTCTATTTCACTCCGCTATTCGCGGTTCTTTTCACCTTTCCCTCACGGTACTAGTTCACTATCGGTCTCTCAGGAGTATTTAGCCTTAGCGGATGGTGCCGCTAGATTCCCACAAGGCGTCTCCGACCTCGCGGTACTCAGGATCCTACTAGGTTAGTATCACTTACGTGTACGGGATTCTCACCCTCTATGATTGACTTTCCCAAGTCATTCCACTTCACTTTACTATACCATGTCGTAGTCCTACAACCCCGGTTATGCCGTAACATAGCCGGTTTGGGCTCTTTCCCTTTCGCTCGCCACTACTTAGGAAATCACTATTGTTTTCTCTTCCTCCGCTTACTTAGATGTTTCAGTTCAGCGGGTTTGCGCATTATTGCAACTACTCTTCAAGTAGTTAGGTTTCCCCATTCAGAAATCTTCGGATCAATTCATATTTGCTAATCCCCGAAGCTTATCGCAGCTTATCACGTCTTTCATCGCCTCTGAGAGCCTAGGCATCCCCCGTGTGCCCTTTCTTACTTTCTTCTTCTAACTGCCTTTTGCTCAGTTAGAATGCTTTTTTGGTCTGTTGTCTTCCAGAGCCAAGAATCAAGAGCCAAGAACCAAAACACAAGTGCCTTAATCCTCTTTTCTATCTCTTTACTCGTTCCAACAACGTTCCTACTGTTGTCTTCTCTTTCAATTACTTTTTTCCAATATGTCAAAGAACGTTTTCAATTTGCTAATTAGCTAATTTGCTAATTTGTCAATTTGAAGTGTGGAGAATAACGGATTCGAACCGTTGACCCCCTGCGTGCAAGGCAGGTGCTCTAGCCAGCTGAGCTAATCCCCCGAAAAGTGAGTATTGAGTAGTTAGTAATTAGTAGTTAGAAAGCTAAACGACCTAGTGGTCGTCTAAATACTAAATACTCCATACTGAAGTACTACCCTGGTAGTCCCGAGCAGATTTGAACTGCTGACCCCTACATTATCAGTGTAGTGCTCTAACCAGGCTGAGCTACGGGACTCTGTAAAAGAGTATAGTATTGAGTAGTCAGTATTGAGTAGTGAGTAAATCACATCGCCTTACCACTATCAATCCCGTTCTCAAAATGGAGCACTGCTGATTGGCTCATCTTTTGGGTTGTCTTTTTTCTTTTTATTAAAGAATATCAATGAAGTATAACAAGCGTAGTTAAACACGCTCTAGAAAGGAGGTATTCCAGCCGCACCTTCCGGTACGGCTACCTTGTTACGACTTAGCCCCAGTTATCGGTTTTACCCTAGGACGCTCCTTGCGGTTACGTACTTCAGGTACCCCCAACTTCCATGGCTTGACGGGCGGTGTGTACAAGGCCCGGGAACGTATTCACCGCATCATTGCTGATATGCGATTACTAGCGAATCCAACTTCAAGAGGTCGAGTTGCAGACCTCTATCCGAACTGTGAACAGCTTTTTGAGATTGGCATCCTGTTACCAGGTAGCTGCCCTCTGTACTGCCCATTGTAGCACGTGTGTAGCCCCGGACGTAAGGGCCATGATGACTTGACGTCGTCCCCTCCTTCCTCTCTACTTGCGTAGGCAGTCTGTTTAGAGTCCCCACCTTTACATGCTGGCAACTAAACATAGGGGTTGCGCTCGTTGCGGGACTTAACCCAACACCTCACGGCACGAGCTGACGACAGCCATGCAGCACCTAGTTTCCTGTCCTTGCGGACTGACCTATCTCTAGATCATTCAGTAACTTTCAAGCCCGGGTAAGGTTCCTCGCGTATCATCGAATTAAACCACATGCTCCTCCGCTTGTGCGGGCCCCCGTCAATTCCTTTGAGTTTCACCCTTGCGGGCGTACTCCCCAGGTGGAATACTTAACGCTTTCGCTTTGACGCTAACTGTATATCGCTAACATCGAGTATTCATCGTTTAGGGCGTGGACTACCAGGGTATCTAATCCTGTTTGATCCCCACGCTTTCGTGCCTCAGCGTCATTGACACCTTAGTAAGCTGCCTTCGCAATTGGTGTTCTGTGACATATCTATGCATTTCACCGCTACTTGTCACATTCCGCCTACCTCAAGTGTAATCAAGCCCATCAGTATCAAGGGCACTGCGATGGTTGAGCCACCGTCTTTCACCCCTGACTTAATAGGCCGCCTACGCACCCTTTAAACCCAATAAATCCGGATAACGCTTGGATCCTCCGTATTACCGCGGCTGCTGGCACGGAGTTAGCCGATCCTTATTCTTACAGTACATTCAACTCACTACACGTAGCAAGATTTATTCCCGTATAAAAGCAGTTTACAACCCGTAGGGCCGTCTTCCTGCACGCGGCATGGCTGGTTCAGGGTTGCCCCCATTGACCAATATTCCTTACTGCTGCCTCCCGTAGGAGTCTGGTCCGTGTCTCAGTACCAGTGTGGGGGGTCATCCTCTCAGATCCCCTAGACATCGTAGCCTTGGTAAGCCATTACCTTACCAACTAGCTAATGTCACGCATGCCCATCTTAATCCTATAAATATTTGATCATTCTTCGATGCCGAAGTGTGATTTTATGCGGTGTTAATCTCTCTTTCGAGAGGCTATCCCCCTGATTAAGGTAGGTTGCATACGCGTTACGCACCCGTGCGCCACTTTCCCAGAAAGCAAGCTCTCTGGTATCGTTCGACTTGCATGTATTAGGCCTGCCGCTAGCGTTCATCCTGAGCCAGGATCAAACTCTCCATTGTAAAAATGATGGTTTGTCCTAGCCCTATTATATCTCAAATAGAACTAGTATTAATTATATCTATGTTCGTATTTAACTTAAAATAACTGAGTATCTTATTACTCGTTATACTTCAATTGACATTTCTTTAAAGAACGTTGCGCCTGCGCCTCGCGGGTTGGCTTATATTTATTCCGCACAAGGCGGCTTAAATCTTTCAATGTTTATCGCCTCAAGCATCGCGCCTTCAGCTTCTTTTTAATATCCCCGTTTTGTTTGGGACTGCAAAGGTAGCATTATTCAACACTACCGCAAAATTTATTTTGAACTTTTTTAATGATACTCCTTCTTAACTCCCAAAACCAATCACACAACTCAATCTCTCATCAAAGCAAAGTACCCCAAAAATATCCCCCCTGATATTCAATAGCGGGTTGCAAAGGTATACATTAAATGTACCCTATACAACAATCAAACACAATTAATCCACCCAATAAACCTAAGTCGCTGGTAACAAGCAGGAAAAATTATTAAATGATCACACTGCTAATTGAATATTTCAAACCCTGTGATTAATAACATCAACTAAAGCTATGTTATATCTTATACAAAAATACCAATTGAAGCAGCCGGGTGAGGGATAGAAGCGGAAATCCTTTTGATGCCCTGCAGAAAAAGATTGAAGCGAATAGCCCGGCCCCTCACCAAGGGGACACCCCCGGAATCTAATAACAGGTTGAAAGAGGAAAGCTGAGAGCTAAAAGGCGAAAGCTAAAAGATAAAACCCAAAGAAAAATTTGTTAAAGAATGTTAAACATCCTAGCATATGCACATAAAGGGATATTTTCGCGCAGGTTTAAACGAGTATCAATTAATAATTGAAATTTTACCGATTTAACTTATCTTTGCATGATGTTTAAAAATGAGCTTAAGATATTCATAAGCGTATTACTGATTACACTAATTGCCTTTACAGGTTGTAAGAGCAAATATGAAAAGTTACGTGCAAGTAATGATACCGCGAAAAAGTATCGTGAAGCTGTGCGTCTTTATGAAAAAAAGGACTACAGTAAGGCACTCGGACTATTTGATGATCTTGTTACAAAATACCGCGGAACTGCAGAAGCAGAGGATCTTTCCTATTATTTTGCTTATACGCACTACAAATTAAGAGACTATACAACAGCCAGATATCATTTTAAAACATTTGCAGATACCTATGCTTCGAGTACAAAAGCTGAAGAATGTAGATTCATGGCTGCATACTGCTTTTATTTAGAATCTCCGATATTTTCACTCGATCAGGAAAACACGATAAAAGCAATAGAGGCATTACAATTATTTATTAACCTGTATCCAAAAGGTGAACGAGTTGCCGAAGCGAGTAAATTGATTGCAAATCTTAGGGATAAACTCGAAACTAAGTCGTATGCCAATGCGAAACTATTTCTGGATATTGGCGATTACAAATCAGCAGTAATTGCTTTCAGAAATTCAGCACGCGAATTTCCTGATACAAAATACGCTGAAGAAATGGAGTTTCTGACTGTAAAAGCTCAAGCATTGTATGCCGGAGCAAGTTTTGAGATCAAACAAGAAGATCGTTACAATGAGGCAATCCTTTTATATACTGAATTTGTACAAAATTACCCTTCCAGTAAATATCTAAAAGAAGCGGAAGCAATAAAAAAGAGTAGCGAAAAGGCTATTATTGATGTCAGAAAACTAATTGCATTTCAAGCAGCTGAAATGAAAGCGCAGCAAGAAAAAATAAAAGCTGCAGAAGAGAGTAAAAAAGAAGAAATAAAAAACAAATAAAATGAGTACTATCAAACCCGTTATTCCAAACAGTACAGTTACACGTGATGTTCGTGAACTGGATAAAACAACCGATAATATTTATGAATCGATTGTGATCATAAGCAAACGTGCTAACCAGATTGCGAATAACCTGAAAGAAGAACTTCATGGTAAATTAGCTGAATTTGCATCTTCTAACGACAATTTAGAAGAGGTATTTGAAAACCGCGAGCAAATTGAAATATCTAAACATTATGAGCGTATGCCTAAGCCATCGCTTATTGCTGTCGATGAATTTTTACAGGATAAAGTTTATTATCGCAATCCTTCTAAAGAGCAAAATTAATGAAGCAAGGGAGCATAGTACTTTCAAGTGCTATGCACCATGCATGCTTTCAGATGGGTAAATCTTTGCCCTA
>Ga0315899_10002220_pt1 | contig 21580 bp, 27 predicted proteins | sample LakEriMetagenome_2_FD_203518 | JGI IMG/M metagenome (GOLD analysis project Ga0315899, IMG submission 203518) | Freshwater fungal communities from buoy surface, Lake Erie, Ohio, United States - Buoy 4 MA112 | ecosystem: Environmental > Aquatic > Freshwater > Lake | place: USA: Lake Erie, Ohio... | reverse complement strand
GCTAAAAGGAATTACCTGGCGAGGAGGAAACATCAGTCTTTGGGGAACAAGAGGCTAAAGCTGCTTTGACAGTTTATAGATTCATCGGTCGTATGGTTAGACTGTCGTAAAATATTCCGCCACATAAGCACAGGAAGGGTGAGGAGCACGGGGTCTCGAATTTGGTGGATGTTCGCACCTCCTAAGTCCCAGAGCGTATCCATGACCTGTGCCTGAAAGGTTCCCAGGCTGTTGAAACCTTCGGTAGTCATGGTTCTTTCCATTGGCGCAAAAACAAACGAGCATTTTAACAAGAATAAGAAGAGGGGAAGGCATAAGAAATTCGAGATTGGATATATCTGTACATCCAGGCCCTGTTCTCAAAAATCTCCTTCCGACTACATGTTGGCCCTTCCATTAATGCAATGTATGTACTATTCTGGTAGTAATCAAAAAGCATCATCACTTCCATGTGGAAAACGATGTTGGCCCCCCACTGGCTAGATGAAGCATTTAAGAGGCCAAAGAAATTCTTGGATGAATTGGTTGCTTAATTTGGCATTTTTGGTTCAGTAATGGGGTATCTTTTGGCTAACCAATACACGGAAAAATTAAGCCAAGAAAAGGAAAAAAAATCAAAGTGTCAACTTAATACTAAGGTTACTATTTAAAATAAGGATTTTAACACTAATCCTATTGCCATTAAAAATAAAAATTATTATACAAATAAGGAAACCCTTTGACCTTAAAAGGTTTTGGCTAGGGCGATTTGCTTCACTTAATTTGGAAGGGATTTTAAATGATAAAGGTTTTTAATTTGATTTTGGTTCTTGGAACTCTTCTTTACGCGGATATTTTTGAAACAAAGAATCGGATTGGTTTAAGTGTTAGTCCTGGTGTGCTTTGTGATGGTCATCAGGGAACTTACGCTTGCAATTATACGCTCCCAAACACGGTGTGCATCAATATAAAAGCTTATCTGGCTGGGCCTAATGCTTCAGGAATTTATGATGCAAACCGGAAATACCTTTTAGGTCAGCCGCAAACCATAACCTGCTCCTATAAAAATCCACAAGAACCGGACTGCTTCGGAACTGCATTTGATTTAGACACTACTTGTATTCCGACATGGTAATGCGTTTCCGGCAAGAGGATATTTTAGGGTGACTCCTTCTAGTCGAGCATTTGCAATCTGTGCATCATGATCGTTCGCTTATTAGAATTTACCGCATAGCCTTCTATCCACCGGTGGGGCAATTTTGCCCTACCGGTTTCTAAGGTTGGCTTTTTGCTTCAATAATTTTTTCATTTAGGATTTTAGATTGATTGGGAGTTGGTTGGTGAAAGTAACTTGTGAGGCTCGGGCCTATGGTGGACTGGATGGGGCATGCTATTTTTCCTTGGCTAAGAACTTGGTGATTTTTCAGGTATTCTTTTTTTATTAAAGGGAGCTCTCAAAGGTGGCAATAAAAAATTCTACCGTCATCGCCTCGCGGTTGGCATTTTTTGTATTTATTGCTGCCCATGTTTGGCCTAGCCGCAGACTTCTTTAAAATACTAGGAGGCTATTTTTAAAGACTATCAAGTAAAGCCTAATTTAAATTTTTAACCAATCTGTTTAGTCTCGCTTTATAAAGGAACAAGGTAGTGATATTTACATATATTTGCCTTTTCCAGGTGTCAATGCTTGTACAAAATCAAGATGAATATAGAAGAGGTTTTGCTTACCAAGCAGTTGTTAGGGCTCAAAAGCCAAGTCCCAGTAACGATAAGACCGATTTTATTTTCGCAACTATTTATAAACCCCGTTGCCTGGTCAATATCTACATTCCAAGCAAGCCCAATGCAGAGGGTATGCTAACCGTTTTTTCTGACAAAGAAGGCTTTTTTACCTTGGATTTCAAGGTGAAAAACCAAAATAATCAGCTCCCCCCGACAATTCCAGAAATCCTCAGGGGTGCCCAATTTAATTCGGCTGCGGTTTCTCAATCCCAATTTAAGCAACAAAAATTAAACTCGTTAGCAGATCGTTCCTATTTTTCAATTGTCACTTTATTGACCGCCGGGCATAGCCACCGAATTCAATTTTCCCTGGAACAGTTTGATGACTTAATAAAAAGATGCCCTCCAAATCAAACCATTGATGAACTTATTGAAGATAAAAATTTACCGACAAAACTTTCGGTGGCAAAGATCGGAAACAAACTGTCCTCCGTCAGCGTCAACAACAAATTCGAGGAAAGTGTTGGGGCCTTCGATATCCCTCTTGATTCAATCGAGGGAAGCTGGGTGGCCTCCTTGACGGTTTTGCCAAAATTTAACCCAAATCCGGAGGATAAAAGTAATCTGGAAAAGTTGACAATGAAGCTTGAAAAGCAGAAAACCATTTTTTCTGAACAAGAAATTGATAAAATCCTTGATAAAATTTTTTTAGCAATTCCAAAAAAGACCAAGTTGATATTGAGTAGCAAGGATACGCAGATTCCTATGGAGTGGGGAGAAAAAGGTTTCCAAACCCTGGTCTTACCTGAAGCTATTCAAGCAGCAAACAGTCAGCGAATGGTGGAAGCCCGGGGTTGGTCTCGATACTACATAGCTGCTGGAGTACTTTTTATCTGCGTCCTGTTAGTAGGGTTTTGGAAATATAAAAAATCGCTGTTTTTGATTATTTCTATTTCTATTTGCCCTGGAATGCATTCTCCCGTAATGGCCCAATTTCAGGATGGTCCATATTGCGGATTATATTGCGTTAAAGCCGCAGCAGCGGCGATGGGCCGTGATGTACCTTTTGATCAAATCAGGAATGAAGCATTTCTTAGCGCCAATCCAGGCAGTACAACGGATGATATCCAGCGGGCATTATCTTTGGTGGGTTTAAAAGGAATTCTTCGCCCTTTGATTTCCATTTCTCAACTTTGCGCAGCGAACCGTCCAATTATTCTTCACACTCGCTCACCAGGTACTAAGGCATTCAAACATTGGGCCCTATTCCTGGGCTGGAGTGGTAATGACCGGGTATCAATATATGATCCACCCTTACCACAAAGAGAAATTTCTTTATCCGAGTTGTTGGCTGTTTGGGACGGATTTGGAATAGAGGTGGCTGACGCCAAAGAAAAAGCTTCCGCCAGTCTTCCTTGGGATTGGCTTATTGCAATTTTCGGGATTAGCGGTTCATATATGACCTTTCGCCTTTTCATTTCCCCTTGGGTTTCGGTGATTTGTGCAAGCCTGTTGTTTTCATTTGCTTGGGACCCCTTTAGTCCAAAAATCCTGAGTAGTCCTAAGGCTCGAGGTATTATCTCTGCCAATTTCTTTCCTCACGATTTTCCGGAGATTGATCGTGAATCGTTCGTTAAATTATGGAAAAATCAAGAGTGTTCTGTTGTTGACGCCCGCTTATACGAAGGGCATATTGAAATGCATATTCCTGACTCCTATAGTTTGCCGATAAACTTTGGACTGGGTCAATTACTTGAAATTTCCAACAATGTTCCTAAAGATTGCCTTCTAGTTTGCTATTGCAATAATTCGGGTTGTGGTTGGGCTGACCAAGTGGCCAATCAACTTGTCCATCTTGGTTTTCGCAATATTGCAATTTATCGGGGTGGGATGCAGGATTGGATTCAACATAGCCTTCCGGTTGCACAATGAAGCATCTATACAATTTAATCCATTGTATTTCTACGTGTATCTCCCTTCCTTTATTAGTGTCTGGGATAATTCATTTTAATAATCCATATGCTTTTATGGAAACTATTTATGGCTATAGGTTGGTGCCTGAGTCAATAGGCCCATTCCTTGCCGCAATACTTCCTTCTTTCCTAATAGCAATTTCAATTGCTATAATGTTTGATTTTAATAATCGGAAAATTCTTTTTTTCATATGCTGTATTCTTTTTATTTGTTTTATTTTCGCCCAGGCCAGCGCTTGGATCAGAGGTCTCAATATTTCCTGTGGCTGTTTTGGAACAGGTGACGGTATGAAAATTGGATTCAAAACACTCGCGATACCTTTAATTGGATTGGGTTTTTCGCTTTCAGGATTTCTTCTTTTACAAAAAAAACCATTAAATCAGGAGCCAAAAATATGAAAAGATGCGCGTTTACTTTATTAGAGTTATTGGTCGTTGTTTCAATTATTGCTGTTCTTTTTGGATTGCTGCTTGGTGCAATTCAAAAGATAAGGGAATCTTCTAATCGGGTTACATGTCAGAATAATGCTAAACAAGTCTTGTTAGGCCTGCATAATTATTCTAATTCAAATTCCTGTTTACCAGCTGGAATTAAGGATCCATTTGGCAAATCCTCCTGGCCTGCGGCGGGTTGGCAAATTTTTATCCTTCCCTTCATTGAGCAAGAAGCTATTTATCAAGAAGCCATGGCCGAATACAAGAGAACAAAATGCTTTTATGACGTTAGTATTAATTCCTACCCGCATACAGCAATGGCCCATCCAATAAAAAATTTCCTCTGCCCATCTGACCCAAGAATTCAAAACCGGTATTTGTCAAGGTCCTTGGGTTATTTCGTAAATTTTACAAGTTATGTTGGAAATTGCGGGGAGGATTGCAAAAAAAAAAATGGGCTTTTGTTTCTTGATTCTAAGATTGCTATTACTGAAGTCTTGGATGGCACATCTAACACATTTGTTATCGGTGAGCGTCCCCCCAATGCAAATTTGGAATTGGGTTGGTGGTATGCTGGTTTAGGGTATGACGGTAGAGGTTCTGGGGAAATGATTTTAGGTGCCAAGGAACAGTTTACTGGTGAAATTCCTTTAACCGGACCTTGTCCGTTACGAGTTTACGAATTCTCAAGTGGTCGGTTTTCCGAGCAATGCGATGCTTTCCATTTTTGGTCTCCCCACTCCAATGGCGCTCACTTTGGTTTCTTGGATGGGTCCATTCGTTTTTTACGATATGAGGCTAAACCAATATTGCCTGCCCTTGCAACTCGTTCAGGTGGAGAAACTGGACTTAATTTTGATTAATAAAAACAAGATCTCCCCAGGTTTGGCGAACACCGTGTTGAGCCTGTAAAATTAGTCTTGCAAGTCACAAAAAGTACGTCGCGAGAATGTTTTACCAAGGATTTCAGTGTCCGTCCGGCGAAACTTTCAATTACCCACAATCCTGTCGGTCTTTTGGGAGGTGAGATAATTTATCCCCCGGCGGGCCGATGTGTCAAGATTGACGGGCGATCTGGAATCGGCCAATGATCCTGCAAGTTCATCGCCAAGGCGGGCGATGCGTTTCCGCGGACGGAGCCGGGTCATGGAACCATGGATAGAGCAGGAGTCGGCGGGTTGCGCGTTCGCCGAGAGCGGGGTGGCGTATGTCAAGTTGCGCACATTTGTTTTGTTACCCCGTGAAGTCAGGGTCGTTTTGAATGATCAGGGCCTATTCAGCCCCGACCACCTCAAGAGCCTCCTTTCTTGGGTTTTGGTTTTGAAGTTTTTCCTGTCCAGGTAACGCCTCGATCCCCAATCAATGCTGGATCAAGAAGACCGCCTGACCTGGCTGGACCTCTCAGGACCCAACTTCACAACCTCCAGATTGACCATCTTTTGGGTGACTATGCCGGATTGAAGCCTTATGTTTTCTTCTGAAAGAGTGACTCAATCATTGCCAGAAAAAGTTAGTTGCTGAAAAAGGGGGCGTTCTAGGCGGCCAGAAAACCACCCAATTCTTTACTGTTGGCAGGTTGCAAAACGGAATGATTTTGTAAGTAGGTTTTACGAGTTTGAGCCCGAAATAGTTTGTCGTATCGTTATGACTCTCAAGACCGGTCATGGCAAGCCTTTCAACAAAAGGGGTTGGGGTATACCCTCTTGCAGCGAGGTGAGGAAATCTTGCACAAGAATTTTGCGTAAGTTGTTGCTGGGTAAGGACATATACATGCGTACAGTAGGGCCTGCAGCGGGTAAACTTCACCATGCGGCTCCAAAAGGAAGGCAATAAAACCCGATGATCAATCGCCAGCAGGGCTGCTTTTTCGGAATGGCTATCGGTGACGCCTTGGGTGCGGCGGTTGAGTTCAAGCCTTTAGGCAGTTTTCAACCGGTGACCGGGTATCGGGCTGGCGGGCCGCACGGACTGAATGCAGGTGAATGGACCGATGACACCAGCATGGCACTTGCCTTGGCGGACAGTATCGCCTCGGTCGGATGGGACCTGAACGACCAGGCAAAACGGTATCTGGAATGGTGGCGTAAAGGCAAATACTCCATCAACGGAACCTGTTTTGACATTGGTACCACCACGATCCTTGGGCTTTCACAGTTTGAAGAGACTGGCGACGCCAGAATTTCAGGGGCAAAAGGTGCAAACGCCATCGGCAACGGTTCCATCATGCGGCTGGCACCGGTTCCAATCGCGATGGCTGGCTTGTTTGCAGAATCACCAGCGGTGCTTGCCACACACTGCGCCGAGTCCAGCCTGCCGACCAATGTTGAAGTGGTTGACAGTGACCCATGCTGGCTTTGAAAGTCAGGGCTAAAATCACCAGGTGCCATTGGTTTTGGGCCAAGGATTAAAAGGATTGTCTAGGGAAAACCAAATCAGATGGGCTGAGTATAAACCCAACATTAGCCTATTGCGATCGCTGGCATAACGCCTTGAAGCATTTTCATTTGTGGCATTCAGTTTTTTAACCAAAGTAAATAAAGTGGGCTACTTTCTTTCCTGTTTCCCCGCACGGTAATCTGACATAAGTATTACCTCCTTCATTTTCATTTGCATTTCTTTGACAACCTTTTCTATTTCCGGCCTAGTGAAATGATTCACTTTCAAGTTGGCTGTCATTTGACGGTCCCAAGCCCAAACCATGCGTCCAACAAACCTGTTGAAGTCTTCCACCTTTGTTGGCTTTGGCCTTCTCCCGGCACCTCTGCTGTTCGGTTGTTTGGATGTGATAAAGTCTTGAAACGCATGGGAGCTCATCTCTTGTTCAAGTGCAGTTTTCAAAGCATCTAGTCTTTTTGTTTTTTTGTTTACTGCCAGTGATCTGATTAAATGCGAAAGCGACAAACACTTCCCGGTCAGCCTGAATTCGTGAAATTGTTCATCAAGCTCAGTCCGGGTGAAACCTCGTTTCTCGTTGGCCAGAACTATAAGCTTTCTGACCTTTTCTTCCGATAAATCATGCTTCGCGGCAAGAGAAGAAACCTTCTTTTTTATACTCGCTTTAAGCAAAGTTTTGCCAAGTTCAAAGGCTTTTTCAATTTTGCGAATTGAGGAATCAACTTTATTGATGCCAGCCATTGTTATTCCCAAGTCAACCAAGATTCAGACGCACCTAAATTACGGTATTTAGAACAGGGATCAACATTCGCAAATCCAAGTCCTTGATTTTGACGGGAAATTTCCCTGCCAATAGCCAGCAAACCTAAATATTTGGCTGTTTTGCGTCATAATTAAATGAAGGACTGATTAGCTATCGGCCTTTGCCGCCAGCCATTAGCTGGTGGCTTTTTGGGTTTCACAGGAGTTTTTCCATGAGTCACACTGTGACTATCAAGACCGTGATAACTGATCTAACCGCAATACATTCAGCCTGTACCCGTCTTAAGCTGCCGCAGCCCATCACAGGCGATGTTCGGCTGTTCGACCGCATTGCCACCGGCATCGGCGTTCAGTTAGACGGCTGGAGATTCCCTATTTGTGTGGAGTCAGACGGCAATCTGTTGTTTGACAACTTCGGTGGTTTCTGGGGCGTCCCTGAAAAGCTTGATCAGTTTCAGCAGATGTATGCAGTGGAAAAAGCAAAGCTCGAGGCGCGGAAGCAGGGTTACACCTGCCAAGAGTCTGTGCTGGCTGATGGCTCCATCAGGCTGAATGTATTGGTGGAGGCATAATCAATGAAAACGATCACGATTCTTATCGATAAGACTGGCCAGGTTTCTATGCAAACCAACGGTTTTGAGGGAGCCGCTTGCAAGGATGCAACCAAAGCAATCGAACGCGGTTTGGGCGTGGTCCTTTCGGATAAACCCAGCTTCGATCAGCCGACCTTAACAACCAGCGCCGAGGTTAAACAGTAACCAACGCCATTTCCAATTAATTTGCAACAGCCCGCTCTCCAAGGCGGGCTTTTTTATTGGAGTAACAGTTCATGAGCTTTGCCATGTGGCTACGAGTCTTTGATCACGAATTTCGCCGGCGTACGGGGATTTCTTGGGAGGAAGCGTGTGGGGACTTGAGTGTGCCCAGAACCTATTTCAGCGGGCGCATCACACCAAGTTGCGCTGTGTTGGCTGAGATAGAACACCTCGATCTGACTGACATAACGCTAGAGCCAATGCTGGGTGTTGGCTAATTTTCATTGGGTTACGCATGGCGAGTGGCATGGTGCTACTCGCCTTTTTCTTTTCAATGGAGACCGACATGAAGAAGGATTTGATCGAGCACATTAATGCGGCTTTTTCTGGCATTTGGATACAGTCGCACCAGGTCGACGAGGCCGAAGCCGAGATTCGCCACGCTGCCAAGGACCACGGCTGGGAACTGGCTATTTGGGACATCGCGAACGGTATCCGGTCTAGTACCGGAGCCAAGGGTGTCGCAGCCGGTGATCCGCTGGCTGGAGTGAAGCACCTGGAGGGCATGGCTGGCCAGACCTGTGTGTTGGTGGTTCACAACCTGCACAGGTTCCTGGGCAACGCCGAGTTGGTGCAAGTGATCCAGAATGCGCTTGTGAACGGAAAGGCTGACCGGCGTTTTCTGGTGGTGCTGTCACCGGTCGTTCAGATTCCGCCTGAACTGGAAAAACTGTTCGTGGTCCTGGAGCATGCGCTGCCTGACCACCAGCAGTTGATTACCATCGCCGAAGGCCTGTTTGGTGACGACCAGCCAAGTAAGGGCAGCCTGAACCGGATTGCCGAAGCCGCATTGGGTCTGACCCACTTCGAGGCCGAATCTGCTATGGCGTTGTCCATAACTCGCCACGGAGAGATTCGTCCCGAGGTGATCATCGCGCATAAGGCCCAAGCCCTGAAGAATGGCAGCCTGCTGGCTCTTCATCGTGGTACCGAGTCCTTTGCCGACCTGGGCGGACTGGGCGCAGTGAAGGACTTTTGTGTCAATGCGCTGAAGGGCAGCAAGGTGAAGCCTAAAGGCATTCTGCTGTTGGGTGTGCCTGGCACCGGCAAGTCGGCATTGGCCAAAGCTCTTGGCAATGAAGTCGGCAGGCCCACGCTTCAGATGGACATTGGTGCGCTCATGGGAAGCCTCGTCGGCCAGAGCGAAGCGAACCTGCGCCAAGCTCTCAAGGTGGCCGAGGCAATGGGTAAAGTCATTCTCCATGTGGACGAGATTGAGAAAGCCTTGAGTGGCGTGGGTGGCCAAGGTGACAGCGGCGTTTCGACACGGATGTTTGGCACGCTGTTGACCTGGCTTTCTGATCACCAGTCCGATGTGTTCTTGGTGGCAACGGCCAATGACATCAGTAAGTTGCCACCGGAACTGACTAGGGCTGAGCGGTTCGATGCCATTTTCATGATCGATACGCCTAGTGAGCAAGAAAAGGCAGCGATCTGGTGCATCTGCATGGCAGAGTTTGGATTACCAACCCAAGCCCTGCCCAATGCCGATGCCTGGACTGGTGCCGAGATTCGCTCGTGCTGCAGGTTGTCAACGATGTTGGGAATACCTTTGGCAGAGGCTGCCACCAATGTCGTTCCTGTGGCTGTAACCAACCGTGAGGCTGTCGAACGCCTCAGGACTTGGGCTACTGGCCGGTGCCTGTCAGCTTCCTCACCCGGCATTTACGGCATGACGCCGGTAACAACCCAACCGAGGCGGTCACGACAGGTGAAACCCTCGGTCAACTGATAATAAACAGCCAGACAGCCTTTCCAGATCTCCTGGCGGGGATGATCGAGCGGGCTGTCTGGCTGCGTCTTCTTTGATTAGGTTCAAATGCCGTCGCCACCTGGGTCGGATGAACCGCCAACACTGGCTGATCCGTAATCAATCTTCATGATATGTTGGAAAGAAGAAACAACTGTAATTGCTTGAGCTGTCATTGCGGGCTTGGGCACGAACCCCAATCCGTAAATGGCAAGCGCCGGAGCCAACCGAGTTTCCAAGCTTTCAAGGCTCAATCTTTGGGGCTGGCGCATGATACGCTCCTGTCAATATTGGGAAGTAAATCCAAGACTATTTGTCAGGAACATGGGCTTTATCAGATTCCATCTCCACCAGGGTCGGATGACCCAGCTACTCTGGCCGATCCGTAATCAATCTTCACGGCTTCCTGGGAAGAACTGGTTGTTGCGATAGTGAGGTTAGCCATAGTGGGCGTTGGCGTGGACTTTAATCCATAAATCGCCAATGCCGGTGCCAGGCGGGTTTCCAGAGCTTCTATTTTTGGAATCATGTTGTGTCGCATGTGCCACCTCCAGAACCATGATTTCTTTGTTGGGATTACGGTTGGTGCCAACTAAATCCCATCACCACCTGGGTCTGATGATCCACCTATGTTGGTAGTGCCGTAATCGATCCTTACAGGCGATTGGGCAGTGAATGATTGTGCGCTGACAAGGTGTGTGTCAGGGAAGGCTGTTAGAGCTTGCTTGAGACCATAGATCGCCAGCGCAGGAGCCAGGCGAGTTTCCAGGTTTTCGAGATTCAGGTTTATGGAATGTCGCATCACACCTATCCCCTTCAAAATTGATGGCAGAATCTCACGCAACTCGCCCTAATGCTTGATCAGATTCCGTCGCCACCTGGGTCAGATGAACCGCTAATACTAGCTGAGCCATAGGAGATGACTACTTTGGCCACACCCAGGGGCGAACTTGCTAGTCCGCCAAGGATCGGCATCGTGGGGGCGGCTTGAATTGCCACCGAAGCTGGTGCGAAACGGCTCTCAAGATTCTCGATACCAAGGCGGACAGACTGGCGCATCACAGGCTCCTCAATTCGGTTTCAGGAATTTCTATTTCGCAGAGTCAAAGCTGGTCCCGTGCTCAGATGTCATCATCAAGTTCTGGCTGGATATGCAGAACCTGCAGCTTTGAAGCGGGGGTCGCCTGCGCGACTTGATACGGCCACTGTGAAGAGGTAACGCCGTAAGGATACTGCACCGAGGTATTCAGGGTCGGTATTGCCACCGAAGCTGGTGCGAAACGGCTTTCAAGATTCTCGATACCAAGGCGGACAGACTGGCGCATCACAGGCTCCTTTCTTGTGGTTTTTGTCAGGCCTTTGCTGGCCTACACCCTTAGATGCTCCGGACCCATCGGAATCGGACATTAAATTCTTGGCATTTTTGAAAACCAGGAAAATCCATTGGTTTTCATTGGATTTGGCTTAGGGGCGGCATCCAAATGCCGTCGGTAAGCCGTTTTTGAGCCCGTGTCATCCATGCATGTTGCTTGGGTGATACGGGTTTGTTTTTTTTCAGGAGTTTTAAGAATGAACGCACGTTTGGATATGCCTGTAGGCGGCATCGACAACACCACTGCAGGTGAAGAATTGAGACGGAACTGTGCGGCGGTTCGTTTGCATGTGAAAAGTTTTGGGACCACCAGAACCCTTTCTCAGGGCCAAGTAGCGGAACTAATGGACGGTGGCAACACCGATACCACAATGCTGCGAGCCAGCAAGAAGCTGCTCGATGCCGGACATCCCACGGTCAAGCTCCTCGGGCGAATTCGCAGTCAGATCTTGGCTACATGGAGGGGCATGACGCTGCCTTACACGGAGCCAGGTGTCCGGTTGATGCCAAGGAGCCTTATCCCTGAGTTCGAGCAGCGTATGTGTTTCCTACGTGATGAATTGGCTGCAGCTGTAGCTGAATTGGAAGGTGTGTGGCCATCGCTGTTGAACGCTGCCCAGGAGAGGTTGGGAGACCTGTTCGACCGTTCTGATTACCCAGGAACCTTGGACGGCCTGTTCTCGGTCGTATGGTCCTACCCGGAGGTCAGCCCGCCAACCTACCTCATGACCATTGATCCTAGCCTGTACCACAGGGAGCAGCGAAGGATCAGTGAGCGGTTTGACCAGGCTGTCCAACTGGCAGAGCAGGCGGTCACGGAAGAATTCGCCTCCATGGTCGCTCATCTATCTGAGCGTCTTTCCGATGATGTTTCTGGTGAACGCAAGGTCTTCAGGGACAGTGCGGTTGAAAACCTGCGCGAGTTCTTTGGTCGCTTCAGGCAGTTACCTCTTCATGGCGCATCAGCAGAACAGTTGGAAGCCTTGATTAACCAGGTTCAAGGTGTACTTGGCGGAATCAGCCCAAAGAGTCTACGCGAAAGTGGTGGGCTGCGTCAGGAGATCGCAACGGAGCTTGGCAGGGTTGAGACAGCCTTGCAGGGAATGCTGGTGGACAGACCTCGTCGGCGGATCATTCGTTCTGTGGAGGCAGTCGCGTGATTATTTCCATTGATACGCAGGGTGACATTCGCGGCATTTACACAGATGATTTTCCCTGGCGCGAGCTGGGAAAGCCAATGGTGCAACGCGCCTCAAATGTTGAGCCAGACCACTTGGGCCTATGGTATGCCGACTTAACCTTGAGCGACGGCCCTAAAATAGGTCCGTTTGCTCGACGCATAGACGCCATCGCGGCAGAAATCGCATGGCTGGAAAAACACCGCCTGTAGTGTGCGGGCGGTTTGTTTGGTTGCTTAGCCCTGGGGTGTTCCCAGGGCTTTTTCTTTTTATGGAGATTTGAAAATGATTCGTTTGAATGTGGGTCTGTCCCGAAAGATCGGCCAAGCCAATTACGGCTCGAAAGGCGGTTCTGTGAACCTTGAGGTCGAGGTCGCTGATCTTGACCATAATAAGTTGCGTGAGTCCATTGCCAAATTGTTCGGCCTAGCCAAGCAGTCGCTGGAGGATGAGCTCGGAAACGACGGCGTGGATGTTCAGGATAAACCTGTTGTCCAGATTTCTGCCCAGCCAACTGGTCAAACCTTGCAGGATGCTGTGGCTACCCACGGAAAGCTGGTTTCTGGAAAGCAATTGAGCTTCCTACAAAATTTAGCACGGATGCAGCGCCGGAATCTTGAAAAAGAATGCATGGAAGAATTTGAGACTTACCCTGAAAGACTCACTTCTAAGCAGGCGAGCACCATGATCGAGAAGTGGCGCAGTTCGCTCGTCATGTCTCGCTAAAAGGAGTCAACATGAGCGCAAGAACTTTACTGAATGCCGCAAGCATCAACGGGGCAGCGATTGTCGCGGCATTGGTTTGGGCTGTAACCGGATCATTTCTGATCGGCCTGATTGCCTTCGCGTTTTGTGTCGGCACCGCCATCGTCGCCGAAGACATTAGGTTCAGTTCAAACAGGCGTCGTTGACGCCTCTAGGCTTCTGCACCGGCCTCAGGCCGGAATCGGAAGCCTTTTTTTTAGATATTGCTGATTTCGTGCAAGGTCGACTGCCCGCCTGACATATTGGCAAACAACTAAAATCTGAAATTTAAATATTGCGGTTAATCTCTGCCAACAGGCATTACTCAGGGTGATACCAGTCTACCGTTCGGCTTTCTCCAAATCCTTGCTGGGATCATGCGCCAGATTCGCCTGCAGGAACTGCTTCGTCTCAGGAATAGCCATCCGGAAATCCGTGATTTGTTCCACCTGGACCTTCCAGCCTGAACCGGAGCAATCCAACAGATGGCCGCCATGCTTTCGGTCAGTGCTGATGAAGTGGAGGTGGTATCCAGGTATTCCGAGGTTCTTTGCGTATGATGGCGTCCAAAAACTTACCAATGTGCCTTCCAATGCCGTGTAAGTAAACTCAGCCTGATTGGCTGCTGATTCAACCAGCCGCTCATGCCCTGTGGCTTTGCATACAGCTCGCATTTTCACTTGGTCGAACCGTCCGTCGATCCTGAATGCAAAAAACAGGTTTTCAGTGCCGCGTAATCCATCCAAGAGAGAAGTCAGCTCCTGGACTGAATTGATCGCCGGTACTTGGAGTTGCCTTTGCGGTTGGAAATGCGTCACGACGGCATAAGGCACCTTGCCGCCAGAATCAGCTTCGGTCACGGTTCCATCACTTCGAGCCTGGTAGCATTTCCCATCGAGCACAATCATTTCGCCGTCCAGGGAATCAAAGGTTCCCAAACCGAAATCACCATGCTTGAGGAGCGTCCCAACCGAGACAGCCCCTTTGTAAACCCCTTCGACCAATGCTCCTGCTGTTGAAATCTGAAAGAGTGTCGCATGGTCGAGTTGCAGCATGTCAGCCAAAGCTTGAGTGACCAAATGATCAAGACTTTCCTTGTTCGATTGGGATTTGGCTTTTAAAGCTTCCAGCACGGACTGGGGAATATCGCATGTGAGTGAAGGCAAGCTGTTGACTCCTTCAAGCAAAGGTTGAAAAGCTTGTTGCCAAGCTCCAAGACCCAAAACCAGTTATTGGCTGCAGTGAACTCTCTGGGTTGTATTGTTGCAAACCGTTGAAGTCTTGACCTTGTTGAACTGCCTCCGGTAACCAGCTTGGGCCCTTACTGCAATGGTTTTTATCAAGGTCCGTGAGAGGTTGAACGAAGCTTGGCGGTAGGTTCTTGCCTAAATGCACTGGCGACATCAGTGCCAGCCCCGCGATTGTTGGCTTTTGAAAGCCGATATCGCGGGTGAGGCACAAGGTCTCGCCCGGCCTGATGGGTCGCCACCCAAGCGAAGAGCTTTCAGGAAGCAGTCTGGGCGTTTAGGGCGAAACCTTGAATTGGGCGTCAGACGGCAACTGCGTAAGTCCTGTATTAGACAATTTTATAGAAATTAGACTTAGGGCGGCCGGGCTTCCAAAGCCCGGACTTTGCGCCAATCAAAGGCCGATCTATCGCCATAGGCGAAATTTGACGCCAATACGGGCGTGGCAAGCCGGGGTTTGATCAAAGTCATTGGGTTATCGATCGTTTTGATTGCAAGTTTCGCTGGCACAAGCAATCTTTTCAGCCAATTGACTCTGCCAGGCTGCACCACGCGCTGAAGCGCAAAGACAGCCTGAGAGGCCCGTCAAGCCATCGCTCGAGGCTAAAGGAAGAAATGGGCATTGCGTGCCGGGTGGCCGCACTCTGTTTCCACTGCTAACGGAAAATTGGTCCAAATTCTTGCTGGTCTCGGCGGTCTCCTGGACCACGACTGGCACGACCGGACCTCAAAGTCGCGGCTATAAAACCGCCAGCACTCAAAAACCTGCTCAACCGGCTGATTTGGCTCGAGCACGATCATTACATACGCAGTTAGGTTGCTCAGAACGTGTCGCACTTCGCTGTCGTACTCGGAATCCTCAGAGCCGAACAACTCGCCCAAAGTTCTGTACGGCAAATCTCTGGCTCTTGGCGTGATCACAATCATGACATCGTGCTTGTCGAATTCTTTAAGAATATTCAGCGGATCTCTGGTCAACACCGTGACGCCGCGTAAACGCTTGTGAAATTCAGGCAGCTTGTCCACTGTGGCCAAGAACGAAGAAGCTGACTCGGTCATATGACGGCGCGTGCGCATTTTGCTGAATGTGCCGAATTTGTTTGGATCTTTGAGTGTGCCTTGACGGTTCATGACAAAGAAGGCCCAAGCGCGCTTTACACTATCACGTTCCAGTCCGGGAACAGCCAACATGTTCTTTGCTTCGTTGAAAGCACGTTCGCAAAACGGCGTGGACTGACAAAGCCTAACGAAACGTTGGAAGTCCTCTTCGTCACGAATGACACGCCAGAAATCACCGAGCAAGCCGCCAGTGTCATTTACGACCTCTGCCGCTGGAGGGTCATCCACAGCAAAGAGCAAGGAGCCGGAGTAAAACAGCGGCTCGACACGCATTGTGTGCGTCGGCAGTGTCGCAGCTAAATGCGCTGGCAGTACTACTTCGACACGTTTTCCGCGCAAAGGCGATAATATTGGGTTTGGCATCGTGCCTTTACCTCAATTGAGGCTTGAAATTGCTGTTTGGCCTAATTTCGTTGTAAAAATTCAGCGCACCGAACTAATCATAACTCAAATTCCGGAATTTAAACATAGAACCACAGCTCAGCTTTGCCATTTTCGGTTGAACAAATCAGCCGATTTTCCCATGCGCTAGGTGTTGTCAGTCCGCTCAACTGCTCCCGTATGTGTGCAGTAGGCATCAACTTACTAGCAACCATGTTCCTGTAATCGGCATTCATTCCACCACCAGGCACCACTAGCTCGCCGCCAAGTACGAGAAGGCGTTTGCTTGTCAGGGGCTCTCGATGCCACAACGAGTCTGGTTTAAGATGTGCCGTTAGCTTTTTAGTTGTATGGCAACAACTGGGTTTTTCCTAGGCTGCCGATTGACTGCAACCAGTCCAGCTTTTTCGAGTGAATCTAGACCGGCATACTTGGATTTGCGACATACTCCAAACCTGCGCAATATAGCACTTGTTAGGCATACCTCGTGGGAACGTTTCCGTCCCGCTTCAAACCATAGGGCCAACCCTACAGCTAAAGCGGATTTTCCTCGAATACCGGCGGCGGCAGACAGCCATGCGAGTGGGATTGGGCCTTTCAAAAACTCCCCACATATCTTTGTCCTAGGAGGTGTTTTTGTATCTTTGCCCGGTGTGGGAGTTAGCCTTGTTGTTAGGCTAACTCCCACACGAGTCACTCTCAGTTTGTCGAGGTTTTCAAGGAACCAATTGTGGCTATTCACCAGGCAAACCTCCGCAGAGTTCAACGACAGTTTGCCACATGACTTTTCCACGATTGTCCCTGTAGCGGTCAGGTGAACGGACTATTTTTGCATCGGTACGGAGCTGGAAACCATCGAGGACAATTTCACCCGCTTCCTGCATCACTTTTTGGGTTGCCTCCACCGCTAAGTCGATCTCGCCTGCGGGAGCTTCGATAAGCAGGGCATCGTGCACCGGGCAGCACAGTCCGATACCGCGCTCGGTCGCCAAACAGCACGCCAGCCGCATCATTTCCGCCCCATTACCTTGCATGGGAAAATTCCGCAATGACCGGGGGTTCGGCTGGTCACCGACGTGGACAGTCCAGCCGAAGACGGTGCGTAGGCGACCGGAGAGAATTGCTTCATCCTGAACTGAGTCCGACCAACGCCAGAACTGCTGAAAGGTTGCCTTATGCATCCGCAGAAGCTCGCGGCCCCGAGCGAGAGGAACATTCAGTTTCCGTGCCAAACCTTCAGCAGACAGCCCGTAAAGTACTCCCAGTGCTACCGTCTTAAACCGCTCACGCTCTGCGGCATGAGTGTCCTTTGTGGCGTTCGGTGGCACCGCACCGGCCATTTGTGCGAACGCCAAGTAGAAGTCGTGAGACATGTAGGCGTCTTGCATCTTCTTGTCGCCGGACATCGCGGCGGCAATGGCTAGTTCCTGCTGTGACCAGTCAATGTAGGCTAATGCCGTCCCCGGATCAGGGCGGATCAATGACCGAAGCCACGCCGACGGACCGAAGATGAATTTGCTGTTGCTAGGCTGGTTCCGGCCTGTCTTCGAGCCGAATGCTGAAAGCATGCAGCGGTTGCGACCGTCCGTCCCGACCGCCAGTTCGTTGAGCCGTAACTTGGCTAGCGTCGTCCGTAACTCCCGCACTGGAGCGACAGAAGGATAGGTGCGAGCCATTTCCCTGAATGTGTCGTCGTCCAAGGCTAAGTCGCCGGATGGGAGCCTAGGCCACGGAATGTTGTTCGCCGCGAGCCAATCCGCCCAGCGGTCGGACTTGAATGTTCGACCGTCGTAGATCCCGTAGGTTTTGTCGATGCGCTCGATCAGCCGGTCTTGCACGATCTGCCAGTTAGAGCGAAACAGACCCAACGCCTCAGCATCGATGGGCACTCCGCGCCATTCCATACGGGCTATCGCCGCCATGTAACGCCCCCGCAGAAGCGCCCTTGGAAGGTCGATCTCGGCGATCATGGCGGGGAGCAACTTCGCCAACGCGTCCACGTCCGTCTGGCAGTAGTCGAGGATCGCCTGGCGTTCATCGGGGGTGAACGGCTCGCCCCGGAGGACCAGCGTGCGCATCATGTCCTTATCGGCGGCGGCTATGCTGTCGAAACCGAAGAAGGAAAGTGCCCCCAAAAGTCCGCTGCCGCACGGTGTTTTCAAGCCTGACCTACGACGCTTAAACTCGCAGTATAGATCAAGGACGCGTGCAGGCATGGGCCAACCAAGCGCTTGAAAGCAGCCCAACTCGGCGGAAGCGTAGTATGCCACGAATAGGTTCGCTGCGTCGGTCGGGAACGGCGGTTTTCGCATCGCCCGAAGTTCATCGAGCCAGTACCGGAAGGTGCGGCCAGAACGGAGTTCGCGCACAACCAGGCAGACCGGCGATGGACGTTCGCCTGGCTGGGCATTGAACTCGAAGTCAACAAATCGGACCTCATCAAAGAAATTCATTGTGTTCATGTTCATACCTCCCCCCGCAGTCGTCGTAGAACAGGGTGGCTGATTGAGTCGATGTAGCGGTCACGGAAGGCGATTTTCAGGATTTCCCCGAAAGGCACCGTCGGCCACTCGGGTTCAGCGAGGGCTCCTGAAGCTCCGTAAACTTCATATGCGCCGAGACTCATGTTTGCTTGGACACGGACCCAGCCTGAGCAGGCGAAATTGACAGCTTCGGTGGCCGATTTGCTCCAGTTATCTTGACGACCGTCTGAATTAGGTAGACGAATTGGCCAAATGAACAGTGTCCCACCGGTGTTAATGGCCGTAACGAGTGCCCGAGGGCTGAAAGTGCTTTCCCCGGCAAGGTCTGCCCAAAGGTCGGGAGCCACTAGGTAGGTTTCATTATCCTCCTTCAGTTCCAGGACATTCGTCTCAAGCCGATAACCTGCATCGAGGTGGCAGCGTACAAACCACTCCTTGGATGGCTTGCGAACTGGGATAGTCGTTATCAGTTTTTTAACGGCGGAGCCTGCGCCCAAATTTGGAGATAGACGCAACTTGGTTGGGTCGAATGGATCTGGAGCTGTATCAGGGGAAGCCTGATTGCTAGGCACTGTTTGAGTCTTCGGAATGGTTAAATCGCTTTGTGAATGCTCGTTCATTGTTGGGTCCTTCAGTAACTTGGGTTAAACCTGGCGATGATGCCGTACCCGTTGTTGAATAAGCAGGGGTTTTCGGCGGATATCGGACCATGTCCTGAATAGGGACATGATTTGTTCTGGAATGGGACATACGGTCCCTATCCTTCTTCTCTGCTAAAGAGAGAATCATGCGCCCTATTGTGGGCAGGGGTTTGATGGGTGATTTTCTGTTTGTGGAAATGGTGGTTTCGCTTTATTACCCTGGAAGCCAACAGTACGGACACCTAATCCGGCAAGTTCGACCAGCGAGGCGGCGAGTTTATCCTTAACCAACTCGGATTCCTGTGGGTGTCTCCCCCCCGAAATAAATGATGCGAAAGCATCAGGGGTTATTAGGGTTCGACCGCCTAACTGAATGCTTTGGAGTTTTCGACCTTTGACGCCGTCCGTCACCCAGCGCTTAACTGTGGACCAATTAACCCCGCAGTGCTGGGCAACTTGGTTCAATGTCATCGACCCGTGGATTCGCTCCATGTCTCTTCTCCGCGAGCGCCCCCCGTCTTCGCCAACCCTGTGCCGGGAAAGCGGCGGTCGCAACATCGGCGATTCAAAAGGAAAGGGGGTTGCCGTAGGTTTGCAGCAGGTTTGCAATTTTGAAGGAAAATTGACGCAAAGTGTTCAATTATAGTGATTTACGGCAAATTTTTTATTTGAAAAAAATAACTAAAAAAATGTTTCGGGCGGTTTTCTACGAAGTTCGATGCTCATCAACACGTCGGCCCTACCTAGCTCGAGGCATGGGTCTTGATGGACGTTGACTACTTAAAGGTTTCGGTTTTCGATCAAGACAGGAAGTTTGACAGATAGGCAAATGTCGGGTCGAACCGCGCATCGATCGGGCCCCAATTCAGGCTGTAACGCGCTAGGTTGTCGGATCCTGTCGACCTTATCATCAGTTGGGCTTTATTTTTTATATTTAGGATTTTACTAAGGTCATTTAGTAGTTTTGTTATTTCGGAACTGATATTATCGCTCGCTTTTTGGGAAAGTCCGCCATCACCATCCCGCCAATTTTCATTTAAGATGGAAAAATCTTCTGCTGAGACAGGGTGATCTGCCAATATCAACATCAGCAGCATGGTTTGGTGGAGCGGTCGCAATTCGTAAAGAACCTTTCCGTAAATCTCTATGCCTGCTTTTGTGACATTCTTGTAATCGTCAAAAGTAGTCGGCTTATACTTGTATTTATGGCGGAGGCTTGGTAAGAGATCATCTTTAATTTTTTTGAGTAGTTTGGACAGCGTTTTGCATAAGGTGAAGGCGTCGCCGCAGATGGACTTGCTGTCCTTATAGATAAAGGCAGGAGGGAATTTGTTAACTGAGGGTCGGATCTTGGAGCAGTTGTAAAGGGCATTTGTGAATATCGGTATTAATTTCGTAGAAAAGTGGGCTATGCGATCAAGGTCGCTCAAAAAGTTTGGTGTCCAGACTATTTCTCCCAAGGTTTTCCCCAGACTGTAAAAGGGGTCTATCTGGCCATCGTTGAGCAGCAGGCATTGGCAAACGGAACGTTTTAAATCCCCCAGATATTGCTGAGTAAGGGCAGAATAAAGTTGACCGAATGCTTGGGTATCGCCTGTGTCATGGGCGATTTCAGTGATATGGTCGTACATTTGCGCAGCCTGGTGGTGGCTAAATATTGGAGGGAATTGGTCAACTGCATCAACTGAATCTGGTGATAATGGCGGTGTAGTAGCGATATCCGATTGACTAGGTTCCGTAGGTGAATTCCCAAGGCTTTCTTGTGAGCTCTCCGGTCCTCCTAAGAAAAAGTTGGCTACTTTCAACTGGCACCTACGGCAAGCGGCGACGGTCTTTGCTGTCTCCTGCTTCCTTGAGTTGTTTTTCGATTGGTCGCTGTAGTCTTCCAGGTACCGCAGAATGCAATTGAATTTTCGATTTAGGTAGTGAATGTCAATCTTCCACCCAAAGTCTTCATTTTGCATTAGCTCAATGGAATCAGTGGCCTGGGTGAAAAAGGCTGGTTCCAACTCGCTGAGAGTGTAGCCAATCTGGAAATTAAGATACTCGAATGGGAGAATAAGGTTTTCCATGTAAATCCTTAGCGCTTGATCTCACCCGCATTGGGCCATGATGTCTACCAACATCGCGTGGTTTTTTTCCGCGTAAATTTCAACGATGTCTGTTCTAGCATGGCCGAGCCCCAGTTGTGCCGCTTCGACGCCAAATTGTTTGCGCAAACGTGTCGCGAATGTGTGTCTTAACTGGTAAGGGTGCCACGAAGGGATAATCTCTTCCGTCTGGAGCTTGACTCTTTCCCGGTTGATTTTCGCGATGCCATATTTGATTGACCTTCGATAGCTGTCGATATCGTACTGGTGGCCCGGCGCTTTTTTCGGCTTCTTTCTTGCGGTGATACTTTTCCGTTGGGTTCGTCGCTTCAACTCGCACAGGTAGACCTTGGTTTTGCGGTTTCGGAGGAGGAAGCGTTGCTCATCTCTCCATGCCTCAGCCTCAGCCGGGGAGAACAAGTAAGACTCGAGATTTCGGTCCAGGAATGGTTTCAATATTTGTTGGGCTTTAGGGCCCAGTGGGACAACTCGCTT